>Ga0335072_10000567_pt1 | contig 69473 bp, 46 predicted proteins | sample Lox_Sample_21_FD_206725 | JGI IMG/M metagenome (GOLD analysis project Ga0335072, IMG submission 206725) | Soil microbial communities from Loxahatchee National Wildlife Refuge, Florida, United States - Lox_Sample_2.1 | ecosystem: Environmental > Terrestrial > Soil > Wetlands | place: USA...
TACCAGCAAAAGAGGTGGTTTCAGAGCGCACTCATAAGCTCAGAAAAGCACCTCCAGACCACCTTATTTTTGATCGGCAAATTATCGACGAAACGAGCTCTAGTAACGCTATTTCTGGCTAGCAATATTGTGGCTTACTTTTAAGGCCTTAGGAGTACTCAATTCACGAACATCACGAACTTATAATGATGCACGGTGACGATATGGGTCTGTGGAGACATTATGAGTACTCTACTCATAAGTTAGCGCACAAACGAGCCCTAACAATTTCTCTTTTCGTCGCTGGAAAGCGTCGTTCTCCCACGATAGTTTCACAACCAATCGAAGAACTTGTATGCTATGAAAGTAGTACTATATGCATTTACTGATCTCATTCAATAAGATGCACAAGCGGAGTTGTAGATGGCGCATTGAGAGTTGGTCAAAGACATCACGTGAGCTCGCGTCTCTTGGCATAACACGAATCTCGCAGGTGCTGTCGTCCGTTCAACAATCAGCATTCCCATCGCGTCCGAACTCTGTTTGAGCTGCAAACGATGAACAACGTTCACTCACACCCAAATGACTCCATGAAGTCGCTCCAATTTCGCAGCTAAATGCGTAGGAGCTCAACATTCAACTTCACAAATCTTCACAATGCCACCGGTTGCCAGGCCCAAAACACTTCGCCAAGCGAAAGCAGACTACAAGCGCTATCATCACCAGATCACTCCAGCTGAGCAGAGGCGTACTGAACGTGCAATCGAACTTGATAGGAGGGCGGAGGCTATTCGCCAGCGAGATGCCAGGCGAAGATTTGGAGTGAAGAAGCGAGAGGAACTGGAAGAGAAGGAGACAAAAGCTATGCGAAGTCGTGGCATTGGGTTGGCGACGCAGCTGGCAGGGAATTCGGGCACGCAGCTGAAAATGAAAATGGGTATGGAGTCATTCGTAGGGTACTGGAAGAAGAATGCGCTTGTCGGCGAACAACGTCCGGAAACTCCTATGAAAACCACGGACTCGAAAACGGAGGCCGAAGCCGGACAAGATTTGGATAAAGAGCTAGAGGCACTGGTTAACTTGAGTGAGCCCGCTAGCCAGACAAGTTCGGTATGTTCTGACAACCAAAACCATACCAGCAACAGTCAAGGGACAGCACAACAAAGTGAACCTCGATCTGTTTCAATTACTCTTGCCTACTTGGAAGACGACTGGGCAGATGTGGTGGCCAGCAGTTCGCAGCTTGCACGAGATCTCGAGATGTCAGGAGTTGGGCTAAGCGCAACACGAGACTCTGTAGTAGAAGAGTTGACAACGAAAGAAAGGCCTTGTTCCAAGGGTGTAGTTTTGCTCTCCGATGAGGAAGAATGGGAAACAATACCATTTACAAAGCCTTCAAACAGTGGCTTGGAACGAAATGAGCGCGAATCTCTGGATGTTGCAAAGTTTGTTTCCACAACAGCACCAAGCATGGCTCCAACTCCGATTGAGCAGAAAAGTAGCTATGAGGAATTTGGGCTTTCGACCCAAATTTTGTATGAGGCCTTCACAAAAGATGATCTTGCGTTCGACCAGCCACTACATCAAGATCAGTTGGCCATGCGTACACCACAGAAGCAGTGTCCGAAGGCTCAAAGCCCGTCCTCAGGCTCCCTACGTATGAGACTACGTCTTCATGATTTCGGATTGTCCACTCAGATATTGAATGAAGCGTTTGATGATGCAGTTGAGCTGGCGACGCGAGACTCCAAGTCGAATAGCTCACTAGGATCTGACGTATTTGACCAAAGCTCTTGGGAGGCAGCTGTGTTTTCGAAGATGGCTGAAGTTGGAGCATAGGTTTGGCCTTCATAGAATAATACCCGCGATGAGCATGAATATAACGTAATCATGACCTCCCATCAATCTGCATCCATGACTTCGTCTTCACCTTCGTTTTCGTCTTCGTCCAGTTCCAGAATCGGGTACGTCAATATCGCCGCTACGCCGCCCAGCGCCTCTAGCCTCTTTCCAGACTCATGTGCGCTGCTGAGCACTCTGACTTCTCCACCTTCCTCTTCCTTGACCTTGTCCACTAATGCCACCCATCTTCTCCTTTCCTTCACATCTTTGGCGCGGAACAAGTCATTGCTGATCAGTAGAACCCCTCCACCGCGCCCTACCGCACCTTTCTCAACGCACTTCTCCACTTCCTTCGGACCATACCATGCCTTCCCATCGTCTTTTCGTAGACTTTCGTAGAATTGATCTAGCAGTTGCGTCTCTCGTGCGAATCGCGAATTCCTCAGCTTGGTCATAATTGCTGGACTCTTCAAAACTTCGGCGAGGCTAGACAGATGCGCATTGCTCGAGTGAGTGACTGTAATCACGGGGAGTAGCGCTGTGAGCTGTTTGTTGCTGCCAGTAGCGGCAATAGTCTTGATGTAGTTGTAGAAGCTCTGGGCGAGGAAGCCGGGGCTGGCGAGCAACAGCGGCTTAGGTTCAGGCTGATTCGCGAGGTCGAGATGTCGCAGAAGCGTATCCAACAGCATCTGATGGAATTTCGCCATCGACTTGTCGTATTCGGAGCTCTGTGCGCGCTTCTTTGGCATTGTAGCCGCCACACGTTGCACCAGTACCGTTTGGTGCGTAGTGATGCTACAGATGTTGGCCAGACCTTCTTGCATCACGACAGCCCACAACTCAGCGCGGGATGATGTGTCCACGGCTTCCTTGAGCATCTCAACTGCTACGCTATCCCATCCATCCGCTTTGGACAGGGTGAATTGCCGATTCAGTTCCAGGTCAAGCGTATGGAATCCGCCTACAGGAACATACTTGTTCTCTTCGGCAACACGGCCTGAAACATGGAGCTGAGAACTTTGGGCATCGAAGTCGGTAGAAGTTACTTTTAGCAGGAGAGTTATATGGACACGGGTGGAGGATGTGCTGCCATTCACGGATTCTTGGACTACTCGACGGATGGCAGGGGCACGGAGGAGGTCATTTTCACGGATTAAGTTGTAGGCATGCCACTGCAAGCGAATCAGTATTCGTGCTTTTATTCCTGCGGAGGGTTACTTGCCATATCTTCTGGTTCTTCTGGCAGCAGAGTTGCGCTGCCAGCACCAGTTCGGCGATCTATGTCCTGCTTGACGAGCTTCATGGCCGCTATTTGGTAGACTCGAAATTCGGTGGGACAAGATTGTGGCTCAAAGCTCGAGCAGGCATTCGAACTTTAAATTCTTCGTCATTAGCGCGGCTACCGGGTCAAGCCATGCAGCGAAATAGATCCTTGCTTTGTTTGTAGTCCTCTCGTCACTTTGAGCTCTACAAGATATAATCAGTAGTTCAAAGGGTGTGAAAAGAATACAGATTGTCATTTCCACTGTTTTCGCAAGACGCCAGGGCGAAAAGCAAGGACGAAAGGCTGTTGATACCTAACTTTGGAATTAGAGTGTCGGATATAGAGAACTCCACCTCGGCAAGCCACCAAGCGCATGTTGGACCTTCGCTCGACAACGCTACTTTATCCTATCTACGGTACTCCGTATCTACACGAAAGAATCTCCATCCGATCCGGCCGTTTCCAAGCCGTTAGACTTCCAAGCCTCCCATGTCCCCACGCCTTTGCGTCTCGCACCTGCTCTCCATGGAATCGCTCACGAGACCCCTTGCTCTTCGGTGGGTGGACATACCACTTCGCGCCTAGGAGCCCAGCGGATCATCTCAATACAGGCTTATCGCTGCTCCGTTACCACCATGTCAGGAACCGATCGTGTGCCCAGGAATTGCGACGCCTGGGAAAGTAGGTGGAGGAGCGGCCTGGTTCCTAATGCGACTGGCAGCTCGGCGTGCTTTAGCTCGAGCTTGAAATCCTGGAGTGCTCTCAGTTCAAATAGCGAGCTTCACCACAATTGAATTTCTATGCGCCTTTCCCGTCCTCAATCGTCCAATTTCAATATGCGAGTCTTTTCGTTGTCATGTCTTTCTGTTTCCTTTCTTCCTTTACTCGCCTCTGCGGTTAAGCGACGAGAAGTCCCAAAATATGACAACACCACATATCCCAAGTCCCATTCGACTTACACAAAGACCACTGTAGCTGTGCTTGGGGCCGGCCTTGCTGGCATTACTACCGCCCAAGCACTCTCTAACCAAAGCATTGACGATTTTATCATTGTGGAATACAACGATGTCATCGGCGGTCGCGTCGTCCATACCACCTTCGGTGGATACACAGTCGAACTCGGTGCAAATTGGGTTCAAGGACTCGACTCCGGCGTGCCTGGAGGTCCTGTAAATCCAATCTGGATTCTTGCGCAAAAATATAACCTGTCGAATACATACTCAGATTATGACTCCATCCTGACTTTCGACCAGACCGGCTACAATGATTACTCCGACCTGTTGGATACCTTTGAGAATGCGTATTCAATCATGGAAGAAGACGCCGGCTATATCCTCACAAACAATTTACAAGACCGCAGTATGCGAGCCGGATTCAGACTTTCAGGCTGGGAGCCGTGTTCTATGGGTGACTTGCAAATGGCGGCAGAAGCGACTGAGTGGTGGAAATTCGACTGGGAATACGCCTGGACTCCAGAAGAGTCTAGTGAACTGTACGCGACGACCAACTATAACACCTCTTTTTATCAGTGGAGCGATGAGAATAATTATGTCTGGGACCAACGAGGTTTCAACACCGTCGTTGGCGAGGCGTACACCTTCCTCAGCCTTAACGATACGAGGCTGTGGCTCAACACTGTTGTAACAAATATTTTGTACTCAGATAAAGGTGTAACCGTCTATAACGAAGATGGGAGCTGTATCGACGCCAAATATGCCGTTTGCACTTTTTCAGTCGGTGTACTGCAGCACGATGTTGTAACTTTCGAACCGGACCTACCGGTGTGGAAGCAGCAGGCCATCGCAGGGTTCCAGATGGGAACTTATACGAAAATATTTTTGCAATTCAGCGAGATCTTCTGGGATCCGAACACACAGTTCTTCCTATACGCATCTCCCACGACTCGCGGCTACTATCCGGTCTGGCAATCGATCACCGCACCAGGGTTTCTTCCAGACAGCGGCATATTCTTCGTGACAGTAGTGAAACAACAGAGCTACCGAATTGAAAAGATGAGTGACGAAGAAGTTCTCGCAGAGGTTCTAGCCGTGCTGCAGCAAATGTATCCCAACATCACGATCCCACAGCCGACAGCCTTTATGTTCCCGCGATGGACGCAGGTACCATGGGCCTACGGCAGCTACTCCAACTGGCCACCGGGAATGAGCTTGGAAATGCATCAGAACCTTCGAGCCAACTTGGGACGTCTATATTTTGCGGGTGAGGCAACCAGTGCGCCGTACTTCGGCTTCCTGCAGGCTGCATACTACGAAGGCAGGGAGGTCGGAGAAAGAATTGCAGGCATGCTGACGGGCGATTGCTTGAATACTAACTGGAAAGATACCGGAACTGGGAATACAACGGCAGGTGGCGTTACATGCAGTAATGACAAGCACTATGTCGAGCTTCACGGTACCACTCCAATCGAGCAGTACTCAGAGGTTAACGGATGGGACGCGGGCAGTTTCATTGCCTATGGCTACTACAGCGACGATTAATTCTCGAGCCATTTGTAGATATGGATGGTATCCGGGCGGGACATTGACCGATTGAGAAATATGATGACGATATGAAGCAGTTGTAAGCTTTCACGCTACAAGCTGATGAGTACATTAAGGTGGCGTAGCGATGAAACTTGAAGATCAACCGCTATGCAATTTGTATTTAGGAGTTCAATTCTTACTCCCGATGAGAAATCTATCCTGCTGTTTAGCTTTGCCTACATGTCTAACTACGACGGACACCAATTCAGAAGGTAATCAGATGGGACGGCAATTCACATTTCTCTAACTTAGTTCGCATTCCAAATCGGCACGATGCTTATGTGGGAGTAATTTTCGCACAATATCTACTCCAATCTTCCCTTGGCGCAGTTGATATCCCGCTGTGCCGGACATACTTAGACGGAGCAACATCTCATGTCTTGCTCCTTCTTTTGATGTACCTGTAATTGATATTCTTGCATTCTCCAGTCTCTAATCAAAATGAATTTTACATGCGATAAGGAAATGCGTGCGACTTGGCCATCACCTCGGTTGGCTCTCTCATCGCACGAAAAGGTGCCGGAGTTGTACTCTAATGCAATATCATGGAAATCGGTGTCGGAGGCAGTCACCCCTGAGTTGCTTAGTCATCGCCGATAGTTAAAACTTTAGTCTAACTAACTAGCTCCAGGCCCTCGTTGGCTTCCAGAAAATACAACTCACTTAACATGTCTTCGTTTTCAACAATCGGAAGCTCTTCAATGTTCGGGACTAGATGACGACAGTCCTGTTTAGAGTGATTATCGCCTAAAATTCCTTTGCTGAATATGTGTTATCCTTCTTAATAAGTACCGGCTCTTACTCTAGGAGAATAACGAAAGCAATTGTCGCCAGACGACCAAGTCAACGACGGTCGGGAAGGCGAAGGTCACAAGTTATGATGATATAAGGCAAGTTGCGAAGTTTAATGCGAAAGCAGCTGCCCAAGTGAAAGGAAAACGTGGTCTGACCTTCCATGTCCATTCGAACTCAGCTCTCCTGGGCAAAATTTTGGAACGGAGCTTTCATCTGGAAGCCCGATCATGCATGCTTTCGCTCGCAGATTCAACAAAAGGAAGGCACGTGGCTCTGAAATCAGTGGATCCAGACGACCGAGATTGCCATTTCGAGTATAGTGGGATCCAAACCGCAATGCCCGATTGGCTGAATGTTCACCACAGAGAGATGCTTTTGCATGCAACTTGAAGAGAGCATTAAAATATATTTCCAATATTCTCCTCCAATGCATCCTGTTCATATCTGCGAATTTACCGCCGGTCATGTATACCTCGAATCTTGGGGATTTTGATCAGCTAGAATGAGCGCTCCTCCGCAGCAATCACCACCCCCCTGGCGCATCAAGACAAACTATGAAGCCCCTCGACGAATAGGACCGTTATCGAAAGAGAAGCGGAAACAGGCCGGCGCCGCGCGCGAGTTTGGAACATGCTTCCTCTGCCATGCCGGTGGCGTTGGCGTAAGCGTAGCCATGTCCTTAAATGGAATTAGAGCTAAGAAGACAGTGTAACGTGTTCGAACAACGACCATGCCGCCGGTGCTCGACACGTCTCTCGCAGCAGACCCCTCAATTTAATTTGGAGTGTTTGATTATATCCTTGAAAGAAAATAGTATCTACACCGATGGGATAGGTACAAAGTCTCCTTAAGCTCTTTGAACTTTGAGATATTGACAGTTCCCAGACTCGATCAGTTTCATAGCACACCTACTCGAAGACACAAGCGCACTCACAACTTCGATGAATCGGATTAATACTCGGGGGATAAGCTCTCTAACCAGTTCTTCACTTGCGAACGATATATGTCAATGGATTACGGAATCAGGGCGCCGGTCGCCAGCCCCCAAACTGAACTTGCTGTGCAGTCCAGTCTTCCAAGGCCTAGCCGGGAACCACTTTGACGATCATTTTATCAAAAACTTTCGTGTTTTGATCTGGACAACGATGCTTCTCAACTCTGCCACCGTAAAACCTGATCAACGGGCCCATATTCAAGCAGAAAAGAACTTGAAGAGACTCATTAACTTCTGTGGACAAGCTGTCATCTCGAAAGTTGATACGCTTTGTAAGCATAAAACCATGAAGAGTCAGTCTTTAGAGAAGAGATACCTGCTCTTCATAGTCCTCATTGGCCTTTGTCTGTCTGCTTCGTACATTAGAGTAAGTTAGCCCATGCAAATCAAAATTGCACGCAAGATGGCTTACCGACAAGAAGGCTTCTGACGTAGCCAGCAAGCAATTAGAAGCACACATTAAAGAGCTTGCGTACATTGGGGTGTACATTGGGTTTCACAAGTGCAAGCTGTTCAGCCGCGGCTTTAATGCTAAAACAGTTGTTGCAGCGGCACAGAGTCGATGGAACCATGATGGTGAATCCAGCTTGCAGATTCCGCCTACACTATCCGAGGCGATCACAGCGGAACTGAGCGGCGAGACTAAAGTGGATGTTATCGCAGGTAGTCAATCTATAGCGGGGCTTTGGGGCAGTCGCAAGTAATTTGATCAAGAAACACCGTGAATACACGCTAACCACTGTCATAGAACACCAATCGTCCAGCTCTGCTAGATGCCGAGTTGGGCTGTTCGATCGCAAAGTAACCTCTACGCTTTGGTATTGCTGCCAATGTGATGATACTTCTTATCGCTGGGAACTCTGGGAACTCTCAAAAAGGTGTTTGCAATGTCAGCATGACGTCTGCGAGAGGTGTAAAATGGAGCGGATTGACTATTAGGTGTGTAAAAGGTAGGATAGGTACTCCCGTGCTTCGATTTCCTCTTCTGCATAGAGTATGGTAGATGTTGCGCAATAAATTCCTCTTAATCGTGGCTTTACACTTTGAGCCTGCCCGTCACGATACTCTCGTGCGTGGAAGCGACTCGTACGATGTCGTCGTATCCTTTCTTTTATAGCGGCTGGCGATGTTTCGTGTTGCCTGCTGGGGCAGTGATATGCAGTGCCTCGCTTAGTGGATGTTGGCGCTGCAGGAATTATCTTTTAAAAGCCTACGCCGCCCTCTCAACGAATGCCGTTCGAGATTCAAAACGCCACCAAAACAACACAGCATTCAGGCTTCTGAGCATAGCCACAGAACCTGGCGCTTCCCGTCTGTCAAGCCTGGCTCACAGGTTCTTCTTGCTTCAAAAGCAGATAGACGGCCACCATCACGACACCATTCAGTTCTCACACCATTTTAGAGTCTGAAAAAGAAAAGCGCTGCACGGATGTCGATCGACTATGGCCAGCCAGTGCTTCCCCGACGTGATTAACCCAACGACGGTCAACAATTGTATAGCAGCTTGTCATAATGCGACATTTGCATTTCAATCTCTCAGCACCGTCAACCAGTGCTTTTTCCTTTCTATTTCTAACGTCTCTGGAGATGGCCTGTATGTCGAGATTTGGGATTCCTGGGATGCACCGTTGAGTCTTCCAGGCAACGCTTTCAACCTGCCACTTTGCAACCAGACTACAGGGCTGAGTAGCGTATTCGACAACTGCTTGGAACAGTATTGTCAATCTCCGGATCCAGACTTAGGAGGCTGCCCTTTCACGGAGATGAGTGCATCTGCCGGATTCTGTAACACAACTGGAGAAATTGGAATGTGTGAGAATATTGTTCTGACAGTAAATGCTGATATTGGAGGCATTGGCGTAAGGCAACTTCCTTTCTTAGCCAACCGGAGTGTAAGAAATGAGTCTAACTGAGATTTAGTCATTCATCTCCTATTTCATACAGGAGTCGATTACTATAGCTGCCACGGTCATGCTTGTATTGCTTGGTCCGCTCAAAGATTTGCTTGGTCAAAGGCTAAAACGACCATTTCCGGCGATAACACATCAATACATCGTACTCAAATCGATTCTGGTCGAGTTTCAAGAAGCACAGTGCTTCTTTATGCTGGCTTCTGAGATAGCGGTGCTGATCCTGATCCGGAATGGACCAATCGTCTTCGGAGCAAAAAGTCTGATGCAGCTCCATTGGAACTTTGCTTTAGTAGGACTAGTAAGCGGGACCGGATCACTGCCAATTGCCTGCATTCTCTTCGCTCTTACGGCTTGTGATATGGTATCCTGGTATATCATTAGCCTCTCAGGTGTGACAATATCGACAGCGACGGCAACCATGGCAATTTATAACAACCTAGTCTCTGGGACTTTCGATCGCAGCCTCCAACCCGTCAACGGCGTCGAATTACTCACCGAGTGTGGAGGGAACCCACCACCCATCGTATACTGCGGTCAGTCGTTGGAAGGTCCCTCAGACGGATCACCTACTGTTCAAATTCAATTCAGTTGGTTCATTCTGGCCATATGCGTCCTGAGACACGCTCTCCGCTCGATGCCAGAAAGTTGCCTAAGAATTACCTCCACTTGGTTGGAGACCATAACAAAGTATCTAAATTTTCGGCATATTCGATTTCTCTGGATCCCATTTCGGACAGCTCGAAGACGTCGTATCTGGTACGGCTTGGTTGTTTTCATTCTAGGCCTTTTCATCCTCCTTGCGATGGGATTAAATCTTCAGACATTGCAGGATCTCAGCGCTGCCGGGGCGATTGATACAACAAATTGGACATTGGGACAGATCATTTCTGTCACGATATGGGCACCGGTTCTTTGTAAATATGGGTATGCTTCGATCTGTGAGTAGACTTCTCTGCTTCGATTATGAGTTATGAGCTAACACAGAGTCAGTTGGTTTGGAAGGTCACTCAGCCGTGCGAATTGCGAAGCCGTATGCAATCACAAACACAAACGGAGACGAGCATGGATCTGGTATGTTTTCTCATGCAATGGCTTTCGTTGCGAAATCTCGGGGCCGACAACGAACCAGAAATCTAGACGATATGAGGCTGCCGAAAGTGCCTAATACTTAGTCAACGACTTCGATGATAATAAGAGATAAGATCCACTTGGCTGAGAACAAGCATCAATCAACCCGCAAGCTCGTAGGCACTACTGATCATAGGGACATTCTTTCAGGGGACGATGGTCTGATCTCAAGCGCATACATTTGCGATACCTGTCGACTCGAAGCTTGATATATCCTCCGCAAGTTCAAATTCCAGATCAAATGTATTGTCAAGAATGCTGACAGCGATCATGCAAATAACCGGGTCGGAAATAAAGTCTTTAACCTCGTAGAGATAGAAGGTGTTCCCGTAGTTGTTAGCAACAACGGTCTATATTATAGCAGCAGTAGTGGCCTCAGCTGATTACGAGATGTATCCGACGAAGTCTCAAATACCGACACTGCGGCGGATCGTACTGATATACAGTGTATACAATTGTCGATGATTTCCTAGCATCCCATTAGAATTTTGTGGTACGGGTCAGCTAGTCTTATGAACTTGAAGAAAAGTTAAGTATTAAGTCTATATCGCGCTGATCTCGAAATTCTCGTACACTTCCATTTTGCGATTAAGAACCGTCTTACTCAGGCTCAATTGAGGTCCTGCTCAGCCTTCATTTGTTGCGGATGAAATCTATCACGGCAGCATGGTACGACTGCATACGGGTGTTCCCATGACACAAAGAGACCGCCTATTGTATACAACCGTGACTTGCGTGCCCGCGTTTACATGAATGCACTGCCAGAAATGTGAATGCCCTTCCCATGCGAATAACACCATATACCTCCAAAGCTGGAAAAAGAAGCAGATTGCCGAGCAGTTTAACGCCGAAGAGTGCCTTTAACACAGCTTTTAGAGTCTATCAACCGCGAATAAATGAGAAAGTAGGTCGAACATGAAATCGTTCGTGAAATCCTAAAAGACATTACGAAAGAAACTTGAGCCCTTAGCACCTGGATAGGTACCGTGCTGTACAGTTCAACCATATTCAGATGAACCTGACTTGGCTCTCCGGGTCTTTGTCGATTTGCTAGAAGACGTAGCCATTGGTGATCGAGGCCTTGTCTTCTTTTCTGATGTAAGCCTCTCTTGAGAAGGTTTCTGCGGCTTACGCGATTTCAACTTTGAAGTTTCTCCACGCGATAATTCTGCATCAGATTGTATGTTTTCAAGTTTAGGCCTACGTTTTGGTTTTGAAGGAGCATCAATACCGCCTGCCGACTGCCCAGATGATGATCTCCTTCGAACTTTAGAGATAGCAGGGATGACGGTGGAGTCTGATTTGAGTGGCAACATCTGCTTCCGACCTGGGCTTGATTTTGGTAGACCGCTTTTCTTAGACGACGGTCCACGGGCATTCGGAGTCTCACTAATACTAGGCCGGAACTGAATCGAGGTTTTCTGCAAGGTGGAATGGCTGGGCTTTCTCGATGTGGCCGGTGGTGATGCAAGATCCTTCTGCTTCTTGATCCCGCTAGCCTGCTCGGACTGAATGCGACGCTGATTCAGATTCCATATCATTCCGGTCATAAATTCGAGACTCCCGTCGTCCGCTGCTGTTTGACTATTCGTGCTTGCCGCAAGCCTGCAAATACTTGTGTCGGCTTCGGCTTCGCTCTGCTCAGGGCTGATTGTCTCGGAAGTGGAAGGGCCGTTTGAAAGCTTCTCTACCTCTTCGTCTTCCTCTTCGACGCCTATGTGGCTTTCAATATCTTCACCTTCCTCCCGTGGATCATCTTCCTCATCTTCCAGATCGCTCGATTCACTGTTGCTGGTCTCCTCTTCTGAACGTTGCTGGGAACTTTCTTCGCACTTGGATCCTTCTCCGTCTGAGATTGGCTCCTCATCCCAGGAATTGCTGATGATAATATCGCGAACAATGTCGTCGTCAGCGACAATTGTGAACTTAGTGCTTGGATACTTCGAATATTTGATACCATGTTCTCTCCAAGTTAGCGTGACCGTTTTCTGACCAGGAGCGTCCACCTTGAGTCTGTATCGATTGACGACATGGACGGAGATGTAGCTATGCTCTCGGGCAATGTAGCAGCCATTGAGCACTTCCCATTTTGAGACGTCGTTGTTGTATATTGAGATCATAACATCTGGTGCCTATTTGACATAGGATCAGCACTGGATCTGGGAACGAGATGAACGTGATTCTGACCTCTGCGTCACCGTAAATCGGTTTTTCGGCTTGAGCTGCTGTGCCACTAGTTGAAAGACCAGAATCAGTCTGGCCTTCAGCATCGCTTGTGGACGGCGGAGAGGGAGGTAGATTTGCCTGATCTAGGGTTGCCTCACCACTGGCAGGTGAGGTTTTGCTCCGGCGCGCGTGTGCCCGTGAGCGCTTGCGGATTTCCTCTCGTGCGCTTCTGAGGACATCTTGCAAGTCTGGTTCATTCAACAGGCATTCAAATACATCGGGCATGTCACATTCATTTGCATGTTGTAGCAGCCTACTTCGCACATCTTCCTTGTCTTTAATCGTATCCCACGCAGCAATGATAACTTGTTTGGCAAACTCTTTCCGCACCTTCTTCTCAGCCTTGTTCACCATTTCCGGCGTGCTTAAGGCATTGTGTGACTTTGCGCGTTGCTCAGGAATGGGTGATCGTTGGTGACTGGCTCATTTAAAGAGCAGGGAATCGGGCAGCCCGGACAGTGTGTCATTTGCTGCGCATCAGCGACGGGTAACAACGCCGATTAGGGGCGTAACGGAACAAGCACGAGCTGGAAATCGAGTCACAGAAGACTTTCGAAGCGGTACTGTCGGGAAGATGAAGGGTTGAAGAACAGTGGGACCGTTTGTCCAATTGAAAAAGGGACGTTTTGAATAATCAAGGTCATCGTATTCACGGCTGACCCAAGGGAAAGAGCGCGGAGGGGGCCGCAAGGGATCACATGACGGGTTCAACACCACTGTACCTAGCATCGAGTACAAGGAAGGCCCGGCAACGCCTGCCAGTGAAAGGCAGCGGACTTTGACGAAAGTACGGCTGCTGACGCTCAGGGAACCACTCAGAGACCTGCGATTCCTTGTGCCAGTGTCGCCGGGCGTCGTCGGGTACATGAATGGTCGCTGAGTAGCGGCATTAATTCACATTCGTTAGTGATGGTGGTGCGCGGCCCGTTGGCCTTCAAACTCCAGTAACTGAGCAGAGTCGATAGCTGCTACTCCATCGATTTATCTCATCTTCGGCGAAATTTAGAGTTTGGGTGTCCTGGGTTGGCGACAGCCACTTAGAAACTCGTTAACACTCCGGGCCGCTCCGGGCGATTTGTTCCGAGCTGGGGTGGCTGTCCCTGGCCCTACAACGCTTCTTTTTGGCCACCCTCGGCTTCGGTGCGCTGGGCGCTGTTGCGGCTCTGTGCTCGCTGTTTCTTCAGCGCTTCCAATTCGGCTGCCTTCCTTTCATTCTCAGCACGCGCTCGCTCCTTCGACACGCGCTCAGCTTCCTGTTTATGGAGATCAGCCTCGAAATGGTACTGAACGGAGTTTGGATTCGTTGCACACACCGTCATTGTCTTTTGCCTGATAATATTACATTCGGACCCGTTTCTCTCCAGGAACAGCGTGTGCGGAACTCCACACTCTTTAATGAAAGGCCTTCCAGCTAGGATTCCAGAGAAGGGACACGTGTTTGGAGCGACTAGGTATTCTCTGTGCAGGCTCTTCTTCGAACGCCCAATCAAGGTCAGTTCTACTTTGCGAGTTGCCAAAAATGTGTCGGTCATCGTTTGGAATGCCAGCGTGGTGGCAATTTCGACTGGCTGAGTCCGTAGATTGAGCCGCTGCACAAGATTTGGAGATATGAAGTCCGCTGATGATCCGCCATCTTCTGCGACCTCGACGAGAACAGCTTCTCCAAGCTCTCTATTGATGGTCACGGCTGCAAGAGGGATACTGTGATCGACTTTGCATTCATCTCCGAGACACCGCCACCACTGCGTTGAAAGTGAGAATTCCTGGGTTTAATACGGGTATTGCATACTAGGAAGGATTACCTCTGTTTCGTATTCGGAGTTGTTCTGACGTGCTTGCACTGCCTTCTGCTCGGCTTCACGTTGCCGCTCTTCTTTATATAATTTTACAGCTTTCTCAAAGCTCGGGTCGTCAGGTGGAGGAGGTCCGCCTAAGAGGAGTACTGCATTTTTATTGTAGTGATGTTGCCTCAATGTCCTTCGATAGTCTTCTACATCTTTGTCGTTTACCTCATCGTTGTAGTTTACCTGCCCACTGGCCATTGTAGAAATTTCGGGTCGCAGGGAACTTTGGAATGCCCAGAATGGCCGGGAAGAAAGCGAATTTCGCTGTGGGAGGCTCTGTTCGGGAGTGGATAGCTTAAATTTGTATCGTGAAGCAATGTTGGACGATTTGTAATTTCTGAGAACCCAAATCAGTCAGTTATATAATGCCACTAAGCTGATCGAGTCCAAGACATGGCCTGACCGACCCCACGCTCAAATGCTCGCCTTGAGAAGGCTCATCCTGAAACTCCAACCAATGTCGCTGCTCCTCGCGCATCCTGGGCTGCAGTTGGAAACGCTCGCTAAACGAGTGCAGGTGTGTTCCACCGCGATTGGCTGAACGCTGGTAAAAGGGATGGCGAACGAAAGGACGAAATGGCTCTCTAAAAAGAAGGGTATCAGGGTTCAGTTGACAGTTAGAATGCTGTATGAAATGATATGCTGGTTCATCTGTTCGCCGATAGAGGATCGGATGCGGTCACTTAGCCTTGGGGGACTGCGGCCTTTTCAATACTACCAGGTAAGGCTGCGTTAACATTCAAGCAATCTTTTGTTAATCGAGACAGTCTTGCAGCCCAACCAGTGTGCCTTGTGCTTAACCGGAATTCCCTGCAGCCAGCAGGATTCGCCCTCACCGGTTGTGGGTAACTTTAAAAGCTTGTAATGCTAAGTGGCAGTATGAAGTACTACCATCTCGAATCAACTTGAGCATTCCAGTTAGCTCAACATGGAAGGATATGCTAAAATTGCACAGCTTATGAGCACCTATACGGAATTCGCCATATTTCGCAGCTTCCGTGCTTTGAGTATTCAAAATATGCTGTACTTGCAGGCCGAGCTCACGCACCTCGAGGCTGATCTGGCAAGGATTGCTAAGGAGGATGTCAGCTATGAGGCCCGCAAGCATTTCCCGCACGATTGGTGGTCTTTAGCTCATTCAGCTGACGAGGCTGAGAGTGAACAGTGGGAGCACTTTCTTGAGATCCGTGAGAAACTAGAGAAATACAGTTAGTATTTATGTGAGTGTTGAATCGCTATAGCTGATTGTTTGGATCAGATGACGCTCTTTTCAAGTTTACAGCTCTATCACGGATGAGTCAACCATCAGATGTAGACCTTGAATTCCTCCGCAGCTGGATGGAAAGACCGGCCATGGGAGCGTTTCCATTGTGCGGACTTGATCGACGCTCATGGGATGAGGAGTATAAGGGAGATCTGATTGTTGCAAAACATCAGGAGAAGCTTGATCCATTCTCACGATGGTTCAACTATACTCTGGTGCCTGCTTGGCACCGAACATTCGGTGAAAAGCTGAAGGTTAGCACGTTAGACAACGCCAAAGTATTTTCTAAGCAATTCAGTAGCAACCAGTTGTTGGAGAGTGCGGCTCAGGACTGTATGAGTACACCGACAAGAAGCTTCGGATTATTATCAAGCTAGCAAGCACAGTTGTTGCTTCAGTCTTGCCGCTCTGCTCTGTCGTTATTTTGTACTTTATCCACTCGAATGGACTTCGATTGGGGGTCATCGTCGGGCTTTCCACGCTCTTCTCACCAGCTGTCGCGCTTCTGACCAACGCGAGGAAGGTTGAGATTTTCGCGGCTACATCAGCGTACGTACTGTCCAATCCATCCAAATATGGGAATACATAAAAGCTGATGCAGCAAGGTTCGCTGCCGTTAATGTCGTTTACATCACCAATGGAAGCCCATGCCAGGCGAGTGGATGAACAGTTTGGTAGTACATATGTCAGAATGGTGTTTGATTGTCGTAACCTGTAAGGAGAAGCTGGAATCGAGGGAAGATAAGAGGGAACAGGCTACTGCTCTAGGCTGGTCGAAAATGCAATCTTGATGAACTTTTTCCCAACGTACCCAAAGGATGCGCCCTCGGTACTCGGGAATGCTTTGTACCTGTGTGTACTGGTTCGTCAAGTCTTTACTCAGAGTTAAACGTTCGCGGCTATTGGAGTGAGTGTTTTAATTTTTTTAATAATTGAGGGGAATTTAACTTGAGCGGATACACAGCATTCGGTGAGACTGGTGTATCACCACTGTTTGCGTTGCCGCTCTCTCCGTTGCGAGACCTTTTTCTTTTCGAAGTCCGGATAGCGGAAACAAGCAACACAACTGCCAGAGTCAGCGTCATCGTACGCCAGCGTGCATGTTCACTAAGGAAACCTGCCCAGATCTATAAACAAGTTAGGTCAGGCCCTCACAAATAGCCGAAACGGCGGTCTATCTGCCATTAGGTTGTTTAAAGTGGTTAACTGTGGTGGTGTTATGGTGAAAAGTTTGGCCGCAGCATCAAAAGTGCACACCGCGGGAATTAGCGATGTACAATCATGCGTAAGTAAATTTTAGTTGAGAAGGGGTTCCCATATGAAGGATTTGCCATAGGGCATGCTGATTATAGCAACGTAAAATAATCAATAGAGTACGTGCGGGAGTTCTGCGGCACTTAACATCCGACTTGATCCGACGCACAGGGTGCACCGTTGCACCAGGTGGAGGTTAGATATCCTGCTATAAACTAACTCTCACCTGTTTTACGAGTTACAGTTAGTGGCTTTCTGAACTGTTGATCCACCATTATGGGACCCCACACGCTAGTGGGTGAGATCAGACTCGAGAGCTTACTCCCTCGACTTATAGCCAAGGCTAAAGGCTGTATCATTCCGACATAAAGGCAATGTCGGCTCCGCACGCCTTCACTACCCATATAACCGAAACCGAAAAGCTCAAAAAGCATCAGCACCATGGCAACCACGCAAACCCGCGCAATCGTGACATACCCACCAGGACCAGACTCTCCCAAGGCTCACTGGAAACTGGAAAGCGTCACGGCCGACGCTCCCGGACCCGACGAACTGCTCGTGGAGATGATAGCAACGGGCCTCTGCCACTCGGACCTCACGCTGGCAAAGCGGCTGACGGCGACCTCACCGCCACAAGTGCTCGGCCACGAAGGTACGTCTGCCCTACGCTCTCCACAGCGCGCTGCTGACAGCCCTCCCAGGTGCCGGCCGTGTCCTCGCAGCTGGCTCGGCGACCAGCCGATTCAGGCGCGGCGACCCGGTGCTGTGTTCGTTCGTGGCGTGCGGGCGCTGCGCGGCGTGCGGCCGCGGCCATCCCGCGCTGTGTCTGTCGTCGTCTGCGCTGAACGCGGGCCCGCGGCCGGCGCGCTACACCCTTGACGGGTCGGCGGTGCGCGTCGGCGGCCTCTTCTTTGGTCAGAGTAGCTTTGCGCGCGTCGCCGTTGTCAAGGAGGCGGGTGTTGTGCCTGCTGCGCCGCTGCTCAGGGATCCGGGGTCTGATGAGGAGTTGAGGCTCTTTGCGCCGCTGGGGTGTGGCTTGATGACGGGTGCTGGTGGGATTGTTAACGTCGCGCGGGTGGGTGAGGAGGAGGAGGTTGTAATCCTGGGTGTTGGCGGTGTCGGATTGGGTGCGTTGATGGCGGCGAAGGCTAGCGGCGTGAAGACCATTATCGCCGTCGATCGCGTGGAGGAGAGGCTCGAGTTGGCCAAGAGTTTGGGAGCTACGGCTGTGGTTGCTACAGGTTCTTTCAAAGATCTTGCGAAGGAGTTCCCAGAGGCTGTGAAGAGCTTCGGTCGCGAGAAAGATGGCGTCACCTGCGTTGTTGATACAACAGGTTACATGCCGCTTATCCATGCTGCGGTCCGAGCAGTTGCCATTGGCGGACAACTACTCATGATTGCGGTACCTGATGGTCCAGCCAGGTTTGAGGAGGACCTGATGACGATAATGTCTCGGGCATTGGTTATCAAAGGAGTACGACTTGGTGACGCGGTGCCGTCAAAGCTTATCCCGAAAATGGTTGAATGGTATCGGCAAGGATTGTTTCCGCTGGAGAAGTTTTCAAAGTTCTACGAGGCCGAAGAAATAAATGCAGCGATTGACGGCATGCTCAATGGGCAGACGGTAAAGCCGATATTGGTATGGAAATAGAGCTTAGAATACTCCGTGAAACGCAACTGATTGAGTAAGAGAAGGAGAGGGTGAGGGTCGAAATGACAACACAAAGCTGGATTAGACAATGACACGGAAACATCAGAAGCAACGTCAAACGAAGGAAACCGAGTACGAAACATGAAAGCAGGATGATTTGCCCTTGGCTCAGTGCCAGCTTCTTCAGCCTTGCAGCACTCGAGCCGAGCCGCGCGTCGCTAGCCAGCAAAGGATGGCCACTGTGGCAACGGAAACAGGGTCTAGATGAGTGGATCCAGGAGAGTAGGCGAACAGAAAGTGGCTTGCAGGCATTACAAAACAAGGCGCGGCTGCGTGAACTGCAATGCAATTGCGGTTGCCACATGGCGACAGTAAGGGCCTCATGGATGAGAAGGCTGAATGGGAGACTTGCATCCTTTGTAGCTCGATACTCCGAAGAACGATGGTCGCTAGCTTTGCCATCAGATAGCTAGGCCCTGATACTGTGTTAAAGAACTTGCTTTTGTCCATTAAGTAGACTCGATTGATATCAACGCCCCTGAATATTTGCTCAAGCGAAAGCTTCCGATGGCTTATCTACAACTTGCAAATATTGGCGCCATGTCTGCGCTGAAGCTCGTCAGACTCATGACACGTATACTCTTTGACGATGGCGCTGGGTTGTCAGGAGTGTTTAATTTATCGAATTTTGAATTAAGCATTCGAAAGAAGTGGAACCTCCCCCGGCGGTCCAGATACCGCTCTGCACTATCATGGGCTCCACCGACCCACGTGTTCGGTTGACGATGCTTGAACCGTATCAGGACGAGAAAGGCATTGTGGGACAGTCTGTGCTCCGTTGCTATGAATACCGACACTCAGCTGGGCAGTTCCTTCATTTCCCGACCGCCTCTGGAAGGGCTTTTATCGGTGGTTCCGAAAAGGTACCGGTGTGGCTGCTTCATGCTCACGTTGGCGGAAATACCGCTTTTTCTGATAGCACGCAGCCTGTAAGAAGGCGTGGAAACAACAGATACTTCTCGGTTAGGTAGTACATCCATCCATGCGGCGTTTTGCACAACCCTGTCTTTAATCCCAACATTGGCATACCGAGTGGCCATTTTCGCCGCAGTTACGGTACCAACAAACCACACCACGAATCTGACTGTGCACCGAAGATTTTAATGCTTCAGCCTCTCACACCGGCAGGGTTTGTGGCAATCCGTGACGACAATCCGCAGATCCACTTGCATTTACTGTCAATGTAAGTCTCGATCCGGAAGCACCAGCGCAGTTCCCCATCAAGAGCGACGGAGGATATGTGGACCCCGTCAAGACGATCCTGAGAACTGGTGTGACAACTTTGCAAGAATCGAAGGCGACTCAGCTATTTCTGGGAGTGCTCCTTACCTTCACTCCAAGGCTGTTCTGGCCTGACTGAGAATGGCATCGTATCATCCCAACTGTCAGGGCACACTGCAGTAATGGCGACCAGGAAAGTCAACAAAATGGTACAATTTATGAAGTCCGGCGCTCAGATTTCCGGCCCAGCAACCCAACGGCGGGCACTAGCTGCAGCACGGAGCTTGCATTACGAGCGGTCTGGGTCGGAGCTTCGACCCCGGGCGTCTTTGGTGGCGTCGGCAAGGTGCACGAAGCTGGACAAAAATTGTTCCTCGTCGTCGCCGTGGAGAGACAGTGGAAGTTGGAATAAATAGGATGACGGACTACCGGGAGCTCAGGAGGTTCTCAAAGTCTAAATACTTAATTATCATTAATATCCGGATTCCGACTCCTTTCGATCGTCGACCTGTCTGTCACGGTTTGCTCCTCGTCGTCCAATACTTCCCATCACTTACCCGATTGATCTGCCAGTAGCACCCCACTATTCGATCGCCCATGTGAGTTGCCCTTCCAAAAATTTCGTCACCGCAAACAGGTCCTGACCGCTCGCCTCAGAATTTCAAACCTTTTTCTCTCCTCAATCTCGGCATAAACCTCTACACCTCTCCTTGAACCAACTCTTCAGTCCTCGTTACACCACTCGCGTAGTCTCGCACAATGACCTCCAAGGCCATTCCTTCCCATCTGAAGACCCACGCCAATGGCGATGGCAGTGACGCTGCTGAATTCGCCCGCAAGCACCATGGCAAGACTCAATCGCACGTAGTAAGTTCGCTTCTCTCATGATTTCTCCCTGTCGAGCACCGCACACTCTCCTTGCACATTTGGCGTGACATTTGTACACAATCACCACCAAACACATTCGGACCTTCCGCACTGCTCGTCATCTCCGGCTTCTGGCTGCCAGCAAACAATTCGAAGCTAGACCGCAATGGCTTGTAGACGTTTCAGACCACGTTTTCAAGCTTTAAGAAGCTTTATCATCACTGTCGTGGACTGGCTGTATTCGCACTCCATCCGCACTTTGAGCTGCAGCCGTTACACAAATGCAGCCCCACATGACCTCCAAAGCCACAGGAGCCGTACAAATTAAAAGACAGAGATGAAAAATGAAACCCAATTCCCCGGGCAGCTGCACTTTTACGTACTTTGTTGCGTATGGCGAATCTCGTGGCGTTTCACTTGGGAAGATACCCCTTGGCCATTCATTTTGCCATTTCTGCTCCCACTATCTTCGTTTCTGTCCTGGCACAACTTCATCATGGCACCAGCCAAGCCAACGTTTCAAGCATATTCAGACACTAACAGAAGAAACTCGCAGGCATTCGAGAATACCTCAACAAATGTAGCCGCTTCTCAGATGCGCAATGCCCTCAACAACCTCACGGACACGGTCAAGGACCCTGCGTCAAGGAAGAGGTTTGAGACCGAAATGGACAACTTCTTCTCTCTTTTCCGACGATACCTCAACGATAAGGCCAAGGGCAACGCCATTGAGTGGGGCCGTATCGCTCCTCCAAAGGCGGACCAGGTCGTCGAATACAGCACTCTACCCAACTCTGAGGCTGTTGAATACTTGAACAAGCTCGCTGTGGTCAAGCTCAACGGTGGTCTTGGTACCTCCATGGGTTGTGTTGGCCCAAAGTCGGTCATTGAGGTCCGTGACGGCATGTCATTCCTCGATCTCTCCGTCAGGCAGATTGAGTACCTCAACCGAACATACGATGTCAACGTGCCTTTCGTCCTCATGAACTCGTTCAACACGGATGCAGACACCGCCAACATCATCAAAAAGTACGAGGGTCACAACATTGATATCATGACCTTCAACCAGTCGCGTTACCCGCGTATCATCAAGGACTCACTTCTGCCAGCACCAAAGTCTGCAGACTCGCAGATCTCCGACTGGTACCCTCCAGGCCACGGTGATGTTTTCGAGTCGCTTTACAACTCTGGCATCCTTGACAAGCTCATCAACCGCGGAATTGAGATCATCTTCCTCTCCAACGCCGACAACCTCGGAGCTGTTGTTGACCTCCGCATTCTCCAGCACATGGTGGACACGAAAGCCGAATACATCATGGAGCTTACAGACAAGACCAAGGCGGATGTCAAGGGTGGCACCATCATTGACTACGAAGGTTCGGTGCGCTTACTCGAAATCGCACAGGTGCCAAAGGAGCACGTCAACGAGTTCAAGTCGATCAAGAAGTTCAAGTACTTCAACACCAACAACATCTGGATGAACCTGCGTGCCGTGAAGCGCGTTGTGGAGAACAACGAACTCAACATGGAGATCATCCCCAACGAGAAGAGCATTCCAGCAGACAAGAAGGGTGAAGCCGACCTCAGCGTACTTCAGCTTGAGACTGCCGTCGGTGCTGCCATCCGGCACTTCCGCAACGCTCACGGTGTGAATGTGCCACGTCGTCGCTTCCTGCCAGTCAAGACTTGCTCCGATCTCATGCTGGTCAAGTCGAACCTGTACACATTGCAGCACGGTCAGCTCGTTATTGATCCGAATCGTTTCGGTCCGGCTCCCCTCATCAAGCTTGGTAGCGACTTCAAGAAGGTTTCCAGCTTCCAGTCGCGTATTCCCAGCATTCCGAACATTGTCGAGCTCGACCACCTTACCATCACGGGAGCAGTCAATCTCGGTCGCGGTGTGACGCTGAAGGGTACCGTCATCATTGTTGCTAGCGAGGGCAGCACCATTGACGTTCCACCGGGATCGATTCTTGAAAACGTTGTGGTTCAGGGTAGCTTGCGTCTTCTCGAGCACTAGAGGTTAAACTAGCGAGTTCGGGCGATTTCAATTCAGTCACCTGTGCCAGAAGAGGTTATTATGGGCTTACGCTCATCTTAACATAGGCATAAAGAATTCAAATGACATAGAGTGTTTAAATATCACGCGGAAAGGAAGCAAGGATCACGGGTTCGTCTTTTCTCACACTCAAAAGGTGATAATACTTTTAAATGAGCACGGTTGCGATGTTTAGCTTAGACAAAAGCAAAATTGAGATATTGTCTACTCGTACGCATGTCCGCCTTGCTTCTTGCGTGTACTTGTGATGGATCAGGCTATGCAAAGTCAGGAACGAGTAATTGGGCTGCAGGTCGACAAGCCCGTTCTCGGTCAGCTCTCCTGGATTGTATGAAGCCATCGTTAAATTCGATTGTGTCAGGCTGTAGGCAATCATCATGGAAGGTTGGCGCCACATGACCACGTAAGTGCATGTTCGCAGGACAATTTAGGTGTTTGGTCGGTCAGGTCATGATGTGAAAATGGATCGACTACGCCACTTGCCAGTGGGTGGCTGTGCATATAATACGTCGAGCTGCTGACTTGCCGCATGCGGACTCCCGCCGAAAGCGAGCACGCCCACTGCCAACAAATCACAAATGCAACCCATCCCACTGACTACCTGCTACACTCCACAATTGCTACCTGCGCCAGCCCAGGCGACCGCATTCATCCCGTCTCCGGTTTAAACTATGGCTTGACCACAAGCCTGAGCCGTGGCCTGCTCTTAGGCACGACGACACAGATCCGCATATTAAACAGCGGAAGCCACTCGAAGCTGACCGCAGCATCATGGAAGCCAGCGTTGCTCCCGCCATGGCAGATCAAACACAAACAGTGACGCAAGAACAAACACAGGCACAGGCACAGGCACAAGTACAGGCACAAGTACAGGCACATGTGCAATCACCAGTGCAGTCACCGCCCCCTCCAGACAATGCCGAGACACGAGAAGCCATGGAGTACTGGGGCTATCTTTTCAAGCCGGACAAGTGTGGCACCGAGAAGTTGAATCGCCTTCTCTTCGGTATTGCACAGTGCATTGTACGTGTTGAAACGGCGCACATTCAACATCGACCACCGTGCTAACAAATCCTGCTTTCAGTCTGCCACGTTTAATCAACCGACCGACTCACCCGATCTCACACCTTCACAGCTGGCGGCATTCTATAAAGCCGTTGGAGGTAACTACGACGTCCTCTTCGTCGATTCTCCGATAAGCTCCATAGCCTTCATCTACAGATCTCTCGGTTGCCTTCATTCACTACAACCAAACTACTCCGGTCAACGTCCTGCTTACCAGCAACCTACAATCCCAGCTCTAAAGCAAAAAGGGTTTGTAACATGGGAGACGATTCAGTTGCTACTAGGACCCGAAGAGCATGTGGTTTTACTGCAGAACGCACTGCAGCAATTGGACGTTCGGGACCCGGTTGACGGTACTGCCTTCCCAAAAATACTCCCGAAGGAAGCCTTTCCAGACAAGCCAGACCAGGAAATGCTCGATTGGTATGACGTAGTGTCGGAGAAACTAACGAAAGATGTCGAAACCTCGGCCCTGTTGAGGTCTCCTCCTCGGCGTAATGGTGTTCCTCTGGCAGATATCGAGGCAACCAACATTCCTCGCTTGTCCATCGAATCCGAGTCGCCCGAAGAAACAGACCATGCGGCACGCTACTTCGCTGACCCGCTGTATACGCGCAACCGGCTGGAGCGCCGTGAGCGCGGACGTGTCGAACGTGTCGACCGTCTAGACCGACCCGATCGACCCGATCGATTCGAGCGACCTGAGCGGCTGGAACGACCTGATCGCCTCGAACGACCTGGCGCGGGACCGCGTCGCTACTCGCGTGATGCCGACGCGCGCCGCAGCCCGTCGACGCGCGAATATGTGACAGAACGCAGCAAGGACTTTGTGCACCAAGTACGGCATCTGATCTCGCCGCGCACCAGTAGTCATTCCCGACGGCGGAGCCTGCCAGACCGAACAGCGTCACCCGGCGATGCACGGTACCGGCGCGGCGAAGATGACCGGCGTGATGACGAAGGACCTACGTATCGGCGCGATGAAGAAGATCCTTTGTACCGGCGTGACGAAAAAGGATCCGCATACCGGCGCGACGAAGAACGACCGACGTACCGGCGCGACGCCGACGAGCCGGCCTACCGCCGCCGTGACAACGCCATCCCGCTCGACGATCGGCGCTACGTACCAGCAGCCGCACCGCCCTCCTCGCGGCGCTCGCCCACCGCAGTCGGCGGCATCCCGCGGCCGCGCTCCACGCGCAACAGCACGTCCGACAGTGAGTCGTCGGACGCGGACGACCCGCCCTCGCCACGGCGCGTGTCGCGCAGCCCGGCCGGCCACCGCACATCCGGCTCCGGCGCCGGCGCCGCCGCGCCAGGCGCGTACGTGCGGCGCCACAGCCGCGACGACGAGCGCGGCGCGCACGCCCGCCGCAGCAGCGCCGGCCGGCCCGCCGACGAGCCGCAATCGCAACCACCGCCGCCGCAGCCGCAGCCGCCGAAGCCGAAGCCCACGTCCATGGCCTCGCTCTACGCGGAGGAGGCCATGCCGCCGTTCCGCCGCCACTCCGATGCCTTCGCCGCCGGCCCCTTTAAGCCGAGCCTCGCGCCGCCGTTCGCCGCCCAGGTCGCGGGTGCGGGGCCCGGCGCCGCGCCCACGCCCGAGCGCTACGTCCCGGCTTATACGGGGCGTGGTGCGGCCGCGTCGGGCGCCCGGCACGGCCGCGAGAGGTATGGGGAGCGGGAGAGGGAGCGTGAGAGGGAGAGGGATAGGGAGAGGGATAGGGAGAGGGATAGAGATAGGGATAGAGATAGAGACAGGGAGAGGGATGATAGGGAGCGTGAGAGGGATAGGGATCGGGATAGGGATCGGGATAGGGATAGGCTGAGGCCTGAGGGTCGGACACGGTTGGCACCTGACGAGCGTGATGAGCGTGATGAGCGCGATGAGCGTGGTGCTGGTGGCCCTCACAGGAGGCCTCGCAGTAGGAGCGAGGATCCGCCTGGTAGGATTGTCGAGCCTGATGATAGGGATGTCGAGGATGCGAAGAGGCTGTCCAGATATGTCACGCATGGTGTCGGTGGCAGGAAGTATGCCGTTCCCGACTGGAAATAGGCTGGTTGCGTGACAGACGATGAGAGATGACTTCATGTATGGAGGATGACTACTGAGGATACCCGCTTCTCTACTTTTGTGGGTTTTTGGCGTTTGGGTGGGATTAATGACGTGCTATTGATCTCTGCTACTGGTTTGGATATTTCTGACGCTTGAGCATTGCCTGATGAATGGAAACTGACGGCTCTTTTAATGCGAACGAATATTTTCACTACTTATAAATACTTGGATTCGTTCAGTTCTATCCGTGGTTCATTAGGCCATATACCGAATCTGATCATGGTTCTAAGTTGATACTATACACAATTCTTGGCAGGTGCAGTTCACGAAGTAGACCTTGAGCCAAGACATCGACACAACTTGTTACGAACGATATCGTACCTCACACGATCAACTTCAACGATGAATGACTGGCAAATCTTAGACACTGAGGGTTTGGTAGCTAATACGTTTGAACTAAGAAGCTGCTCTCCCGACTACTGGCGCTGACTCTGGCGCTAACTTTATACTTCCAGCATATCTAAACGTACCGAACTTGATTGCTACGGACGATGGTTCCATGATAGTCTGAGCCGCTACGACATAATTCCAGGCTATACGAAGGCGAGACACTGACGGCTAACAATTCGCAAGTATGTTACATTCTCCTCCTAGCGTAGGCAAATGCAGCATTGATTACAAGCGCTCGGATAGCGTACATGAAGACATTTGCTGTGTGTGCAAGTTTGCGTGCTACTGCAAAGACGTGTACGGTTTACGTGAGGAGATAGGTTGAAAGGAAGGTGGTTGGAAGGCATTTGGGCCTAGTAATAGCCACCGTACACGATGGTTTGCAGATTCGATCCACTGAAATGCGGGCGCAATGGCGCCGCTCTAGGGCCAGGGTGGCCTGTACATGGCACATCTCACCAGCGCTCGGTACTTATCGTATCGACTTTGGAATCACTCCTTCCTATCCGTTGCCGCGGTCAGATCTAAAAAAACTGGGAAGCCATTGTCTGATTTCACGGCAGCGGCGTGTGGGTTGACTTGCACAGGCAGAACTGTGGGATTGCATCACGCACACTTTAACAACCTCCTCCAACGTTGACTCGATTGCATTTCTCTTCATCCATCGTCGTCATCGCCGTTCACCATCTCTTTTCATCCCTGCGAACGGAGACACCGCGCGGGGGGTGAAGTGTGGCTTGGTCTGGAATTCGCTGGCTTCACTGCTCTCGCCACCACTTCAGCTGCCAGCCATCGTGTGAGTGCATCATAGCGCCGGACTTTGCCCAGATTTCCTGCGCTGCGTCTGCTTGCTTGCTTGCTTGCTTGCGTAGCTCTCAAGCGGGCGGTGCGCGAAGCTGCGAGGCCTGCTATACCCTTCGTAGCAGCTTAGCACCAAGAAATCTGCCATCACCACATCCTCCGCCAGATCTATCTCATCATCCCTCCGCTTCCTCCTTTCTAGCCGGCTCCAGCCTTCGCAATTCATCTCCTCCATTCTCGTCCTCCATTGTTTGTTGTCGTTACTCCTTTGCAACCAACCATCATCACTAGTTGGCTCATTGCCGATGACGTTCACTGGCAACAATCCCTGAGGGAAGCTACGCCGCTTTTTAATCCAAGGTACCCGCCGAAACCTTGAACTTCCGAAATCCGACTGAGCTTACCTCCACCTGCCACCCTCTTCCCCTCTTCCCACCTTACCTTTCATTCTTTTCGCTCCCTCACTATGGCCGCGCCGAGTGAGGCCTCGGAGCTCAAGCAGCAGGGTGCTCTCGAGGCGGCCAAGGACCCAAACAATCCCGTCACGTCCGAGGCTGCTCAGAGAACCATAGTCAACGAAGCAAAGAAAGCCGGCGTCCCAGGCTTCCAATTCGATCCCAATGCCACTCCAGCCGAAAAAGCTGCTCAAGCTGCCGCTGCAGTTCCTCCGGGTATCAAGCCTGAGAGGAAAAACAAGGCGGTCGCGCTGGCGACGGACGTCGATACCGGCAAACCAGACTACGACCTCCCAGATGCCTCCAAGGGCGATGCCTTATCCCCGACAACTGCAAAAGAATTCGAAAAGTCCAAAGCCGCCAATGGCTCCTTACACGGCGAGGACGACGAATGGTCGCGCGTGGGCTGGGCTCCGCGATTCGGTTTTCCGCCCGGCGACTTCGACAGCAGCGAGAGCCTCCAAGACCGCTTGACCTGGCTCGAGACACGGTTGGATGATCGGTTCTACGGCGACTGGTGGCACAATGCCGGTGTGATCATCTTCGCCTGTTTGGCTTGCTGGACAACGGCAGTCCTTGGTGGAGGCCTTGGCTACGTATTCATCATCATGGCTATCTGTGCTACTTACTACCGTACCTCAATCAGGCGTGTTCGCAGGAACTATCGCGACGACATCAATCGTGAACTCGCCAAATCTCGTCTTGAAACTGATACCGAGTCGCTCGAGTGGATCAACAGCTTCCTTGTCAAATTCTGGCCCATCTACGCACCTGTTCTGTGCAAGACCATCATCCAATCTGTCGATCAGGTGCTCAGCACCAGCACTCCAGCCTTTTTGGACAGTCTGCGCATGAAAACCTTCACCCTCGGTACCAAACCTCCACGTCTCGAACACGTCAAGACATACCCGAAGAGCGAGGATGACATTGTTCTCATGGACTGGAAATTCTCTTTCAATCCAAATGACACGTCGGATATGACTGCTCGTCAAATCAAGGTCAAGCAAAATCCCAAGATCGTGCTCGAGATTCGAGTTGGCAAGGGTGTTGTCTCCAAGGGTCTCGATGTCATCGTCGAGGATATGGCTTGTTCTGGGCTCATGCGTGTGAAGCTGAAGCTCCAGCTCCCTTTTCCACACATTGAACGAGTCGAAATCTCCTTCCTCGAACGACCCACGATTGACTACGTCTGCAAGCCTATTGGTGGTGAGATGTTTGGTCTCGACACAAATTTCATCCCTGGTCTCTCTCACTTCATCATGGAACAGATCCACGGCAATCTTGGCCCGATGATGTACGATCCAAACGTGTTTCCAATTGAGATTGCCAAGATGCTTGCCGGTACTCCGGTCGACCAAGCCATTGGCGTCTTGCAAATCACTTTCCACGGCGGTGTGGGATTGTCGCTTCCTGGTGGAGGCTCTCCAGATGCCTATGTCATGGCAACTATCAATGGACGGCAGGAATTGTTCCGCACCAAATATATTAAACAGAACGCGAACCCGAGGTGGAATGAAACAACCAATATCATCATCACGAGTCTCAAGGACAGTCTGGATATCCCTGTCTATGATTGGAACGAATACAGAAAAGATCGCGAAATTGGAAGGTGTACCTTCCCGCTGGAGAGATTTCAAGACCATGATGAATATGAGAATCTACAGCTTGAAGTCAAGCTTAACGGAAAGCCCAAGGGTGCTATCCAGTGCGATTTGAGATTCTTCCCCGTGCTTGGAGAGACAAAACTTCAAGATGGTACCGTTCTACCTCCACCGGAATCTATGACTGGTATTGCGCGCTTCACCGTCGAACAAGCAAAGGATCTTGACGGTACAAAATCTCTTATTGGCCAGCTCAATCCATACGCGGTACTGCTTTTGAACGGCAAGGAAGTTCAAGTTTCGCAGAAACTCAAGAGAACCAACAATCCAATCTGGGGAGATGCTCACAAGGATCTCCTCATCACAAACCGCAAAACTGCCAAGCTTGGACTGGTCCTAAAAGATGACAGAGACCTTGCTGGTGATCCGGTTCTTGGGAGCTACCAGATTAAACTTGACGATATGCTTGATCTCACCAAGAGGGGCCAGGAGTGGTTCAACCTCGCCGGTGTCAAGTCCGGTCGTGCAAAGATGCGTGTGGAGTGGAAACCAGTGGCCGTGAAAGGTGCTCTGATTGGCTCTAGTGGGTACATTACGCCAATTGGTGTGATGAGGCTACACTTCATCAACGCGAGGGACCTCAAGAATGTCGAAACAGTTGGCAAATCTGATCCATACGTCCGTGTTATGCTTTCCGGTATCACCAAAGGTCGCACCGTAACTTGGCGCAACGATCTGAATCCGGACTGGGACGAGGTCATTTACGTTCCTATTCACTCCGATCGCGAGCGAATAACTTGCGAAGTCATGGATGAAGAGGCAGGTATCAACCGCGATCGCTCGCTCGGCCACTACAATATCAACCTTGGTGAATACGTGCACCTGAACGAAGATACGGGTAGATGGGAAGAGAATAACGACAAGAAAACCCTCGAAGCTCAACTTACCATGGGTCCAAATAAAGCACCGAAGGGTATCGTGCACTATACGTGCTCATTCTTCCCTGCGATCCCTACCGTTGATCCCGAGGAGGAAGAGCGTGAGGAAGAAGCCAAGCAGGATGGACCCAACGGAGAAGTCAAGGGCAAGCCATCGACGGATTCAGCTCGTCCCAGCGGCGAAATTGCCAGGAAGAGCCTTGAGGGCACACCAACCAAGAGACCCGGCACTCCAGTCAAGGCACCTGGCACCCCAGTTAAGACTGTTGCCGACAACCGCCTCAGAAGTGATACTGCCGAAACTACTGGTAGCGTGAAGACGGCTAGCAGTAATGCTGGCACGGCTGCAGATGAAGAAGTTGTGAAGGAAGTGCCAAAGATTAGACTGAACAAGGACAACTTGATGGATTACGGTAAGGGTTTGCCCTGGAAGGGATGGGATCGCGAGCGTGGCAGTAAGTTCTCTTATATATGTGATGGTCATCATGATACACTCCAGCATCCAGTCGTATCATTATCTATCCATATATTTAGAGGATATTACCTGCAATGGCCTTTTTCATCTCTCTGCTCAGTACTATTTATGTCGGACTAGAATACTAACGTGCTTGTAGAATCGGGTCTGCTCATCTTCAAACTTATTGACGGCACTTTCCAACACCAGTCATGTCATCTCGAGATGCATATAGACGATAGTGCATTCCCTGCATATGCAACTAAGATATCATCGGCGAGTCACAAGTTTGACGAAAGTGAGTTTGACCACATATTTTAAAATGTACATACGCTAATAGCTTTACGCAGCTGGTGATGCGATGATTCGCGAACTCGATCAATCCAAGATCACTCTCCGTCTCGTCGAACACACAGACAAGGAAGGTAAAGGCGAGAACGATAATTCCATTGCTCACCTCAGTGGGCCAGTGTTATCGACGCTTCAAGAGTCTCTCGTAAGTAAACCCATCAGCGTAGACACCGCTTCTCGAGAGTCCAAAGTTCTCGGACAATCGACTCGTATAGTGCTATTTTGGGCGATCCAACCTAACCGTTCGCAGTATACTCCGCACGCCGTCATCCTGCGGAATGCACAAGGTGCCGAGATCGCCAAGGTCAACGTTCTCCTGAAGTATCTGCCGATTGATATGAAGCTCGATCCGAGCGAGCGCGCCGACAACTCAGGCAAGTTGAAGGTCGACGTCATGGATGCAGCAGACTTGCCCGCGGCCGACCGCAATGGCTTCAGCGACCCATACTGTAAGTTCATCTTGAACGGCAAGGAGGTGTTCAAGTCAGACAAGCAGCGCAAGACATTGCACCCGGCATGGAACGAATCATTCGAGACTATGATCCGCTCGCGCACGGCCTCAAAGTTCGTCTGCGAAGTCTGGGACTGGGACTTCGGCGACAAGTCAGACTTCCTCGGAAAGGCCGACATCAACTTGGAGCTACTAGAGCCGTTTACGCAGAAGGAGGTCACTCTGGGCCTGGATGGAAAGAGCGGCGCGGTACGACTACGCATGCTGTTCACACCAGAATACGTGACGCGGCAGAGGCAAGGCAGCTCGACGTTCCATGGCACGTTCGCAACTCCCGGCAAGGTTGTGGGCGCGCCAGTCAAGGGTATTGGCAAAGGCGCCGTTCTAGTCGGAGGTGCAGTCGGCGGTGGTGTGGTGAAAGCAGGCACGTTGCTCGGCGGCGCATTCAAACGACACAAGTCGGGCATGCAAAACGAATCCGCCGCAACCGACGCCAGCTCTGTCGCAGATGAATCCATTGTCAACGGCGGTGATTCCACACCCGGTGCGGTAGATGGGTACGGCTCACGTGCTGTGACGCCATCTACCTCTCTGGACGTCAACCACACCGGCGGTGCACTTTCCGCCACTCCGACCGGTGCCTCCGGTTCACCCGCACCACTAACGCCGCATTCACGAACCAAGTCCTGGGGCGCAACATCGCAGTCGACATACGGCGCGTCGCCGGGCGGTGACACTTCGAACCTGGGTACGGCATCGATCGCACTGCTCTCAGCATCGGGCTTCCCACCAGCAGCGCACTTGCGGCTGATCCTATCAACGCAGACGCCAAAGGGACAAAAAGAGCTACTCAAAACCAAAGCGCTCAAGCCATCGGGCCCGTCCTCGACAGCAGAGTTCGACTCCGAGAACGTAAAGGTGCGGAGCGCAGCAGACGCGCCGTTCCGCGTCAAGGCCGAGGACCACAAGACCTTCGGGTCGGACCAGGACCTGGGCGAGGGCCAGTTCTTCCTGGCGGACCAGGGTGGCGGCGGCGAGCAGGTGGTGCGCGTGGGATCCGGCTCCGTGCGCGTCCGCTCCGCCTTCGTCGCCGGCGAGCCCCCCGCCGACGACAAGCTCGCTGCCCGCGCCGGCACCCTCAAGCGCTTTTCGCGGAACTCGCGCGAGCGCAGCGCCACCCCCTCGTAAGTGCTGCCGCTTTGGCTCGCCGGTTGCGGGTTTGCTTGGGTGCGGGGCGTGGGCGTGCGTGGCCCGCCGCGGTTCTCTTCTGCTTTTTCTTCTTCTGATGTGGCGACTGACGCGTCGATTCGAAAGATCGAGCTGTCTGGTTTGTCATAGGGTTACTTAGGATACACAAAAAAGATGGCACAGGATTTGTTTTGGGAATCGGTGGACGCGCGGATTTGACCCTCTCAGGGGTCGGGTCTTTGAACACAAAAAGCGTCTCTCTAATCAAAAAATACAATCAACCGTCATGGTGAACGGAGGGCTTGTGGGTGGAAAAACAAAGCTGGTGGATGAAGTCTGATTCGTGTACGTCCTTTATTGATATCCAATTGAAACCATACCTAATCTTATACCTTCCAACCATGTGATATGTGTCTCTGCTTTAAGGATGTGACGAGTATGGTTTAGTCATGTTCAGTGTCGGCAGCTTTCCAATTTCACGTTGCAAGCTTAATAAGCTGTTGGCAGCAATGGCACAAGATTGGAATATCTCCTGTCGTAAGTTCAAACTAATGAATACGGAATAATTCATTCCGGCATAACAGCATATCAATCATGAGCAGTAACTCGTTCGCGATCCAAAACACCTCCAAAAAAGCGTCATGACTTGCGTCAAAAGGTCTAATTCATGCAAAGAATGCCCCTCTCACTCAGGAGTAGAGCTTCTTATCGAAGGTATGCAAACCATGCACGTTACCTTCAGCTTGAGCACTCACAGTTCTCAGCTCAAACCTTACTTCACCTGCGCTGACCTTTTCCCTCAACTCTGTGAGGCTCTGCACGCCGATATCTTGCAGTGAGTGCTGCACTCCGGCCATCAGGTACGGCACAAACTTAGTGACGCTGCCGCGGTCCAGCACCGAGCCAGACACGCCCTGCGCAACGAGAAGCCTGTCGCCCTCGGAGAAGTAGCGCGCGGTGCCGGCATTGGAGGCCTTCGCGTCCTTGGCGGAGCCGCGGCCGGCCTTCTTGTCCTCCATGGCATCGATGGAGCCCATGCCGCGATACGCCTTGACGAGCTGGCCCTCGCGGCTGACGAAGTACTGGCCCGGCGATTCCGACGTGCCGGCGAGCAGGCCGCCCATCATGACCGTGCAGGCGCCCAGCGCCAGGCCCTTGACGATGTGGCCGACGTTCTGGATGCCGCCGTCGGCGATGCACGGCACGCCGAAGCGTGCCGCAAACCGCGACACGTTATACACGGCCGCGGCCTGCGGGCGCCCCACCGCCATCACCTCCTGCGTGATGCACGCCGAGCCGCTGCCCATACCGATGCGCAGGCCGTCGGCGCCGGCCGCGATCAACGACGCCGCCTGCGCCGCCGTCACGACATTCCCGCCGATCACCTCCAGCCCTGGGTAGTGCGCCTTGACAAACTTGATCATCTCGATCTGGTACACGCTGTTGCCTTGCGACGAGTCCAGCACCGCGATGTCGAGCCCTGCTTCCACCAGCTTCTGCAGCCGGATCTTGTCATCCGGCCGCGTGCCGATAGCTGCGGCGGCGATCAGTTGCTTCGAGTCAGGCAGCTTGGAGGCGAGTGGGTAGTGCAGGTTTTTGGTAAGGTCGGACCGCGAGAGAAGAGCGATTAGGTTACCTTGCTGGTCGACGATTGGAAGCTTGCCTTTCTTCGATTTGGAGAGAATGGAGTTGGCCTCTTGGAGCGTGATGCCGGTGCGGGCTGTGACCAGGTCGGTTGACATGACCTCGCTGACAGGTTCCGACATATTGTTGTGGAATTGAATATCACGGTTGGTTACAATACCAACGAGCTTAGACCGAAGTGTGCCGTTTTCTACAGTGAAGAACGTCAGCTATATTCGCATATAAGACCGAGAGAACAATAAGAGGCGCGAATGAAGGTCAGACAGAAATCTCCATTATTCCACATCACGGAGTCCCGTTTGCGGATGAACGAAAGTTGTAAAAGGGCAAAGATTTTGATCATCACTGAAGGTTTGAGAAAATACTGAGAGTAGCTTAGACTTACCGGTGACGGGAAAGCCGCCAAAGCCCCATTTCTTTCTCAGCTCTTCAGCTTCACCCACCGTCGTTCGCGGAGATATTACGACGGGATCGAGAATGAAGCCGTTCTCAAACCTCTTGACTTTCCGAACCATCTCGGCTTGGTCTTCTATCGAGCAATTGTGGTGGATGACGCCAAGACCGCCGAGGAGAGCCATGTGAATGGCCATGGAGTGCTCAGTGACCGTGTCCATGGGTGATGAGAGAAACGGCGTCTTGATTGAAATTCTCTTCGTAATTGGCGTATCCAGGGTCACGGCAGAGGCAGGAAAGCCTACATTGGTTTGTAAGTTTACGCGTTACCGCACGATGGTGGAAGTGTCATGTACCGACGTAGCCGGGAAGGATGAGGAAGTCATTGTAAGTGAGGCCGCCATTGCTCTTTGAATCAATAAGAGTGTGAACATCCAGACCATCCTTCTCTTGGTACTCGGACTCGAGTATCTCCAGTGCTTTGGTGTAGTCGAGGACTTTGGTGCCCTGCACTAAGTTAGACGCGACTGTACCGTTGACCGCGTCTCCGTTGGAATGAGGCATGGTGAGAGGGATTCCTGAAGTTAAATGAAGGAGATATACGCGTCTGACACCAGGAATGAGACGGCGAGAGGAGCAAGTGCCGACGGGGTGAGGTGGTGAGCCTTTCCCAAGAAAGAAGAAAGGATTTGACTGGATCTTGAAGGCGAGAAAAGATAGTCAAAAAAAAATTGTGGGGACTCTCACGTGGGACTCTTCTTCTTCACCGACAATCTCGGTGGACTGAGATTCGTCGAGACGGTATGCAGGGCGGCTTGACGCTTTGCTGTAATTTGAACTATGTATCACATAATTAACAGCGTCAACGAATCTCGATGATGTGGCCGTCCCATATCTTCTACCGTTCGATCGGAATACGAATCCAAACTGACAACTGCCAGCCACTAAGGGCGAATCATACATCTAGCCTCGTGAGAATATATAATCAGCATGGAAGCAAAGCAGGATCTGCAATGCAGCAGTGTGCATGTTGTCGTGTGGATATACTATTGATATTAATCAGGATTGCAGTCGTGGGCTTTGCATTCTGACTTGGAGAGGGCTTGCTGATGCGGTGATAGACCTTACGGCGGTGTCCAACACCATCGATGCAACCGCCCAGATCCAACCAGAGCTCCAGACCTCTAGACCTCTCGGTAAGGCGATTCAATGCGCTGAACACTTTTGTCGCATTGCATCTTGTCCTTCCTCGCGTTCCGAGAACGGCTGCGCAGGACGAAAATAGACGCGCAAAGTGCGGCAACAGCCAAAGAACAGTGTTCAGACTCGATATACACAATGGACATTTGCTCTGGATCCCTTGTCCATTCTTTCCGATTCGTTCCTTGGTTAGGCCAACTTTGTCAGTGAAATGTGTGCGAAGCAAGGTGAGAGGACCGGGATGGAGTTGATTCAGGATTGCACGGCTGAGTTGTATTGGTTGCACCAGCCGACGCTTTGTTGCTTCGCATTGTTTACATCTGCGGCCCCACTCCTAGCCCGCACATCTTCACATCCTACCAATACCACCATTGAGCTGCCATTTGCCAGTTGTGTGCATTCCACTCTATCGAACATTTCCTCATCGACCGGCGTTTGTTGGATTTTACTCTTGCGACTCACTTATCCTTGTGCCTGCTCCAGACATTCATCGGCGAACAAGGCAAGACCATCAACAACCCACCTTCCGCTTCAACACATTCACACAACACCCTCGCCCTTAATGACCGCATCTTAAGAAACGTCTTGTTGCTCATCAGATGGATCTCCTCCGATTGCCACAACTCCATCACGACCTCTCGACATAAATGTACTCCTCACACAATCCGCGCGCGGCGTTGCGCCATGCCGCGACTTCCCCAAGTCCACTTAGACATGCCTCTACTGCTTCTTCCAACTCGTCCGACAGCTCCGACAACTCCAACCGCTACCCTTCTAGCCGTGGAAGTGTCGCCTCGTCGAATGGGTCCGATGGCTATCATTACGGCGCAGTCGGACACAAGCGCGGGATGAGTGAAGTTGTCAGTCCACAGAAAGACCGCTTCAGTGGTGGATATGCATCTCCAACCGAGTACTCTACTCCCGCGAATACTTATCAAACTGCTCGACAATCATTGCGGCCACTTCCTCCAAGCCCAAACACCTCCTTACCACCTCAGTCGGAGAAACGGCTCTCGCCTTCCCATACCCGATCCCACAGCGTTGATAGCTACCAAAAGCCGGACTATGATGGGTCTACGTCACCGCCGGCCAAACAACCTCGACCAACATCAATGGCAATCTCGAGGTCGGGTTCCATTCGCGGCCGAGAAAACACCAACGGCGCTCGTTCTGGAGACCACCACGTCCACTTCAGTCCTCAGCTTTACCGACCAGATCTGCAAAACTTTCAAAACTCATCAACTGGCCACCTGAGAACACTCTCCAAACTCGCAGTCGAAGAAAGTGAGGACTTCAAACTCAAAGCACCTACTCAAGAGGTCGTAGGATTGCATGGGCGACGTAAACTTCAGCGTGGAGATTCTGTCCGCACCAATAAAACGGGAACTGGCTGGGCTGGTAGGACTTGGATGGACCAGCAACGTCAATTCCTTCAAGCCTACGAATACCTCTGTCACATTGGTGAAGCCAAAGAGTGGATAGAGGATATCATTCAGAAGCCTATCCCACCCATTGTAGAGCTAGAAGAAGCATTGAGAGACGGTATCACCCTTGCTGAAGTCGTTCAAGCTCTGAATCCGGATCGATATCACCGCATCTTTCGCAATCCTAAATTGCAGTTCCGTCACTCCGACAACATTGCAATCTTCTTCCGATACCTCCAGGAAGTAGAGCTCCCCGATCTCTTCTGGTTCGAACTCGTGGATCTCTACGACAAAAAGAACATTCCGAAGGTCATCTATTGCATTCACGCCTTATCATGGCTTCTCTTCCGGAAAGGTATCGTCGACTTTCGAATCGGCAATCTCGTCGGACAGCTGCAGTTTGAAGATCACGAGCTGGAAGCAATGCAGAAAGGCTTGGATCGAGCAGGCATCAGTCTACCCAACTTCTCTGGCATGGGAGCCAGTTTCGGCGCCGAACCCGAAGAAACAGAGGAAGAGCGCATTGACCGTGAATTGGGTGAGCATGAAGCCACCGTTGCCGATTTCCAGTCTCAAATCCGAGGAGCTATGCTTCGATTGCGCCTAGGTAATACGATGCAAGATCTTTGGGACGCAGAAAACTGGCTTGTGGTTCTGCAGTCGATTATACGAGGGGACTTTGCTCGCCAGATATTCCAATACCGACTGGACATGCGAAAGTTTGCGGTAAATCTTCAGAGCGCAGCGCGTGGATACCTTACACGACATCGCCTCCATGAGAATGAGTACTATTGGCAAGAAAGAGAGCCGATGGTCCTGCTTTTGCAGAGTCTCTTGCGAGGCCGCCGAGCTAGAGCAGAAACAAATCGTATTAAGGTTCAGGTGCAAAAGCAAGAGCATGGCATCAAACAATTCCAGGCTGCGATTCGCGGAGCGATGAAGCGACGAGAGTTAGGTGATGATATAGCTTACGCTCAAGATGCAGAGGAAACGGTAAGAGAACCCCAGGTGATGATTCGAGGAATTCTCGAACGCGACCGTGTCTCAGAGATGAGAAAGAACATCGCTAACAAAGAACAACAGGTTGTAACCCTGCAAGCCGCCGTACGTGGGATGCTTCAACGAAGAGCGATAGACACAGAGAGAAGCCACTTGGAGCGAGAAGATTCTATGATTGTCAAACTCCAAGCTGCTGCTCGAGGTGCTGTTGCTCGACGAGAGCATGACGAAATCCGCGAGGCTCTTAGGTCAATGACTATCCAATGGCGTGAGCTACAGTCAGGCGCACGAGGAATGGCGGTTCGGAAACACATTCAAGAAGTGAGCCAGCTTCTACTTTTTTCTCTTCTCTTCCTCCAAGCTCGCATTCGAGGGTTGGATATCAGGAAGAGGCAACTAACCAGATTACAGGCCGTTCGATGCGCTTCACCCAACGTGAAAGAACTCCAATCGGCAGCGCGAGGCTTCATCAAACGACATCGTACTTTCGAATTGCTTTGCAAGCTCAATGATCACGAAGAATCTCTGGTTACTCTTCAGAGCATCGTTCGCGGACTCTTATGCAGAAGCGTGATCGGACGCGACCTTATGGCTCTTGAGGATGTAGAGGACTCTATCGTCGATCTCCAGGCTGTGGCTCGCGCCATGATGATCCGCAGGAGCTTCGCTGAAAAGATGAAGTTTTATAAAGAGAACATGCAGAAAGTTATCAAGATTCAGAGCTTCGTCCGCGCAAAGCAGCAAGGTGAAGCTTATAAGATGCTTACAAGTGGAAAGAATCCTCCTGTCGGCACAGTCAAGAATTTCGTGCATCTGCTGAATGACAGCGACTTTGATTTCGAAGAAGAGATTGGTAAGTCTTGGTCCTTTCGTTCTACGTGCAAGCGGCTAATCGCAACAGAATTCGAGAGACTGCGTAAAACTGTTGTTCAAAACGTTCGACAAAATGAGCTTGCCGAGCAGTACATCGATCAGCTGGATATCAAGATCGCCTTGCTTGTCAAGAACAAAATCACCCTCGATGAGGTTGTTAAACATCAAAAACACTTTGGTGGTCACTTCGGCAGCTTGCTCTCAAACAAAGAAATATCCTCGAAAGATCCATTTGATCTGAAGGCCCTCAACAAGAACTCTCGAAAGAAGTTAGAGCATTATCAAGAACTCTTTTTCATCTTGCAGACGCAACCTCAATATCTCGCTCGTCTCTTCCGAAGAGTTAAAGGCCAAGGTCTAGCCGAATCCGATTCTAAGAAGATCGAGCTTCTAATGATGGGAATTTTTGGCTTCGCACAGAAACGCCGTGAGGAGTATTACCTTCTCAAACTCATCTCCGCTGCAATCAAGGAAGAAATCAACTCCTGCGCAAGCTTGCAAGACTACCTCCGAAGCAACGTCTTCTGGACCAAACTCCTGTCGAGCTATGTTCGCTCCCCTCGTGATCGAAAGTACCTCCGGGACTTGCTTCTACCGATCGTAAAGGAGGATATCATGCAGAACGAAAGCCTTGACCTGGAGAGCGATCCGATGCAAATCTACAAGTCTGCAATTATGAATGAAGAGTTACGTACTGGCCAACAAAGTCGAAGGAGGGCAGACATTCCACGAGAGGAAGCCATTCGAGATCCAGAAACCCGAGACACTTTCATTCGACACCTACAAGATCTTCGAGAGATCGCTGACCACTTTTTCCTTTCATTCGAAGAGACTATACACAAGATGCCATATGGTGTACGCTACGTTGCCCAACAGATCTTCCAGCTGCTCTGCGCCAAGTTCCCACACGAAGCCCAACAACATCTCTTAACGATTGTAGGCCATTGGCTTTGGAAGACCTATGTTCAACCTGCTCTATTACAACCAGACACCTGGGGTGTAATTGATCGCGGTCTGTCTCCATTGCAGAAACGCAATCTGGGAGAAGTTGCCAAGGTCGTCGCGCAGGTAGCTGCTGGTCGACTCTTTGGTGGCGAGAACGTTTACCTCCAGCCCATCAATCCTTACATTTCCGAGGCATTAGTGCGAATGGAGGAGATTTGGTCAAACCGTAAGTTTAAATTCCATGAATGCAGGCTTCCATTACTAACATCAACAGTGATCAATATCCGCCCAGCCGAGGAGCAGTTCGACATTGATGAATTCAACGATCTCTACTCTCGAACGAAGCCAACCCTCTACATGAAACTCACCGATATATTCTCAATCCACAAGATGATTGCACAAGACATCTCTTTCTTGTGCCCTTCTCAGGATGATGTCCTGCGGGAAGTCATTCGTGAACTCGGCTCTGCGAAGAACAACGAAAACGACATGCTCCACGTCTCGTCAACCGAAATCACGCTCACATTGAATCCGAAGCTACACAATGCAGAAGACCCAGATGCAGCCGTGAAGTCTCTCTTCATGGAGACGAAACGCTGCATTCTGTACGTTATTCGCATCCAAACAGGTGCAAACCTGTTGGATATCATGGTACGACCTATCACAACCGAAGACGAAGACAAGTGGGCAGCATTGGTGCGCGATGAACTGGCGCAGGAACGGCGCAATCCCAAGAAGCGAGCAAATCCATATGCAGACGGATCTTCGTTGCTCGATATCACAACGCTCAGCTACACGGAGCTAAAGCGGACAGCACTGGAAAATATCCTGACGCTGGAGCGGACCGGGCGAATCTCGCGGGCAAACGCATATCAAGACTTGTTGAATGAGATCGCATACGACATTCGAAGCAAACACCGACGACGGGTGCAACGCAGCCGAGAAATGGATAATGTGCGAGCGACGTTGGCGGCGCTTCAACAGAAGGCGGGTTGGCTAGACGCGCAACTAAAGAGCTACAACGACTACATCGAGCAGGCGATGGTGACACTGCAGCAAAAGGCCAAGGGCAAGCGCCGCTTCCTGATGCCCTTCTCTAAGCAGTACAACCACGAACGCGAGCTGGCACGCAGCGGCCGCGTCCCCAAGTTCGGATCGTTCAAGTACTCGGCTCGCAACCTTGCCGAGAAGGGCGTCCTCGACTCCTGGAGAGGTTACAACGAGCGCCAGTGGGACAAGATCAACCTTACCATCAGCAGCGACGAGGTCGGCATCTTCTACTTTGAAGGCTCCGTCGGCAGTATGATGATCCCTGGAGCGGCGGCAAGCGTGCCACTCGACGACCTTCTCCAAGCGCAGTTCAACAACTGCCAGTACATCAACTTGTTTGGCGATTCAGGAGGCGCATCAGCAGCGGGTAGTATGGCAGGTGATGGAGGGAAGGAAGGTCCTTTGAGGCTCAATGTCAATTTGCTGGTTCATTTGTTGATGCGGAAGTTTTATCGAGATGAGTAGGCAATGGGTGGATTGTTTGACGGCTAAAAAAATGAAAGAGTTTGATTTCAGAACAGCAAGGGCGGCGCAAGGACACAGTATCAATTGAGATTGACATGGCAATATGTGATACCAGAGACATGCGATAGAACGAAGGACTGTACACGCTCGCTCGACGGTTTATTACGAGGTTCTATTTATTACTCAGACCTGAGCTTGCGCGAGCAGCTGGCAGGCAAGTTCAGTATATTGTATGTAAAGATAGTTTAAAATGCAAGACATCGACTTCAACTATAGCGTCTCTAGCCAAAGAACCAAAGCAGGTTGTAAATATAAGATCAGTCACCAAAGGCCAAAAGGGTATGATATGAGTAGAGCTCCTTCGAAGTACATACGTTCGCATTCTGAATAGGACTTTTCCAATTGCCATCTTTCATAAGTCCATGATCTCGTTAATTTCAATTTCGTCCAATATTCCCCCACCCACCTGTGTCCGTATCCGTGATTTCATCCCACTTGCCATTCAACTTCTGCATCTTCATGCTATACGATGCTTTCTCGCGTGGCGGCGCAACCTTTCGCCTTGCATTCCAATCTGCTGGTGTCCACAATAAGTGATACGATTCCAACCAAACGAAATTGAGACAGCCATCCACCTACGTAAGAGGCGAGACATTCATTCGCCCGCTGCTCGGGCAATACCTTTTGGATGACTGGAGATGAGCGGACGGCCAATCGCGTCGACAGGTGGATAGCGAGCTCGGAGCTCCAAGTCATCTAGTGGGATGGTAGAGCGTATGTATCTTAGACCCACGTTAGTAAGAGAAATCCTCCAGCGTCATGTGCGAGACATCTCCCCCACGAAGTAGCAATGTAGCGCATGACCAATTGCTCAAAGTGGGCGATAGTGCATACTCACTTTTCACTACCCTTGTCCTCTGGCTCAAAATCCCAAGGCTGGAAGCGGCCAGTCTTGAGTGCGCCCCAGCACAGTCGTCGCTGCCTCTGCGACTGCAAAACCTTCTGATGGAGCTTAGGCAAATCGTAGCGCAGCTTCATCTCGGCAGCGAACTCACGTTCCACAGCCTGTAGCTTTGCATCCTGGCTACCCGCCAGGTTCCGCAGCTCGCGCGGATCAGCCTCCACGTCGAACAACTGCGGCGGATCCACCAGGCTCGAAACATACTTCCAGCAGCCGCGGCGGATCATCACGACGGGCGAGACGCTCCCCTCGCCCATGTACTCACCCACAACCTCGTCGCGGAGGGGCGCGCCTACGAGCGCGGGGAACAGCGACGCGCCGTCGAGCGGCAGCAGCGGGTCCAGCTTCGCGCCGACGAGGTCGAGGAAGGTGGGCAGGAGGTCCATCGTCGAGACGGAGGCCTTGACGCGGCGCGGCGCGAACCGGCCCGGCGCGTGCACCACCAGCGGCACGCGCGCCGAGCCCTCGAACCAGCTCATCTTGTACCAGAGCCCGCGCTCGCCCAGCATGTCGCCGTGGTCGCCCGAGAACACCACGATGGTGTCGCGCGCCAGGTGTGTGTCGCGCAGCAGCGTCATCAGCTTGCCGACTTGGTTGTCGACGTACGTGCAGTTGGCGAAGTAGGCGCGACGTGCGCGCGCGATGGCGTCGGCCGATGGCGCCTTGTCCCACGCGTCGATGCAGTGTAGGATGCGTTGCGAGTGTGGGTCCTGCTCGGATTGTGGGAGAGTGAATGCGGGTTGCGGGATGGGCACGTCTGCGTATTGCTCCCAGAGCGATTGAGTGGTGGCGTACGGGTCGTGCGGGTGGGTGAGTGAGACCGTAAGAAAGAATGGCCTCGTTGATTCAGCTGGTTGTCGAACATAATCATAGAGATATTGGGTGCTCTGGATCATGGTAAGTGATTAATTCAACATTCACGTGATTCACGGTTTGAAGAACATGAGCGACATGGCTCAAGCGCGTTCGATCGGCTCGACTGATGACCGGTAGTGCTTGAGTTGATAAAGAAAAAGGCTCATACTTTGTACATGACTTCTTCATCGTAGTCGAGCTGATTCGACCGTACGCATGGGCCGGCTTGCAAAACGCTGGACATATTGTGGAACCATTCCTGACGTTCGTCAGGCTTGTCCCAATTAACACTCCAGCCAAAATCTCCGGGATAGATGTCAGAAGTCAATCTTCGCTCGTATCCGTGCATCTGGTCCGGACCGATAAAGTGCATCTTGCCGGCCAGGACTGTCTCATAGCCTTCCCGCCGCAGATAGTGGGCGAATGTCGGAATGTCGGCGTTCAAATGTGAGGCATTGTCGTATGCACCGATCTTGGACGGCAGTTGTCCGGTGACCAGGCAAAACCGCGACGGGGCGCAGAGTGGCGAGTTACAGTAAGCGGAATCAAAAACGACACCTCCTTCGGCAAGCTTGTCGATGTTTGGTGTCTGGATCACAGAAGATGGATCATGCATTTTCAGCATGGGAGCAGTCATTTGATCGGCCATGATGAAGAGAATGTTCGGTTGAATAGGGCTGGAGTCGTTAAGAGGGGTGCTCTCGATGCCGTTACCGGAGGCATGGTCGTCGTGGAGATATGAGAGCCTTGAGAAACCGGGAGACTCGGCGTGTGGAACCATGGTTACTACAGATTGGATTTCCTTGCTCTTTGAAAGTGCTAGACTCTGCGTAAAGTTTTAATCGAGGGTATTTGTCGCTGGAAAGTGTTGCCAAAGGAGGGAGATATCAGCGGATTCCAGGCTTGGGCGAAGATGGAATGGTACACGTTATAAAGAGCCAGTACTTTCAAAGGGGTGGGGAACTGCTGATAATCTATTCGTGAACTCGGAAGTGGTGGGATTCTTGCATGAGCAGTTCGAGGTTATCGCGTGCTCAGTGGACGGATGGGGCAATCTTATCAGTCATAGAGCACGCGAGCAGTCGGGAGAACAGAGGTACGATAGTGGGTTGAATAGAGTAGCGTCCGGATTGTAGCTGGGACTTTTATACCTTAAGTACCTTACCTTACAATGGCCGAACTCGAGCCGCGTAGCCAGACAAGTAACATGGCGTTTCATCTAAGCACACGACAGCCTCTGGATGAGCATATCTGTAATGCAGAACGAGAAAGTCAAAGAAGGCCATACGATACTAGGATTACTGAAAAGAGTCCGACTTCCCCCCATTGGTTGAGTCTGAGTGTGGCGTCGTTTACGCGACATGTGGCCAATGTTAGTGGATGAGACGCAAAACATCCGTCATCACCCGCTAAGCTGCAAGTGGAGAGTTCCTTTCGTAGCTCACCGCTAAATTACTGCGATCCATGCTAGCTTGTAGACCATAATTAAGTTGGATCAGAGCATGGATGGCGTCTAATTAACTGAACATCCGGCTTGTCTTCGTCGAGCACGTCAAATCACGTAATAAGGTCCCTTGGTGAGAGAATCTGATGGACCGAAACTGAATACTTAGCCTTTGCTATCGTACCGGTAACAGCCGTCAAATACGCGAATCATAAATCAATTCGCCAACCCCGTTCCGCGGCGTTGCGGCGGCGATGAGGAGGGAAGTTTCCGCTCCAATTCAGCCGCCGTCCATCCGATCATGCTTGGTACTTTCTTGTTACTAATTCTAGATCAGCTCAAAAAGTTCTCCACGTTGATCGGCACCAGTCATTGCGTCACAAACATTGAAACAGAGTCCCGATGCATTCAGCTTCGACCAACCTACGAACGCTCTACCACCCAATCTTCCGAAACAACCTTAAAGCAAATGTCCCTTCATAATAGCAAAGGCAATATTGCATGGTGACAATTTTCCGCTTTAGCCCTAGCACTCGCCGTAAAGCGGATTCGGTACTCATGACCCAGTTCAATCCGCGGCCACTACGCTGCTCAGTAAGTCAACTTTAACCCGCTGCAGTAGGGCTTTAATTTGCACGCCGAGGTATTAATCAACGGTACCTTGCTTTTTCCATGGAATGGCTACTTCCATCCCCATCCGTGCTTACAGTCCTAGTCCGTGAGCTTATCAAGAACTTCCTTCCCATCTTTTACCATGTCTCTTGCATCAGGTGAGGATAGGCTTAATTGTCTAATAGGAACGCCGTCTTTAGTCTGCACAGTAACGTTGGCCCAAACCTACCGATTGTCCCTGGGCGTCCCTTGCAAACACAAACATCGACAGGGGTATTCGGAATCGCACGTCTCAACGTCCATTAGAATGATTAATTCCTCGTCTCCTTCATCACTCGGCGGGATTCTAGTCTAGTTCGGCTTTCTGTTGATGTTCCATTGCTGGTACGTTACTGCACTGCTCCTTTCGAACCTTGAGGCAGTCTGTCAAAGGGCAGCCGCATGCGGCTAGCTTGAGGCTAGCACGCAGCTAGCCTGATCCCCAACGTACACAGTATATAAACCCCTGAGAAGCAGGAGAGGTCGTTAGGGATTAGTCTTACAACATTAATCTACTTCGTGTTACTCCTACTCAATTTAATGGTGCCTCCGTGAGCCCGACGTGGCAGCCCTCCGTGAAACAGTCATACTTGAAAGCGAGGGCGGGTGTTTGACTTCCTACTCATCAAATCAGCTCCAAGCGGTTCACAACGATAAATATGTGATGATGGAATGCTACAGAATAAGTTTACCTTTGGCTTGGACATCAAATTATCCGCCATTTCAATATTTTGTCCTTTCTCCACGATCAAGTAGATGTTTAGTTTCGTGTCTGTTGCGAGATTGCAGTCAAGCTACCAGATTCTAGAAGCTCGACTTTTCTCTTTATACGGCATACCCTTACCAAGCATTTTGGTTTCGATTTTTCATTTCACTCTAGTTCTTGCCGTACCGCTAGTCAACATCTTACCGAACTAATCTCATTTCTCTAAAAGATTCTATATAACAATCCTCCTACGGTCGACTATTTTCTTTCAAAAAGTCTAAAATTTCACCGCTCAGCTCCAAAATCCCCCGCCGTCGACACAATGTGGATCAAAGGCATCACGAACACAAGGGAGCAATATCGTGTTTTTACGACTGTTGGCGCCGAGTAATGGCTGCTCGCCTTCACGTTTGGCATTCCAAACCCTTTACATGGCAAAAGTTTCAGATTTTGATCGAATATCATCAGATATGCCTTATGCAGAATACATTTTTCTGGGCCTGACTTGTTTATCAACTTGAATCACTCATCGAGGCTCAGCGGGAGGCACCGGCGCGACAGGGAGCTTGCAATCACTCGAGTCAGCAACACATTCTCGTTTCCGAAGTCGGCGTATTGAAGCAACTAGTAGTCCTACCTTATGGCGCAGTTTGGTGTTTTCTCGCGAACTGTAGCGTTCATTTCAAGCTGTGAGGTTATGGTCTAACGTCGACTGATAGTCAGCTCAAGAATGTTCACATCAAGAATTCGCTGACTCAACAGGCATTCTTCAACGCACATCGTAACACTAAAATCCTTAATGCACGACTCACATCTAAACAAACCAGCCATCGCTGAAGTTCGATGCCCTTGCGACGCAACTGACTGACTTGCTGCACATGGCATTAGCCTCTCGAGCTGTGCACCTCATGATGTGCAGGTTGAGACAACTGCATGCTGAAAAACGGCTAGAAGATCCGGAATGAATTCCTGGCAATTGAATTATCTCGTTTAGCCTGTGAGGAGCCTTGACCATTCGATTTCAGGGTGTATGGCTTGCTCTTTGCGTAGCACGCAGAGCAATTCGATCTTGTTACACGTCCTTAACCCTAGGCAATATGAGTCTGTGGCCCTGCGTCGTGTAGCGGCAATCTATTCAGAGGTTCAATGGCTACAATAACTACATGAGTAGCATTCTGGTCAAATAGCTCCATTGATCGGAGATTGGTTCAAATTACGCCTTTAATTCTGTGCAATTTGGCCCACAGTAAACAGTACCTACGCCGCTACGCGTACGCCTCGCACTATCTTTGGCATCGGGGATGACTGCGTCGTTTGACCTACAGTTGTTTTCAGACCAAATGATAAGTTTTCTACTCTACACGCATTACATGGTGTAAGACTTCAAGTCTACACATCCGAAATTGATGTCAACTAAGCACAACGCCTTGAGAAGAGCAAATCTTCACCATCAACAGACGGAGATTTCTTGGCTGCCGCAACGATTTACGTACGTCTATCTAGGGTACGTCAAGAACCATTTGCATGTTATTCGGTGACAATCCAAATTGCAACCCTCCCGTGATTGGTTTCTCGTTCTTACCTCCCACTAAGACTTCGAAGCACTTGTAGTCAAGCATCAATTTCAACAGCGACTGATGAGCTTTCGTGACAGTTCATCAATCTCCCACCAATCTGTGGCCCTGTCAGTCGCGTAAATTCCCTCCATTCTAAGGCTCTAGACTGCGGCCGATTGTTCCGGTTGGAAATAAACCAAAACTAGCGACGGAAATGGAAACGGTCTATCAATTCTTATTCTTTTGCCGTCTTTTCTCTATGCGGATGCATGGGCCGTAATTCCTTCAGCTTCCATTTGAGGAGAAATAAGCAAGGAGCGCCACAATTGACGTCCTTCGAACTGTCGAAGGACGAAAGCTGTGATATCGGGGATCTTCCGGCAGCGCACAGTTGAATGACGCGGCATGTAGAAGTCCAGTGCAAAGCTCGAGCCGGACCACTCGTCTGCTGTTCTGCATCTAACGATTTGGTCGACCGCTGTCAAAACGAAAGGTGCCTGCATATTGAATTGCTGAATTTAACTGTGGAGTTGAAGAGTTCATTGTTTCTCCACCAATGATGTTGCACGCGCCATGTGCACTGGCCTCTAAATGTGGCTGATCTGAGTTCGACGCGGGGAAAATCTCCAAGCAATTATCCATCCGACTTCCAGCTACCAGGACTCCAGCGTTCACTCGGAAAATCCTCAGGGATTAACGCGTTCTGGCGCTGGCAATGCCGGCAAGAAATTTATTGATAATGGATCACCTCACCCGAGCTTTGAGGATGCTCGAGATATCTTCAGGACCTGCGTCTTCTGGCAAACTAAACATTCGGAGAATCCCACACGGTCACCATGAAGCTCACTACCGCAATCCTTGTGGCTTTGTTGGCCGTTGCTTCCGTAGCTAGTTTCCTTCCTTATGGCTATTCGCCTGGCCAAGTCGGTCCAAACTTCAGCTTTCACCCTCACCAACCTTGGAAGCCCTTCCCGGTCTTTCCACAGAGGTCGAGGACCTGTGTCGTCAAGAACAATGGCAATGGTGAAGATGACTCGCAAAATATCCTCGAGGCTCTCCATGAGTGCAACAATGGCGGTCACGTAATTTTCAGCGCGAATCAAAAGTACACAATCGGTACTGCCCTGGATTTGACCTTCTTAGAGCATATTGATCTTGGTAAGTTCGCTCAATGCTCTCCTGAAATCGTGAACTGACCAGCTTCGCAGACATCCAAGGGTACATCCAATTCACTGACAACACCACCTACTGGATGGCAAACGCTTTCTACCAAGTCTTCCAGAATGTGACCACTTTCTTCCAGCTCGGAGGCACTGACGTGAACGTCTATGGAGGCGGCACCATCGACGGCAACGGTCAGGTCTGGTATGACCTCTATGCTGAAAACGACTTAATTAGACGCCCGGTTCTATTCGGCACCATTGGCCTGCACGGCGGTTCGATTGGAGATTTGCTCCTCATCCAAACGCCAGAATACTTCAATTTCGTTGCCAACAGCTCCGATGTCGTTTTCTACAATCTGAACTTGACGGCTCGAAGCTACAGCAATAACACAGCCAAGAATACCGATGGTTGGGACACTGTAGGTTGCCCGTAGCCGTCTTTTCTACGGACGTCGTAGACTAACTTCATGGGCTAGTACCGTAGCGATAATATTGTCATCCAGGATAGCTGGATCAACAATGGCGACGACTGCGTGTCATTCAAACCCAACAGCACCAATATTCTCGTTCAAAACCTCTGGTGCAACGGCTCGCATGGAATTAGTGTCGGCTCGCTGGGCCAATACATCGGTACAATCGACATCGTTGAGAACATATATGTCTACAACGTTTCGATGAACAATGCTGAGAACGGTGCACGCATCAAAGTGTGGCCGGGCCTGCCTTCAGAACTTTCTGCGGATCTGCAAGGTGGCGGTGGTTCAGGATCAGTCAAACATGTGACGTACGAGCAGTTCGAGATCAACGACTGCGACTACGGCGTCGAGATCACGCAATGTTATGGTCAAAGCAACCTCACTCTATGCAACGAATTCCCGTCCAACCTGACAATCTCTGACGTCACGTACAAGGGCTTCACCGGCACCACCAGCAAGAAGTTCAACCCCATTTCAGGCTACCTCGTCTGCTCAAGCCCCGATGTCTGCACAGATATCTATGTGTCAGATATCCACCTTGTGTCTCCTGCCGGGTCTGTCAACGAGATTACTTGTACGAATATTCCAGAGCAGGGTTTGGTTGGTATCAATTGCACCAGCATTAATAACGGTGCAAGCTGAGATAGCTCGCTGCTTTGTTGTAAGGAAAGAGTCAATGCTATGGTTGGATTGTAATGAACCTATACTATAATTTACATTCATCCCCATGCTCGAGTTCATATTTGTCGTCCGTGAAAAGCTGGTCATCTCTGTCTCATTCGTCTCGATGGAAGAGAGATGCTCGCACGTGCTTTCGCTCCGCTGACTCAGCACGCCTGCCTTCATGTTCGTGACGTGCGGACGCGCATTGATTCAACCGCAGGTCATGGCAATGCGACTTCTAAGAATTGCAGCCAACAATGCCTGGAGATGAGAAGGCACCGGTCAAGCTTTCTCTGCCTCTGGTAGGTTCCTCCTAGAGCTACATGTGTATAACAATTCAGTAACCGAGATCCGTAGGAGTTTCAACAAAACATCTTCCGTGAGCTTCGCAAGGAAGATGAGTTGCTCATCCTTGGAAGAGGCCTCGGCCTCGTGCGTATCGTGACAAACCTGCTCCATTCCTACGATGCCGCCGGTAGCAACCTCATAATTCTTGTTGGCGCAGACGAGCGGGAACAAAAATGGATTGGAGAGGCTCTGGCCGAACATGCCGAATTGAGCGCTGCCTTCAAATGTAAGGGACTTGCTCAGATCAACACCGACTTGACAAGTGTTCCTCAGCGAATGGCAATGTATTCTAAGGGTGGTATCTTCAGCATTACGTCCCAAATCTTGATCGTTGATTTTCTTGCTGGAGTTCTCGACCCAGGAACCGTAACTGGTTTGATCATCATGCATGCCGAAAAAGTTGTTGCTACGTCCGTCGAAGCCTTCATCATCCGTATATTCCGCCAGAAGAACAAAGATGGCTTTCTCAAAGCGTTTTCTGACAACCCGGAGGCATTTACGACCGGGTTTGCTCCACTAGCGACCATGATGCGCAACCTGTTCTTAAAAAAGCCAGCTCTCTACCCGCGATTCCAGGTTGACATTGCAAAGTCTCTAGAGGGCCGTAGGAAAGCCGAGGTTATTGAACTTGAGGTGCCAATGACCGAGAGCATGCAGACAATTCAGAACGCCGTTATGGAATGTATTGAAGCCAGCATCTCCGAGCTCAAAAAGGGTCACTCTGGCCTTGACTTCGCTGACTGGACGCTGGATGCCGGTTTACATAGACGATTTGATATGATTGTTAGACGTCAACTAGACCCTGTTTGGCATCGAACGAGCTTCAGAACAAAGCAAATCGTGTGGGATCTCACGACCCTACAGGAAATCATGCAGTATGCTTGCGCCATCGCTCAGCAACTGTCAATCATGGCTGACGAGAACTAGGAAGCTTCTTACGGTAGATCCCGTTGAATTCAACAAGTATCTCGACATTGTGCTTGCTAGTTCACAGCCGCCGACAGAGTGGCAGCGGACCAGTCGCCAGAATCAGTCCCCTTGGCTGTTCCTCGATGCAGCAGACACGCTCTTTGAAACGGCCAAGCGCCGCGTGTATACTGGGAAGATCGCCGAACCAGGTAAAGCGTCTTCCAATGTCGATGCTCTTCATCCGGTCCTCGAAGAGCTTCCAAAATGGAACGTCTTAGTCGAAGTTTTGGAAGAGATCGAAAGAGACGTTTACTTCAATCCTGTTGCGACGGATGGATCGAGTGGCGCAATATTGATCATGTGCAGTAGCGTCGCCACATGCGCGCAGTTGCGAGAGTTGCTACAAACAATGCACGCTCAGAATGATAAATGGGGCGAAGAAGCAGAGGCCGACGCCCAGACAAGCGGAGTAAAAAGTCCAGGTAATACAATCCTGAGGCGAAGACTAAGGAGATATATTGAATGGAAGCTTGATTTTGCAAAAGTAAGCGACTCGCTCTTTCAAGAGAATCAGAAGTCTATAAATGGGCAAACAGATCCGAAAGCTATCCAAGCCAAGGGCCGTGCGCCACCAAGCAAACGGCGAAGAGTTCGTGGTGCTTCTGCCATTGCTTCTGCTCCAGGTCGCCCTGATAATGGTATGGTGCGTACGGCTGGTGATAAAGATGCTCACATCCAGAGCCTGTTGGCCGAACTGCAGATAAGTGCGGCAGAAGCGGAGCAGAAAGAGGAGATTGGTCTGGACCCTCTTGACCATATGGAAGATTACTATGAGATGTTCGAAATGAAAGATCTCATGATCGTTTATCCGTATGACGGTGACATGGACGACCATGTCTTGGAGGAGGTGAAGCCACGTTACATTATCATGTACGAACCGGACGCAGCATTCATTCGACGAGTTGAGATCTACCGGAGCTCACACGCTGATCGAGGTGTCAGAGTATACTTCCTCTATTATGGCGGATCAGTAGAAGAGCAGAGATATCTGAGTTCCGTTAGGCGTGAAAAGGATGCCTTTACAAATCTAATCAAAGAGCGAGGAAGCATGGCTCTGACGCTGGAGAACGCAAACATAGACCCTGAAGAGGCTTTCCTTCGGACCATTAATACTCGCATTGCGGGCGGCGGTCGCCTTGCAGCTACAGCAGCGCCTCCACTAGTTGTGGTTGACACACGAGAGTTCCGATCATCATTGCCTTCTCTGCTACATGGTCGAAACATGGAAATCATTCCCGTTCTCCTCACAGTTGGTGACTACGTCCTCACCCCAAATATCGTCATCGAACGCAAATCCGTCAGCGATCTAATCCAGTCCCTTAACAGCGGTCGTCTTTTCAACCAATGCGAAGTCATGATGCAGCACTACAAGAACCCTATGCTCCTGATCGAGTTTGACCAGAACAAGTCTTTCATCCTTGAGCCGTTTGCCGACCTCAACGTCTCAACGTCGAAGGCGGCGTCACAACTGCCGGATCTACATTCCAAGCTTGTGATACTGACGCTCGCATTCCCTCGCCTCCGTATCATCTGGAGCAGCTCGCCGTATCAGACGGCAGCCATCTTTGAGGAACTCAAGAAGCAGCAAGAGGAGCCGGATCCGATCCTCGCCGTCGAAAAGGGTCTCGAGCATGGCGAGGATCCGGACACCACCAGGGCGTTCCATCAGACCCCCATTGACATGTTGAGGGAGATTCCCGGCGTCACGGAGAAGAACGTTACGAAGATTACGCTCGATGTCGAGAGTATCATGTCTTTGGCAAATATGGACGAGGACGAGATTGTGAGGAGGTTCGGGAGGGAGGCAGGCAGGCCGATCTGGAGGTTCTTCAACAGGGATCTTATAGGAGATTGAAGCTTGAGGGTGACAGCATCATCCACATCGTCATATGCTGCATGGTCTATCGGCAGCTCTCATCTTAGTGCTGATGTTGACATTCCGGCTCGATGATGGACGCCATGAACGATTTACGCGAATAAACGAATGGATACGAAAGTGGATATGAGAAGACAACATGTTCAAAAGTTTATTCGTATAGATGATCTGTCTAGATCTGCAATTCATTGCGAAACGGCTTCGGCCCTGAAATCTTAGCTTGAGCAGCCTTTACTAACACCCAATCATCTGCACTCGACTCTTGAATTCCAGGAATTTCAAACCTCGATGAAAATTTCTCATTTGCACTTATTCAAACGAACATACAGTTATTCGGGCCATTTCGCCCATTTCTCCTGTTCGCTCCACGAGCGCTGACCACCGGCTCTTCCACGCTCGTGACCTACAAGTGGTTAGTGGGCTTTGAGGAAGTAGAAAGCGAGAGTTTCCATACCCGTAGATAGTTTGTCAGGATCATCGCGTCGTCTCCGGTGTCCACATCATTCGGTTCCGCAATGATGATATACTGGCCTGCTAGCACAGCAATATCGCCTTCTCGTATCTCATCCTGTCGCCTGGCGTCCTCGACAAATTCCAGCGACTGGGCGAAATACTTCTTTGAGTCGTTGTTCAACAATATCTCAACAAGGACATTGCTCAGCCACGTCACCTTAGCTACGGTGCTCCGCATCGCTTCCATCTGCAAGTAGTTGCCAGCAGTGAGGTACGTGCGGTAATCGTGCCAGATTCGAGCCGCATAGGGGCTTCCACCTCTTGGTTGGATGACCTTCGCAATGGGTTCGTCGGAAATCACGGCTTGCTGGCTGAGCTGGAGGCGGCTGGATTCGGCCTGCTTGATCAGTGCGCTCACCATTCCAAGCTGTTCTTTCAGCTCGCGATATGTATCGGCATCGAGGCCGTCGATGCGCTCTCTCATGTGAGTTTCATAATGTCGAACAATGGTGTCTATCGAGAGAATATCGTGGCCCATGATTCCGATGGCGTCGCGAATAAAGAGTTTACGTCCGTCAAGTTTATACGCTGTGGCAAGGACGTCCTGACCGAGGATGGCCATATGCTTGGTGATACGACCGGAAATCTGAACCTCGTCCAGTATCAGGATGTCAGAAGCTTGGCGACGAGATCTCAAACGACCGAAGCGACTGTTGGTACGCTTTGGCGCTGTAAACCATTGGTTAACCCTTCTAATAATAGGGTTTATGATTCTGATTGCCTCTCGAGTAGCGTTATTAAGCCGTTCTTCCTTGATGATCAAATCGATCCTCCGGGCATCTGGCTGGACAGGTTGGACAGAGTACAAGCCTTCGGTAAGGCAGACAATGGGTTCGTAATCAGGAACTCCGATGAGGTACTTGACGCCATTGGTCATTTCCACTGTCAACTCTGTGTTATCGTCCTCACGATCAATCAGGTCCTCGATAGGGGGGATATCGTTGAAGGTTCGCAAAGCACCTTCATATTGCAGATTATGAAACACAGAACTGTTTTTGAATCCCTCATTGGGCCAGGTCATAATCCAGGACATTGGATTTCGACCTAGACGCTGAACCGTACCTGGCAGGATGTATCCCATGGGTAGAATCCGGCTGATGAACGTATCCCAGCAGTCCTTCTCCGGTTTGATTGGCTCATTCGGTCTCCAACCTTCTATGGCGGGTATCATTGAGGTGAGGAACAGCTTGTCATTGATAGAGGCCAATGGTATCACCTTCAGGAACAAAAGTTCCAAGTGTTTCCGATCCGCTTGAAGCCTGAACGTTGATTCTAGGAATGGTTTAATTTCCTGCAAGTCGTCATCGTTGAGAAATGACAAAAGCAGCACCAGCATTTGTAAGTAGCGAGGACGAATGAATGCTTGAGCCTTCGGATCTGCATCCAGTGTACTGTAGTATGCAGCACTGAGAGAGATGATTTCGCGTATGCCTGGAATATGAAGTCAGCAATGAGTACTTAAGATATTCATTGCGATCAAAAGGTTAGATATTCGATTTTGTTGCTCCTTAGGCCTGAAACCGCGCTTCCCATCAATATATCTCTAAATGGATTCTTGTACGCATGGAATGCAATGGATGTGCAATCAAGAGACACCTGCCTTTACTTGTAGTGAGAGTTGTAAACTCTATTCCATGGTTGGTACCTGTCAGAGAGTTCTGTTAGTACACCTTCTATTGATAGTAAAGATGGGATAGAGAACCATATCGAGTGTTCCGTGAAGAGATGATCTTGTTCCGTGTGGACATCCTAAACAATATGGGACTTCGATGACAAAGACGACGCACTGATTCCATCATAATCTCCAGAAGAGTTTTCGTTTCATCAAGGTTAGAAGCAGGGTCTCGGCGTTGTATAAGATCTTTGTATCCTACAATCAATCTGAGGAGCGACGGGCCATCAACCTCAACAAGTGTGCTTTCGACATCAAACTCTCCGTTGTGCGATCGCAGGTCGTTAACGATCTCAACTTGCTCACTGTCAATTGTAACTGCGTCAAACTCTCGATTGCGAACGACAAGAGGATACGAGTTTGGTGCTTGCTGTGTGAAGGGTGACATGAATTGCTGACGACCGAGGCGGTCTCTTGCTCGAGAGGCGATATCCTTTGTGCGGTCTATTCTGACGTAGCTCAAATCATCGGAAACCACAAAATCGTTGAGTAAGTGGCCCGCAGTATTGACCCTCCACAAGGCAGTGAGCTGGTCAGGGCGTTTATTGGGTATCATATCGGCTTGCTCGACCCGGTTAACTGTTGGCCTGTCGCAACCTTGGAGGAACGACAGGCCTACTTTTAAGACTGGCGCCTTTTCGTCGATTTCTCTCATCGGCTGTCCCATCATGTAAGTTCTCTTGACGCTTCTATCAGCCTTTTTTTCAAGGTGCCGAATCATCATTGCCGAATCCTCGACAGACAGCACGCTGGCTTTAATGCCATCAAACACATCTAGAGCCGCTCTGAAAGTCTCGAGGCCTTGAGTTCTGTCGGTTCGAATCGTCACGGCGCTTAAATCGGAAGGTAAACTTGAGTCTTCAATCTCGGAGGGACTTGCAGCACCTCCCACGAATTCAAGTCCACCCATGGAGGGTGGCGGCGTATGGCTTGCCAGGTTATCGCCATCACCAATCTGTAACATGTCGTCCTGGGTAGAGTAGTAAGAGCTACTCGCGGCCGTTGCTGATCTTTCTGGGCTAACCGGAGATGTGATCTCATATTGATCCGAAACACGAATTACGGGCTTCTTCAGTCGCGAAGGGATCGGAGGCCGATCACTTCGTTGCAAGTTGTTTGGGTTTCCGTTCGAAAGCCTCGAAGATTCAGCAGCACCCGAACCTATCATCGAGTCGTTCCGAGATCGAGCGTAAAATCGGTCCATAGTCTCTTTGGACGGTATGGGCGTGTTTTTGGGTTCCGATGGGCTTCGCGTTTGCTCACGAGGCTGTTTGAGGTTAGAGCCTGATCCGACGACGACCAAGCCCTTGACATACCATACCCGAGACGCACCAATGGAGAAAGTAAATAAATTGAATAATTTTCCAGAGAGATATTTCAACACAAGATATCATGCAGTCTTTGAAATATTGATGAAGATGCCTTGATGTGAAAGGAGCGGAGAGGAATGGATTGCGAAAAAAAAGACGGTCTCCGAGTAGTGGAAGTTATTACCACCGATCAGGCTGCTGATCCCGGAACAGCGAGCGAGGCAGATATGTATCCAACCGTCTTACCCTGTGGCGGTATATTGTACTGTTATGATTGCTTGCAGAAGCAGAACTGCCAAGGGAACAGCCATGCGAAGCCAGCCTCGAGGAAAAAAAGCTTAACCATGCGCGCTGCCGGCGGCATTCGGAAGAATTAGTATTCTCAGTTCTGTATTCAAATGCTTTTTCTTCTTCTGTAAACCAGTAATATTGGAAAGATTTTGCGAGGCGCCGATTGCACATTGTGGCTTAGTTATGGCTGATAGCCCTGATGCATGTAGCAGACCGTAGCTAGCACAGCCTGATTCGATCCGATGCCATAACTTCAATCAACGGCCTCAATCTGCCTCGTATAGCCCCGTACTTCCGAGACATTCTGCAGTGCAATGCAGCCAAGGGAGAATGAAAACTTTTTTCAGAGATAAGACCGTCAAACGCAAGCGAGCGGTGGGCGGCCTCAGCCTTGTTAAAGAGGTTCACTTGAAGGAAGCCAAATACACATTCCCCACTTTCACGACTGACTTTGAAACATCCAGACGGGACGAAGGAGCCATGTCGATACAAAAGTCGTTAACAGAATGGTCAATAACGCTCTTCGCCCTCCTCTTATGGCGCGCTGCTGGGGATGTTAACGCGCCATGCTATTATCCTTCTGGCGACACTGCGACTGGCTATTTCGCATGTCTTGTCCAGGACGCTTACATTAGTACTTGCTGCCAGACGGGATGGACATGCTTCTCCAACAGCCTTTGCGTGGTAACGAGTCCGGCTGAGAGCAGCGACTTGAATCTTCCCATAGGAACATCTGAACGCGGAGCTTGTACGGATCCAGAATGGAGTAGTGAAGTGTGCGGCGGATTTTGTCTCCGTGAGATTCCTCTAGCAAGATTTTCGTAAGCTTCACTAACTGCGATCAGACAGCGGCGACTCAAATGGCGGCCTTCAAGCATGTGGCAACAACAATTTCTGTTGCTCTGAAGATGAAGCCAGCGGCAATTGTAACTGTGGTACAGGCGTTGGCGTCTTCTCTGTCGGACAAGGTGTAGCTCAGACGATTATTGGACTCAGCGGCACGCTTTATACGCAGACGCCAACCGTCATCGCGTCGGCTTCTACCACGTCGGTCAGCATTACAACGGCAACCGTAACGTCGATAGCGATCCCAGAGCCAAGCATGGCGCCAAACGAGACTATGACAGAAAGCAATCGGACCTCGACGCACGGCAAGAAACCTATAGCTGACACCGTGGGTTTCAAAGCAGGGATGGGTGTCGGAATGACCGCCCTGGGCGCCATCATACTCTTCCTCGCATGGTGGGTTTTCAGACACTGCCGCAGACGTAGATCTCCAGGTCGCAACTCTCCACCACCGTATAAGCAGCATAGCGTCCCGTTCGTCGCTCCCACAGAAGATCCATACTTTGACATGAACTCGACCGAACCAATACAGATGTACCCAGGGCCATCACGCTCTACCGTGCGAATCCCGGCTCCTGCGGGCAATCCTTACGAGGCTCTCTCACCTTCTCGAACTGCAAGCCCAGCATCGACTGCGAGCAATAACTACGGAGCATTCCCTCTTGGGTTTACCCAAGGCAGGATGGGTGTTTAAATAGAGATTAGTGACGATGAATATATACAAAGACTTATTATGATACGAAAGATGAGACGCTGGAATGCGAAATAAATATGGCTTGTCCGGGCAAACAGTGCATCGCTTCAATCATCGCGGAAAATGGTTCCATACACCTTGATCATGACAATAGTGGTGTTCGGCAGAGCACAGAGGCTCGGATTCAATGACGTCGGCATAGCGGGAGAAATTCACCAATCGTAGAATGTACTTGATATCTTCGAAGACTGTTGTAAGGTTGGAGTGATGATAAGTGCCGAGTGAGTCGCACGAAACAAAAAACTAGCGGCGTTGCCTATTACGACAGTGCGACTGTGCGATACGATATTAGGCAGCAAGGCGTCGACAGAACTGTCTATTGGAGCTGCTTCAAATCATGACCTAAACGACGTCATTTTCCTCTGAGCAAAAGGCAAAATGGGGTCACCATCCGGCCGGAAATTTGGTGTTCGCGAAACCAATTCTTTTCTCTGGTCAAGCTTCAACTGTTGCCCAACATTGACGTGTCGAGAGCAAAGCGAGTCCTACGAAGGTCGCCTTCATCAATACCATGTCGGCCGGTTATTTTGGCAAGCGAGAGAAACTGTATCTCGAAGATTTATGGTGGGGACTCATCACAAGCTCACATATTCTCCACAATCATGGCGTCCTCGATGCTTATGGACACGTTTCGGTCCGGAACCCAGACACTCCAGAGCACTTCTTCATGAGTACGCACATCGCGCCGGCGCTCCTGAGTACTGTTGACGACATAATTGAATACAAAGTGGAAGCTGCAAGTCCAGCAGATCCGAATGAAAAGAGAAGGGGCTATTTGGAGAGATGCATTCACAGCGAGATATATAAGAAATTTCCATCAGTCAACGCTGTAGTACATTCGCATTGTCCCGACATCCTCCCATATTCCATCAATTCCGTGCCTTTGAAAGCGGCTACGCATACGGCGGGATTTATAGGAAATGGTGCGCCCGTATGGGACATCGCGAACGCTTACAGTTCAATGCCTTCATTGGCAGGAGTGACGGGAGGAGACAAGGAGAAGCACGATCTTCTTGTGAAAACTCCTCAACTGGGACGTCATTTGGCAGCTGCCTTCAAACCAAGCACGAGCAAGGCTTTCTTGTACAACAAGATGCTCGCTGCGCTGCCTGGCGGAGAACCAGACCCAGACAACGAACCAAATTTCCCTGTCGTTCTAATGAGGGGCCATGGCTTTACTACATGCGCCGATAGCCTGGAGGTCGTCGTATTCCAAGCCATATACACCAAAGAAGCGGCGAAGGTGCAGACCGGAGCACTCCTTACGAATGCCTCTTACTTCTCCGACTTTCGATTGCCAGATAGCAGCATGGAAGGTTCGATTTCTGTTGGAGATAAAGGCTCCGGAAAGATCAGCGGTGGGAAAGTGAAAGGCGTGAAATCGAAGAGAGAGGCGGAGGAGGTCAAATATCTTTCCGAACGCGAGGCCGGTGACGCGTGGTCAATGAACAAGGAGACCACAATGAGACCATGGGCCTTATGGTGTAGAGAAGTCGAGGTGAATCCATTGTATCGGAACGAAGTTGAGAAGATGGGTGATAAGCAGCCATAAACCATGTAACTTCACTCGAAAGAGACTTCAGAAACATCACGAATTTAATGATGATCGCTTCTTCCTTTCGACCTATGTCGTTTTGCTAGTGCCACTTGTGCCTACCAGTACTTGATTGCTAAGCTCCGCAAGTATCCATCTACTGTATGATGTGACTGCTTTAAGTATATTTTCTCTTTTGTTTTCAACCCAGACTTTTCGTCTTGTCTCTTTCATTGTGTCGTTATCCGCGATGACGATCTCAGCCTTGTAAGATGCTCCTAAACCATCCGGAGGTAAGCCCGTATTGCGGCATCACCTCCAAGGCTCCCACCTCCATCTGCTTCAATCTCACGTAACTCAAAGCTTAGCCTGCACCTCAAATTCATTCTATCCATACGTGATACAGACGCTGGAAAATGGCTTCTAGAATCCTCCTCTCTCCACTTCGAAACCCAATTGGTCTCTCTTCCACAATTGCGGCATGCTCAATACTGGCAGCACCTCTGCTTCTCCACCGGCAAGCGCTAACTTACCGGCTCGACACGCTCTCGCAACCCATCGCCATTGCGCCGCCGCAATCTCGTCCGCTGTCCGCTCAGAGCAGGAAGCCACTCAATCCGCGGACCGTCCGACAGATCACGTCGGGAAGCATCATCGGTGCGCTTATCGTGTTCTCGCATTTCTGCAGACTGTTCGCTCGGCTCATGGCGGAGCTTCGCAATGTCCAGTCGTTTATCACCAGAATTACTCGCTTTGACTAACCTAGCTTGTAGGTGTAATCGGAGGGCTTGCGGTGAGCACCTTCAGCAAACCGCTTGCTATAATATTAGGCTTGGTGATCTTCAGTGTTCAGGTAAGCGTGACCCGTTGATCCCATGTCACGCTTCAACAATCAGATCGGTGATATTCGTGTACTAATGGGTGCATGTATAATAGTTTCTGGAAACGAGAGGAATTCACATCGTGCCGTACGAACAAATTCAACGCTATTTCAAAGATATTGATGTCACTTCCGCAATTCAGGAGAATGCAGCATTCAAGCTAAGCTTTGGAGCTACCTTTCTACTAGCGGCCTTTTCAAGCTTTTAAGCATTAGTGGTCATAGTGACATAACATTGGAACGGTGTTGTGGACGAGACTGCTTTTGAGTATTTGCATGGTCCTCAACGTACCAATATCTATGGTATTAATGTATGCAACTCTCAATGTTCATCATTCTGCTGGTCTGATCCGCCAGCATTAGTTATGCCTTCCGTTCGCTAGTGAAATGGGTATATTCCAAAATCATGCACCCATCGGCTGATACTCCGGAATACCCATGCATCTCGACCATATCTCCTCAAGTACCCTTTTCACACTCATGGTTGTTCGGGCGCTACAAACAGTCAGCACATTCTACTTGAGAAATAACGTGGATTAAGTAACTTACACGCTGAGTTTCCCCAAGAACACCCTCCTTTCTTGCTCACCCAGCGACTGTAATCGAGGACTCTGATTGACCGCTTGCTCATACCATTGCTTCGCCCGCGGGTCCTTGGTGAGTAGATGTCTCATGGGTTCAGCGAAGTACTCCAGGTCGGTCCGCAAACAGCGTCCTGCAATTTGACCAATGAATGCATTCGCAAGGCTGGGACCAAAATGAGCCCAAACCTGCGGTAGCAGGGTTTCTGAAACAGCGTCGGAAGGTTGAGTGGTCAGGATGATGCCCCAGAACCTGCAGGCTGCGCGTTTGGTGAGTGGTTCAGATGCCTCTGCGCATGCGATAACAAAACGGAAGATTGCGCCGAGGCTCTCGGAGGGTTGGATTGAGAAGAGCACATCCGTGTATCTCGGTATATACCGCGTAAAGACATCAACCATACATTGAGATATCTCTGGCTCTTCGCTTGGATTGCTGTTAAGTGCCGCGATGAAGCCTACAAGATGTTGCAGCATGATACTTGCCTGGGGAGTGATATCAACTGTGTTTTTCGGAGTGTGATGACGAAGAAAGGAGCACGTCATATTGAGAACCGTGACCAATTGCGGCGTATGGATATTGGTCTTTGTGAAAAACTCCACCGTTGCCTGCGGAGCGAAGACAAAAGGCCCTGGTTGGCTTTCAACGAATCCAGCTTTGAAGACGTCGCAGGCGGCCGAAATGATGTCTCCAACACTTCCAAGCACTTCGAGTATTGAATATACTGTACGTAGGATCCTCTGCTGAATGGCGTTACCAGGTCCATTTAGCCAGTAATCGGGCTGGCTTTGATTGTCATCGAGATCGATCGGCGTTTCTTGTGGAGCTTGCAAGGCTTTGCCGATACCTTCAAGACAATTCAGTGCCTCAATGCTTTTACGCTGGCTCTCCTCTACGTCACCCCTGGACATTAGTTCGATGGTTGCAGCTACATCTTTGTCAATGAAGGATAGTAGTCTGTCTAGAGCCGCCGCAATTGCGTCGTCTGAAGGAAGAGCCTGAATGACGAAAGAAATAGCACCAATGACTTTCTGCTTGGTGAAGTCATTTGCAGTTGGAGAAGCCGAGAAGCGCTCATATTGCGTGAAGAGTCCATCCAGTTCTGTTGCCAGGTTCTTACGACATGCGTCGCAAACAGATGAGATGGCTCTTGCGGCTTGATGCGCGAACTGCGGAGAATCGAGTGAGCTTAATAGAAAGCCAAACGCTGCAGGTAGCTGGGTTATGTTCCGTGAAAAATAACCGGCGTATTCGCCCAATACAACAAGCGCTGTTCGCCGAGGCCAGTTTGGAATGCCAGCTTCTGGAGAGGCAAGGAGTGAGTAGAGAGGCGAAGAAAACAATTTGGTCAGAACAGTGTCGGCGAAGCTTTCGTCCATTTGCTCTTGAATCACTCCGAGTGCATTGAGGCAGTACAGCGACTGCTCAACCTCCAGCCACAGCTGGGCTTGAACGGCATCTACACACAGTTGCACATACTTCACCACCATTTCTGGTCCGAATAATGGATAAGAAGACTGCAACAAATCCGCTACCTCGCTCCGAAAGTCTTTGAATGCCTGGAGCGAGTCGCTATCGATCTGTGAAAGTGACTCAGGATCAGGAGTTCGTAGCTTTGCCCACATCTCTTCAAGGACGCGGGCAATTTGGGCCTTGGCTCCCTCCAGCCACTCTTTTGGAAGGCTTTCATCTTCGAGCGGGGCGTAATCGACTACGTATTCGACGAAGTTGTTCCAGAACTCCAAGATTTCCACTCTGTACTCTTCATCGATTCCGGGGACTCCAGGCATTTGGGCCAGCATGTGCATCATCTCAAGAAAGCGATTGCAATCAGCGTTAGCGTTCATTTCCGCTAGTTGAGTGGTGGTTGTGTCACCCAGCGCGACAAGTAGCCTGACAAAGGCGTCTGCTTCGGGATTGCCCTCTAGCACCTCAGAGATACGACTTTCTCCCCATGATCCGGTTATGTGAGAAAAGATTACAGAGAGATGAGCTCCCTGGAAGAAGGATGGATAGTTTGAGAGGAGTTCGGTGAATTCTTTCGTTGTTTCTTCCGTAGGGCCATGCGAGAACCAGCGGAGAACTCTTTTCAATAGTCCCCGCAGTAGTTGCACATTCTCTGACTCCCTCGTGAAGGTTAATTGAGCGCAGAACACCCACGCTCGAAAACATGACATGGCCAGGTCACAGCGCTCCGTGTCTGACTCGCCGTGCTCACTTCCTGTATTCGGCGATATAGCGGCGGTGATCAGGGTAATGGCATCCAGAATGTTGGCTTCCATCATTGCGCGACATTTTGAAATGACTTCAGGCGGGTAACCTGTGCTTTTCTTGCCTCCTTCCGAAGCTAGCTCTTCAGTCAGCCACAGAAGCAATTCCCACTGGCGAGCGTCTAGAAATCCCATCAGATTTGGTGTGGTGAACATCTCCAGCTCAGCATCTGATACGGTATCACCACGGATACAAGAGCAAAGGAGCTTCTTGATGCAGCCTTTGGGTTCCAAACCCCGGCCAAGCGTGTACAGAGTGGCAAGAGTAGAACATAGCTTCTTCATAACGAAAGGCGGGACTAAGGGTTGCTGTGCAAGAAGGGTGACAATCCAGTGAATCAGTCTACTCTCCAGAGAGAGTATCTCTTCATCCTCCAAGCCAACGGTGTCAGAATTGATCTTGACTGTGAAAGTCTGGGCACCGTAGAACTTGACGTTTGGATCGGCGTGGGCAAGTAGGGCATCGGCCATTTGCCATCCTTCGGACGACCGTTGGAGAGTCTGTAGTTGGCGATCAATCCAGTGTGGAGCTTGACTTCCGGGCCTGTAGAACTCCTGGATCAGGGCCACGACATCATCAAGACTGTTCGGGAGTACATGGCCCTCATCTACGGGCGGTAGAGCCATTACGGGAAAGCTCGAAATTTGGCCGCACGCCTTCACTAGCCGCAGTCTCGTTTTGGATTTGCTGCCAACTTTAGCGAACGGTAGGCGGATATTCGCGGAATCAACATACCTCTACTTAACGGGTGCTGACTCCTACATGTGCGCACAATTAGCACTGCTTGATAGATTGAATGCTATGAGAATTCGGACCTGATGAAGCGCGCGAGCGGAAAGCCGATCGAAGCTCAAAATAAGGAACTAAGTAAAGAGGCTTCTTACTCCCGACAAGCATCCATTTTGCAGATGCTTTTAATGTCGAATGTGTGCTGCTAGTGCAAGTACCTCATTGCAGCGGTATCGAAATGAATGTCAATCCAGCTTGGTGGTCGAGGATTTGAAGAGACGATGAATTTCGGATTCTGAAAAATTTAGGCCCTCAAACTGCCGTGAGGAACTTCTCAAATGTGGTGTCAAGCCACTCGACTCATATGATGGAGGACGAATTTCAATCCCGATGTCACAAGTCTTCAGCAATGGCCTTTGTTGATGGCGAGGCCTGACCGACCTGCACAAGCAGTACCGAACAGTTCTCTCCTGATGGTTCAGCGGAGGATGTTGGAAGATTGATGTTTTCTCGCTGTCGCAAGAAGCAACGCTGTTGTTGCCGAATTCTCACACGCGCGGCTGCAGTTTGCCGCGAGGCGCACCCAGCCTCCAGAGCTTGCAGCGCAGGCAATCACCCTCAAGTGCTTTCTCATTGTGCATAGATGCGGCACTTGCGAACAATCCTTCGCAGTCATTTCGTTGTACCATCTCGCCCTCATGTGGCTCGTTTAGACTTTGTTCCTTCTCTGCGTTTCAGAAGAAAACTATCCACCGAAATGGAGACAGTCAACACCTCGGAAAGGCTTGCCACGCTGCGGGACCTGATGAAACAGCATGAGGTCGATGTTTACAGTACGTCCACATTACCCGGCAGCAACGCGTATTTTAACACATAGCAGTCGTCACCTCCGAAGACAGCCACCAGTCCGAATACACCGCTCCTTGCGACGGACGTAGAGGTACCATATGCTTCGGAGTTAAATTGGTCTCGTGCTCACCAACGTAGCGTTTATTTGCGGCTTCACGGGCTCGGCAGGCACAGCAGTAATCACACAAGAGAAGGCTGCACTGGCAACCGACGGAAGATACTTCAACCAAGCTTCAAAACAACTGGACTCCAACTGGGAGCTTCTGAAGCAAGGTCTGACGGACGTCCCTACGTGGCAAGAATGGACGGCGGATCAGTCTGAGGGTGGGAAGGTTGTTGGAGTAGATCCAGCAATCATTACCGCTTCCGAATCTCGCAAACTTGCAGAAAAGATAAAGAAGAAAGGAGGCAAGGATCTCAAGCCCGTCAATCAGAATCTCGTTGATGTGGTTTGGGGAAAATCGAGACCAGAACGGCCGAGCGAGAAAGTGAAGGTGCTTGACGTTAAGTTTGCAGGCAAGAGCTTTGAAGAGAAGCTCGAAGAGCTCAGGAAAGAGATTGACAAGAAAAAGGGTGTTGGGTTGGTCATCTCTTTGCTCGACGACATTGCATGGCTCTTCAATCTTCGAGGGAGCGACATTCCGTACAATCCGGTTTTCTTCTCATATGCGACGGTCACGGCCTCTGATGCCACACTCTACGTTGACGACAGCAAGCTTACCGAGGAAGTAAAAGCTCATCTCGGCGATGCTGTGAAGCTCCGGCCGTACGATGCGATATTCGAGGACGTCGAGGCTTTGGCAAAGTCATTAGACGCTAACGGGACGGACACAGAGGCTAAAAAGACTGAGCAAAAATTCCTCGTTTGTTCAAAAGCATCATGGGCACTCTATCAAGCTCTGGGAGGCGAAGCTAAGGTTGATGAAGTCCGTAGTCCAGTTGGTGATGCAAAGGCGGTGAAGAACAAGGTTGAACTGGAGGGTATGAGACAGTGTCATATCCGAGATGGCGCTGCGCTGTCTGAATTTTTCGCTTGGCTGGAGGATGAGCTTGTCAACAAAGGCACGAAGCTCGACGAGGTTGAGGCTGCAGATAAGTTGGAGGCCATCAGATCAAAGCATGTGTACTTTGCTGGACTTTCATTTGATACCATCTCGTCCACGGGACCGAATGCGGCAGTCATTCACTACAAGCCCGAGAAAGGCAGCTGCTCTGTCATTGATCCGAAGGCTATCTACCTCTGCGACTCTGGCGCTCAATACTTGGATGGTACAACCGATACAACCCGCACTCTTCATTTTGGGGAGCCCACAGAGATGGAACGCACCGCATTTACTCTTGTACTGAAAGGTAACATTGCGTTGGAAGTCATCAAATTCCCAAAAGGCGTCAGTGGTTTTGCACTCGATACACTTGCGAGACAATATCTTTGGGCTCAAGGCTTAGACTATAGACACGGCACTGGTCATGGAGTCGGCTCATTTTTGAACGTCCACGAAGGTCCAATTGGTATCGGCACACGCGTACAGTACTCCGAAGTGCCTCTCGCAGTAGGCAACGTCATCTCAGATGAACCTGGCTACTATGAAGATGGCAGCTTTGGTATTCGCATCGAGAACATCATCATGGTCAAGGAGGTTGAAACGAAACACAAGTTCGGAGACAAGCCTTATCTAGGATTTGAGCATGTCACTCTTGTGCCCATGTGCAGGAAACTTATTGATCCTATACTGCTAACCGAGGATGAGAAGCAATGGTTGAATGATTACCACAAAGAAGTCTACGAGAAGACGAAGGGCTACTTTACGAACGACCCGGTCACATTGAAGTGGCTAGAAAGAGAGACGCAGCCGTACTGACAGGCTTTGGCAAATAACAAACACCCATCAGTCTCAATTCGCGACATAGCAAAGGCTAGTCTATCTCAAGCCGTGTGATTTCTGCACATTTACTGCGACGGTTCGATCAAATCTCACGCTAGCCGTCTTATCCAGACGATACTACGCTGCGTATCATGGTCTGCTGTCAGAACTTCTACCGTTGCGCCCACCTCCGTTTTCCATTTGTCGATTGTGAAGTCCGACTTGCCAAGCTGTCACAAGACCACCTCGAGCGATATTCCGTGGTTCGCCGGTCTCGATAGACCTACAAGTCTAGGGCCATACAACAATCGGTTGCGAGACACGAAACTCTGCGTAACTGAAGAGACTTGCCGGTGAAGGAGCATGAACGAAACACGGAATGCATAATTGGACGCTTTGCTCTCGTTTCCCTTTTACTGAATATAAGGTATCGTAGGTCCATGAGACAAGTCATTTCCATCTCATATTTGCAACATTTCTTATCTGTATTTCGTTCCCTGGTCGTCTCGTCCCTCAAGGTCCTATCGTGATGTCGTTCGACCCTAAGTTTTTCGATCACTTCCCCACCTTCACCAAGTGTTTCAACGGTCCTCACTCTGGCAATAACGAACCACTCATAAAGTAGTGGTCATCCCCACAAGTAAAAGCATTTGTGGATTCTATCGTTACAGCTTGATTCTCACCAGCCGCAAAGATAGACATAGAGGCACGCCATTGCGCCCATATAGAATCGCTTCCGCATATCTACCATGGCCTCACCAGCTGATTGCCAATTATCTACAGATTCAGCAGGGACGACGGTCGAGAAGGTCGAAACGCCGAATAGTACGCAAGCTCAAAACAATTCGGTTACCCTTCAACCTCTGGTAGCCAGCGATACGAAAATCGAGCTTACAGAAAGGAGCTGTTACCCCGTCCTCGGCTTCTGTTTTCCAACTAAGAAAAAATGGATTATTTTGTCCGCCATCTTCGCTGTCCAAACGTCCATGAACTTTAATGCTAGCGTTTACGGCAACGTTATTCCTCTTCTCCCAGAACGATATGGAATCACCATGAAGGAAGCAAGATATGGACAGCTTATATTCCTCATTGCATACGCCTTCGGCTGTGAACTTTGGGCGCCTTGGTCGGAAGAATTGGGCCGTAAATGGATCTTGCAGGCGTCTCTCGGACTCGTCAATATCTGGCAGATTCTGTGTGGCCTTGCTCCCAATCACACAGCGCTCCTGGTAGGACGGTTTCTCGGTGGTCTTTCTTCGGCCGGCGGGTCTGTTACACTCGGCATGGTGGCCGATATGTGGCATCCAGAATCACACCAGCATGCCATTGCGTTCGTCGTCCTCTCTTCGGTCATGGGCTCTGTAATTGGTCCCGTTTGCGGCGGTTTCATCCAGCAATACCTGCGGCTAGAATGGAATTTTGGGATCCAATTTCTTCTCGGCCTCGTCGTCCAGATATTTCACCTCATACTTGTCCCGGAAACGCGCTCCTCTGTCCTTTGCAAGCGCGAAGCCCAACGTCGACGAAAGCTCGGCCAAAAGAACATCTTCGCAACTATCGAGATTCATGGCCGTGGTCTGACACTAAAGCGAATCTTACAAATCTGGGTACGACCATTTTGGATGTTCTTTGCAGAACCGATTGTACTCTGCCTGTCGCTGTTGAGCGGCTTCAGCGACGCCCTCATCTTCACATTCCTAGAGAGCTACGGCCCGGTTTACCGCCAGTGGAACTTCACACCCAGTCAAATCGGTCTCGCATTCATTCCAATAGGTGTGGGGTACATCATTGCCTATTTGATTTGGTTGCCATTCATCCGTCGCGACCTCCGCCGTCAACAACAGCAACCCGAGAGCTTGAAACCTGAAAGTAGACTCTTCTACCTCCTCTTCACGTCACCACTTCTCTGTATGGGTCTTTTTGGATTTGCTTGGACGAGCCTGGGGCCTCCGTACACGCCTTGGATAGCACCTATGTTCTTCTCCGTTCTCATTGGGATCGCAAACTA
>Ga0335072_10000568_pt1 | contig 69469 bp, 73 predicted proteins | sample Lox_Sample_21_FD_206725 | JGI IMG/M metagenome (GOLD analysis project Ga0335072, IMG submission 206725) | Soil microbial communities from Loxahatchee National Wildlife Refuge, Florida, United States - Lox_Sample_2.1 | ecosystem: Environmental > Terrestrial > Soil > Wetlands | place: USA...
GTAGTGGCTTTGGTTCAGCGTTGGGGCACACGCTCGGTGAGTGGTAGCTCTTGTATAACATGGACAGATTCTACGTCTTTTCCAATCACAAGCACCAATTCTTGATTCTCAAGCTCCCTCTTCTGCGGCGGCTTCTTCACATGCTACAGCATGGCCAAGCAAACAGGTAAAACCGCAGCTACACCTTCCATCCCTGCCAGAACCCTCGACTTCAGCTCTCCTCCCTCCGCTCCTCGACCTACCAATCGAGGTCCAGTGGTCTTGGACGAACAGCGAACATCTCAACTTCACCAAGAACACACCACGAAATGCGTTAACGTTGCAGGCTACAATTTATCCCCGGCATCTGAAGGCTTCCTTCACCTTCACCTTCACCTTCCCTAATCCACTTATTCATCTCTGCAACCTCACCACCATCGATTTTGATCGATCGCAAGTTCATATTCAAACAGATAAACACCTATCGCTGTCCTGTGATGGTCACAAGCTATTCTACTCAACCGCCTAGCTATGGAGTGACGCTAGCAATGCGACCACTGCTCTGCGCAGTGAGCGGGGTGATTGCCATCATCGGCCTGTTCACTAAGTAGGTGAATCAATACTCCTTCTTCGAGCTTCCCGATAGTGTTCTTGGTAGGGCCCATGATTTCCTTCCTGCTAATGGCATTTGTACGTTTGATGGTTAGTTGATGCTTGACGTTGGCAAAAATAACCAGGTAAGTTCTAGCAACTCTCAAGCTGAGCAAGACTGCTAACCTGCTAGATGCAGATCACAAAGCTACCATATGCAACAACTACCTATCGGTGTTCTACCAGTTTCAACAAGGAATGTACGCTCAGCATTTTATTGCGGGGGATTGGGCTCGGTTGTGGAAGGACTTTCCGGTACTAGAAATAGCGCTGGATATGTCGAGGAATATGCTTGGTTATAGGAAGTTCTTCTGAGAAAGTGAACGGTTTCAATCCTTAGCCATCCATATGGTGGGACATAGTTGAGTTGACGGGGAGTGGATTGGACGAGGAGTAGATTGGACGAGGAGTAGATTGGACGAGGAGTGGATTGGACATGGAGTTTGAATTTCAGTTTCAGGAAAGGTTGGTCTGCTTTGAGAGACTGCCTCGTGGGGCGTCTTTTTGCTGGGCCTTATGGGCCTTCCTCGAGCGGCGCTTACAATGGAAACTAAGCAAGAAAGGGAAAATGATCTGTTGCAAACATGATACCCTCCAAGTCCGGCGCGCGTTGATGGCAATTGCTTGGGAAGTGCTTGGTGATTCTGACCTTTCTAGGGTTCCTTGAGAGGCTTCCCTCTCCAGTACCGCATCCTCCTCGAGGCAATCAATTCGGCATATCGTTCCTTTGTTCGTGCCGATTGTCCTAGTCGAATCTTAAAGTGGGTCCCTGAAATGTCGCGTGTTCCAGGCCTTAGGCTAACGTCAACTACCCCCGAAGAGTGCCTAAGCTTGTTAACTGGAACAGCTTCCAGGCTGCTTCAAACCCTTTTCACAATTATACAACCCACACTTCCGTCTGACAATGGCAACCTGGATGAACAAAAGCTCTCTTCACTGGGATCATGCTAGTCCAAAGTCTGGTGGCTATCATTTCCTATTATTGGCGGTGAAACCTTTCTAGAAAAAGATTGGTCGTTGCATTGAAGGGTGTGCAACGTTGGTGGGTAAGTTACATTAGGCCCGGGGTAGTTGCCTAACACCGGCAGGTCTCCTCCCACTAATCTGGAATCGCCGCTGTTTTGCTTCTTCGCTGTCAAATCCTTCGTCTAACTCAAGCCGACTGTCTAGGAATTGCATCCTCCACTATTTGAGCGGCATAAGACTCTACATCCTCTTTAAAACCAAGTCCCAACCATACTGCACACGTCCACAGGGAGAACAAAGGTGTCAAAAACCGCTCGTGCATTCTCGTTAGCCCCCTTCGGCTTGGTAGAAAACTGGCCATTGTGGATTCCAGCAGGCAGCCTCGCAGTCGCTAGTTACTGCGCTCTGACAATCGGAAGAGGTATTTCTGCCAAGCGCTGCAAGCCCTCAATCCTTGGTAATTTAGCTCTATCTATTGATTCGGGCAACTTTTGAATTGCGCTGTACCAGATATGACTTCGTGAAGCCGTCGAGTTTTGAGGTACATGCTAATATTCCCGTCATCCCCCTGCCACTGTCGATGCGGTGAGTCCTTCTCGTAGTGTCTCCCAGCGAGTCTTTGAACGATATAAGCTCCCGTCCTGTTGCTTTTTGATGATCTATGAAATTGCTCTCCCACTAGTACCAAATGTCTTTCGCGGAAACTCTAGATCGCTTGGTAGATATTTCAGACTATGCTTTCAACTATAGTGGCCACCTGGATTGGTGTACGATTCAGATCTCTCAAGACCTTACCACCATAGAATCTCCCAGTTGGTCGAACGGTGCAACCATTGAAGATTGCGCCGAATGGATTCGAGAGCCTCTTCCTACCGGCAGACCTGCAACGCTAAGGCTACTACTCATCACAACTATCCATCCAACGTCCCGCAATTCTCTCTCCCGAAGGACAGGGGAGCTGCATACAGCCGAGCGAGAACGTCAAGCAAATGCTGTGAGGAAGGCTTTTGAAGACACAGAACTTCCAATCGCCGGATTCGCCGCATATGTCAGAACTCTACTATCTTTTGCCCAAGTACCCTCCGTCAATACCGCCCCGCATAAAAGAGTCTCTCGCTACTATTACTCAAGCCCGCCTTGGGGCTTGACTTGGTCGTATTGTGCCACTACTGGTCATACAAAAGCGATACTCTTGTGCCGGAAAATGGTGAAAGCGAGGCTTTGGCACTACTTAGACAATGTGTTGAAGCCCCTGGGAAGATTTGCTGATCATCCCATGTTGCTGGCCTACATGACTATCGAATTCAGTTTGGCCGAGCTCTGTATCTTGTTACTCCAGACAAGCAATGAAATCTTGGGGCTCGAGAAGCACACTGGACTAAGCGCGTGGGATTGGGTCCACGAGCATGAGATCCCCGGGAGTCATGTTCCTAGCAACTACGAATATACCTCCACACGCTTGAGTATACAGTCCGGGAAAGTCACCCACATCCGCTTCCGCCTACGTACAATCAAGGAGTACAGCAAATCCGTTCGTGGCATAGCAGAACAGCACAAGTCGACAGTGACAGACCCTGCTGCCAAGAGCAGATGTGAAGAAGTTGAGGAAATCCTCGGCATCATGTCTGAGTATATTGAAGTCCGACTACACAAAGCAGACTCGCTACAGGAGCGTCTCGACAGTCAAGTAAGCGGTATGTCCACTATCATTAGCCAGAGAGATACGTCTGCGATGAAAACAGTTGCGATGGTCACCATGGTCTTCTTGCCGGGAACCTTTGTAGCCTCGTTTTTTGCGATGCCAATGCTCAACTGGGATGCAACGGCCTTGCACGAGATCGTCACTCCCCGTTTCTGGATATATTGGATAGTTACGGTGCCGCTGACCATTGCCGTCTTTGCCGTTTGGTGGGCTAGGCAGAAGGTCAAGGAAGTGAAAGAGAGAAAAGCAGAAAAGGAGCGAGAGATGCTGCTAAATGAGGACAGAACGGAAGTCATTAAGGAGGTAGCCAGGCGTTGTGCCATTCCTAAAAGTGAATTGGCCGCCTGAGCTATAAAGCTGGTTGGAAGGTGGTCGCTAGAGGCATGCGATTAGGGACTTTGACCATTCAGCAGCCAGTACATGATGTCACAGGCCTGCACCAAGTCCACCACTCTCCGCCTGCTGCCAGTAAGGACGTTGTCGAAGGCCCGAGCTCTATTCTTGTATCAAGCCAGGAGGGTATTGAACAGGGTGACGGTCGTGCCAAGATGTGTATGAGAGCGAGTCAGCCTCTGCTTGTCGGTGAAGGATGCTTGACATGACATGGCCACGGTTGCCCAGTCTCTTAAGCCGCTCCACTCGCATGCGGGCGCGACATTCTGGATCAGTTGCTTATTCCCGAGACAAGCTTGGTACCTGCATTTTGCAAATCGAGGCACCGAGGCACAACTGGCCCAATCTATTGAGAAATTCCGCGAAGGGGCCCACCAGCGTCTCAAGCGCTTGAGAGTCGTCGCGAGCCCACATGCCGGGACAGTCTTTGTGCATTGGGGCAGCCGTATCCGTAGCCGAAGGGCAGGGAGGTCAACGGAGTGTTCAGGTCCAGCGGAGCCTCTCCTGGCGGGAGAGGCCGGCTCCCCGGTTCCGCCGTCACCAAACCGGGTGTTGATGCTAGCAGTGATGGTGTCGTTGATGTGGGCGAGCTAGGCCTCTCTGACTCCTTCATGAAGAAAAGACATGTTTGCTTGTGTTAGCTGCCCACGGGGGTTGGGGCCGGACCAGGACATCTGGGCCATAAGAAACATTTCCATTCAAGGCATGTAAGTCATGCCCTCGAACTGGGGCGCTCTCTGGATAGCTGTGAGTGATTTGGCATGTGAGGCATTGGGCCTGACGCTCAATGCTGCAGATGCGTCGTTGAGGGCAAAAGCTTCGTCATCCTGGAGCTAAGCTTTGTCTTGCAGACCATGCCACCGGTTCATCTGTGGCTGAGACGTTGGACCTTACCTTACCGGCCTCCGGAAAGGATCAGGGCAAAGCATTATCTGTTCCTTCTGCATGTGGCATCTAGAGGGTCTGCAGCTGCAAAGCCATGGATGTGTGTCGGCAGGCGATTGGGCGTCGAGGTATATTCCGGGCGGTGGATTCGGACAGATTTTCTCTGGAGGACCAAGGCTGCCTCGATGCTGTTTCTGCCTCCTGCCTATTGCCTGCTATTAGCTTCAGCGTGGTATTGCGACATGGACGCACTTTTGCCTTAGCCCGGTCCAAAACTTATGCCTATAGTGTTGACTACCTAGGAGTAAAGGGCTGCTAACTGACATGGTCGGGATTTACTGCCGCCGGGGTCATAGCCTGAAGCTCATTGCAGCTTGAAAACTGTAAAGTGTACCTATGCAGGTTGAAAGAATACAGGCATGCAATCCGCAATGGCCCATCGATCTTTGGGAAGCAGTCGAGTTCTGCCAAATAATCCCTTTCCACGTAACTCCCCTAGCTCTGCAAGTGCCTTTCGACTTTGTCAACGCTACTCTACTACCAGAACACGTGCATGTAGTAGCACTATTTAGCCCGAGTTATTGGCTATGGCGGATGGGAGTACAAGGCCCGCCAGCCCCCAGCTTTAAGGAGCGCCCCTTTCCTCCTCGTCTCGTCCTCGTACCATATCAGCCTCAGGCCACCACGTATAGCCCTATCCCCATTACGACACCCGCACCGCCACCGCCACCGCCACCACCACAACAAGAAGCACGATGTCCATGCACGGGCTCAGTCTGCTTGGAAAGCCCAACAAGGTCAAGCAGCTGATCCGCGAGAGCGCTGACGCCAACACCCGCAACCACAATGGCGCCACGCCGCTCATGCTCGCCGCGTACCGTGACAAGGACATCACCTCGACACTGTTGAATGCGGGCGCTGGCCGGAGCATCAACTGGGCAGATCAGGCCGGGCGCACGGTCTGGGACTATGCCCTTCAGGACTCGCGTATCGACGTTGAGGATATTTTGGAGACTTGACCACACCGATTTTGTCTTTCAAAGGGGGTTCATATGCAATTGATTCTTGCCAAGGTTGGAGAATGAACGTTGATTAGGAGAACCGCAAGGAAGAGGGGCGGGGGCAGGGGGCGCGGGTGGGAGGGAGTACCAAATTGGATTATGGAGAGTAGTGAAGCCGGAGGGTTGATTATGCGCAGTTTGAGAGATCGTAGCCTGAGGTTGCAACAAGAATCATTGTTTTTATCGTACCCAAAAAGATTTTGTAGATTAGACTTGCTTCCTGGCCTGATCCTTCAAGATTGCCTCGATTTTCTTGCCCATTTCAACGCCCTCGTCGAGAAACTTCCACCAGTACTTTTCCCGAAGCGACTGGTTTTTACAGCTCCCTGGTGATGACGGCTCACGGTTAGTATATCTCCCAGCTTCAGATCTCCACCTGTACCATAACCATAATGTCCATGGGAAATCCAAACAGGTCAACGGAAAGCAAAAAGGGGAGAGGGAGTGTGTGAGAGAGAGAGAGAGAAAGGAAAGGACAAACACACCAGTGTCCATAAACCCCAACAAGGCTGTCTGCCACTCCCTCCGATCCTCACTAGGCGCCAAGATGGGATTGATCCACTCGGTCCGCCCCTCGCGCGAGTCCGGGTTCAGATACACTATCGCGCTCAACATGGCGCGGCGGGAGCTGAAATCGGCCCGGATCCGCTGAATAGCAAGGCGGCAGGTATAGCGGAGCCAATCCCGCACGCTGCTGGAGGGAGGATAGACGTACAAGCTCATGACGGCACAGAAGATGATCCAGAATGTCACAACGAAGGCGTTCCAATCCTGCAGGGCGCAGGAGCCAACGGCCAGGATCCACTGTCCGGCGATGACAAAGCGCAGAAGTAAGCGCAGGAGACGGCGAGTGAGTGGCGTGGTGGGTACGAAGCCATTGCGGTACAGGGGCTTGTTGAGGAGGGAGTTCAGAGCGTAGCTGCCACCGTAGAAAGCCTTCCACTCGGAGCCGTTGACGCTGTCGGCCGCGACGACGAGGCGGGTGAAGGGGGAGATGCGTTCGTCCAGGAGACGGCGGGGCTTTCCGCCGTGTGTCAGCCGGACCAGGAGTCCCGTTGGCAGCATCAGGAGGAGATACGCAGTGGCGACGTAGAGGTGAGATAACAGACTAAAGACGACCAGGCTGGCCCAGCAAAGCCATCCCGCGGCGCTGATGAGGATGTATTGCGTCGAATACTCGCCCAGGATGGACGTGATGGTGCGGTAGATGCGAGAGCCGCGCAGACGCCGATGTGGACCTTTGTCGTCTTCGCCGATGGTGATAGAGGTGAGGTGCACGACCTCCAACGCCTGCTTTCGCCCGCGCACATCCATCATCGTCTTGGCGTTGTTGGGCACCAGGTCACCGACGGGCTTCGTTGAGACACACAGCCGCGTCGTGGTCGGCGTGCTGCTGGGATACAGATCCCCAAAGCGCCCGTCGATGCAGTGCAGCGTCACGCTACGCGCAATCCGGTCCAGGCAGCAGGCGTCGGTCGTGTCCTCGTCTGAGAGCAACAGCCGGGCTCCCGTCGGAGTCACGGGCCAGTTCCACATCGGCACCGTGCTGGTCAGCTCGAAGATGTGTAGCTTAGTGGCCAGATCGATGAATTCAATGAGAGCCGAGAGGGGGACAATGCCAGCCAGCTGCTGCTCCCAGGTGTTCAAAGGTGGCAACATGACGGTGGGAGGCATTGCTTCGGTCACTGGCGAAGGGTGAACTGGAGTGGGTGAGAAGTTAGAGAGTAAAATACAACGGAAGGATGCTAGCTGCTAGAGGGCACACACATCGAGTCTCTTCGCTAATCCTATTCGACGGTATTTGGGGGATCCTACCTACAGTGTCAGGAAATCAGCCCTGTCACGCGGCGACGAAATCACGCTATAACCCTTGCAAGCGCTCCGAATTTGCTCCATAAGGAAGTTACTAAATGTGATCTTCGGCTCTAAATCCTTCGCTTCCGAATATTACAACCCAGAACACATCCTTTCACTGCATTAGAAAAGGTGAATGGTTAGGTTGGCAGAATCTGACATGTCTGTAATTGTGGCCCGGACGAAATTGATAAAGTCGGTGGTATTGAAACCGCCGGTTGCGTTTTTGTGTAACTAGTCCACGGTTTGCTGTTCCAAATGCTACTGAAATTACTCTAGGCAAATAGTGGCGAGAATCCTTGTATCGGCACTGATTGTGGGCGACTCGGCCGTCAGGCTGCTGGTCACCCTTGGAGCGCGCTCCACGTGGTGAAAAGCTGCCGAAAAGACTGCCCAATGGCCGAAGGCGCCCAAAAATGGAGGTAGAAGTAGGGAGGAGAGGTAGGATAGGATTCCCTCGGAGGCTGGCTAGGGCCTGATTTTGTTGATTGTGCAGAAGTATTCGTACGACCTCGTAACTGTGTGATACCGCTTTCTGTCGGCGGGTAGGCCGTTTCAGAGGAGTTTTGCGTATAGATTGTCTGGAGCGTTCGCTTTATCTCGGAAGCTCGGAGGGGCTTTAAGCGTAAGAGGCTCTGCTAGTAGGAATATAGTTAGCCATTGTCATAGAAGAGCCTGTGTATAGACCTGAAAAAACAGTGGGATTCTTTGTATAGATATTGAGAAGGGTCGAGGCCTAGAGAGGCCCCCATCGTTTGAATGTACGGAGAACTGCAGCTGTCTCCTTGATGTGCTTGCTTGTTTGCCCGTACGGCAATTGCATTGAATAGATAGACCTGTGAAAACAGTGGAACTATCTGTGTAGGTATTGAGACGGGTTTAAGCCTAGAAGGGCCCCCCATCGTTTGAATGCACGGAGAACTGTGACTGTTTCCTTGATGTGCTTGCGGTGGGACGTCCGGAAACGAGGTAGAAGGAGGCTGATCGGAAGGCGCGAGTGTACGAAAATAGAGAGAGGCGACGAAAAGAAGCGCAGGCAATCGGATTGGCTAGCCAATCAGATCGACTGAAGAGTGATGGACAGACAGGTCGAACAAGGTCGATGAGCGCTGGTACCCAAGCAGACCGTGCAGCATCCTAAATAGTGGCCTTAGGACACTATGACGATGGCTGAAACCCTAGCTGGAGCTGGAACAGATGTGCGACGGCGTTCTGACGCGCTAGGTCCTCGCAAAAACCTTCATATACCGATTCGTACAGCGTCGAGGCTCGCTGGGCCACAACATTCCATCCGTCTCAAGTAGACGGCCTCTAGTGAATTTGTAACGTCCTCGGAAAACCTTTGTCGCGCCTCAGCGACAAGCAGCCACCCGTGTACTCAGCTCAACAATAAGGTGGAATTCCTTTCTGTTTCGAAGGCTGCGACAACCTCTTGTTCAGCGGGACTGGAATGTCGATCACGTGCACTGGATGACGATGCCCACACATCTCGTCATCTGCAGCTCCTCCCGGAGCGGGGTCATCATGCGTGTTTGTCTACTAATATCTCATTTGTGATCATGGCGAGGCATGAACAGCAGTATATCAATAGGTTGCATTCACGGGGATGGCAAAACCTCTTTCAATCACCACCTGGAACCCACTGGATTATTTCAGTCCCGAAGAGCTAGCCCGTCTCGACGAAAGATTTGATTACGCATTACGGGGATGCAACCTGCCTGGTGTTTTGGACTGGCTTGTCCCTTGACCTAGCCCAGCGCTGGGCAGACCAGCATGGACTACAGACCTGATACAAAGGGTGTATCTCCGTTGACACCAGGCCATCGCCTGGCTCAATACTAGCCCGTCCTTCATTTTGACCGATGACTATACGTCGCACCTATCTGTGCCATCTCAACACCCCAAGAGTCGCTGAGCTCGGCGGTGCTCTTTATGTGCGTTCCGTAGGCGCTTCGCCTGCTCCACCCTGGCTGTATGTTTTGTAAATAGGTTCGTAGTTTAATACACGGTAGAGCTCGATCTTGGTGCTTGGAAAGCAATCAAGATTCTAGTTGTTTGGTTTTCATTGGTCGAGGATAAAGCTTCTCCTCGACAAAAATAGGGAAAGTTAGTTGTGAATTGGTTGCGGGAAAATCGAGTATCGCGTCACGCGGGGGATGCATTACGAGGGGAGGGCTCGCGAATCACCAAGTCTAGCCCTTGCGCCACCCTGCATCCAGCACCATCTAATTGGCTGCTGGCCAAGAGACGTGTATTGAAGCGGGGAATTCAGTTGAGGGGCTGATCAGGCTGAAGTGTCAAATATTCCTGCAATGGCCTTTCCCTTGGGCCTCCATCCTGCGCATACTCTGGTATTCAAGCTTGCGGTGATCCGTTCATCATGGCTCTTTATAAGTCCACGACCAAAGACCTTAGCGTGGATATTGCTACGCAAGCGGCGAATGTCGCTGTCGCCGTTGTCAACGGAGGAGTCTCTCCTTCGGGATTGGTGAAATTGGTGGTCGACGTCGGCAGCCTCTGTTGGAAAGCACACGCGTACGTACAACATAAGAGTACAGTACAGGAGAAATTAGCTGTCTGTCTGGAGGAGTATCGTGAGACAGGCTACCTCGAAGTCATCAGTACCACCGATGAAGCGCAGCCGACTACCTGGCGCACGACGCCGAAGTTCCGCGAAGCCAACATCATTCACCAGGTGTATCCAGACATTGAGAGATATCTCAGCCATGGAGACTTCACAGACCAGGAACTTGAGTCATTGGGTTTCAACTCATCAGTGACGATCTATTCTGATAAGAGTGTATGCAATCGGCTCGGAAACCTCATGGACAGATTATCAGCGTCTTGTACACGCTATGGCGTACGGGATTATACAAAGACGGACGCGCACAAACGAACTGCTATCGTCAGTTCCATGCAGATGGCCGCCATTGCTTTGGAAAACGCGTTCCTGGCTGAAGCAGAGCGACGAAAAAGAGGTGAAACTCCGAGTGTTGTCCCTGTTCTGGGTCGGATCTTAGGAATTGCAGCTTTATGCGGAATTACCGAGATCGGACTCCCGGACATCCGTGAGTCTCTTGATTACAGAAGATTATCATGATGCTAACATGCAGATAGCAATATTGTTCGGCAAGATGCCTATTTTCGAGACTGTAGTTAGGGCTAGAATCGCCAAGCTCCGTAATGCCCATGCTAGTGAAGTCTTCAACACCCTGCTCTTCAATGGCAACACGGAAAGTGTAGCCCGGCGCTTCGGAGAACTAGCAACAAAATTCTCAGGCGAGCTCCTCATCGTCGGCCGCGTCAAGGCAGAGAAGAAGTCGGAGTTCTTGCCGGAGTATGCGTCATTCAACTGTGAGTTGTCTGGGCCGCGTGACAGGAAACACGCCATCGGCACACCCATATACATGACTGCTGGCTGGGCCAACCTGATTCAGCGGCGGGAGCATTTTGGGAAAAAATATGGTGCGTCCGCTCAGATGATGCAGACGCATGTTCCAGCTGAGCTGCAGGATATCCATGGGAACACGTACAACATTAACCAGTGGCTGAGTGAGATCGTGTTCAAAGTCAAAGAACTGCCAAACGGGACACTGATGGCAAAGCCCCGGTACTTTGGACTGTTTGACTACATGAGTGATGCTAATCATAAGGGTGGGTTCTCATCAGGAGAGGAGAAGATGTTTGGCGGTGTCGTTGGACGGCCTGTGTGCAGCTGCAACGGCGTCCCAAATATTCGCAAGGGGGAGCTGACAAAAGAATGGAAGCTAGGGCCATACATCAATATCTCGAGAACTGAGTATGTCAGCAACTCAATCATACATACGCAGGGGCATTCGACAAGGCAGGTGGCTATTTTGTGGCAGCCGGGAGACTGGATGATGGGCGCGTTTATGATGCAGATCTTGCCGCAGAGCTCCTATCTCCAAGGCAAGGCCGAGTGCCTTCACTGCGCTGTGGAGAACGCCGCCCTTTATGGGTGTGCCGAAGTCATTGTCTGCGGAGGCGGCACTGTCTCGGCGGAAGCACTGAAAGCAGAAGCACTGAAAGTGGAAGCACTGAAAGCGGAAACACCAAGGCCCCAGCAGGGATGTGTGAGCAACGTTCAGGATCGAGGGTAGGACAACAGGAGAGTCCAAGAAACTGCCGACGTCTGTCCTGGCATGATCCACTGCGGGGCCAAGCCTTTCTCCACCAGCTGACACTCAGACCAACGCCTTCTTGGCCCTATTCGTGATCATAAATCATTGTACAAACGGTGATCGATTTGTCAAGATCTGAGTTGCAAAATACGAGGTTTCGCGCTAACGGCGAGTGGTCCCTACTGCCCTCCGCACACAACCGCAACTGGTATCCTGATTTGGCATAGTAACTGCAAAGTCCAAGGTGGTGACTCGATTGTGGATGCTACGCCTCCACTTAGGATGAACAAGAGTCCGCTTACTGACTTACTCTTCGAGAGATAAAGTAGGAAAAGGAACTATCTGTAACTTACCCAGCGTGAGACCACCGACTCAAGGCCTTAAGCCCAATTCTCCTCCAACCGTTTTAACATACATTGGACATTAAGACTCCTCCCCATGTCGTGCACACCCCTTCCACCCCACATCCCACAACCCTTAAGTTCCCAAACCATCACGCTCACAACTCCCCGCCTCCTCCTCCGCACCGGCCTCCCAACCGACGCTCCAGCCCTTCATTCCATTTTCAGCAACCCTGATGTAATGCGCTACTGGGACACCCCGCCCCACGCTTCGCTCGTCCAAACGACCGACTGGCTCGCGAAAATGCTCGCCAGCTCGCAAAACGGCGTGACAGAGTTTGTCATGTGTCTTCGTCCTTCTGCCTCGATACCAGCGTCAGCATCAGCGTCAGCGTCAGCAGGTCAGCCACATTCTAAGCCAACAAAGTTCGACGGTCTTTTGGAGGCAGTGGGCAAGATCGGTATCTGGCGTGACACCGAGATCGGCTTCCTGCTACACCACGACTACTGGCGGCAGGGCCTTATGCGTGAGGCGATGGAAGGTTTACTGCCTTACTACTTTGGAGCGGTGGAGCAGGGCGGCATAGGTCTGGAGGTGGTGACAGCGGATACGGATCCGAGGAATGAGGCGACCATTGGATTTTTACAGGGGTTTGGGTTTGAGGTGACGGGTAGGAAGGAGAGGACATTCCAAGTTGGTGGGGATGGGGGAGAGTGGGTGGATAGTTTATATTTGGGGCTGAGGAGGGAGGTTTGGCTGGAGAGGGAGAGGACAATAGACAAACGGCGGAAGGGCCGAGAAACGTTGACGTTTTGATTGACTTCAAAGATGTTAACAAGATGTGGATTCTTCTCCCTGAGGCGTGCGCTGGACCAACTCTTCGCCGGGACTGACGGGATGACAGTGACAATAGTCCGTGTTTGCCTTCACCGGCCGCGATGATGGGGAGCATTGCAGAATTCTTTCCAGCACGGAGGACAGTCATTCAGCCAAGTCTTCCGCTAATCCATCCATCAGCTTCTGCAATCTTTGGACTTTATTCTTTCAGCTGCATGAACATATCATGCCCTACAGCACTTCTTCAATAGCCATCGTCAGCATACATTACCATCTACCACATTACGTACACTCCAGTATCCGTCACTATGGCACAACTTTTCAGCAAGGAAGCCAAGGCGCAGCTGAAGGCGATGAACGACACGTTCAAACCGGGCAGGCTGTTGGATCAAGGTTGGCCCGACGCGTTGAAGGCTGTATTCGGCTTGGATGGGCCATAACCACCCATACCCGGTGGCGAGGAATAGTTGGTAGAGGGGGGTTTGGTGAAGGGTGTTCTGTTGGTAGAGGAAATTGGGTGGGCGGCGTTGATGGTGGAAAGGGAATAGGTCTAGGTAAACGGGGTAGAAGTATTAGCAGAAGCATGAGCTGGAGGATGAGTGGACGGGTGCAGAGGGACCTGGGGAGCATGGTTGAAGGGATGATCATGGGCCCAGGTAGTGCGGACGGAAGGACAACGGCGGTCCCAGAAACCATGGCCGGAGAAGGGAGCATGCTCAGACCTAAGGTCGGCAATGCTGATGAATTTGGCGGGACTGGGGGCTTTAGGCCTGAGCGCTTTAGGCCGAGGGGCCTTGGAAGTTTGAGAGGCCCGGATATGGGTACGTACTCAGAAAGCATGACTCAGAGCACGGGGAGTGGAGCTTCGAAACTGGGTGGACAGTGTCTCCCCCGCTGCGGAGGTGGAGGCCTGTGATGCGCTCCTGGCCTTAATTATGATTGCGCCACTATTCATCGCTCAACCACACACATCCCGCAATGCGGGCCCTCCGTAAAATACCTCTCCAAATACCCTGGTTCCAACTGAGCATCGAGTTGCTTGATCTCCTCCTCGCTTTGCGGCAGCTGCATTGGCCGCCACCTCAAGGGGCCTTCCATGCCTCCTTCCCGCGCACTTGTCTCATAAACCTCTTTCTCCAAATGATAATTCTCGAAAAAGAACTTTTCGGAACCCCACTCAATGGTAAAGCGAGTCTTGACCCCATTCGGAACCTCCCCTATAATTTCAAGGGTCACGCCGTTCTTGGGCCCTTGATGATATATGACATTGTTGCGTAGGGTCTCCATGCCTGACTCCGGAGGCGGCACCAAACCCACAAACACTCCGCCCGGTCTTAAATGGTTCGCGATGTTCTTCCACATCCTCGTCATCACTTCGTGATCGGGCGCGTAGTTGAGCAGCCAGATCCCCAGCACGAGATCGAACGGCCCCTTGTCTAATTTGAACGGCTCCGACGCATCACCGACAGTAAACGAGTATTTCTGCTTCTCAGCTAGCGCAACTTTCTGCACTTCTGCTTTGGCGGCCTTGACCATTTCGGTAGAGATATCCATTCCGACGACTTCTTCAGCACCCCACTCAAGGAGGGCACGAGTGTAGAAGCCCGTGCCACAGGCAAGGTCGAGGACCTTTGCACCCTTGACATAGGGAGCGGCAGCATCTCGGACATTTATACGCTCTAACTTTGCAATTGGGAGGGTTTTCAGGTAATTGTATTGTGTGCCGATGTTGTCGTATTGGGTGGACATCTTCACAATGCTCAACAGATCGAGGACTTACCGTTGATGCATGAAGGCAAAATTTTCTGACAGGAGCAGGTGGAGAAGGACAGATATGTTGGGCTGGACCGGCGGAGTAATGCGACAGACAGTTCCCAGTTGGGCAAAAGGCTCAGGATGTTATGGTTCTGGAGCGCAGGCTTGGCAATGCCAAGTATGCAAACTGTGACAATCATACCACCTTGAAATATTTCAGTTGCAAGACACGTGGTACTGTGCAGCATTCAGTGCTTGGGGGAAAACAATGTCCGGAGACAGACCGAAATGACGTCGATGTGCATGATGGGTTGTGTTTTGCGAGAGAGGTGTGCGCGCGTACGCCCTCCGTTCCACAATGTCGCTGCTTTGACGTCGCTATCTTTCCCTGCCTGATTTTTCCTAACAGTCGGCAGAAGCGCACCAAATTGTAAGCGATACTACAATGTGGAATGAGCTTGCCGTCTTCCCATTCAACACTGTTGTAGGAGCAGAATGAGGGCCGTCGGGGCACGAATTGCGCTGATCGCGAATTCAGGATGGCGCTATGGAACAATTCAGCTCAACACAACGCACCGTCGCGTAACAGTCTATCCGCTCATTAGAGAAGCCATGGCGGTCAGTGTGCTGGCTGAGTAGGAGATCAGTGTTGGAAGCCTGAAAATATCAATCAAAAGCTCCTCGTCCAGACCATCTTTCTTCCTTTCTCATATTTATCATCCTTTGAGCCGTGTGAGAGACTAGAAACCCCGGGTCAAGTCTAGCCTTAAGAAAGCATCAAGTCCACATTTCCGCCTGTCAACAATGCCTGGACTCCCTATCAGTCTACCACCCCTCATCCTCCTCCACGCCTGCACCCTCGTCGGCATGGGTGCCTACTTATTCCTCCTCCCATTGGACCCTCCCGCGAGAACCAACTCCGCGCCACCCTTGGCTCCACCAGCATTTCGCTCGGCCTCACCTATATTATGACGTCCTACGTGCCGATCGCCGAGAACCAGTTCCTGCACGCTTCGGTCCCGTTGCGCTTGATGACAAGTGTGCTGTTGCACTAAAGTACTGGAGTGAGAGGAGGCCGATGAGTGAGGAGGGGAAGAGGGAGGTTTTGTGGGTGGCGGTCTATGATGGGGCGTTGAGTTTGATTTTGGGGTGGCAATTGGGCAGGTAGGCATGGAGCATCCTTCTACACTGACGAGCATGAATAACCTGGCCTTAGTACTGAATCGTCAAGGCAAGTACGAGGAGGCGGGGCAGATGCACCGAGAGGTGCTTAGGATCATGCAGAAGGTGCTGGGCATGGAGCATCCACATACGCTGATGAGCATGAACAACCTGGCCACAGTACTAGGGGATCAAGATAAGTACGAGGAGGCTGAGTAGATGCATCGAGAAGTGCTAGGATCCAGATACACTGATGAGCATGTACGGTCTGGCATACTCGCGGTCATCACAATCTCGATTTGTCCAAGCTGCAATCTTCTTTGAGAAGGCTGTGAATGGGTTTATGCGAGTGCTTGACCCCAATCATCCGACCACCGTTGCCTGTCAGAAGCATTATTCTTCCTTGCGCCAGTCAGATACGAAACAGGCGTCTTGACTTAAAACCTCAAAGAGACGAGGAAATGATGTCTCAAGGATGTTTGTTCTCGTGGCGATGCGTGCCGAAGACAGCAACTTGGAATGAAGAGGGCTGTACAAGCGCCATTGATCTCATAAGGGAGCTGGCTTCGAGAGACATATTGAAATCGTGCCTGTCACTTTTACATTCCCCGAAACAGGACCACTCCACCAAGGCCTCCAGTCGGAGGGAGGGGAGGGAGGGCGGTAGCATAGTTTCCAGCTCGCGCATCTCGAAGAGCACAATTGGGGCCTCAGGTCTATTTGGAGGGAGGCGCCCAAAGGGGATCCAAGATGAGTCCCATCGTCTAAAATCGATGGACAGATGGGCGCGGGTAGCGGGTCGACGGAAGTCCCCCCCCCTGAATCAACCTTCCTGGACTCGTCTTTCAGCCATACTGCGATGATGACGACATTTCTTGCGTTCTTCTCTATCAAGCCATTTTCTCCATCTCATGGCCCTCGCCCACGAGCTGAAGAAGGAGATTAATATCAAGTGTCTCTGGCATGGATCCATTGACAAGACGCAAGCCGCGAGGCACCATGCTCCCCTCTTCGAGAGTGCGGTTGAAGCAAGCCTCATTTTCTTAATCATGGCACTCGACCCGGAAACCTAGGCATGGCCGACAGCATTTCGGTAAAGGGTCGAAGGCACTCATGCCAACTGCTTAGATGATGGTATCGATTTGATTGAATTTGCAAGAGACCGTGGTGAAGTTGTGACTGGCACAGGGCTAGAATAGAGATCGCTGGGAGACGAGGGATTGTCAGGACTGCCTTGTGCTTGGATTCGCTGCTGTGGCTCTGTGTGCGGTTGGAGATCCAGTTTCTAGCTGAGTCTTGGCCGCTCTAGGTGCTCATATTCTGGTCATGGGCTGGTGAGGTTGGAGCTGCAGCTCGACAGTTACTCTTCTCAATTGATATTGCTTCTGTGCTGTATCTTCCTCTTCGTTGTTATTGGACCGTGATGCTGATATGGCTGAGAGAAGAATGGGACCCCCACAGTATTGTTTGTGGTATTCTGCCGGAGGCGGGAAGCGGAACGGGTATTACCCAGAACACTGCTCCACCAGCCTTCTGGTGCTCCGCCTTTCATCATTTCGGAGAAGCAATCTTCGATCTCGATCTCTCCAACACGATCTGGTTGCCGAGTCGTGATGATGATGGAACCATGTGCCACGAAAGGGTAATACTGTTCGATCTGGTACGATTCCGGGGCCTATGAGCAGAAGCTTGTCACCGGCACAGCAACCCGTCTCCGGGACAAGATGGCTTCTCCTTCATTGCTTTGCCAGGTTTCCTGTAGAGGGACATCTGACCCGAGCTCGAAAACCCAACTATGGTAATCATGCGCTCCCGTCACAAGGCGGGCAAGACCATATCCGAAGCCAAATCGTTCAAGGAGCTGGTCAGCCTACTCTCCACAGTCTCAGCCCCTTTGACGACTGGTGTTGTACACGGTCATATTCTTTCCGTCCATCCAGGTGGTAAGGCAACTCTGGGAGGAGGTTCCCACTCCGGGGCATCCAAATCCGGACTGTCAGTCCTCGATGCTGCTGATGACTCATGTGGGGACTGGGTGGCGTTTTGCTCTTGAGTAGGCTGTGCTGTGTCGGCATTCTCGCCGGCCTGTGAGGTGCATGCCTATAAGATGCACACCTATAAGGTACACGCCCGTGAGACAACATGCCCGTGAGATGTACCCCTATGAGATGCATGTCCATGAAGTCGGATTTTATGCGCCAATGCAAGAGGTCATCTAGTTTAGTTATCAGGCACAGCCCCTGTTATATGCCAATGCAAGCGCTTAACTAGTTGGTATCTTATGCCCTCGTTTGAAATGCCGAATCAAGCGATATCAAAGATTCTGTACGAGTTAGGAGTAATGAAGATTAGTAAAACCGCGGGCGCTGGTGGCCAGAGCATGGTCTATGTAATATATAGAATGGGGAGACTCCGGGTCGACTCCGCCCTTCGCGAGCAGCAGCCCGCACCACCGCCTCGCGCCCAATTTTATAGCCGCCCTCGGTTTCCTGTGGTGCATCTCCTCTACTTGAGATTTTTTCTGTTTCACACAATCCGGAAATGACGTGGAGTCTGTTACTTGACCTTTAACATGACATTCAAATAGACTTCAAATTGGTCTTCAGTAATCAACCTTTTGATTGCCATGTCCCCCTCTGCGACACAACCATCTATGACAATACCCACCCAAATGAGCCGCAAATTGATCGTTGTGGTCACAGGCTCCAGCCGAGGCCTTGGGTATGGCATTGTCAAGACACTGGCGGCGACCCAACATCCTCAACCCTTGATCATCTATGCGACGTCACGAGAGGGCGCTCAGCTTGATATCGATGCCTCATATGGCAATGAAGTAAGACATGCGACGCTCGACATCACCTCAAACTCCTCCATCGCCAAGTTCCTCCGTCTTGCACTCGACCAAGATTCACCCAATCATGCTGTGGATATTCTGATCAACAACGCCGGCATCAATCTGGACGATGATTACAGCTACGAGCGTGCAATCGCCGAGTTTGAAACCAATTACCACGGCACGCGCAACATGTGCGAGCTTTTCCTCTCCGAGCACGGCGGTAAAATGTGGCGCAACCCTGGCGCACGTATTGTGAACGTCTCCTCCAGCGCATCGCAGCTCATAGGCTACTCTTCGCAGATCCAAACGCGTTTCCGCGATGCGAACATGACTCTCGAGGATCTCGATGCGCTGGCTGCCGAGTATCTCTCCGCCGTCGAGTCAGAGACGGAATACGAGACAGGTTGGGGCCACGAGGGCTCGGCTTATGCGGTCAGCAAGACATGCGTGAATGCGCTAACGGGGATACTAGCACGGCAGCATACAGAGGTGTTGGTGAATTGCTGTGATCCAGGGTGGGTTGCGACGGATATTGGGAGACGGAGCGGCGAGGGTGGGAAGACGCCAGAGCAGGGCGCGAAGATTCCAGTCAGACTTGCGGTGGGGGATGTGGGAGGAGTGAGTGGGAAGTTCTGGGCAAATGGCGATATGAGAAGTGTCAAGGATGGTAAAGTTTGGGAGTGGTGAATAGAATTAATCTTCTTAATTCACTACGCTTGAGCGCAATACTAACCCAAATGACATCGGCATACCCTCCGCTTCGTTTGGATCTTTGTTTCTATCTTCAGTTGCTTACCCGAATGCCAATTCTCCGACAGAACCTCAACGACTTCGTGCTTCGTTGCATTTCGTCGCTTTTCAGGTTCGTGACATGCCCGAGTTTTTGTCCTCGGAGCTGACTGGCAATAGACTTCTCTACGGATTGTGTATGCGTCTCGCAGGCGTCTGTCGTGCTAGATGCGTGCGTAGTGATAACTTCGGCTCTACACCCGTCCAGAGACTGAACGCTGGAGAGAGGAACTCACCTTCTCTTATCGGTGGGTTTCTTGGCAGGCTTGGGAAAACATGACCATAAAGGCTGAACATGGCACAAGGTCAAAAGAACATCGGTTCAGGCAGCGTGCACCTAGTCGGGTTCCTGGAGTTTGGTCTCGTGAATCAAGGAGGTGCACGAATGTTGCGACTCTTATCGTTCATACATCTTCGGTTACGAATGGATGAGTCAATGAACAGTCATCCACACGCGAAGCAGGCACAACTTCGTAATCACGGCTCAGTGTGACAAAAAAACAAGGGCACATGCATGAATGAGATGTTCGAATGACTGAACGGCTTGTTTCTCTCCCGACGGGGAATATCTTACGGTACACCCTGGTCATTCTCTCATTAAACTATGCAAAAAGACAAACTAAATGAGGACTTTACCCCTGAGGATGACGTGCGGGACTCATGAGATTGTGGTCGTGGGCTTTGTAAGCTTCCACAAAAAGCAACATGCAAATATCAGGATAAGCCCAGTGTTTCAACTGCTTGGCTAAAGTTGGGGAGCCGGCCGATGCTGCCGGAGAAGCAAAATGATGGGCACACAGTGCTGGGTCAGTAGCGTGACGCTCAAATTAGCGCGGCGGTCATCGCACAGAGACCCTTAAAAGGAGAAGTAAGGCCGTGCTCAAGAGATTTGAAGAATCCTGCACTGGCGCTACTGCACGGCGTGGTCGGCACGGTGCCTAGATTATACCAAACACAGTTACGGCTAACCCCCTTGGTGGGTCCGAACCACGCGGACGTGGCTTGAGCTTGTGCACTTCGAGCTTTAAAGCTATCTCTTTACCTCCAGCTTCGCTAGCGCGCCAGTGACGGGTCGGTGTTTTGAGACAGCAATATGATCAGCGTCAGCAATTGAACCTAGAGTCTAATCCATATTCGGACCCAGCAAATATTCCTCGAGATCCCGTCACGATGGTGGCTGTAAACTCAGTGTATCGCATCTCCCTCCCTCGATCTGATGACACGAGACTTTTTGCTGCTTCGGAAATACCCAGCAAGACAAGATGGCGGCCCTCGCCTCACCGGTAGAGTTGCCAACATCTCGAGACTCATTTCAACATGTCGAGGCAGCCAATGACATCCAAAACCCGCTATGGATTCCCGTACTGCGAAAACTGGAATCCGCGTACGACCCATCGCAGGAGAAGGAGCTTTCGCCTTATGTCGGTGCTTCGTTTTCACCAATGCCCACATACACGGAGGACTCGCCGCAGCGGGCGACAAAGCCAGCTAGTGTCCATTCCTACTCGAGGTCTTCCGTAGCACCAGAAACGGTCGAACTCGAGATGGCCTCCCCTCCAGCGCCTGAATCTCTACCGCCCCTCCCTCCGATACCACCACAAGCTTATCGGCAGATGAATTTCGAGCTTCCTGCTACTAGACCAACGTCTCAGTATTTCGAGAAGGCATCCATCCAGAGAACATCTGCAGACGCGACGATGGCTTCTACCGACACCGAGACCACTGTGGACATGAGTCGCAGTGAAAGCAACGCTGATACCTCAACCACAACCGATGATACTGCATCTGTACAGGTACCTGCTGTCGTGAAGGACGAGACGCCTGTGCAAGCGCCTCCTCCAGCGAAGGAAGAGACGCCCAGTCTTTACCCGCGATCAACGAGATCATCTTTTTCTTCCGCAAAGAAATATTCAATTGGACCTCCCACCTCAAAGTTCAATCGTAAAACCGTCCATGCACTTCCGCCAAGAATTACCTCGTTGCAACCTGGAGCAAATGGACCGGCAAATGGACTAGCAAATGGACCAACAAATGCGCCTTCTGCCAAGAATACTCCTGCCCACAGTAGTACTTCGACACCAGCGGCATCTCCGCGATTGACGACAAGTTCACCACAACCTGGAAATGTAAAGCGATCTCTCTCCACAGCCTCGAAAAAGGTGCGATCACTACGACCGACACCCTCAAACACTTCACTCGCCTCCCATTCATCCGCCGACAATTCTCCACAAAACCCTGTTCCTACCTCGACTGAGGAGACGAAAGAACCTAGCCACATTCCACGGAAATCAAGTGCAAGTGTCAGGTCTCAAAAAGCCAAGTCCGATCCGAAAGCTGTGACGCCGTCAGTATCAACGGCAATGCCGATGGAACAAGAAAGCGATGAGAGTTCGTCCAAGAAAAGAGAGGCAACACTCGTCACAGAGAAGCCTGAGACAGCCAGAATAGAAAAGCCTGAGACGGCAAAGCTTGCACCTCAACCAAGACCTCTTCCAAGCTCTGGGATATCTTCGTTTATGACGGCAAATGATACGGTGATCTTCCGGCGCTTCGACGAAGTGCACGTACAACTGCTTTTATGCCTACAGGACGAGATTACACAGCTGGAAAGGGAGTTGATGAGACTAGACTCGGCCATCATGACACGGAGTGATCGCGACATCGAGAGAAATAGGGTGATCAGAGAACTTAGAAAAGTCGTGGCAGAGTATGGTGAGTCACAATAATTCAAAAGAGCAGAACGTGCCAATACAATTCTCGCATGAGCAGACTGACGTAGCTTAGATCACCTCTTCTCCTCTTGGAGTCAAATGCAGGCAAGCAAGGCATCAAAAGCGACACAGCAAAGTTTACGAACTTGGCTTCAAAGACCGTCCACAAGTGCGGGGGGCACGTTGGCTTCTAAAGATGAACTACTGTGGCTGGAGCAGAGCAAGGACTTATCGAGTGTTAACCTGGCGCACAAAAACCACTCGAGCAGCGTTGGTGGGGTGAGTAGTTTCATGGGTGGCATTTGTGGAAAGAGGAAATAGACTCGGGCTTTGATGAATACCAAAAGTTTGTCCTCCTAATGACCAGGCCTTTACTGTATAAATAGCTGCATGTGGGACGGTCAAAGGTGGATCATTTTAATGAGCATATTGACGACGGTGATTTGATACCATTCATCTCTCAGTGACCGTCGTGATCCAAGTACCTTAGGACTTGTTTTGCCATATCTACGTATGCAATGTCATACCTTCGGACTTGACCACCTTGACCAGGCTCCGTCATACCTTTCTGGAAGTCAGAGCCGATTGGGATTAGTTGGTGGTAAAAGCTTGATGGGCCAGTTGGAGGCGGAGAGTGCGGGGGGGGGGGGCATGACGAGACCCTGGATGCTTATTGACTCTCCCCCAGCTTTTCTTAATTCGCCGGCATCACTCCGTCTCTCTTTCTTAATATCGTGCGGACAACTCGACGTTGCCTTTACAGCTTCATACTAAGTAAGGCAATTCAATTTTGATCAGTCGAGGGGTCCGACGAACTGAAACCTATCCAGCACCACTTTTCAGTGTTGATCTCGCCCGTCTGAAGCGTTCTGCTCACAACCGCATCATATTTCGACATGGGCTCAGTCTTTCGAGCTTCAGGCCGCCTGCGGCCACTATCGAAAATCGCTGCACCCCTCCGTCCGGCTCCATTTCGTTCTATAACCTCCACAACACAGCCCCGTGCAACAGCTACCGCATCTCAGGCCCAGTTTGACCATTCGTCGCTCGATGCCCCTTTCTTTGCAGATGAGCCTGCTGGACCTCAGGTCAGGACCGCAATCCCAGGCCCTGAGAACAAGAAAGCGGCCGCGCACCTTAACCGGATCTTTGACGCGCAGAGTTTGAACATGATGGCCAATTACCAGCAGAGCTATGGCAATTACATTGCAGACCTTGATGGAAACGTGCTTCTCGACGTTTATGCTCAGATTGCGTCAATCCCTGTTGGCTACAACAACCCTTCGCTTCTCCTAGCCGCGACGTCTCCAGAAATGGCTTCAGCATTGATCAATCGCCCTGCTCTTGGCAATTTCCCACAGCACGACTGGGCTTCAATCCTCGAGACTGGCATTTTACGAGTGGCGCCGAAAGGTCTCGACCAAGTCTTCACCGCACTGGCTGGCTCCGACGCCAATGAAACGGCGTACAAAGCTGCTTTCATATGGAGAAGACAACAAGAGCGTGGTGGTGCCGACGTAGACTTCTCACCGGAAGACATATCTTCGACAATGTTGAACCACGCCCCCGGTTCGCCACACCTGTCGATCATGTCCTTTACTTCAGCCTTTCACGGTCGGCTCTTTGGCAGTCTGTCAACCACGCGCAGTAAGCCCATTCACAAGCTTGACATTCCTGCATTCGATTGGCCGCGGGCACCTTTCCCAGCTCTTAAATACCCACTCGAGCAGCATGTGGAGGAGAATGCAGCTGAAGAGCAACGTTGCCTTGCTGAGGCGGAGAGGATCATTAAAGAATTTCACAACCCGGTAGCAGCGGTGATCATTGAGCCTATCCAATCCGAAGGGGGTGACAACCATGCTTCGCCCGCTTTCTTCGCAGGATTACGGGAGATTACAAAGCGCAATAATGTCCTGTTCATCGTCGATGAAGTCCAGACCGGCGTTGGCGCGACGGGTAAATTCTGGGCTCACGAGCATTGGAATCTATCAGAACCACCAGACATGGTCACATTTTCGAAGAAAGCACAAACCGCAGGCTACTACTACGGGAACCCTGCCCTGCGCCCAAATAGGCCATACAGACTGTTCAACACCTGGATGGGAGACCCAGCTCGGGCTATTCTGTTCCGCGCCATCATCAACGAGATTGAGAGATTGAACCTGGTTGAGAATACCGCGATGGTTGGAGACTACTTATATTCCAGCCTCGAGCAATTGGCCAAGCAATACCCAGACCAAATCCAGAACCTGAGAGGCAAAGGACAGGGCACATTCATTGCCTTCGACAACCCGAAGAGAGATGAGTTCCTCGTCAAGGCGAAGAAACATGGGATCAATATTGGTGGTTGCGGAGCGTCTGCGGTCAGACTACGGCCAATGTTGATCTTCCAGAAGCATCATGCGGATATCCTCCTAGATACTGTTAAGAAGATTATTAGTTCGTAATTTACGGTATGCGATGGGATTTCAAAGTGTGTGCGTTCGCAGCGACGCAAGCGATCAGCGTAAAATGGGACGTTTATGACAGCTTTGTTGTGTGTATAGCTATCTGGAGCTTTTCAGCAGCACATTTGAGTGTGTTAGTTGCATCCCATACTGGGTTGTACCAAATGGGACTGTTCCCATGTTTCATGCAATTCGTGTAGTCTGTTGTTCGCTTCCTCTCGTAAAATAGTCCACCCAAATGCCCCTCGAGTCTAGTCAGAAACTCCATCGCTATGCCCAAAATCCATTTTGTCTGTCACGGCCTCCCCCTCCCTCCCTCCCTCCCTCCCTCCCTCCCTCTCTTCTCAGCCAGCAAAATCCTCATCCCCTGCACTCCCATCCCGCGGCACATATCTTATGTTATTATCCTCCAACACCGCCAGAACCTCGTCCGGCAGCGTGCCCACGACTTTAACCGCGTAGACGCCGGGCAGATATGTGCTCAGGCGTTGCCACTTGGCGACCCAGGAGGTGGCGGGGTCGCCGACGGTGATGAGTGAGTCGAAGACTGCGGACGTGCACTCGGCGACGGTGTCGGGCGAGTTTTGCAGCTGCAGAAAGGACTCGCAGTTGGGGCAGCCGGAGCGGATAAATTCCTGGATTTGGGGGGGAGGGGTGTTAGTGTTTCGGAGGGGAGAGGGAGAGGGAGAAAGGGAGGGGGGAAGAGAATTGGGAACGAACAGTGGTCGTTTTGACGATGGAGCACACCATGCAAGCGCGCAGGTTGCGTGAGGAAGACATTACTGGTGAATTGTAGAGCAGCGTTTTAGATCAACGTGCTCTTGTAAGGATTCTGTACAGCTGTGGCCCGTGAAGAGCGACTGCACGTGGCAGAGGAAATCGCCCTTCAGCCTTACGGCCATTTCGAGAAAAGGCTATTCTCCAGATTGGGCTAGCGTCATCGTTTCGACTTTGGCTTCGACGATCATCTCCGACTTCGCAACTGCTTTGTCCAGAAAGTTTGGTGGGGACCTAATTGATGTTCTAGCGAATTCTTGAAGCTCATTACCACTATCGCGCATGTTTATGATGAGCTTATGACTACGAGCCTGCTTTGAGCCTTGTTAATCTTGCACTACCCGCAAACCCACCTCTCCTCGAGATGGCAACCGCAGACGTTGAAGCCGCAACAGCCCTGAAGTTGAAGGGGAACAAGGCTTTTGCTGAGCATGACTGGCCACGTGCGATAGATTACTATACCCAAGCAATAGAAAAGAATGACAAAGATGCATCTTTTTTCTGCAATCGAGCACAGGCAGGTCTCCGACGAACATTGGGCACGAGACCATCTGCTAATTTGAACAGGCGAATATCAAGCTTGAATCTTACGGCTATGCTATCGCAGATGCCTCAAAAGCACTGGAAATAGATCCTTCGTATATCAAGGTCAGACTCCAGGCCCCGCAGAGCCTCAATAAGCCACTGACTCGGAACAGGCCTACTGGCGGCGTGCTGTGGCCAACACAGCCATCCTCAACTCGCGCGATGCCCTCCGAGACTTCAAAACCATTGTCAAGAAAGAGCCGAACAACAAAGATGCAAAGCTGAAGCTTGCTGAATGCGAGAAGCTGGTCCGGCACGTCAACTTCCTCAAAGCCATCGAAGTCGGCGACGCACCCTCCGCCTTCGCAGATCTAGATATCGATTCGATGGAGGTGGACGGCAAATATGACGGAGCAAGACTAGACAAGGAGATGACACAAGAATTTATTGATGACATGATTACAAGATTCATAAACGGCAAAAAGATACACAAGAAATACGTCTTCCAAATCATCCAAGCAGTACGCAATATAGTCTATGACGAACCCACGATGGTGGAGATGGAAATAGAAGCCGGCACTACCCTCACTGTGTGCGGCGACACCCACGGTCAATACTTCGACCTCCTCGAGATCTTCCGCCTGAATGGCTTCCCCTCCGACACCCACGCCTACCTCTTCAACGGCGACTTTGTCGACCGTGGTTCCTGGTCTACCGAGATCGCTCTCCTCCTCTACGCGTACAAATGGCTGCGGCCGAAATCCTTCTTCCTCAACCGAGGCAATCACGAGACGGACGACATGAACCGCGTATACGGCTTTGAGGGCGAGTGCAAGGCAAAATACAACGAGAAGACGTTCAAGCTATTCTCGGAATCATTCTCTGCGCTTCCGCTTGCGACACTGATTGGGAAGAAATACCTCACGCTGCACGGTGGGCTATTTAGTGATGACAAGACAAGCCTGGACGACATACGGAAATTGAACCGACATGGACAGCGGCAGCCAGGTCAGTCAGGGCTGATGATGGAGATGCTGTGGACGGATCCACAGCCACAAAACGGACGTGGCCCCAGCAAAAGAGGCGTTGGCCTACAGTTCGGGCCAGACGTCACAAAGAGGTTCTGTGAAAACAACGGGCTTAAGGCCATCATCCGGAGTCACGAAGTCAGGATGGAGGGGTATGAAGAAGAACATGACGGGCGCTGTATCACTGGTGAGTTGTGCCTATTTGAACACACCATATCCTTGAATTGGTGGGGCTGATAGGAAAACCCAGTCTTCTCAGCACCGAAATACTGCGACACGACAGAAAACAAAGGCGCCTACATCAACATTGGACAGGACTTGAATTTGCAATATCACAAATTCGACGCTGTCCCGCATCCAGATATCAAGCCTATGGTGGGTCGAAGTTTAATCATCCTTTGACTTTCGAACACTCGCTAACCTGCCTCGTCCGTCCAGGCATATGCGCAAAATTCTCTAATGTCAATGATGTGATCTCTCTCGCTTGGGAATTTCTAGCATGAAGCGTGGGGTTGTTCTGACGTTATGATGCATGGCAATGGCTCGTTTTGGTAAACCATCGATCAGATGTGGAATGGCTGGTCAATTTCGATTGGCTCTTGGATAAGAACGCCGTACGGCCCCGTCCTGCTGGGAAATGTACATTACTCGAACCAAGAAATAAGGGGGAGAATATTAATGTATATGCACAGCTCTGATGGGGCCCTTTTCGTTTGCCATTTTGTACGGCCTTGGGTCTCCCTGCTGAGGCCTTGGAACGAACGTCGATTGGGCTAGCACGAGGACATCACGGTATCATATCCGGGCATTTCATCCCTCCGCATCCTACTCCTGTCCTGCACTGTATCCCTGACACACGGGAAATCTAATGGTACGAATAGCTTACGCAGAAGGCGTGAACACGGAGCGGAGCAAATGTCTCAGAATCCTTCACAATCCCAAAATCGTCTATCGGTGACGATGGATTGAGCATGGATCCCTTTCTGGTCCTAATTGATTTATGTCAAAACCCACAGGAAGAAATCAAGTACGTATTACTACCCTCGTCCCCATCCCCCGCTCTCGGCGGAAGGGCCCAAGGTGTTCCGATTTTGTGTCTATGTGAGAGCTCTGAGGTGCTCGTGGTAGCATACATATGGCAAACGGCTAAGTCGCACGCTATATATGCAAAGTTCGTAAATAGTGCAACCTAAACGAATGAGAGCTTGCGGTAAAGGCACGAAAGACATGATGATCTCTCTCTGTGTGAAATGCGAGAACCGAGGATGACATTGCTACGCTCGGAGACCTGGTTTTCCTAGATCATCTGCTGACGTACTTCGTGGTCGAAGTAGCTATAATAAGGGTTTGTGTAATGTTAGGGGAAGGCCCGGACGTGTTATTGTTGTTGCTGGTGGTGTTGCTTCGGCTGCCACTGGGCGGGTCCTTTGCTGAACCAGTAAAGCTGGCCGGGGTAAATGTCGGTTATTCAGGTCCGAAGCCAAAGATAGCAGGTTTTAGCTTCTTGTGCTTCTCGTACCGGCGTAGGCGAAGTTGTGGGGGTTTCTGAAGGTTGTGTGCATGGAACTAGTGACAATGGCAATACGCTTTACGCCTGGCAGACAGAATAGGGCAGTTGATCTGCAAAGTGCGTGAGTTTTAGGGTCCCGGGGAATAGGGCCTTCATATTCCTAGATCCATTTATGCAATGAATCGTGGTTTCAAGTAGATTTTCGGTGGGTGTGGCTCTTCTTGAGCTAGTTTTTGTTGAGAGGATCGTAAATTACACCCTATCCGCTCACGCTTGGAGTCCTCACAGTCAGATCATTCCACCTCGCCAAAAGATCTCTCATGCTCTCAGCCTCGATCTTGAGCTTTGCTTTATTGACGCTTTGACTGGATGAGTTCGACATGTCAGGTGTCTGGGTCGGGGGAAGCTCTGCAGTCACCAAAGTAATAGGGACATTTTCTAATACTCCATCGTCGATATCAAGACCCTGGAAGTATTGTAACGCACTTGGTGGGATCTGAACCTTGTGTAGCAATGCCAGAGCTTCGAGGGAGCGCAGCGAGTAACGCAAAAGCTCTAGGTTTGGCACAAAGTCCCGAAGGTACTGGCACGCTTTAGTGAAAAGTTCGGCGACGCGTGTGTTGTCCCCAAGCTGCGGCAAGAGCGTAAAGGCGGTAACGTAAGGCTCGGCTATTTTCAGGCCACTGTTGTAGTTGAATGAAAACATTGTCCGATATCGACAAGAGGCAGACATTAAATCATTGGCGTGTTCAAAGCAAAGGTCTTTTGGTGTACGAAGGCCATTGGGTAGAGCCACATCCGGCAGCACTTGTAGGGGCCGGAAGGCCGAGAGAGCGATTGCGTTGAAATAATACCTGTGCATTTGTAAGCGGTAAGTTCGAAGGCAATGTCCGAGAAGGTGTGAACTAACGTCAGCGTGTATGTGTGAGCTGGAGAATCTGTCAAGCCATCGCAAATAATAGGGCTAGCCGCTTTCAAGTCTAGCAACTCCCGATAGATTCCGACCCTTATGCTAATGTCTTCATGACTCCCGTCGGCCATGTCTTCGGCTTTGTTATGGCAAAGGAGTCGACGAAATAGTTGCGAGAGCTCACAGAGTGCCAGAAGAGTCTCTTTCTTTCTGAAAGGTATTCCATCGCTGGCCAAAGGGTACGGCACCCAAAGCGGTTCAGAGGCATCCTCTTCATCTCCCAAAAACTTCTGCATGGTTGGCTTTGGAATCTGCGGAATGTAGCCATAGTGGAATCCGAGGATACTGTACCCATAGTATCAGCAATCGGAAATGTAGTGAACACGAGCGTGGTGAGACACAGGCTTGGTGATATACGTACGTGTCAAGGCAGTACAGGCCCCACATCATCACCGAGATAGCCTTCCACCATTTCGCAATAGCTGGGTCTGAAGCGCGACGTTCAGGACTTGGTTCTCGGTGGTTGAGTTTCAGCCGCATATACATGTCATGCGCGAGGTACCGATAGTGGAGTGCGGTAGCATCTCTGCCCTGACCACACTCGTGCAAGTACATGAGGAACAATGCCTGGACAGTCGGTAGTGATGGCTTTCCTCTTTCGTTTTCCAGACACACATGACATTCGTTCCAGAAGGCTTGGTCGAGATATCTGTCTTTGTCTACCACCATCCACTGCAAAGGTCAGTTGACGAAAGGTGAACTAGAGCACCACCAACATACGGAAGAAACCACCGCGCAAATTGCATTGATAAGCAAGGAAGAGCAGAAATTTGACGTTTCACTCGACATGTCATGGAGGAAGGCATCCTCATCCAGTATATGCATAAATGGCTGATACCATGTGAGGTATATTGAGACGAGGTGTGATGTAACCTTGTCGTCGGCAACCGCGGTCCATCCCCGACTGTGGATTTGGAAAGGTGAATCACAGCACAGTTCTTGCAGAGAGAGTGCCTTGTGATGTGGTCCAACGCGAGACGGACCAGTGGTCGCGAAGATGTCCGTGGATAGATCGTCTAGGTCCTCCAGGGATAGAGACCTTGTCGGGTCGACGTTGGTGATGTGTTGTCTGGTCTGCAATATCGTGGTCACGATATCTCTTAATGAGGTGTCAAAGCGCACGGCTCGCAGAACGTGGTCGACTTGATCACGTTGACCAAAGCGAAGAGTCTCGAGCAGGTTGCGAAACAGCTCACGAGTGTGGAGTAGTCGGTCCGCCGTACGCTTCTCGGCGATCTTGCGTCGTCTATCAGATGTTTCATCGTAGATACAATCCGTGTGGGCTCGCACACATGCCTTGCACGGGGATTCCGTGCTACACTACTAAATGGTGAGCGATTGTGGAGCCATGCGCACACGGTCTCCAAAGGATTGGGCACACTTTTGATCGCCGCAATTTGCAAGCTTTGCAAGCCGAGCTAGCCTTTACCGACACCGCAGACACCGGTCTCTGGTGTATGCGCTGTATCTGCCTCCGATCTTCATCTGGTTGGAGCCTTCGAAATGGGTTCTGCTCATCCATCCTGAAGCCTGGTGTAACGAGTAAAGTTGGACATACTAACATGCACAGTATGTCTGAGGAGGGATGGAGGAACGTGGTAAATTACGTGACTATGCAAAAGACTAAAACGCGTCAAGGGAATTGAAAAGATTCGCATGGCGATAGGTATGGCAAAGTGTGTGGTCGGTAGACATGACATCGCAAATGGTGGATAGCATTTCGGCCAAAGGTGCGATTGTTGCGATTCGTGGGGTGAGCCGGAAGTTGGATCCGGGTTGTCATGTGTGGGTATTACAAGTTTGTTTTTCGTTGGCGGATCTGTAAGGGAGTTGAGCAACGAAAACCAGAGGAGAATTTTTCCGGTCTCCACCCTCCCAACCCAAATTTGGCGCCACGGGAGATTGTACAATGGCCCCCTGCCAATCACAGTGACCGATATGCGACAACTTTTCCCTCGTCGCTCTGAAGAATGTTCGCCAGTTTCGATCTGGGAGCCGGTGCAGCCTCGGCAGTTTTGTCCGGTAGCGCCATGGATCTGACCAGTCTGACAGTCCTTCTGCAACACGGGCACTACGGCGTTGACTGCTGGGTAGTTGGTCGCCACTCTCACGTTGGCGTCGATTAAGTGGCGACAAAAGCCTCCAGAGCCTATCCTCGATGTAACTGTAATTTCGATGTTTTGCGGGGTAGTTGATTCAACACGGACGGAGCATGAAACTTCCACCGAAACAGCTCGTTAGTCGTATTGCTCATCATCTTGTCGATCAGGATACCAGCCAAGTCAATCGCAAGTTTCTGACGATTGTGGGGGATCGTCGTCTATACTGCTCTCGCAGAACAATGGTTCTAGCGAGCTGTAACCAAATGTCGGTTGCGTAAACCGAAGGCGGCACAGCTGATACTTCAAGTTGTGGTATAGGACAGCCACAGAAAAGTGGGATTCCTCATGTATTGTACATTTGCCAACACTGGATGGAATGGCGATTCTTGTTGCGTCGTCTAGTGGCCGTCTCGTCTTCCAGTCAAGACACGCTTCAAGCGGCATCAATATTAGGAAAATGTTCACTAATCGTCGATGCCCTCATGTCCTCCAAGCATTACCGATAATCAGCAAAACCTGACCTCAGGCATCCGCTCCATCATTCACCGCTCGAGGGAGAAAAGATTGCCCCGCCTCATCTCCCCACCAGCCACGACACCGCCGAGCCAATCTCCCCGCCCCTCGATCTTGAGACTGATGCCGACCAAAGCATTTACCCATTGACCTACCGCGGCAACTACAGCGCTCACGTCTTCTTTTGGGACTCTAACCCAGAAATCCTGGTCCGTCACTTTGAGAATGTCGATGGGAATCGCGGTACCAGTGAGTCCAAGATATTGCGAGAGAGCGGATGTAAGATAGGTGCGAGCAGTGATGGCGTCAAGAGGGTGACGAGCGACTCGTCCGTCAATGCTTATAACCGAAAGCCAAAGGTAGGAGTAGGGTGTGGCGCGTAGAGTAACGGTCACTTCGGTCTGGACCCGTTTTCTTATCTGGGAAGACCTCTGAGTTTCGGTATCCATATCAATAGGGGGCATGAAACAAAGCTCTTGGGTAATAGCATTGGAATGTGCTCGAACTGACTGTCGCGGGCAAGAAAATGTTGCCTTTCTGTATTTAGGTTGGGTCTTGGCGCAGAACATTAGAGTAGGCTGAGGGCCCTCTATCGATAAGGAATGCCTAAATACTAGCGCGGTCTTGGACTTTCGTCCAGTTCCATTTCCTTTCTTCGGTCCGAAGTTACTCCCAGCCAGCTGCAGGCTGATAACCTGAACAGGTAGGCAGGCATGGCAACTCCATCGTCCTCTACCGCGGTGACCAAGCGTTCCGTCGACACTGCCCTTATGCCCCCTCCACCTACAAAGCGAATCAAGCGCCCCCCCAAAGTCCTCGATGAGGACGACTACACCGACGCCCTCTCCAAGATCATTGCGCGCGACTTCTTCCCAGGTTTGCATGAAGTTCAATCTCAACAGGAATACCTAAACGCACTCGAGTCCAATGATGAAACTTGGATAGCTGAAGCCGGTCAGAAGCTCAGAGAAGCTATGACCCCCCTTCCCAGCGGCAGACAGCGACGTAGCACGAGAAACAGCCGATTTAGCACTCCTGCTCTGACACCTGTCCATGCTGGTACTGCAACTCCAGTCGCCAATAAAACGCCCGTGGGCTGGTCGGGTGGTGCTACTCCCTCTGGCGTAACAGGAAGCGAATATTCCACGACTTCCGCCACACAAAAAGACGAAATCGACACGTCAACACTCTCACTCTCTGCATTTCAGTCAAAGTATACCTCCGAAGACAACGAATCCTTTAATACCCTCCTCGACACCCAAAACGCCACCCGCCGCCAGAAGCACGCCCACCTCTGGACGCACGACAATAAGATCCCTTCTGCGCGCCAAGTCGCCTATCGAGAGCGCGAACAGCGCCTCCTAATACAGAAGGTTGAAGCGGAGGCAGCAAATGGCGGGAAAGAGCTTGTTGCCTTGGTAGCAGGCGCAACGGACGCTCGCCCTGCGAAGCCAGATTCGTGGCGGACGAAACCGGATAACGCATTCATGTTCCACGCGACTTCTGTGGATGAAGATGGCATTGATACTGTCGCGCAAATTAGGGAGGCAAGTTCGAAGGCGGGACCTAAAGGGGTAAACTATGGGAACACGAGGTTTACACCGCAAGCGTTAAACAACGAGTCGACTGACGGCTTCGTGCCCCCATCGCCATCACTGAACACAAGTATCATCGCGCGGAGAGACGCGGCACGAGATGCCCGATCGGAGACCGAGTACTCTGGTGGCGAAACGCCCCGAGTAAATGGCTACGCCTATGTAGATGAAGACGAGCCAGAGAATATACCACAAGAGACAACTGCGCCTGAACCGAGCTACCGCGATCTACTTGCTGGGCAGGCTGGCGATGGGACGCCGAACCCGTTCAAGATTGGAGAAGTACGTCGGAGGGAGGATCTACATCATAGGATGGTGGAAAGGGATGCGAAGAGGAAGAGGCTGAAGAGCGCCGAGACGGTCAAGCCCCCGATGCCGGACACTCCAGGTGGTAGTAGGAGTGGTAATTTGACGCCTGCTGCGAGAAAATTGTTGGATAGAGTTGGGAGGACTCCAGTCAGTAAGCATGGAGCCAGAAGGGATGAGGAAACGCGAGCAAAGGATATGTGGACGCCGAGCAGTACGCCACGAAGAAGAGCTGGTGTGATAGACAAGAAGTGAACTGGTAGAAGATATAGTAACTTCCAAATTATCACCTGCAGGAGTGCTCATAGCCAACCTATGATGATAGATGGAAGTCAATTTCTTTCTCGAGTAGCCTCATCGCCATGAAACTTTCGGCCAAGTGAGATGCCTAAAGAATTGTGAAGCAGCTTTGCGACGAGGTGCTCTGGAAGATGTTGACTGGACAAACGTGAGACCTCTGGTGACAATATTCTAGGCTTCAATTGTTATGCTCGAGCTTTGAACTGTTTGGGAAAGTAGTTCATCCTTTTCATAGGTCTGAGAATCGTAATCATTCCGTAATTTCTCTTGAAGTCATTCTGTGCCAAAGTTGTGTCATATTGTACGTCTAGTCTAGGTCCGATAATCTCCATTGATCGTAACATATTCGTGACTGAAGTCGCAGAACCAATATTTAGCTTCTTCCATTCCAGTGCCCAAATCAACCACGATTCGCAAATCCTCGTCCTGTAACAACCTCGCGGCTCTCTCCTCGTCGACCTGCTCTGGCTCGCCATTCACCAAGAGTTTCAGCGGGCCCTCGCTCTTGCTGGCACTGTTCTCTGTAGGCATGAACGAGACACTGGTCTTCGCGGGTGCAATGCCGTCTTTCGAAACTCGATTAGTGTAACCAATCGCGCACAGTATACGTCCCCAGTTCGCGTCTTTGCCATAGAGCGCCGTCTTGACAAGCGGTGAGCGAGCGATTGTAGATGCAATCTGTTTTGCGTCTTCTTGAGAGAGGGCAGAGCGGACGTGGACTTCGACAAACTTCGTGGCGCCTTCACCGTCGCGGACGACTAGTTGGGCCAGCTTTTGCGCGAAGGTAGTTAGGACACTCCTCATGGCGATGAACTCCTCGTTCGTGTTATCACCGGTAATGGAGGCTGTTTCCGGGGACGCAGCGGCTCCATTGGCGAGTAAGGCGACTGTATCATTCGTACTTGTGTCACCGTCGATGCTAATGCAATTGAAGGAGCGGTCGATGGCGTATTTAAGGAGGCGCTGTAGGACAAGTGGTGCTATCGGTGCGTCTGTACACATAATACCAAGAAGGGTGGCCATATTGGGGTGTATCATGCCGGCGCCTTTGGTCATGCCCGCTAGGCGGTACTCGATGCCATCGTGTTTTCGTCCGGGGAGTCTAAATGTTGTAGAGAGCAGTTTGGGAAAGGTGTCGGTTGTGCAGATGGCCCGTGCTGTTGCAAGCCAGGCATCGTGAGAGTTGTCGAGGTTCTCGTGTGCTGTGGGGATCTTATCGAGGATCTTCTGAATGGGTAATCTTTGACCGATGACTCCTGTGCTCATAACGATGCTTCGGCTGCCTTTGCCGTCGTCTTCATCAAGGAAACACGATGATGCCTTCTCTCCCATAGCCGTGGCGTCTTCCATGCCGCCTCTGCCTGTCACAGCATTGGCGCAACCGGAGTTAATGATGATGGATCTGACACCTAGGCCACCACGTTTCTCAAGCATGGCCCTGCTGACCTGTACTGGCGCGGCTTGGAATTTGTTTTTCGTGAATACCGCCGCGGCAGAGCATGGCTGTTCCGACGCTATGAAGGCCAGGTCAGGATACTTGGTGTTGGATGGTTTAACGCCGACATGAGTGCCAGAAACAAGGAAGCCTTTTGGGTATGTGCCAGAGGTCGGGACATACTTCTGTTTTGTAGCTGGTATTGAGTTTTCAAGTGGTGCTGAGTAGTGACGGACCTGACCGCGGACAAGTCGAGTGAAAGAAGCGACTAGATCAGATGATGCTCTGGCCATGGCAGAAGATTACGATTGGGTTGATGCGTATCTCTTTGCACCATTGGCGCCGACTGTGTTCCCACTGGAAGTGTAACAACGCACAAAATGATTGAGACACTGTTGTATTCACTGCAAGATTACCCTCAAGTTCTGGACACAGGAGTCAGCCCCGCTCTTTGCCAAACGTTTCATCTGTGGGGCACTCAAGCATGAGAAAGTTTTTGATGGAGAAAGTCCCGCCAATTGACCAATCGGGCGGCGCCATTTGCGGAGTCGGAAGTCTGTCCTTGGCATTCGCAGTACGAACATTCAGTACGCGCGCTTCGTTATTTCAACCCGGACAAAGTCTCACGGGACGAATGCGCAGATAATCTTTTGGCAATACAATTATTCCAAAGGACTACACACTATGAAGCGCAAACAGCCCGACACCAGCTCGAATACAAAGTCTGCCGCACCGAAGAAAAGACGAACTACACACGCCAATGGCCAGGAAAAGAGTGGCCAATCCACTGACCTCCTGCCCACTGCCGATCAGATACCAGAGACCTCGCCTTCGAAAAGAAGCCGGGTTAATAAGCACCACGCAATAACGGAAGTTGAACATGTGACCAATGGCTTCCACGATGAAGTTGAGGATGCATACTCGGGAAGCCCAACTCCCAAAGCAAATGGCACCGCCCTGTTCCACACGCCGCAGAAGCGACTGCCAAAGGGCAAGGAGGCGATCGCAACATTATCAAAGTCTACAAGAAGCGATAGATCTGCCAAGCGAAGAAGCGCACGTGCATTGCTTGAGCGTGAAGACGAGGAAGACTGGGAGGGCGAGAATGCGCTTGCGGAGGAGATCCTCGAAGGGGAAGATGATGAACGGGCAGAATTCGTGACTCACGAGGACGTGGGTGGAGACGCTGGTGATAAAGATGTTCTTGACCAGGCAGAAACACCTTCGAAGAAGGGTCGCGGTAGGCCCAAGGGCTCGAAAAACAGAAGATCGCCAACGCCCGAGGGCGAAATAGCCCCAGAAGAACGCTACTTCTTCCAGAATAGGTCTGGCCCTCCACATGTTTCAAACAATACACTCGCTTCACTCAAGCTCCTTACGCATGACGAATACTATGAACAGATTCGAAAGTACAGAGATCATCACGAACAAGAAAAGAAATATTTGATGAAGCTACATGCTCGATCATTTTTACAATGGCAATTCGAACTATGCGAAGGGTTCAATATCTGTCTCTACGGCTGGGGAAGTAAGCGAAAGCTTGTCCAAAAGTTCGCGGAGTGGCTCTATCCCAAGTACAAACCTGCCCCAAAGATCGTCATAGTCAATGGATATGCCCCGAAGCTCCAAATACGGACTGTGCTCAGTACACTCAGTGCAGCCGTACTGGGTGACAAAAACCCTACTCGACTAGTAGGCCAGCCGAATGAGATTCTAGACCTGCTCCTTTCACACCTCACAGATCATCAGCCACCTGCACCTGTTTTTGTTATGATCAACTCAATAGACGCCGCCTCTCTACGCCGCGCTGCCAGCCAATCACTCCTCGCAAAGGTTGCAGCCCATCCCAGTATCAACGTCGTTGCAACAGCTGACACGCCATCATTCCCGCTCATGTGGAATAACACATTGCGAGATCAGTTCAATTTTGTCTTTCACGACTGTACGACGTATGCTCCTTATGAGGCAGAACTGAGCGTCGTGGATGATGTCCATGACCTACTTGGTCGGAAAGGGAGGCGGATCGGAGGCAAGGAAGGTGTGGGGTTCGTGTTGAAAAGCTTGCCGGAAAACGCGAGGAATCTTTACCGCGTGCTCCTGACAGAGATCCTTGCCATTCTAACAAATGAAATGGACGACGAACTAACGAAGGCACGCGATGAAGATGGAGACGATCTACCAGCAACCAAGAAAGGTCCAGAAAGTGAGGGAGATGTTGGCGTCGATCTTCGGCTGCTCTATCAGAAAGCCTCCGAAGAATTCATTTGCTCTTCGGAGATGAATTTCCGGACGCTGTTGAAAGAGTTTCATGACCATGAAATGATTGTTAGTAGGAGAGATGCTGGTGGGACGGAGGTTCTCGGCGTCCCACTGGGGAGAGAAGAGATGGAAGGCGTCCTCGAAGGTCTTATCGTCGAATGACACGTGAACATTCTCACCTTGAATGATATCCTTCGTGAAGCGATCGCATCTATCAGGCGCAGAGTATCGCCTCCACCAAAGCCATATTGTACAATGTACATCTATTTCAATAACTCCTTTCCATGCTATAAGATGTGCTGGTCATCAGAATTCCCCAAATGAAGCCAATGCAAACATCAGTCCAAAGCTGATCTTAAAAGCCACGTTGTCATGAACCGCACTCCTCAGATTCACACCCTGTACATATTTCTGCACTCGATCAACCGGCAAGATATTGTAGCCTTTCCGCGCCGCGTACTGCCAGACCACGATACCCAGCCCCAGCAACAGCGTTAAGCTCCTGCTGAACGCACTCAAAAGTATCCCGGCCCCGAGGCCCAGGATACTGCCGAGCGATATCTGCTTGACGGCCGCGGGGTTGAGAGTGCGGCCGTCTTTGGTGAGGGGTGTTTTGGCGTCGCGGGAATAGGTGTAGGAGGATGAAGGAGGGGGAGAGGTGGCGTCTGGTGAGGTATCGTATTTTGTGATGGAGCGGGAGGGGGTGAGGAAGGGGAGGGAGAAACCAAAGACGATTATGAGCGGGCGGGCGCGGTGGAGGAAGGTTGTGGAATGTGAGGTACCGAGTCGGACGAGGAGGGGGCGGAGGAGCATGGTGTTTGGTTATGTTGGTTGTGGTTGATGGCAGGAAGGATGAGAAAAGGGCCGCGGTAGAATCCTTTCGGAAGATATTCAGGTTGAATTCTATGCGAAACTGTCCAGTGTCATCTTGTCTGAAGCCTGTCGAGTTAAGCAGTCGCGATGATGTCAACATCAATGTCAACCATCGCCTGCTAACTTAACTTGGTACCTGCAGCTTCTGCCACAGGGACCCTCGATGCCGCAAACAGCAGGAGCTGCCGTCTAGACTTCCGCAAAAGAGGATCACGATCTTCTTTTTGTTAGGAGAAGCGGTTATGTGTAACTCTCCTATCGGCATTATCAGAGGAAGCCCCCGGTACTGTTAAATCTCCATGGGCTATACGAATTTAGCCTTGAACTCGCCCCGCGACCACCGGGGCTGTGCAAAAGGTTGACCCAAGTTGAAGCTAACTAATGCAGGCTGAAAACAACTCGACTCAAGATATGTTTTCTCAATCTCTTGTATGAATCTGTTAGAGAGCTCTAAAGCTCGACAAACCTAACTGGGCACCGAGTGACAGCCTGCTTTCTGTGAATAGCTCGACAACCACTTAACACTTTGAGAGCCATGGCTGCCATTGCCGATACAGGCTTCGCACTACAGCTGGCTGATGTGGGTTTTCGATCAGCCCTCGGAATTCATCGAAACTTCCGCGATGTTCAGAGCGAAAGAGCTGGCAGGGTTGAAGAAGTCCTGCGGACGATCGAGACATACGAGAATGCGATAGAGAACTTGTCCTCCGGTGGGGCTGCTTTGGTTGCCGAGTCAGACCAACCTCTCAGATCTCAGATTGCCAAGGTCGTGGGAACGATGAGGGAATTGAAAGCTCTTTTCCTTGACGCAGATCTAGAAATGCAAGCTTGTCAAGGTATCGAAGCGCAGGTCACCGACGATGCTAAGTGGTTACGTTTCCAAAGCCTAAAGTCTAAACTAGAGGTATGCGAGAAAGGCTTACAATTTCTGGCCATGAGTCGGAGCCTTCGATATTGGTCTGTTCGATATCTCCAGTCTCAATCTACCCCGAGCATTCACGGGAAGCCGATCAATGGTAGTGTCACCGCGAGTACGGCTCAGATTTTCGACAGTACAGAAAGCCCGCCCGATCTTTGTGCATGGCCTCGCAACGGTCAGCCCCCGGGGAACCTTTGTTTTAATCCCCGTGCTGGGGAGCTGGACGAAACTACTTCTGCTTTCGACCCGTCTCTGCTGCCGCGTCGCTTTTCTCGGGTCCGAAGATCAGAAGATGTTAGCTCGCGTTGCACCAATAATAGATGCCTTTGCCGCTGCCATCAACAAATAGTCAGCTCGTGGGGCTATCTACACATGCTCCATACACAACCTAGCTCCATTCTCACTTCATGCAACCGCCCTTCTTGCCAGACCCGCTCACTGAGAGCCAGGGCACTTGTGGATCTTTCATGGGCGAAGATCAGCTTTGCGATAATCACATCACTACAGGTGTTCTGGGGTCTTGGAGGCTTTTCCATAAAACCGTCCTTGGATGTGAAGAGGGTCGTGGCGCCCGATTCAAGAGGCTTTCAGATTGCAGGCAAATTCCGAACTGGCCAATACAGCGCTGAGGAGGCTGCTGAAGCATTTCGCAAAGCATTTAGAAATGGAGAGGCATCTTTGATGGATTTGACCCCAGATGGTCAGTCCTTGACAGAGTCCATGATGGAAATCACCTCGCTTAAAGCCGCGCAGGAATCCTGCCGGGACATTGTATATCTTCTCAAAACCATTGCCGGTCACAGCGCCGTCATGGAGTGCCTGCCAACTGTGTTCAAATTCTGCGAGACGGCTTTCGAGTTTGGAGACGTCGATCCTTTCGACATCGTCGATGAGCTGGGTCTTGTGTATGATGTGGCCGAAGAGGACATCCTATGGTTCCATCAAGTCATTCATGAGGACTACGACCCTTTTGGGATCAAGTGGTTGCAAAAGTGCCTCAGAAAATGTCCCGGATTCGCCAATATCCCTCGGTTGATGCAGGAAATCTTATTTGACGACCCCAGAACGCCTACTAGCAATAGGACAGCATCTCGCTGGTCGATCAATGAAACTTTCCTCGGCCTCTCAGCTCTCCACTGGGCCAGCTGCAGTGAGCCATGGGTGCGTTGTCTGCTTGATGCGGGGCATGATGTTTCAGTTGTGGACCAGCATGGGAGGACTCCTCTGGTATACGCCGCTGCGTATGGGCTTCTTGGAACATTTATGGCACTGCTAGAGGCAGGAGCCGATCCTACTTCGTCTTACCGAAGAAGAAGCGGAACCGAAGGGAATTTTCTTCGAGACGCAATATACTTTGGACACTTTCCCATTGTGTTTGGATCGATCGATTTCTTCCGCCGCGACTCCACTGGGAGGTTCGACATTGCCCAGACTTTGCTTGATGAAGCCTTGGGCCTTGCTACTCGATATCTAAACTTTGTAAGCAAAGGGACTGGGCCTTTTCGTCTACAAGATCGTCCCGAGAGAGCAGCGGTTGTACAGAAATTGCTGGCGCTCGGCGCAAATCCAGATATTTTCCAGGATGACGGCGACAATCTCCTTCATCAGCCATGGGGCTCGTACACCGCATGTGCCTCACTAATTCTGGGGTTTGGAACGAAGCACCTTGGCGTAGGAAACACTTTGGGAGAAACGCCTGCCATGCGTGCAGCGCAAGAAGCAAATGTGCCTCTGCTCCATCTCTACTTGCGAAGGGGCGCACGGCTTCAGAGCAGAGACAACCATGGACGAAATGCTGTACATTATGCAATCAAGGACTTCCACAGGGACTTATCGTCACTGAACTCAGACCATCCGTTTTGGACTTATTCTACCTTTGAAATGCTGCTAAGCTACGGTATTGATCCAAACGTTGGTGATCACTGCCGATGCGCTTGCTCGTGGAATGGATGCACCCCATCAACAATGCTTATGAAGCAGCTGTTCCATGGACGCCGCCTAGCAGACTTTCGTCCCAGCGCATTAGCCTTGAGCATTGAATGGGTTCTAATGTTGCAAGAATTGGTGTCTTACAATGCGGCTGAAAAGGCATTCGCCGAGTGCGCGCGATTTCTAAATTTCCACATCTCCGGCTTAACCCATGTCTGCTGCCGGGCAAACTTCTTCCACATGCCTTGGTGGCAAGAATCGCCGATCGACCAAGAGGACATCTCGGAAATTCTGGACGAGGAAGAAGAATTAATTGCTACATTAGAAGAAGATCTTGAGACCCTGCGACCACCATTCGATAAACGTGATCCTGCAGAAGCCTGGGCTGACACGCTTGTTGACTTTGTTAAAAGGGACGATGAATTGGTACGAAGCTCAGGTTCAACGAAGACCTCTTTTCGTCATGCTCTATTACATTACAGAGACGAGAGTAGCGATCTACTTCGCGCTGTGTACCCAGTGGAGGCCTTGTTCCTCGAGCGATTCGAGCAAAGGCAAGCACTTGTCAGGAGGTGCTTTGACAGACTGAGAGCTGAGGAGGCGAGCACGGGCGGTAGGTAGACACCAGCGAAACTGTAAACACAGCCAATCAGTAGATAGTGGTATTCCCAATGTAGAACAAGTCAAAGCGTCAGCCTTTGATAATGTGGGACGAAGCTCTGGTTGTTGGGGCGAACACGGAAGTCAAGCCGAAGGCCAATCTAGCGGGGACTGTACCGGCCGGGCGAACACCCCAATGACGAAACATTGTGCCGGATCCTCCTTTGGTTGGACGATGGGGAGCCTGACATGTTCAAATCCCACCCGAACTCCAGATTTGGGTTGGCAGATGTCGATGAAGATCGAGACCCCAGTCTTGGATTTTCAGTTGCCCAAGCCTCCAGCCCCTTCAGACGCTATAGCGCTCGGCTGTGCCGCTCGCTTCAATCTTTCTCCGGTGAACACGCCGGGCTTGATGCATGACCGTCGATTTCAAGGCCTCCTTGCAGCCGGTCAGTCTCTCTCGTCCGGTGATTTTGTAAAGCGTGCTTAGTTGCCATACAATCTGGGTGAGAAAGAAGCACGAGCCACAAATTTCACTTGAAAAGTCATAGATTGTACTGAGGTAGTCACGATGATTTTTCCCCGCCTGATCGGCAAGCTTGTCAATAGTTCGTAAACTTAGCTAGTCAACTCAGTTGGTCAATTCAGTATCTGATTGGCCGAATTACTAGCAATATCAGTAGTTGTAAGGGGGTGTAGGGGGCACATATACCAGGGTGGCTCATGGGGAGGCAAACAACGCGTTCTTCACGCGTTTTGGCGTTTTTTTTTTCGCGTACCTGCGCTCCTTTTAGACTCGTCACGCCCTTTGTGCCCTTTTTTCGTCCCATCTTCCAACTATGACCTCGCCGGCGCCCTCCACGGGTTCTTGGCTGCCTTGGGGTGCAACCCTCGGTGCAGGCAATGCCAATGACCACCAACCCAGCCTTCATCGGTCACCAATTCAGACACGACGGAATCCGGTACACCATTCATCGAAAGACTGCCAGCAAACGTGGCGGAACGTCCTGGATCTGGCGCTGGGGCACCGAGATTCGCAAAGAGGGTGTTGTAATTTCCCAGAAGGTGGGCTGGCTATGCTGTATCTGCTGGGACAAGAAGGTCATCCACCCAGTGGGCACGTCGTCGACCACTCCTGCTGTCACTCATCTAAGGGAAAAGCACCGTTTGAACTCTGATGGGGCAATCGAAGACTGGGAAGGCCTGAGAACGTGTTCCACTTCTGGCGCGACAACGGTAAGCAGTTGCCTGCGGTTCAACAGATGGCATACGACCTTCTGGCCATCCCGGCAATGAGCTCAGAGGTAGAGCGCGCCTTTTCTGGGGCGAAGAATACTCTGGATGATAAGCGCACCAAGCTGGGCTCTGCAGTCTTCGAAACAACCGAGCTCGAGAAGCACTGGATGAAAGCTGGCCTTGGTGACGATTTGGGACCCAGTGGGCACCTGTCAGGCTACTTGACATCAGACGGCCGTCTGGAAGGAAGTGCGGCCTGAGGCACTATGGGGCAATGTAGGAAGGCCTGAAGACCTAGACAGCGACGTCGAGCCCCAGAACCTCTCCGTTTCGACGATATATACTAGTTTAACTAGTCAATTCAGATTTGATGTCAAAAACTGACCAAACTAACTATTGACAAGCTTGCTGATCGGTGATTAAGCTTCCGCCGCTTTGCTCACCTCTGGCCTCTCAGCCGACTTCGGTTCTGCTTTTTCCTCTGCTGCTCGGTCTACCCTTTCTTCGTGAAGCCATTGCCACCCTCAGTCCTGTCTCCGCCTCGCTTTTAGAGACCTCATGCGTCCGCCATATCTTCTGTATAATCAGGCAAAAATCTGTACCTCTCGAAAGGAGCTTCTTCAACGCTGCGGACAGAAAGCCATAGTTAGCATCCACCACCACTAGAGAGGGAAAACAGCACGACATATACCTTTCAGCCAGATTTTGAACAGCTCTCTCGGCAGACGTTTTGGATTCTGCGAGCTTGCCATCGTGGTATTGGTTCCAAGCAGACTTAGCTTCTTCAAGAGCTTCTCTGGCCAGCACTTTGGCCCTATGCCATCCTGGAGGTGATTCTTGTCCTTCACCTTGTGCTTTGCCCTTTTCCACGCTGCGGTTCCAGTAAGCTTCGAGACCAGAATGGTATCCGCTAAGAAAGACGTAGTAGAGACTATCGCATATATTGCGGATTTGCCGGACGAAAGCGCGAGGATCCATGCTAGGATTCAGCTCGATATCATCAATGTTTACTCTCCGGTCGCCATCAGCAAACTTGCCTAAGAAGAGTTGCGAGGATGCATTTGCCTGGCGTCGGTCGACGAATTGGAAGAAATAGAAATGTTTACCATCGCACAGTATCGCCATAATAGGTACGTGGAATCCATTTTGACAGTTCATCCAAGCACAAGCTGTCCAATGTTAACCGCATCCAAATTGGGGGCTTCCCGAACCATACCGTCACATTCCGCAATGACTTGCGCAAAACAGTTAAGGCGCTCTGTTAAATTTCCTACGTCCAGCTTGACTTCGATGAAAACAACCGTAATTCCACCATAGGTCTTGAATTGGTATTCCATACGGCCTTTCGTCGTCGTTCTACCCTCTAAGAGTGTTTCTGGGGTATTGAACAAAAGACCAGAAAACAGGGCCACAATTTGGTTGAAATACTACGTAGATGTTAGCAGCGAATTTCCCATACGGTAGTGAAGCTTTTAAAGGAGCCGGAACTGCCTACACCCGATAGATAACGCGCTCGAGCTTCCTCATTTTCGTGCTTGCCCATGGATCCATATTGCGCCGTGAACGTCCGGAGATCTTCGACGATCTTGTGAAAGATATTGTTCGGGAATCGGGCGCGAAACATTTCAAAGGGCTTTATATCATCTCCTTTTAGAATTGGGTCTAAGCCAACCATTGGAGCGATATCCACGTATTTGACTTTAGAAAGGCTGACATCGAGATTATTTTCTATTGCGATAATTTGTTAGATTCAAGGCAAACGAGTGACTCGAAGATGATCAACTTACGTGTCAACAGCTCTTTCAGGCGGGGGAAGCTGAATGAATATGCCCTCATCAACTCGAGAAGCATAAGCTCCGCTTTATCCTTATTCTCCACCATTTTGAATATTTCTTGAACCAATGCTTCGCCACTGAGACTCTCATTGCACTCCGAAACCAGTGGGCCACGGTGTTCGTCACCATCGGATCTCGACATAGGTTTCGACGAAGCTGCAGCAGAAACTGTTTTCGACGAAGCTGGTGAATCAGCTGTCGCTTTCGCAGCTGTACGGGCAGACTTTCTCGGTGGTAAGGGAGCGGCAGGGTTGGATTGTTCGTCGAGATCAACATCGGTAGGTTTACGTTTCGGTGGCATATTCTAGGACCTTGGCGGGTAAACGAACTCTCAGCTACAGAATGAGAAGCCCGGGTCAGGAGACGTGATGGTTAAAGTAGAATGCGTCGGCGAAGGGAGAGAAAAGTAAAAGCCCACTCGAAGGTTTCTCCAAGAACCTTGGCAGAGTTTGCGACCTGTGGGGAAACACCTTCCACTCGAGTCGCACAACCCAGTCCGATGGGTCTCAAAGAGATCTTACTGATAGAATTAAGTCACGACTTCGGAGAAACGTATTACTACCCATTTTATGACATCATTGGTAAACTATATCTGCTCCTCGGAAGAGCCCCCGGAGTGACTCGGAGATGTCACGAGATGGGCGAGACAGTTGCAAAGAGACTTGATTGCTAGCTATTGGCCATGCCGTGCCACGTATCCTCGTGATGGATCAAGACGTTCAAATGAACAAGCGAAAGGCCTTTCGCCATGAAGACTTCCACCGTGAAAATAATGTCTTGGACGAGCTTGACCATTCTCGAACCGCCTGCCACATCTCGGGGGGCGATATCGAGGCAGGTATCCTAGCGTCAGGGCAGGTGTCCTAGTAGGTGTCCTGGCAAGTGTCCTGCCAGGTAGTGTGGCAGGTGTCCTGATAGGTAGTGTGGGTAAGTATTGCAGGCATTCTGGTAGGTATTATGGCAGGTGTCCTGGCAGGCGTTCTGGGAGGTGTCCTGGCAGGCGTTCTGGGAGGTGTCCTGCAGGCATTCTGGCAGGCGTGCTGACGTCGCGGCAGGTACCGAGGTAGGTACTAAACGGCTAATTCAGGGGCTTCGTATCCTACGGTGCTACACGGTATAAACTAACATCGGAAAAGTTGTAAGACGATCAATAGACATAGTACGACACACGATAAGCAAGTATAGGAGAGACAGAAGGAAAGGAACAGTAAGAAATGGCTTAATGATGGAAAATTGGTGTGATGAAGGATTCAATCAATCGGGACTGATTAATAGGCCCTGGATTGGTCGGATTGAGCATTATTGTCAACCGGAACAGCCTTTCGTCCACCTAGCCCGGCCGACCTCGTTGAAGCAGTTAAAAGGTGAGTGCACGCGCCATTTGTACAGCTCAGAAATTCCCGACCACGCGCAGGCAGGGAATCATAGTTATCCTCCCGCTTTAGGCTTTTGTGCCTTTTTTTTTTTGCCAAGCCTGTCTTCTCGTTCCTTAGCAATCGCCCACTGTCTTGCCTCAGCGCATCGTCCCCTATAATCGGAACTCGTGGCCATATTCCCCATTCTTGTTGTGAGAAGGTCGAACGGATATGGGTTGCACCGGTAACAAGGACACCTCTGAATATGACCGCTTTAATATGGAGAGGTCAGATCTTGGAGGCTGGTGGCTCTGCTCGACGGCTCGCGCGTCTTCTCCAGCCAGGTACAATTGCGCGGAGAAGCATCTCGTCGGCTGTCCCATCAAAAGGCCCCTGGCAATCCTTTGTACGTCTTGCGCCCTCAGGACGGATCGTTTAGCTTTCCACTTCACTAATACCTATACATAGTCACCAATCTCGAAGCAGAAACAACGTCTCAGCAATACTTTACGCTTCCGCTTACATGTATGTCCATAGTTCTATGTGTCCTGGATACTGTTTCAAAGGACACGTTAAACTGATGTACAAGTTGGCAGACATATGCAGAGCCTGTACCACAGCATAAGCCGCCGCCAATTCTATACCCATATCAGAATCCACGAAAATGTTGCGATAATGGAAAGCACAATACGAAGGACGAAGTCCATATACCTGCGAAAAATACCAACTGGGTGGACTTCTGCCCGAGATTTGAGATGACAGATTATTGCAACCCCGAAGAAGTCTTCACTGCTTTCATGCTTCAGCTGCAGGACTTCGAGTTTACAACAGCTACGTTTAGATCCGTCCACAGATCGCTTGGTCAGCTACCGCCATACGGATTCCACATACCTCAAGTCTTCGAGCCAGTAGATGCCGGAGGAATAGCATATACACCTGCTAAATGCCTCGCCCTCATGCCACTTGGATGTTCAAGATGGCACTCTGACCCAGATCCTTCATTGGATCGTCTCACATTCGTGACGCTAGGATCACAAAATGCCAAGGTTATGATATCCAAGCCTGTTGACCTCTCAGCCAATGAGTCGCGCGAATGTGACTCGAACGAAGATTTGGAGAACGATTCGAACGGTGACGTGATATGGCTGGCAGAAGCAGGATCTGTTCGCGCTCTAGCCACTTGTAGCGCTCGAAATATCGATTACAAACCATACAAGCCATTGCTCTCTGACGACGCATACAAGAAGACGGATCTAGAACCAATAGTTGCGGAGAAAATGATCCAATTCGTTCAGGCGGAAGCTGGCCTAGATAGGTTGGGGGTACATGTCTCCACAGGTCATCATCCTCGACAGGGATGAGAAGGGCATGTGTGTGCAAAAGCACAGGGGTTAGCTCTGAACCCCGTCGCCTCTCCATTCACTCATACAGTCGTTTATCACAGTATTCACGTGTCAGACGGGTGGGATATGTTCTGTTTACAACGCAATTCAGCCTTCTGCCTGGCGGATAGGCGTGATCTGGTCAAAGCCTCCCAGATTGTAAACCTTGCACCGATCGACCCAATCGAAAAGAGTGACCTGGTCAAAGCCTCCTAGATTGCAAACCTTGCACCGAGCGGCCAGGCGCGCAGGTTTGGCTCTGGTGGAAGGGGTACCCAAAACAGCCCCCAAAAGCGCCGTTTTCTGCCGTCTTTTTACTGTAGACTTTAGTTGAAACGCCGCGCAGTCCCAATCACCGTCTGAATGTAGGACGGTGACAAGGGGCCATCGACGTGACCGAATGGCGCGCGTCGGGGCGAGTTTGGCTTACCTGGCCATACTTGTTACCTCAGAGGCAGATTCTGCCCCAGCTGAAAGGAGACTACATAATGACTTAGAGGCTATTTGAAAGACCTTTGTGATATATGTATTTGCTAGCATGAAAAGCAAATGCTTTGGCAGGATTTTTGACCTGCTTTCTTCGCGTGGAGAATAACGCCGTAAACTTTTTGAATGCCAACTAAACGCAAGGATCATTTGGCAGGAGAAAAGAAACCCCTTACCCTGCTAGCAACCAAATCCCCAAACTCCATAGCTCTCTAATGCATTTTATGGGGGTATGGACGTACTTAGCCTACTTCACTTCTTCTTCTTCCTCGCTTCCTCCTCCGGACCGTCCGCCATTTCAGCCAGAGTGAGGGTTCTCTTGGACAGTGCGTAGTACTGGATGTGTGGCGTTGGAGAGCTAACGTCCTCCTCGTCTGAGCCACGCAATTGACCAATTACTGCCCATGAGGCCCGGCGGAGGATTTCTGGGTTCTCGAAGTCGATGGCATCAGGCCGAACGCCCGCCTTCACAAGCAAGTTAGTCATCAGTCGCTCTGCGATAGTCCCGCTAGACCACCCGACCACCTCGGAGAGCATTTTCTCTCCTTGTTTGAAGTTGCGGTGGCCATCGATCGCGTTCTTCGAGATCAGACGGGTGACAAAGACACCATGCTTCTGTCCGACTCGGAAAACACGGCATATCGCTTGGAGCTCGGAATTGATGTTGATGGCCTGTTCATAAAGCACCATATTATGGCAATCAGCGTGGAAGTTGAGACCAAAGCCGGAGGTTCGATAGGAGATCAAGATCGCCTCGAGTGCGAACTTTGTCGGCGATCCAGCGGTAGTCAACGCCACGGGCTCTCCATTCCAGAACATCTCCTGCCAGGACTGTCATGCCATTAAGTTCCTGACGTTTGACGAGCCGATCAATGGTCAAGCTGGTGGAAACGAGAGACAAGCGTCGAAGCCATTTGGATGGATATCTCCAGGCTTTTTTCGAGCCGGAGGTTACGGGCCCTCCTGTTTTTGGGATGCTTGCACCTTTCATGCCTCTCAAAAAGTCGTTGACGTAGACAAGGGTGGCCAGTTGACGTTCTGCAGTATGCTTTGGTGGAGTATCGAGAACGATTGTGCGATTTTGATAAGGGGGCATGGATGTACCCGCCCTGGCGAAGTTATTGGGACCTGCAGGAATCTGCGTGGCAAGTGCTCTTCGAAGGGGCCGAGAGCAGGTTGTCATGCCAAGCCTGCCAATCTAGCGGGCGCTGTACCGGCCCGGGCGAACACCCCAATGACGAAACATTGTGCCGAATCCTCCTTTTGGTTGGATGATGGGGAGCCTGACATGTTCAAATCCCACCCGAACTCCAGATTTGGGTTGGCAGATGTCGAGCAGGTAAGCTTTACTTAAGCGGTGCCTTGCATCTGCGGAGAGATGAAGATCAAGATCCCAGTCTTGAGCATCCTTGACGGCGTCGTCCCCCATATTCGGGTTTTACTATTTCAATCCCCAGCTTTATGTATTTGGGGTTTGCTGCGATATTCTTGTGGAAGACCATCCATTCTCCCTAGGTCGTGACATCTGCCCCCTTGAGTTGCCCATTTCATTACCCGGCAATCAAACTCACTTGAATCAGCCCGAGTATTCATTTCTTTCAGCATGGCTACTCCTATGGTCAATGGCGAGACAGACCACATTGTTGAAACACCATTCCTCATTGTCGGCGCAGGCCCTGCAGGAGCCTCGCTGGCGTGTTTTCTCGCCTCTCATGGCCTGACAGGCATCATGTTGTCTGCCGCTCCGGGCACTTCAGATACCCCGAGAGCACATATCACTAATATGGCTGCCATGGAATGTCTGCGTGACATCGGTCTCGAGGAGGAGTGTGTAAATATTGCCACGAAGGACGACTGCATGGAACACACCCGGTGGTGTCATAGCATGACCGGAGAGGAATGGGCACGGATCTACTCCTGGGGCAATGATCCTTATAGACATGGTGACTACAGCACGGCGAGTCCTTGCACACATGTCGACCTACCGCAAACAGGTTCGTGACTCCCATTCTCCTAGAGGAGCAAATGTCTAACTTTGTTCAGTCTTCGAACCAATCGTTGTACGTTATGCTCAACTCCATGGCTGGACCGTCCGCTTTCACACTTCTTTCCTCTCGTTCACACGCGACGAGTCCGGCATCATCACCAGTACCGTCAGAGACGATCTTTCGGGTCATTCGTATAAGATCCGCTCCAAGTACCTCTTCGGCTGTGACGGGGCCCGAAGTCAAGTCCTCAGAGAGCTCCAAATACCGCTGATCAAGAAACCTGGCCAAGGCTTGGCTATCAATGTTCTGGTCAAAGTCGATCTAACGCCCTATGTCGAGCACCGAAATGGGAACCTTCACTGGATCTTCCAGCCAGAGAAAGACCACCCAGATTTCGGCTGGTCGTGCCTCGCACGAATGGTGAAGCCTTGGACAGAGTAAGTCCAGCTTTACAATTGATGACGGAAGCAGAGCTGATCTTTTCAGATGGATGTTCATACTCTTCCCGGCAATTGGCAAGGGGACAAGTTTCGACCATGTTACCAATGAACAATATCTTGCACGCTGCAAAGAATTTGTAGGAGATGACTCGATACCGTTAGAAAGTAAGCCGCAGCTCTAAACCTCCATCTTACGATTTAGAAGCAAGACAGAAAAGATCAGGACTAACAATATTCCAGTCATCAACGTTTCAAAATGGTACATCAACGAAATCATTGCCGAGTACTACTCTGACGGCAACATGTAAGTCCCTTTCTCCTCTCACACGACAACCTAAATCAAGACATCGCTGACGCCGAAACCTCAGATTCTGCCTCGGTGACGCCGTCCACCGACACCCGCCCTTCAACGGCCTAGGCTCGAACACTTGCATCCAAGACGCCTTCAACCTTGCCTGGAAAATCGCCTACGTCCACAAAAACCTTGCCTCCCCTTCCTTGCTAGAAAGCTACAACGCCGAACGCCAGCCCGTCGGCCTCGGTGTTATCACGCGCGCCAACCAGGGCATCCGCGACCACATCCCCGTGTGGAAGGAGCTTGGCGTAATGGAGCCCACGGTCGAAGCCCGCATGGCGCAGTACAACGAACTGAAAGCGCCGACGAAGAAGGGCCGCGAGCGACGGAAACGGCTGCAGGAGGCGGTGCAGGGCACGAGCCACGAGTTCCATGGGCTGGGCATCGAGATGAACCAGCGGTACGAGAGCGGTGCAATTTATGCAGCGGATGAGAAGAAGGCAAGGCCACCGTTGCCCGACGACGCCATTCTCGAGCACGAGGTCACGACGTACCCGGGCAGTAGGCTGCCGCATGCGTGGATCAATACGCGGAATCCAGGGAAGCTGTTTAGCACGATTGACCTCGCAGGCCACGGGGCGTTTTGTCTGATTACGGGGATTGGGGGCGAGGCGTGGAAGGAGGCGGCGAAGGCTGCGGAGAAGGAGTTGGGGGTGGAGATCCGGTGTTATTCGTTGGGCTGGATGCAGGATTATGAGGATGTGTATTCGGATTGGGCGAGGAGGCGGGAGGTGGAGGAGGATGGGTGTGTGTTGGTGAGGCCGGATCGCTTTGTGGCGTGGCGGTCGATGGAGATGGTGGAGGGGTGTGAGAAGAAGCTTTTGGCGGTCATGAAGCGTATATTGGGCTGTTGAAGAGGGATGACTTGATGCAGTTACACGTTATTTTGTTTGAGACTTATAGCGTAAGCGTTTGTATTACTTGAAGCGAAGTACTTTATGGCTACTCATAGCGTACTTCCAATTACAGGCGTTTCGTAAATTCTGAAATGATAACTCGCCCAGCGCAAAAGCTACTGCAACCGCCTATACGGCAAAGGCACCAGGTACAAATCTCAGCACTCTATAACAGTGGCCTTTTCCCCCGAACTTCTGAGCTGTGCATAGCAAATGTCTTCTTCCCAGACTCACCCGGCCTCAGGGACTGCTGAACCCAGCATTTTCGTTTCGCCATGTATGAGTCCGGTAAATTTGCTCACCGACCGCTCCCGCATAGGCTCTCTTGCCTCGTTGCATATGGCCCACTCCCACTACTGCGGTATACGGCCCTTTTCGAGCAATTCAGCAAAGTCAGAACCAGCACTGCAAACACGCCAGGCTGAGTAGAGTCGACGGGGAAGTGGTCCGTTATTGCCATCCAATGTTCACCATCCAGCTAGGCGCCTTCAGCTGAAATCCAGCACGAACTCTCTACTGATCTGCCTCGTAGAGAGTTCCCGATCACACTTGGTATATATCGCATCTTGGACTGGCCCAAGTCCGCCATGTGGCTGATGGTCGTGGACATGCTTTCCCAATGCCCAATGGCTGCGCTAATAATGTATCAACTCTTCTCAATGTCCTCTCAGGCTTCAAGACATTCCAAGTCCAATGTTTCCTTTGTTGGCTCTGCATTAGATAACCGTTTTATCGATGGCAGTTCTTCTTGAATATTGAGAGCCCGGGCCTTGTGTGTCCTATATCGATAAAAAGCCAAGAGCAAAGATGCGGTCAAGGCAAGACATGGAGAAATCCATAGTCCAGGGTGAAGAGCCAGAAACTGGATATAACTAGACTTGGCTGAGCTTGACGTGGATGTTGGAGCCGCTGTGGTATTGTTGGATGCCGCATCGAGAAACTGGGAGCTATCCCCATTTATACAGCATGTTGGGCCGCAGCAGCTGGTACCGTCTGCGCAGAACGAGATGGTCGCCCCATAGCCGGCATTGACTGGTGAAAGAATGCGTTAGATACTTCTGATCGCACTGTTATAGGGATAGGATTGGGGTTCTCATACAACTCGGACACTTCAGCGTCGAATCTGACGGACTTTCAGCATTTGTATATGGTGAGTCTGCGTCGCTTGTATATGCCCAACGCCAGTTCTCAAGTGGAACAAAAGATAGCAACAAGAGGGTTAGGAGAGAGGATAGCGTTAGGGAAAACAACAGGATCTTGCACCGCATCTTGAAGCCGGGTTTGAAGACGTAGCAGAGCGTTTGCAAGAAGAAGAGATTGCATGTAAGGACAGCATGCCATAATATTATGGTTCACGGGCTCGCGAACCCAGGCTTTCCCAGGGCTGAAAAGACCGGGTTGCTTAGCCGAAGTATCGAAATATCTGGCAAATTAACAGCACAGACGTGGCGCACATGTTGGTGCCACCACGTGCATACCTTCGTGCGTGCCTTGCATTAGTCGATCCTCAGGACGACTCGGAAAGAGTGAATCGCAACATGCTAAGCACGAGAAGACCCCTATCACGCAGGAGTGTTTCTCGCCGGCGCAGGAAGTCACTCGTTGTTTCGATTGAACCATTGTGTGATGAGAGTGGTGGAGGCGGAAAAGTCGACGCCGATCATAGTTTAATTGGCCAAGGACGCGCCTTGTAGGGCAGGAAGAGACTAGTGGGCGCTATCGATTTCTGCTCTGTCCTCATCTCCCCAACCCCTTAGTGAAGGACAACGGCTATCGATGTCTACAGACACCGTAAATGACTTCTACAAGCTTGTTAATGATCTAGAACACAATCTTGACCTATCCAGCTGCTCTGCGGCACACACGCCTCGCCGGGCGAATGCGCTCATCCACATCGTCGTCCTTGCAGCATCCGTCCGTCAGCCTGCTGCTGCCAGCTTTGCCTAAAGCTCAATTTGATCCTTCGTTTCACTCGATCTGTCTCTGCTTGATTTCGTCTTTCACCTCCTGTCAAGGGCACCATTCAACGAACAGAAATTATGACAAGCTCAGAAAAAAAATACTGCCCCGGAAATTGACTGTTAGAATTTTTGATGAGGCCTGCTTACACCAACTACCATTGCAGTGATTGTTAGGAAACTCAATTGAGTGGGCTGTTTCAGCCCACCTCCACCAGGATTAGGGGACAACGCCGACCAACACAATACATCGCAAGCCCCCCAGCTAGCCTTCCACTTGGCTGACCTTCTCCTTACCAGTTTCTCAGTCCGAATCGAACCTGACGCCCACTACAAATGGGGCAATGGTTCATAACATTTCCTGTACAATTCTCCACCTTGGTTTACATAGACTTCAACCTGGTACACCTCACGCCTTGTCTCAAATCTTAAGTTTCCCAACATGTTGATGCAGCAAAAGAAGCAACCAGTGGTATCACAATGGGGCTGAGGTACGCCAGAACCCTTGTAGACCTTATCGAAGATGCCGCCCTCCGAGGCAATATCGGCATGGCCAGGATTGGGCTTGACACAGACGATGCCAAAGCTGTGGCGCGCATCCCGCCCCGGCCTCACCAACTTGGCGTTTTGTGAAAATCTGCTCGACTTATAAGGGTGGAGAGAGCAAGAATAGCTAGGGAAGCTTGACTAGTCATTGAGCAAAGCAACCTTGACTGCAACCCATCAACATGTCATGAGATGGGGCCGAGGACGTGGGAACGCTGGGAAATTGTCTTGAGTAAATATGAAATTAGAATCAGGATATCAAATGTGCATTACAACCTTATAACCGTGCTTTTCTGGAGCCAGAGCAGCATCAAGAAAATAGCTCACCCCACTCTGGAAAAGCTTTGTCCATAAGCTCTGCCAATTGGCAAACACTGCGCTCCTCTCGCGGTCCATGCTATGAATTCATTTTCACTCTCGGTTCGTGCTCCTTCATAGTGCCCAGATTCCCCATCCCGCTTGTTGCGTCTCACCAACACCACCACCTTCACCAGCGCGGCGGCCTTTGCAATAGGTCATCGGACGAGTTCAACATCTCTAGCTCCTCTGACCAGCCAACATGGTCGACTCCGTTGGATCCAAAGGCATCACAATGCCTGCTTCAAGCTGGAAGCAGCACTGAGGCAGAACTGTTGAGAATCATCACCTGCTCCCACTCCGATCCTACTCGCATGCGCAGGAAACTTCTTCTGCGATATTCGCAGCCACGATGGAGCCATACTCTTCAACTCTCTAAAACGCCTATTGGAGAAAGGAGCCCAAGATTCAAAATGGGCGCGGATCCGGAAAGAGGCTGTAGCGCGCTCCGACTCCAGCTCCAATATACCGGCAATAAGCTCCAACGTACACTGAATAAGCATTGCTTATGACAGGTGTGGGTCATAATGACAGGTCAAGCAGGACGGTGTGCTTGTTTCGTCCGTCACCTTCTCCTCGAGGGTGTGGTCTTTACACCTAGAACCTCAAAACAACAACCTCTTGACTTGCATTTTGGCCAACGAGGAATCGCTCATCTCCGGCAATCCTCCCCATATGGCAAATCTCTCTCGAAAGCTCATCGTTCAGGGCCACAGGCCTTTCGCCGAGCGCTTCGACTCGGAGCAATTTCTGATTCTCGGATTGCCCGGTGAAGACTGTCTCCACTAGCGAAAACCTTACTTTTGCCGCCTCATCTACAACGTCCATGATTCCCAGAAACCACTTCTCCGCTTCCAAAACGTCGGCCGTCTCCATGCTCCCGTTGCCGCGGTATGGGGGCAAATTACCATCCCACTCCCTTCGTAGATGAGGCCCTTGTGCACAAATTGGAAAAGATATCGTCCTTGCACACCACAAGCGCTCTGCGGGGTCATAATATCCCTCTCGCCCCCCCACAACACGTACATTTTCGCGAACAGTAATTGTCCCTGCATCACTGTCCAGCGTGAACGACATGAGACTTATGGCGCCGCGCTGGCGGATGCCGAAGTGTTCGAGGTCGCGGAATGAAAATCGCGTAATCACGTATGGACCATAGGGATCTTTTGGAGAGAAGGGAGGATCAGGCTTGTGGCGGCCTGTGGGGTCGAGCGACGGCAAGTATTTGGAAGGGTGAGAGATGTCCCAGACGTTGAGCGATTCAATGGGAAGTTCCTCGTCGCCAGTGTACATGCTACGGTTGGGTTGCCATATGTAAATTAGGTAGTGAGTGCGGGTGTGGATGGAGAAGAAGCGGTCGCGGCTATTGAGTGGGAGGCCAAGGAAATGGAGTTTGAATTCGGATCGAAAGGCGATGGTCCAGTGTCTAGGAGTGTCGGAGACGGAGGAGTCAAGAACAATGTCAAAACAGCTAGCATAATGGCGGTGTACGCGTTCTAAGTCATTTAGTGCGTGATATGAGGTTTCTTCTGCCCATTCGATGATCAGAGTGCGCTCTTTGAGGCGGAAGTTTCGAATCACACGTTTGGTCAGGTCGAATGGGATCGGATATTGAGCATCGGCCTCGAGATCGACCAGCAAGAGGCCAAGATGGACGGGGACCGTGATGTTTTTGCGGGCATCCCATTTGTACTCTGGCTGTCTTGGAGGACCGTACACCAGCAGACCATCCTCGTAGGACCAGAACGAGGGTCGGAAAAGGTACGCTTGCTCACCCGGTCGACGCGGATGGTTCTCGTATGGCGCCAGCGGACTTTGGTGATACAGCCGAGCACCAGGCTGGCTATTGTGGTACTCCCAAGGGCTCACTGGATGCCAGTGGGCGAGGCGCACATGTTCTGGCACAGCTGACTTGTATTTTGTGATTGAACGAGCTCTTCCGTGGGTAAGATGGAAGTATCGGGCAGCTATTTGATCGAAGATCCCACGCCAGTCCACATTGCTGGCCTGGGCAGGATTGCTGAACACGCCATTTGGGGGGAAGTTTCTAACCTCTCGAGCGAAGGGGTACTTCTTCAACATGAGTCGTAGATACTTGGGTTCAGAGAAGACTCTCCGCCATGATTTCGATACCTTGCGACTTCGGACAAAGTCCCAAGCTTCGAGATTGTCAATGATTAGCAGAAAGATATCTTCAGGAAGATCTGGTAGCCCGATGAGCTGAGGCGCCACATTCCCTCTCATCACGTCATCAAATTTCTCCATCGAGGTTTCAGAACCCGGCCGAGACCATTGAGCGTCATAGGTAGTTTGCTGTAGACCTCCAAATAGTTGTCCATTGGTTGACTAGGCCAGTAGAGCAAGTGCCGGAGCAATATAGCGAGAAGCTCGAGCTAGCACTCCCCGCACAGTTTGGTGCTAGCCTTCAGACATATGGATGAAATCAGCTTGAGTTTGTCCAAAGCCATTCTCGCACTTAGTGACGATGAGCGAGATTAGAAAATATCGAGATAGGCGTCGTGACTGAGGTCCCTAGTGTCGCGTGGTCGACAGCGACTTGGAGCCCGATCCCGTCGGCCCTAGAGAAACTACGCTAAGGGCGGCAGGGTTCAGCAGCCTGGTCTTAATTTTTGGGGAAGTGTATGTGGGGGGTAGATCAAAAGTCAATGAATCTCGTCCTGTGAAGGGCATGATCCCATCATAGGTTTGTATTTCCACTACTTGATCTTAGGTTTCTTCCGTCTTGCATCAGAAGCATCATTTCTACATACATGACCTTGAACAACGCAAATGTCTTTCCACGGCGACTCCCACTGCACAAGATGGGACTTCGAACTCAAATGGGTCAGACTTCACGGTCAAGGCCGGCTTGGCTGAGAGGCTGAAAGGGGGAGTCATCATGGATGTTACCAATGCGGAGCAGGTATACTCATGCACTTGTTAGATCGCGATCACATACTGACCTGGTCCTCGCACAGGCTCGCATTGCCGAAGAGGCAGGCGCCTGCGCCGTCATGGCCCTCGAGCAAGTCCCCGCCGATAACTGCCGCGATGGTGGTTTCGCCCGCATGTCCGATCCCTCAGTGATTAAAGAGATTTAAGCCGCTGTAACAATACCTGTCACGGCCAAGGCGCGCATTGGCCACTCCGTCGAGTGCCAGATCCTGCAGGCTATCGGTGTCGATTATATCGACGAAAGCGAAGACCTCACACCTGCCAACGATACATTCCATGTTGATAAGAATGCGTTCAAGGTTCCATTCGTATGCGGCTGTCGCAATTTGGGTGAGGCATTGAGAAGAATAAGCGAAGGCGCGGCAATGGTCCAGACGAAAGGCGAAGCAGGAACCGGAGATGTGGTTGAGGCTGTAAAATACGTAAAAACTGTGACTCAGGAGATCTCCAGGGCCAAGGCAACATATGAGGGCGGAATGAAGGAGCTCTGAGGGCGATGACTAGAGAGATTGGATGTGAGATGGCCTTGCTGCGACAGACTGCACAGCTAGGACGTCTGCCAGTTGTCAACTTTTGCGGCTGGTAGAATCTCGACCCCAGCGGATGCAGCCGGGATAATACAGCCAGGATGTGACGGAGTTTTTGTTAGATCAGGCATTTTTAAGTCCGGCAACGCAGCCAAAAGAGCAAAGGCGATTGTTATAGCCACCAGAGATTACGGGACGCTGCGACTCTGGCAGGGGTTAGTGAAGGCCTAGGCGAGGCCATTGTTGGCATCAATTGTGGAAGCATGGCGCCGGGAGAGAAGATGGTCGGCAAGGGATGGTAGTCATTTGCTGTGATGGCATTGCATGGTCTGGCGCAGGGTGGAGGCTGTGCATGCATCTTGTGGCATTTAAACGACAAAAGTTTGGAGGTATTAAGATCATTGAGAAATCACTGGAGAGCAATTGAAATACTGATGCAACTTTCTACAAGGAGGAACCAAAAGCGAGAAGAGTGTCCTGCTCGTGGCAATTGCATGTAGCAGCCACTTTTCTCACATCTCACGTACTGATTTCAAATCAGTAATCACTGATTAAATGTGAGCATTCTGATCCATTCCATGGGATTTTGAAGTTCGTATGTGGGTGGGAAATGGATCTACACATGTTCCGCATGAACTTACTAAGGCATTTTCATGTGACTCGATGATTGTCTCGAAGTCGTTCTTCACCCTCCCAGACTTGCTTGTTGAGTACGATTGACTGGACTTGGCTCCCTCAAATATGACATCTCAGCCGCCGCCGCCCTGCACCAAGCCCGACTATAATCTTGCCTTCGCAAACTCGTGGGAAGAACATGGGACTCTCGAAGAATAGGCCGAATCGAAGTATGTCACGCTGCCAGCAATTGAAAGAGGCGGCTATGGTTTGCTGAGCCAGGTATGGGGTAGACTAATGGAGACAGGTCATGAGGCTAGCACCGATACTAGAAAGCCCGGCGCAGAGGTAAGCGGCTCTAGAGAAATTAGATGTAGCTAAGAGGAAGAAAGAGAAAGAAGGACGAACCGCAAGCCATCACTAGGAGAGAAAGCGAAGAAGCTGGTGAAAGGGATGCAACAAGAGGAGGTGGCATTCAGATAGACCAACAGTGCATTGACATTTTGATTGATTCGAGCACTTCAGTTTTGAGGAGGAAGCTATCTGGTCCTACGCCAGAACTCTATTGGATTATGTAGGAGTTAGTATGGAAGGAGCCTGCACCAGCATCTTCTCGTCAAGGGTTCATACAGCGATAGCTGCAGTATAAACAACGGAAATATTCTTGTTAGAAGGTATTTGTCGTGATAGACGATGTTGGAAGGCACCCGACTTTTCAAATTCTTCCTCTGCGCAAACTCAAAAGGAATTAAGGAGAAATGTTTCCTCGACTTTACTGAGCGCCCTATGAAAATCTATGAATGATTGTTACTCTGCTCATTCGAAAGTGTAGAGTATCGAGAATCTTCTCTTATTGCGAACATCTGTAATGAAGGATGCCTGATGGTTGCTGAACGATTGCTCGTGCATTTGAGTTTACCGCTAGGCTCACTGCCCAGGTAACTAAAACGCCGTGCGCCGACTAAGTGTCTCAGTAGTTGAAGCCTGGCGCGATTTCCCGCCGCTTCTGCCTCCACAGCAGGCCAAGAGTCAAACCTCAGACCCGCTTTCGACTTCCCCAGTGGTCAAACTAACCTAGCTGTCAGATGCGGCACTGATATTACGCAGCTGTGCTCATCGCACGGTAGTAAATTCCGATGTAGTGCCGCACGTCAAAAGCCTCGTCCACATTCGTATGAGCATCTCAGATCCAATGATTGCCAGGTCCGATACAGGCATCTGTGGTGCTGACCGCTGGCCCGCTTCCTGCGGCACGGTGCATGACTTCATCCAAGTATATGCTACCTACTACCACCTTCCAAGCCTAATCCTTAATGACATTAGTTAGCCTGCGGCCACCAGAGAATTTACAAGACGTCAGCATGGGAGATCTATTGGGAGCTGTGTCAAAGCGTGACTCGCATAGGGCCAACAGGAAGGGTAGCAAAGTACCATACCAGGCAACGCCTCCTGCTTTCTTCCCGGCCGTCTAAACATCCACTATATTTTTACGAGAAATTATTGGCCATACCTTCGGCCACCTACCGAGACGGCTTGACCGTGGGCAGGGATGGCAGAGGTTGAAGACCGCCACGTTCAGAAGCACATCCAGTGAAGCTCTTTCAATGCCAGCTGCACCACAGATCTTGACTCTCGGAGAACGGCGAACCCGCCTAAGACTATGTTAGGTCAAGGCTTCTAGCTTGGAGTGACGAATACCCGCTCTGTAGGCGACGCCTTAGCGTATGATGCGCCAGTTGGGAGCCGTTTCCGCTGCTGCTCCAGCAGCTCTTGTCCTATGGCTGAGTACTTCTACATGCACTGCATGTGACACCCGTTTCGTGCCGGTCTTCACTCGGACAGTTCTTGTTGCTCTCTTTCTCAGTCCCTCCCCCCTCCCTCATTCTTCACACTTTTGAACCCATATCTTTTCATCATTAAATCACATCAGTTGCGGGACTAGTGCCATATTCACTTCCATGCCTGGCCCAAGCCGAGGTAGACGAGATTGGAATGGCCATCGCGGATTTCGTGGCGGTGATTCTGCCATAGGTGGAGGCGGACGAGCTCGAGGCCACCAAAGCACACGAAGAAGAGGAACGACAACCCCCAATGACCAGCGATCCTGCTACAGCTTCCAGCAAACTGGACATTGTCGATATGGCACAAAATGCATCTATTCACACGACTCAACAATAGGCTCGAATAATAGCGTCTTGCCATCTGTGAGTCGTGAAAGACTAGAAGACACGCCCGAACGGCAGAAGGCAAAAGACGATTACTACTCTTGGAAAAGACTCATCAAGAACCCACCCAGACCGAATGACATCGAGACGATTCGCTTGCTGTGGAGCGGTGGTCTAAATATCCTTGAAGGAGAGGATCGTGAAGGGAGACAAATGCTTCCGCGTGATCTGGATAACGAAGAGTACTTCGGTCGTCAGCACATGAAAGCTCTCTTGACCATGCAAACACACACACGCGGACATGGTACCTATGTCGATCTTGCCCGACCATTCCTTCTCGTTATGAGCCACCCCGCCATCTTGGACTGCTTGACAGTCGATACCTCTGTCGGGAACCTGTACAATTTCATCAGCGGCGGCAGCGGGTCCAGAGCAATTCTCTTCTTTCGAAATCTCTGCACAAACCTGATCGAGCAGCACCTTGAATCTACTGCTAGCGACTCGTCAATGGCCCTGGAAGAGACGCTCGACGCAACCACAATTACACTTCGCGAATTGCTGAGAAGAGAGGCACGAGCTGCCTTCAACGATGATCTTCCAGACCTACTGGGCTCGCTGGAGAACATTGCCCAGATTTCTCTAGGAAACTCCATGGCCGCCCAGAGGATATGCAAGAGGGTTGGAGAGATCCGGACAATGGTCGCACGTGCAAATCGTCTGCTTCATGAAGAAGAAGGGCCAACCGTGCATGGGGTCTCAACGACCGTGGTGACTTCTACATATCCTCGTGAGATAATCTTGTAAGCTTCCCACACAATCCAGTCAAGGAGTGGCTTGGAGCTTCCCCCGTCGAGGGCCTGCTGGATCCGCTGTCTGACGGTTTGCACTTTTTCGGAGTTTCTGGAACATCGGCGTCCTCACCAGTTAGCGTTCTGATTGTTGCGAGAGATCAGATTTTCCAAGACATAACCGCTAACTGTACGGTGGACGCAGGCCACGAGATCGCCACGATAACGACAAAATGGATTTCACAAAGATCAAGATACTGCCTACTGAAGACGAGATCCGAAGCAATCACCCAGAGTTTCTAACCTCTATTGAACTCGACCAACCACACTTTCTCACCGACAGAGCTGAGCGACACCTTGACACGCTGTTCCGTCTTCTCCGACACGATGTGTTCGGTGAGTTGAAGGAGGCTCTTGGCCAACTGATGATTGTACTTGACAACGACCCGTCCGTGGTCGAAAATCCAAATCTCAGCCTCGGAAACATACGAGCTTACCCGAATCCTAAAGCTCACATCAGGTATATCACATTCAGTCAACGGAGAGGGTTAGAAGCTCAGATATCTTTCCCGCAACCGCGTCCCTTACGCAAGAAGTCCGCGTCTGAACGGTGCAGATGGTGGCAAGAGTCAAAGCGCATGGAAGAAGGTACTCTGCTTTGCTTCCTTTGTGCAGATGACTCCAGAACCTCGCTTCTTTTCTTCACAGTCAGTGAGAAGTGCACAGATTTGAAGCAAGACTATAGTCTCGGTTCCGAAAATTACCAAGCGACAATTCTGACAAAGCTTGCCACTCAAAATCAGCTTGATTTGGAGCTGATGACTCGGCTGAGCTGTAAGAATACACGCGGGATCCTAATCGAACTTCCTGGCGTTGTACTCGCCACTTTCATCCCAATTCTCGAAAACCTCCAAAGCATGCAACGATCGAGCCGGCTGCCATTCGCTCAACTGATTCTGCCTGATCAAGTCTCAGCTTCCACCAACACATTGGAAGCACTCAGTATTCTCCCACCGGCCTACGCTCGACAGCCAGGATTTGCCTTCTCACTGAAACCAATTCTGAAGAATTCTGGTGATCCTCTGACTATCGATTCGAGAACATCAGTGAAGGACGATGCTTTTGTCGATGAGCTCAAAGCGCGAACAACGCTTGATCGAGGGCAATGTCAAGGGTTGATTGCAGCGCTCACTCGTGAGTATGCGCTTGTCCAAGGTCCTCCGGGAACAGGGAAATCTTACCTGGGTGTCCAGTTGATGAAGGTGTTATTGGAATCGAAAACAAAAGGTAGACTTGGGCCGATAGTTGTTGTGTAAGTCCTCCTCCCCCCAAACCAGGTGGCGAACTCTACCGGCGTTCTCTCCTCGGGTATAAGAATGTGAGGAGCCGACAATGTACTCACCAGCATGCGGAGGTGGTACGCATTCAATGGAGAAGAGCATGAAGTTTTCACAGGACTCGGAACCTGAATGTTGGAGCATCTCAGCTTTGCTATCCCAAATCTAGCGCACTTCTTGATCTGAATCTTTACCTCGAAACGTGGTGTTTTGTCCACCTTCTCGCATCTTTTCAAAGCAACTGTAACTAACAATTAGTACAGGTGTTACACCAATCATGCACTAGATCAGTTCCTGGAACATTTGGTCGAGATTGGAGTGAAGAAAGTTATTCGGATCGGAGGTCAGAGCAAGTCAATTATTCTTGAGGGCAAAAATCTTCGCGTTGTGTCCCAGGGAGAGGCCAAAACCAAGTCTGAAGGATATATTCTCGGATTAAACTATTCAGCACTCGAAGATCAAGAGAAATCTGCAAAATCGACCTTAGGGTCGCTTCATGGTACACAAAAGCGACCAAGCTGGGCCAACCTCAAAAATCACCTGATGTCAAGACACCGCCGTATTTTTGTACAATTCTCACGATTTGACGAAGACGGCTTTGAGGCTGTTGGCCCTGAGCCTTTTGATGCTTGGGTAAAAGCCACAGGCCCCGCCCATTCGCAACGAGCAGCTGCGACAACCCCTTCTCCCAGAGCCGTCGACCAGATACTAGAGAGCGCGATGCAAAACGTCCATTCTGTGCCACCACATGAACGACACCACCTCGTGGAGCTTTGGATGGAGGAGATCCGAAAGGACAAAACAGACCGGCTTTATGAGCAGGTTGAGCATGCCACTACTCTCCGCCAGAATTTATCAAATGTCCATGACGAGGTTGACCGACGCGTCCTCCAGACAGCAGATGTTATTGGCGTTACAACTACTGGACTTGCTAAAAGGATCTCTGTCCTTAAGCGCGTCAAATGCAAAGTCGTCATATGCGAAGAAGCCGGCGAAGTCATGGAGTAAGTGGCCCCCCTTTGATAACGTGTGGTTGGGATGATTGTTCAAGCTCTTTGAGATTCCGACGTGCTCTCATTTTTCTCACAAGCAGGCCTTGTATGAGAAATCGCTGCTAACCATACCTTTTTGCAGGCCTCATATGGTGTCAGCGATGCTGCCTAGTGTGGAGCATTTCATCCAGATTGGTGATCACCAACAACTACGCCCTCAAATCAATAATTTCAGCCTTTCACTTGAAAGTCAGCAAGGAAAAGCTTACCAGCTGGATCGAAGTCAGTTCGAGCGTCTTTCGGTCCGCCAGCCGGGAAGACCGCAATTTCCGGTCGCTCAATTGAATGTGCAGCGACGCATGCGACCCGACATCTCGACATTGATCAGAGAAACCATATATCCTCGCTTGTTAGACCACGAAATCACAAAGACGCTTCCAGATGTCATTGGCATGCGTCAAAATGTCTTTTGGCTGGACCACAGTCATGAGGAAGAAGGCAAGCAAGCGGACGTGCACCAAAAGTCACATAGTAATGCCTGGGAAGTTGACATGACTCATGCACTCGTTCGGCATATCGTTCGCCAAGGCGTCTACAAGAGCAGTGAAATTGCTGTATTGACACCTTATACCGGACAATTGCAGAAGCTACGTGCGAAAATGCGCAGCGACTTTGAAATTGTGCTCAGTGAGCGTGACCAAGAGACGCTTGCAAAGGAGGGCTTTGACATTGGTGATTCTTCCTCTGAAGACGAGCATTTGCCAGACTCATCGGGTTCGAGTCGAAGGTCACTTGAGAAGAAGAAGCTGAGTGAGCTTTTACGTGTTGCTACCGTCGACAATTTCCAAGGCGAAGAGGCCAAAATCATTATTGTCTCCCTGGTTCGAAGCAACAACGTCCAAAAGGTGGGGTTCCTCAAGACTACCAACCGTATCAACGTACTCCTCAGTCGCGCTCAGCATGGTATGTATCTCATTGGTAACCGTGACACTTATTCCCACGTACCAATGTGGGCTCAAGTGCTTGCTCTACTGCAAGCAAAGGACTCTGTCGGCAAGTCGCTTGAACTCTGCTGCCCTCGACACACGGATACCAAAATTGTGGTGACCGAACCTGATGATTTCGGAAGACTCAGCCCTGAAGGTGGCTGTCAACTTGCCTGCGACAGGCGTCTCTCTGATTGTGGTCACCGATGTCAAGCCAGATGTCACTCGGAAGGCATGCACCTAGTTTTCGCTTGTCCGCAGCCTTGTCAACGCCTCCACAGTCCGTGCAATCATAGCTGTCAAAAGGAGACATGTGGGGAAGATTGTGGCCTATGCATGATCAAATTGAATAACATCCAGCTTCCGTGTGGCCATACGAAGGACAAAGTTGCGTGTCATCTTACCCAAGATCTCAGCAAGGTCAGGTGCACCGCCCTCGTTCAAAAGCAGGTTCCGGACTGCAAGCATACGGTGCAGGTCGAATGTTGGCGAGATGTAGCCTCAGAGTCGTTCCAGTGTCCCACTCCTTGTAAGACAATTTTTGCGTGCGGCCATCCATGTTCCGGGTCTTGCGGTCGATGCAACAAACTGGACACTGGTGAGTTCTCCCTACTACGAATAGTCCAGGATGGGGTCACTCAAGCTCTCGAAGTGCTAGACATCCTCCCGAACTAGCCTTTCACTCTTTTTACAAGTCCAACCCCTTATGAAAGATCATCGCTAACTATATGGTGTATGTAGACCACCAACCAATCGTCGAACACCCGCCTTGCACAAAAGTCTGCGGCCGACTCTCTGGGACTTGCAACCATGCCTGTGGAAGTCGTTGTCATAGTGGCCGTGACTGCGGGCCTTGTGTATCACCTTGCGAGGTAAGACTTCTTCCAGGCTTGCATTCTTTTCATTCAAGCAAAAGCAAGTAAAGCTTGAGGCATTCACAACCCTGGAAGACGCAAGCACTCAACGCATCGACCAGTCTTTGCTGCATATAAGGGTCTCAATTGTCAAGGCTCTGGAGGACAACTTGCGTCCATGCATGCACATTTTCAACCGTTCCTCTATGGCGGAAGCTGACCGCAAGTAGGTTCGTTGTGCACACTCTCGGTGTACATTACCGTGCTACGAGCCATGTGCACCTTGTGTCGAGAAGTGCACTTGGTCATGCGAACATAGTGGAAGTTGCCGTCTGCCGTGTGCTGCACCATGCAGCCGACTCCCCTGCAATCAGCGTTGCTCCAGAATGCTGTCTTGCGGACACCAATGCCCAGGGATATGCGGCGAGATATGTCCCGAAGAGCATTGTCAGATATGCTCCGATCGAAAGGAAGCTCGAGTGGATCTTCTCGAGATGAAGTCTTACAGTGAAATCGATCTGAACGAAACGCCTATTGTGGTCCTTGGGTGTGGCCACTTCTTCACGGCGGAATCGCTCGACGGACATATCGGTATGGCTGAAGTATACGTCCAAGATGGGTAAGTTCCCTCTACGACGTCTCTGAGAAACCATCGCTAACTACACGGTCTATATAGGTCCGGACAGTTCACTGGCCTTCTAGATGTCTCTGCAGCCCTTGCTGGAACAATCCCGCGTTGTCCAGACTGTCAGGGTGTGGTCAGACAGTACACCACTCAACGCTTCAACCGAGTAATCAATCGGGCTGTGATTGATGAAATGTCGAAACGATTCCTGGTAAACGGCAAGACAGAGCTCCAAAGTATCGAGCAGCAGGTGGCAGAATTGGACAAGAGTCTTGAAGATACCAGGGAGGATATCATCCAATCTATTCGTCAGGCAGGAGCACATCCAACCAAACAGCTCACCACTTCGAAGCAGTCGGAGATTAGTCAAAAGCTCAAAGATCGAAACCAGCAGTGCAGAAAGCTGGAACAAGCTATCAAGGACTTCCGCAAGAAAGTCGCTGATAAACACCAGCCAGCGCAGAAGCTGCACGAGGCCACAATTCAAGCAGCAAGAAGTGGATCTATCGACCAAATGCTGGCAGACCTGAGTTTGGAAAATGCTGTCCCATCTGTTGAGCGTGATCGACGGGTTACTTTGGGCGGTCGTGCTGCGCAGCTGAAGGTGGAATCTATATCCCTTGCTGACAGGTTCAGCATCGTTCAAGTTCTAAGATCACGGCTTTCTAGTGCCTCCGTCAAAATTGCTGGAGGTGCTCCTGACCAGCAGGCCAAGCCATTCTTCCAATCCTGCAAGTCTTTCATCACTGACTGTGAGGTTGAGAGTCTGCCCAAGCTTGGCGTGGAGGCATGTCTTCACTACGCGAGGATTGCGCAATCCTATAGATCGTTTGGGTCTGCTACAGCGACCGATGCCACAAAGCCTTCTGAATATGTTAAGACGGCCCAGGAGCTGTTGGAACGGGCGCGTGGATTATGTGATAAGAAGTTTCAGAACGCCGAGCTCTTGCGCGAAGCGATTGACGCTTCCATCAAACAACTGAGGATGGAGTGGCATGAAGAGGTAACCGCGGACGAATTGGCCGCCATCAAAGCTGCCATGGTTGGCGGACCAGGAGGGATTGCCACCCATTCCGGTCATTGGTATAACTGTCAGAACGGGCATCCGGTGAGTTCACTGCAAAAAATATCTTCTGCATGCACCTCATATCTCTCGTGCTTAATCTCATTTGTGCGCTGCATCGGATGGCGGGTATTCGTCGTTTTGCTTGTACTCGAACTTGTTTTACACCCGGGGGGATTTAGTTGCTTCCTGTCTCTTGCTCTATCCAACCAGGCTAGGCTAGATACGACAGCTCAAACATTTTCGTTCTTTCTGTGGCCTGTGGCGCCTTTACTAACGCTGAGAACAGTTTGCAATCGGCGAGTGCGGAATGCCGATGGAGCTAGCACGCTGCCCAGAATGCGGAGCACCCATTGGAGGGCAGGGTCATCAGGCAGTCGATGGAGTAACGCGTGCAACCAATATGGAAGCTTGAGATGTAAGATGATTGCGTTGTCTACGCCGGCCAACAGAGACTTCGGCGTCATGCTCGAGCAAGACCCACGCAAACTCCGACGATCTGAAATTGGACGAACGTTATCAATGGCCAAGAACTCGCTGGGATATATAGGCTAGGGATATATACTTGATGCCATCTTTTGCTTAGAGACACAATGGCGCAACATATTGCAACTGTAAAGATTCTGGAAGTCGAAACGAACCCACGAGTATTATCTGCTCTACTGCCGCATACTCATCCCCGCGCTCTCTCCGATGACAGCTTAATCCCATACCTTTACAGCACCTTAAAAAGTCTGGGCCTCATCCGGGCCTTTTTGAGTTTCAATCACCAGAGATCCCCGAAGTCCAACTGGAACTCGAAACAGTGCGGCGACAGATGGAAAGAGGGAAAGACGGATAAGGAGAGACAGGCAGGGAAAATCTCTAGGTCTCCTATCTTATAAATAGTGGTGCAGTGGGTGATCTGGAATATACACGTCCGTAAAGTACACGTCTATGAGGTGCACACTCGTGAGATGCACGGTTATAAGGTACACGCCCTTGAGATACACGCCTGTGAGGTACACATCTATGAGATATACGCCGATGGGATATGCGCCCTGGCGCCCATGAGATCCATGTCCGTGAGATGCAAGCCCATAAGACACATGCCCATGAGATGCACGCCCATGAGGTGCACCTCCGTGAGGTACACGCCCTTGAGATACACGCCCGAAAGGGTTTGGGATCTCCTACCTTACAAACGGTAGTGCGGTGGTTGATTTGTCGAGATCTGAGTTTGTGAAATACGAGTTTGTGCGCTAAGGGATAAAAAGGTCCCTATCCGCTGCCGCACTATCCGCCGCCGCACACTGACACACAGGGTTGTCTTTTGTACCTAGTGGCCCTGCTTCATCTTCCTTTCTTTAGACTTGATGTCCTCGTTTAACGACACCTCTATTGATTCGCTCTAGACTGGCCTCCTAACACAAACTCAACCACGCTCATCCTCGCCTCACCACCCACCAGTGGTCGATGGGCCTGGGCTTTCATGGGCCAGCCAAAAAAGCCTGCCCAGCCCATGGATAGCCCATGGGCCTGGATAAGCCCATAGCCAAATGCGGTAATTGTGAAAGAGGGAGCTCCAGGAGTC
>Ga0335072_10000569_pt1 | contig 69413 bp, 61 predicted proteins | sample Lox_Sample_21_FD_206725 | JGI IMG/M metagenome (GOLD analysis project Ga0335072, IMG submission 206725) | Soil microbial communities from Loxahatchee National Wildlife Refuge, Florida, United States - Lox_Sample_2.1 | ecosystem: Environmental > Terrestrial > Soil > Wetlands | place: USA...
GATGTAATAGAAGTCAAATGGCCAACAACGCAAAAGCTCGAGCGCTTCACCAATGTACCGGCAAATCAGATACTCACTATCCGTGAAGGCGAAGGTGTCGTCGCCGCCTATAAGCCGAAATCAACGTAGTTAGTCATCCTTAAAGGCCCAACAACAGGAGTGACCAGCACCATGTCTTTTCAAGGGTGAGAAGCAGATGTTTGCTGCCCATTCAGAACCACCAGAAACTGCCTGATCTCGCGCCGATGGCGCTCTACAGCAGCTGCCTGCGCCTTCTCCAACTCGTCATGCAGTTGAAACTCCTGTTTAGCCTTCACCGATTTGCCCGTTCGCTCATATGCCACAGCCAGCCTGTAGTGTGCTTCGCTGAGCTGGGGATTTACTCCGATTGCCTTGGTGTAGTAGCCGATCGCTTTCTCATAATTACGCTCCTCAGCGTAATAAATCCCAAGTTGCAGATATGCTTCATCGTACCTGGGATCAATTGCCACTGCTTTCGCAAGCAATGACTCGACTTGCTGCATGTCTTGAAGATTCGCCGGCACTCCCTGCCGCTTCCATATGGCCATTGCCAGATAATAATTCGCGCGGGCATCTTTCGGCTGCTCCTGCACAAAACGTGTCAGCTTTGGCTCAACACATGGCAGCGGAGCAGGCGAAGCCATATCAATCTTGCCCAGGAAGATATACGGAGCCGGGTCTGCCGGATTCAAATCCGACGCATCGCAGAGGCGCAACGCCGCCTCATCATAGCGCGCACTGGCGAAAAGAGCAGCTCCCAGCGCGGCCAGCATCCGGGCCGATTTCGGATGGGCTTCGGAGCCATTTCTGAGCACTTCCACAGCAGGCCACACTGCCCGATGCAGCAGTAACTCAGAACCCCATGTGAAATAATTCTGTTCGCTGGGATCGAGCCGGACCGCTTGCTCGTACTCATGAACCGCAGAAAGAGAATCGCCCATCCCTTCATCAATATCGCCAGCAAGGCGATGCAGATCGGCATTATTCTCATGCGCCAGCAAATGATAGACGTGTTCACGGGCATGGATGAAATCGCCCGTCTCTTTGTAGGCCACCGTCAAGTCGTACTCGTTGCCGCGATTTGCAGGATCAATCTCGTATGCGGTTTCAAGCGGCGAAATTGCTTCGCGATAGCTTCCCTTATGAAAACAGAATTCCCCGAGTTGATGATTTGCCTCAAAACTTTTTGGAGCAGCAGCAAGGGCCGCGCGCAACTTGATTTCTGATTCGCTCGCAACTTCCACGCCCGCGGGACCAGACGTCGTGGCTGCCGGATTCTCTGGATTGAGTCTCGCGGTTTCACGTGCGAGGCTTTCGCTGGTTCGCAGGCTGGCATCCGATCCATGCCCGCCTACCGCCGTCCAATCCGTAATGCCCGCCACGGTAAAATTCGGCTGATCGGCAAATGCCATGGCTTCGTCAGGCGATGGCGTGGACACATGAGAATTCGAACCGGCTACATTCGGCGCTTCGAGAACAAGCTTGATGTTCGGTGGCTCAGCCTGAGTAGATCCAGAGACGCGAATGACTCGGCTGCGAAGCCCGGATTTTTCTGCGCTAATGAAATAATTCCCGACTGGAAAGTCTTGAAACACGAACACGCCATCGGAATTTGTCTTGGTTGCGAGCCCAGCGCTTCCTTCTTGCTCGATGCGCACTGTCGCGTCGTTTACAGGCTTACCGGCTGAATCCGTGACGGTGCCGCGAATTGAAACCCCGCCCCCTTGTTGCGAAGAACCTTGCTGAGCAACCGCGCTCCCCATCGACCAACTCGCCAGTGCCATGGCAACAGTGACGAGTCTCCAAAAACCCTTGCATTTCCTGGCTCCAGATAAAGAACGGCTGTCGTTGAAACTTGCCATGATGAACGCGACTTAACTCTTCTGGCATTTTACTCGCTAGATTTGGGGAAATTGGCCTGCATTACTGGCTGGGCTCTGCCGATAACTGTTCCAGGAACTCATAACGGGCCCGTTGCTTATCAGGACGCGCCTCGGGTGTTGGAATAAGGTGCATCACCTGCCAGCCATCCGCAGCATTGTACGTGGGCCACTTTGGCAGGTCGCCTCCATTCGGGTCGCCGGTTTTTGCAAAGTTCGTCCAGTAGGTCTGGATGATCTCGGACATCTTCCGGTCTTCGGGACGCCATACTGCTCTCTGGCGTGAATCAAGGGTGCCGAAGACGTACTCGATGTCATCGGAGTGAAAGGTTGTGCCTGCGGAATGAAACTTGTCGCCGGGTGACGGCAGCTCGAAGTGATAACGATAGACGGGCTGTCCTCCGGTTGCGACCTGCGCTTCAAGCCAGCGCCAGGTGGAATCGGCAATGAATACGTCTCCCGCCAAATCTTTGGCGGTGCGCAGGGCCTCGTCGTCGGTGGTGGCTGAATATGCGGCGAGAAACTTGCCGGCATCCGCGCCGAATCGCTTTTGTGCCATTTCTGTCCATTCTGCGACGGTAAGCGTCTTCTGCGGGATCCCGCCTTCATCAGCATTCCAGCCGGCGATCAGCGGAATATGCGCCTGTTTACCGGCGGCGTAGATGGCTTCGACGCTTTCGGGCAGGAAGTAGCCATCAATGTCTGGAGCGAAACGCACAGGGCTTACGCCTTCGTGCGGTGTGGCCGCAGTCAGAAGCTGATCGGCGCTCATCGCGCGCAAGTCAGCGAGTTTGGTGAAACCTAGGATTTTGTTTACAGTTTCGGGATCCGTCTTCTCGCGCTCCTCGCGCGGCAGGAATGGCAGTGTAACGCTGAAGGCTGCGCCACTTTCGCCAATGGCGCGCTGGAAGAGATCTTTGGCCAGCGGCGAGGCCATCTGCGCGCTTACGGAGAACGATCCAGCCGATTCGCCGAAGATGGTCACCTGGTTCGGGTCGCCGCCAAATTCCTTTATATTGTTGTGCACCCACTCGATGGCAGCGGTCTGGTCCATCAGCCCATAGTTGCCGGAGGCGTGATGCGGCGATTCTGCGGTCAACTCAGGGTGCACGAAGAAGCCGAAGATATTCAGGCGGTAGTTCATGGAGACGACGATCACGCCTTTGTGTGCGAGGATTTCGCCATCCTGCCTTGCTTCCGAAGTGCCGCCAGCGGTGAAGCCGCCGCCATAAATCCAGACCATGACCGGCAGCTTGGCGTCCTTGTCTTTTGCCGGTGTCCACACATTCAGAGTGAGGCAGTCTTCGCTCTGGCCGGGATCGTGGAAGATCATGTCAGCGTAAATCTTCGGCTGCATGCAGTGGTACCCAAAGCTTGTCGCCTGGCGTGTGCCGTGCCACTTCGCTACGGGTTGCGGAGGTTTCCAGCGTAGCTGCCCAACAGGCGGCGCTGCGTACGGAATGCCTTTGAAGATGCGTATCTGACCATCGCTGCTCACATATCCCTGAATTTTGCCTTTGTCGGTCTTTACCCTTGGCGCGTCTTTGGCAAAAAGAGTTGCGCTGGCCGCTACAAGGCATACGGCCACCGCGCTTCGCAGAATGACCCGCATTGGAAAAATCCTTCCTTGAGCTGGTGTTTTTTCACTGAGAAAAGTTATCACGCCGAATGGCCGGAATGTTGACGAGCTGCCATTGGCTTCCGGTAGCTTTACATCTGCTCCGTCGCCAGCAGATCATCCATAGTTTCGCGGCGGCGGATCAGGCGCGCGCGCCTGCCTTCTACCAGTACCTCGGCAGGACGCGGGCGCGAATTGTAATTCGAGCTGAGCGAAAAGCCATATGCGCCCGCATCGAGGATCGCGGCCAGATCGCCGGGCTTCAGCTCGGGCAGTTCCCTGTCGCGCGCGAAGAAGTCTCCCGTCTCGCAGACCGGCCCAACCACATCGACGATCTTCTTGCGCACGCCTTTACGGAGGGCGACGGGGACGATATCGTGATGAGCCTGATAGAGCGCGGGACGAATAAGGTCGTTCATCGCCGCGTCGGTGACGACGAACGTCTTCTTGCCATTCTTCTTGAGATAGAGGACACGGGTCAGCAATGCCCCAGCCTGCGCCACGATAAAGCGCCCGGGCTCCAGCAGCAGTTGCAGGTTCTCAATCGGGCGCAGAGCTTTGAGCAGGGCCGTTGCGTACTGATGGATTTTCTCTTCCGGATTGAAGCTGTGGTCTGCGTGGTACTCGATACCTAGGCCGCCGCCTACGTCGACTGAACTGATCGGCAATCCGTCGGAGCGAAGTTCGCGCAAGAGCTGAGCAATGCGTTCGGCCGCAGCACCGAAGGGATCGGTGCTGCGGATCTGAGAGCCGATGTGCACGCTGACGCCGCATGGGTCGAGATATTTTTGCTTCGCCGCTACTTTGTAAGCTGCCCTCGCCTGACGAATGTCGATGCCGAACTTGTGCTCGCGCAGCCCGGTGGAAATGTAGGGATGGGTCTCGGCGAAGACATCAGGGTTCACCCGCAATGCCACACGCGCACGCTTGCGCAACTTGCCGGCACGCTCGGCAAGCAAGTCGAGTTCGGCTGCGCTTTCTACGTTGAAGATCAGGATTCCGGAACGCAGGGCAAGGTCGATCTCGGCTGCGGTCTTGCCGACTCCGGAGAAGACGACGCGCTTTGCAGCTTCTTTGTTCACGCGCAGAACCCGCTCCAACTCGCCTCCGGAGACGATGTCGAAGCCCGCTCCTTTCTGGTCGAGCAATTTCAGGATCGCGAGCGCCGAGTTTGCTTTTACCGAATAGCAGACGAGATGCGGGATCGACTCAAAAGCCTGCGTGAAGAGGCGCAGGCGATGAAGAATCTGTCCGGCGGAATAGACGTACAGTGGCGTGCCGTATTTTTTCGCGAGTATATCCAAGCCTATGCCGTCGCAGGCTAAAGGAGAGCGCGCATCAGGATGAGCAAAGGGACGTGTCGAACTCAAGCGGCCTCAAACAATGTAAGTATTGCTTCGAGCCTAACTATCTTTCGAATGCACGTCCAGTTTCCATGTGCATCAGCGCATCGGAGGCGGCGGCATCGGATAGGCTGCGTATCTTCTGCGGCTGAAAAGCGCGACAATCCCGTAAATCAGCAACGCCACAAAAATGAACGGCAGCAAAATGAGGATTACGGGGAAATCTACTGTGTCGCCGTCAATGGCGGCATTTCCATTGCGGCGCAATGGGCCGCCGAAGACCACGCAGTCTCCGCCGATGCGCGCCTGGTCGCCCATGGCGACGTCACCCAGGAACGAGACGGTGTCGCCATTGATTTCGCCATTGACGTGAATGCCGCCGAGAAACGCAACCGCGTCGCCATTTACTTTCCCGTTAACGCGGATCGAGCAGAGGAAGCAGACGGCGTCATCGACCTCTTCCGTGTCGCCAACGTCGATGTTATGCATGAACGAGACGCGGTCGGCGGACGCATACGCGCGCGGGACGAACATAGCTGTCACGAAAAATGCGAAACACAGATAGAGCCAACGGCGCGACATGAATGCTCCTGAATTTGCTCCCGGATTTGGACGTACTGCCAGATTTGCTCTTCGGTGTGCAGTACGCAATATTTTAGACTGCGGTTCCCTAGCCGACAACCGAATCGAAGAACCGCAGCAGCATGGGGCCTACGGTTTCCGGCTGCTCCCAGGGCGCATAGTGCCCTGCATCTTGCAGCACATGGAACTCGGCTCCATAGCCGCTGTTGCGGATCATCTCCGCCAATAGCTTCATGTCTTCGACCGTGCTGCCGCCGTCTTCAGCCGCGGCGACGACACAGCAAGGCACGCGAATCGTCTTCGCCGTGGAAACGGAATCCGGACGCGCCGCCAATCCCTGTTGCACGGCGATGACAGCCTCAGGGCGCGTGGCCTGCATCATCTCCCTCGCTTCGCCGATTTTCTGCGGGAAGCGTCCGCGTGTCGTTGGGCCGATGAGGCTGTCGAGCATCAGTTCGAAGAAATCAGCCGTTCCGCGCTGCCGGATGCCTTCGATCCATTCGTGCCGCTTCGCGCGGTTCGCGTCGGTGTCGGCCTGCGGCTTCGAGCAGCAGAAGGCGAGCGCGCTGACGCGCTCGGGCATGCGGCGCGATAATTCGTAAAGCGTGTAGCCGCCGATCGAGCATCCGGCAAAGAGCGCCTTGCTGACGCCCAGCTCATTCATCAGCCGCTCCACATCCTCGCCTAGTTTTTGCATGGTAATCGGGCCGTCGCCGGCTTCCGATTGGCCGTGGCCGCGCAAATCCGGCAGGATGACGCGGTAGCTCTGAGCCAGCATTTCGGCGACGGGGATCCAGAAGGCATGGTGTACGGGTGTCGGGTGGAGCAGGATGATCTCCTGCCCTTCACCCATCATTTCTGCAAAGAGCTGCGTTCCGCCTGACCTGTAAAACACGGCTTAGCTGCCGTTTGTTTGCGTGTAGGTCGTAACCGGCGGCAGGGCCAGCGGCTCTTCCGGCATGACCAGCCAGAAGACGATGTAGGCGATAAGCCCGGCGCCGCTGGAAAAGATCGTCGCCAGCACGGTAATTACGCGCACCCACACCACGTCCCAGTGATAATTGTTGGCCAGGCCCTGGCATACGCCTGCGATCATGCGTCCATCGCGCGGGCGAATCAGTCTGGTCTGCACATAGACCGGCGCAGTCACGTAAATCGGCCGGCCGCAGGCCGAGCAGAAACGCGCCTCGTCGCCCAGAGATTTGCCGCAATTGCTACAGAAGACTGCCATGTTTCACCCCTTAAACCCTCTTTACAAGTCTACGCAAAGTCCGCCTGTCGGGTTCCATTCGCCTGTGCTGGCCCATATTTTGCCACAAAGACGGCGTCCGTTGCGTTCATTTGCCGTTATAGGCCGTACGCATGAACTTGCGCGCCTGGTCAGCCTGCACGGTGTCACTGCCGGCATCGATGACTTCCTGATACTGCTGGCGCGCTTTTGCGTGATCGCGCATCAGATCATAGACCTGCCCGGCGGCCAGAAGGCAGCGGCGCTTTAGTTCCAGGCTGGTCGTCGGCTGATAGGCTCCGCTGTCATATGCTTCGACAGCGTCGGCATAGAGTTTCTGCCCGCGCAGCGTGTCGCCCAGGCCAAAGTACACCAGCTCGAGATGGCTCGACGCGAAGTATCCCGGCCTTTTCGATAGATCAATCACTTCACGGTAACTGGAAATGGCCTTCAATCCCTCGCCTGAGTCCTTTTGCAGGTTGGCAACCTCCAGCCGGAATAGAAAATCTCTGGGATACTCGGCGACCAGCCCTTCGGCGATCTGCTCTGCCTCTTGATACCTGGCCTCACGGCGTAGAAAGAGCATCATGCAGACGCGCGCTTCGACAGAGGTGATGACGCCGCGAGCGGCCGCATCGCGCAGCATTTCCAGGCCGGTAGCCTTTGATCCGTGAATTCCGGCAAAGCCCACGAGTATTTTGAAGGGCAGAGACAACGCGCCGACGACATACTCATAATCGCCAGTAACCAGCTTTGCATCAACGTAGTTGGGGTTCAGCTGCAGGACCTTCGCGTGATCGGCATGTGCCTGCATCGCGAGCTTCAAGGCCGCACCGAAGCTGCGTTCAACCATGGCAAGGTAGGTGGCCTCGAGGCTTTTGGCCCAGCCACGAGCGAAGAGCGCGTTCACATCATTCGGGTTCTCTTTCAACTCCTGGTTTGCTTCGTCAACCGCCTGATCCGTCAGTTCCTTGATGCGGTCACGAATCTGCGGGTCTTCGACGACCGTGTGCTTGCCGGTCAGAAACCCATCATTGGCATAGAAGGTGGTGTCCAGCAGGTCGAGGCGGAAGAGTTCTCTGAACAGAGTCGCGTAAAGCAGGTAATCGGTCGCAATAGGGTTGTTCGGATGCTCGCTCCGGATGGTCTCGAAACGTGAGATCGAGCCCGGGTAGTCCATGATGTAGAAGTAATCGAAAGCTTCCCGCACCTTCGGATCGCGGTTCAACGGATTGGTATCGACTGCGCCGGCAGCCGCAGCCGACATCCAAAATGGCCAGGAAAAAAGTAGCCCAGCGAACAGGACGAAGTAGGGGTGCGTTCGTTTCCGCATCATTCGTATGACATGTTAGACGAAGCTACCTGGCGATTCGGACGACACGGGGTTAGTGCAAGCCTTTTCGCAGCTTTTGCGCTATAGTGCGGACGACAGGAGGACAACCTATGGATGAATCATCTTTGACCCTGCGTGAATCCGAAGAGCTCGCCGACCAGGTCGCGGCGCAGATCAGGCAGCAGGGAGGATCGCTCGAACCTGCCTACCAGGCCTTTGAGACCGGAATAGCACAGCTGCAACAGTCAGGGCTGCCGCTGGAATCCATCGTTCCGGCCGGTGAGCAGGGCCTCGGATTCGCGGCACGCCATCCGAAAGACGGTAAGTCGTTCTGGGCTATCTACGGCAAAATTGTGCGGAAGACTCTCTGTGCCAAGGACAGCAAACTATATGTGCTGGCGCATAGTGGCGCACAGATCTCGGCTGCCTCGCTGGTCGGGATGATTATGGCAGCGCTCGCTCTTCCCATAGCTGCAATCGGGATCGCGGCGCCCATTGCCGGCATCATCGCCAGCCTGGGCATTGATGCTTTCTGTGAATATACGGAGCCGGGCAATGTCGCTCCAAAAAATCCGTGAGATCCTGCAATCCGCGGCCTACATGCCAGGGTCACTGCAGCTGGAGATCCAGCGGCAGGCGTTGTGGAACGATCTGTCCTCGGGCGCAAAGGCATTCGTTTGGGTCGCGATGGATAAAGAAAAGCCGGGGCGTGCGACGTTCGATGAAATGTACGGTCATGTTTGGGCGGAAGACGAGATGACCATGTCTCTGTTTGCGGGGATGCCCAGGGACGAGCAGGCCGAGGTGCTTGGCTTTTTCACCTTTGAGATTCACGAACTGACACACCACTTCGACTTCCTGACCACGCCGTTTGGCGCAAACTTCCATGGAAAGCTGTTCCGCGAATACCGCGCCATGCAGCGCTTCGCTCCGTTGCTGCTGGCTGGGCCTGTGCCCGCCGGACGTTTCGTCGACTACGACCCGTTCGCGCAGGCGCAGGCTCCATCACAGGACTTCATCGCCGCCTGGCGAGAGGTCCACGACATTGTGGCAACACTGGAAGCGCTCGGCGACGGCGGCGTGCCGCCTCATGCTCGAAACATCGCGCTCGGTTGGGGCGATGAACTCAAGCCGCTGGTGCTGCTCAACCATCCGCTCGATCGGGTGATGGTGCGTGGGTTTCTCTACACCGTCGCGCTGCCGGATGAGCCGGGATGGTATCTGCGTCCTTCGGCCATTCTGGAGGCGAGAGCACTGGTCCATTGCCTGAAGTGGATTTGTAAGCTATTTGGCAAGGACGAGCGTGCGCGCGGGCCGATCCTGACATATCTGGAAAGCTATTACGCGTCCGAATTTGCCGCGCCCGACTACAGGTTTCTTCTGGATGTTCTGGCGCTGGGATGGGGTAAGGATTTTTTGAGTTTTGTGCAGGCCGCCGACATGCGCCTGGTGCAGCAGCTTCTGATGATGATGGATGCGGCCTGCTGGTACGCGCTCCAAGCGCCTCCGCCGATGCCCGACGCTTCGGCGGTTCGGTCCAGCCCGATTCTTCGCTTATTTCACGCGCTGCGGTTCTTCTACAGCGCTTTCGGAAACCGGCACTCATACTCGCATGCGGTCGAGGCCATGACGGCGATGGATTCTGCGGATGAAGCTGCCGCCTATGAGTTGATAGACATTTCGCAGATTCTCAACTTCTCCGCCCGATTTGCGGAGTACCTGCAACAACTGAACGATCATGAGATTCTGGACCCGGTGCTTCGCTCGCACTTCGATCACGTTCTCGGAGTACAGCATCGGCGGCTGACAGAACGTCTACCCAAGGGATATGTCAGCTACAGCGGCATGCCGGAGGAAGGCCATCCTGTGCTCGGGCTGCGCAGCGATGAAGAAGTGAATGACCTTGCCCCGGACGCGTACGAAGCCAGCCCGCGCGTGCGGGACTGGCTCTCATTCCGCAACAACTTCATGTATCGCCACATCGCATCCAGCGATGCTGCGCGTTCTCTCCGCAGTTTCTTTTAAAACGCGCAGGAAGAAAGTCATTTGGCCCCAGAGTCGTCGATCAACCGACCTTGGCGGCAAAGCGCTCGCGGCGGCGGTCCCATTCTTCCGTGGAAAAGACGCGCGGGCCGACATCGATCAGGCGCGGCAGCATGTTGAAGACGGTCACCGGACTCCAGCGCTTGCCTTCGCGCGTGCGGTAGCCTTTCTCGTTCAGATCGCTGGCCACGCTTGAGAATGGGAAGTCCTGGACGAGCAGTTCCATCATCTGCATAAGCACCTGGTTCTCCTGCGGATCGACCTCCAGCCGCAGGCAGTCGTCAGAGAGGCGCAGGCCGTAGGGCACGTCTTCCGTGTCGATGGTGCCCTCGGGAGCACTTCCCGGCAGCTCGCGACGCCATTCAATCGAGAAAATCTGCCAGCCGGCATCCGCCCTTTGCCGCAGCAGGTCCTGACGCAAAGGCCCATGGATCACATCCCGCATCCGCTCAAAATACGCCATTCTCTCCTCCCGAAAAGACACACATCCGCGTCATGTGGAGCAATTTTGTGGCCGACGCCGAGGCCCGCATCCAGCTCGTAACCTTTTGATAAATATAGAAGCGGGGCGGATGAAAGAGCGGATTCGTGTCCGGTTCTGCTCAAAGCCTGTCCGAAGCTGAACACATTCTTTCTGCGGAACGAGGACATGCCCGACAGGAATTCTGCGCGATCCAGAGTGGTAGAGTCTATTTCGGGATGGTAGACGGACTATGCCCGAAATCGAAAAGTACGACGCCCATCAAAAAGCTCTCTTCCTCAATCTCGATGACACGACCTTTGGGTCGTTTGCTGAAATTGGCGCGGGACAGGAGGTGGCACGCTGGTTTCTGCGTGTGGGTGCCGCTTCCGGCACGGTTGCGAAAACGATTTCGGCTTACGACAAGGAGGTCAGCGACCACCTTTACGGAGCCGGGACTCGCTATGTTTCCAAGCCGCGCCTGCAAGCCATGCTGGAGAGCGAGTGGAAGCAGCTGCTGGCGCAGCTACAGGCGACCCGTGGAGCCAATACCCGGTTTTTCGCGTTTGTAGACACGATCTCTGCAAGGAACTATGCAGGAACCAACGACTGTCACGGGTGGGTGGGACTGCGTTTTCTCCGGCGGCCCGGGGAAACGCCAAACGATGTCATTCTGCATATCAACCTGAGGGATCCCAGCAACGTGCAGCAACAGGAAGCGGTGGGCATTCTCGGTGTAAGCCTGATTTATGCCGCGTATCACGCGCTTGCGTCAGCCGAGGAGTTTCTTGCAAGTGTCTTCGAGGAACTTGGACTGCAGCGAGTCGAGATCGACTGTCTGGAAGTAAGTGGACCGGCCTTCGCTGGTTGGAACCGGGATGAAATTCACGCCTCTCTCGTGGTCGGCGGTTACGCCGAGGCTGTGGTATTTCCGGCAGACAACCAGCTGGTGCCCCCGAACGAACTGCTCTACAAGCGAGCTCTGGTGCTGGCGCCGGGGAGATTCGACAACGTGACGAATCTTCACGCGAACCTGATTGAGGATACGCTTGCGCAGCTGCCCGAGGAAGAATTAAAGGAGAGCAAAGGCGGACTCGGGTTGTTCTGCCTCTCTGTTGCCGGCCTCAGTTCCCCGGGCAAGGAAGCGTCGATCAAAGAAATTCTGGAGCACGTCGCAAGGCTGCAACAGCCGGGCTACGGAGTGATACTCTTTCGCGATCAGGAGCTCTACACGATGAGCGCATTCGCGAATCGCTACACGAAATTGCGGATTCACTTCGCGATCGGACTCTCAGTGCTGGTGCGTGTCTTCGAGGACAGCTACAAAGGTCTGGGGACGCTGCTGGAAGCCCTTGCGCGACTCTTCTCGCAGAATGTCCGAGTGAGCGTATATCCGATGACAACGGACGAACTGCAGAGTCGAGTAGCTGCGGACCAGCTTGCCGGATGGAGTTGGAAAGAGGCGGACGGCGTTGTTAGTGCCGACAATCTGCATCCGTCTGAGCCGCTGGATTCGCTTTATCAATATCTGCTGGGGAGCGAATTTGTGCTTGCGGCGAAACCTGGACAGGCGCTGAATACGCAAGCCTGACGAAGGCGGAACTATCGGCTGGGTCGGGTCAGCCCACAAATTCGGGCAGGTATGTCAGTGCGCGGATCGCTGAATGTTCGGTCGATTGGAGTAGTGCTGATAAGGCTTTATTTCCAACTGGTCGTCTGACACATCATCGGAGTAATCCGCGGCCGCTCTTAAGATCCATATCCCTTTGGAACCCAACGAACCGACCTTGTTGGCGATCTCCTTCGTGCTCGATGATGGTGGAACCTTCAAGGTGAGTTGCTCGTCATTGAGCGAACCCAGGATGCTGCCGGCGAGTAGAAAGGGTTCCTATCCCACACCCCCTATAATCATGTTTTGAGCGAGACACCTACACATAAAAAATTCTCGGCCCGGGCTTCGGCAGTGGCCGTTGCAGCGGGTATCCTGTTAAGCCGGCTTGTCGGGTTGGTTCGCGACCGCGTATTCGCTCACTTCTTCGGCAACTCCGACGCGGCGGACGCATTTCGCGCCGCCTTCCGCATCCCCAACTTCCTGCAGAATCTCTTTGGCGAAGGCGTGCTCTCGGCGTCGTTTATCCCCGTCTACGCCCGCCTGCGCGCCGAGGAGCGGCACGACGAAGCCTCGCAGCTGGCCGAGGCCATCTTTGCGCTGCTCTTTCTGGTTACATCCGTCCTTGTCGTCGCGGGCTTCTTTGCCGCTCCCTGGCTCATCGACGCGATCGCTCCCGGCTTTCACGGACCGAAGCGCCAACTCACGATTCTTCTGGTCCAGATTCTCTTTCCCGGCGCGGCGCTGCTGGTTTTCTCGGCATGGTGTCTCGGGATTCTCAACAGCCACCGCAAATTCTTTCTTTCGTATGCCGCACCTGTCCTCTGGAACTTTGCCATTATTGCCGCATTTATATGGAAGGGCGGACACCAGACGGAAGAAAAGCTCGCCGTCACCATAGCGTTTGGTTCGGTCGTCGGCAGCGGGCTGCAATTTGCCATACAGCTTCCGACGGTGCTGCGCTTCCTGTGGCCGATGCGCCTCCATCTCGGATTTCGCACGGAGCAGGTCCGGACCGTTGTACGCAACTTCTTTCCCGTTTTCGTCAGCCGCGGCGTGGTGCAGATCAGCGCCTACGTCGATTCCCTATTAGCCAGCTTTCTGCCTACCGGGGCTGTCTCAGCGCTGGCCTACGCGCAGACGCTGAATTCGCTGCCGGTAAGCCTCTTCGGCATGGCGATCTCAGCCGCGGAGCTGCCGGCCATGTCGAGCGAGTTAGGCACCCAGGGCGAGATTGCCGCAGCGCTGCGCCAGCGTCTGGCAGCGGGCCTGCAGAATATCGCATTTTTCGTCATTCCGTCGGCGGTTGCGTTCGTCATTCTCGGCGATGTAGTCGTCGCCACCATTTACCGCTCCGGCCAGTTCGGCAGAGACGACGTCATCTTCGTCTGGAGAGTGCTGGCCGGCTCCGGTATCGGGTTGCTGGCTTCAACTTCGGGACGGCTGTATTCCTCCGCTTTTTACGCGTTGCGGAATACGCGTACGCCGCTGAACTTTGCCTTGATTCGCGTTGGGCTGACGCTGATCCTCGGGTATTTCTTCGCGCTGCCGCTGCCTCGCATGCTCGGAATCGATCACCGCTGGGGCGTGCCCGGGCTTACGTTTTCGGCAGGGATCGCGGCATGGGTCGAGTTCACGTTGCTGCGGAACGGGCTGCGGGCGCGCATAGGAGCAGAGCCCTCATCTCTGTCGCGAACCACGCGGCTTTGGCTGGCTGCGATTGTCGCAGCGGCGATTGGATATGGCCTCAAGATCATTTTCCCGATCAAGAAGCCGCTGGTGCTTGGGCCTAGCGTCCTTATTGTTTATGGAGCCTGTTATCTCGGGCTCGCGATGATGATGGGGATTGCGGTTCCGGGAACGCTGCGGCGTCTCTTCCGGCGTTAGAGGACCACATGAAAAGTGCGGCCTCAGCATTTGTGGATCCCACCCTTTTTCGTGCGGCTGTGAGCGTGAAACCGACCTAAACCTCTTCCTTTGCCGACCACTGGAAGCAGATGCCGAAACCGTCTGGGTCTTTGAGATAGAGCTGCTTCATTCCGTACCGAGCAACCTTGGGTGGCTTCGCGTGAATACCTTTTGACACAAGATATTCATATGCGGCATCCACATCAGGGCAGCCGAAGAAGAGGCAAGTATCATGCGCGCCAATCCGTCTCGCGTCCGGAGCCGCCGGCCTGTCCCCATCGTCGTAAGCCGTGTTGAGCATCAGGTCGACACCGTTGAGCTTGAGCCATACCCAGCCGCAGTTGGGCACCGGGGCGGATGAGTTGAAGACCTCAAAGCCCAGCACGTCGCAATAGAATGCGAGCGACGTTGGCATGTCATAGACCTGAATGAGCGGCGTCATACCTCGGACATCGATGGCCATGCTTGCGTTCTCCGTGGTTCAGGATTCGGCGTCCTTCGCAGCCGATGGTTCGGCGACGGTACGAATGTCGCTCCAGAAGAGCCAGTGCGGAACGAGGTCAACGGCGCCGTGGCGCTTGTAAAAGGCCAGTCCGGCGGTGTTGGAGGGATCTACATCCACGCAGACTTTGATCGCATTCTGCTCGACAAACCATCTGGCAAGCAGGCGCAGGAGTTCGGATGCGATGCCACTGCGGCGGCGGTCGGGATCAACGTGGATCCACTGCACTTCGCCGTCACAGGAATAGCGGCTGGTCAGGTGCCCGGCAATGAAGCCGATGACGACTTCTCCTTCGACCGCGACAAAACCTACGCGGGGACGCAGAGCCTGCTGCGGGTTATATTCGCCGTCGAAGTACCGGGTGATCCGGTATGACCAATAATCCTTGTTACCCCGCTTCAGGGCACGAAGGCGGACCATTCCCGGGAAATCGGACTCCTCGGCCTTGCGATAGAGGATGGCCATGGCCCTCATGCTACCTTAAGACTCCAATCGTTCAACACGCGTTCGCGAAACGAGAGATTTTCTATTCATTCACCTTCAACATCGGATACCATGTTGCCGCTATAGAATCGTTTTTAGAGGAGGCCGCATGGAACGGAACGCGGCTTTCGTCAGCTATTCCCGCAAAGACCAGCCCTGAAAAGGTAAAGCGCAACGCGCCGGTAAGACCCCAGCCTGCTGAACCTTATCGGGAAATCCGCGAGAAAGCCAAGGCCTCCTCAGTTCTCCACAAGCTATTCCATCTGGAACAGGTGATGCATTGGCCCTTTTCCGCGACCGACTGGATACGCTGCTTGCAGCGCACCAGTGACATACACCTTCGCCAGACCCGCTGCTTCTTTCGCCTCTTTCCCGGCTATAAGCTGAGATAGCAGCGCGGAGGAAAAGGCGCACCCCGTTCCGTGGGTAGCGTTGGTTTCAACTCGGTGTCCACTCAGGCCGAATGATTCTCCGGTTTGGGCCAGGAGAAAGTCGTCCGGCGGATCAAGATGGCCGCCGGTGACGACTACATTGATTGCCGGGTTCCCCTTGGCCGCTGCAATCTCCCTGAGCCTGCCCGCTGCAGCTGCAATCGCATTCGGCGCGCTGACTGCCATCTCGGCTAGAACGGACAGCTCTTCGAGATTCGGGGTGATCCAGCCCACATGCGCCAGCAGTTCCGAGCGCAGCCGGGCTACTCCTTCAGGGCTGAGCAGCTCCTTACCGGTGCTGGACCGGATGACCGGATCCAGCACCACTCGCTGGCGATCTATTCCAGCGCTCGCCAGAAATCGGATCACTTCGCCGACAGCCTTGGCCGTCGCCAACATACCGATTTTTACGCCGGCTGGAATTACATCTTCGCGCAGGCAGGCCAGGGTTTCACGAATCGTCTCCGGGGACACCGGCTCGACGCGGCGCACTCCGAGTGTCGACTGAACAGTGAGGGCGGTGATGCAGGCCATTCCATATATATTGTGAGCGGCAAAGACCTTGAGGTCTGCGGTAATTCCTGCGCCGCTCGACGGGTCAAAGCCGGCAATGGTGAGCGCAATGGGCCAGCCGGATGGCTCATTGTCGACTGTCCGCCTTTCCGCTTGCGTAGATCCGTTCATCGTGTTTTCATCTTACCGGGCGCAAGACCGCCCCCGCTCCAAACGATTAAGCCGAGAATTTGCTACCACAGATGTTACATTCCCGCAAGGAGAAAGCGAATATAAATACTTGCTGTCGTTTGACTTAGCTTTTCTGGCTCCGTACAATTTTGAGATGGAGGACTATGAACGCTATCGCAACCGATACGAACAGACGGATTCCTAAGCTCTCGACTTATGCCGGAGTTGTCCTGGCTGCCATGCTGGGGCTCTTCGGATTGCAGGCTGATGTACCGGCCTCCACACATAACCCGCAACCGCCTGTGCTTCCCGATCTTGGAAAGAAGGCAGATGCCAGGGCCGACGTAGACAAGAAGCGTCACTGGTATCAGATTGGCCGCGCTTCCTGGTATGGCCAAGAACTCCAGGGGCAACAAACGGCCAGCGGTGAAGACTTCGACATGAATCAACTGACGTGCGCCCATCGCAGCCTCCCGCTTGGCTCGCTGATCCGCGTCACTAACCTGCGCAACCACAAAACGGTTGTGGTGCGCGTGAACGACCGCGGCCCGATGCCGCAAAACCGCGTGATCGATCTCTCTTACGCCGCTGCGCGCTTCCTTGGTTTCAGCAGCAGAGGGACGGCGCCTGTGCGCCTGGACCTGGTGAATTCGAAGACACAGCTGGCTCAGTTGAGCTTTCCGCTGGCTGCGGCAGTAGCAAAGCCGTAAAATCGTCTTCGACATGACCCCCTCTGAACGTGTACCTCAGGAGGCCCCTGCGCGCTACGACGCGCAGGGACGTCCCGATCCCAGCCGAACTCCGGCCGACAAGCTGATCGTCGCACTCGATTTTCCCGGCGCCGCGCAGGCACTTGCCCTCGTGGATCGTCTCGAAGACCGCTGCCGGTGGTTCAAAGTCGGTCTGGAACTGTATCTTTCGGCCGGAAATAGCGTCGTTTCAGCGCTCAAAAAGCGCGGTTTTTCGGTCTTTCTCGACCTCAAACTGCACGATATTCCGAACACGGTGGCCGGAGCCGTACGTTCCGTAGCCGGGTTGGGAGCGGACCTGCTTACGGTGCATGCCAGCGGTGGGCCAGAGATGCTTGCGGCTGCCGCTGATGCTGCCGCCGCTATGCCGAAAGCGCCACGCCTGCTCGCCGTCACTGTCCTTACCAGCATGGACGCGATACAGTTGGCGGCCACCGGCATTTCTGATTCGCCCGCCGAACAGGCACTCCGGCTGGCAAAGGTTGCACATGGGGCGGGAATTCAGGGTCTGGTCTGCAGTCCGGCAGAGGCTGCTCAGATGCGCCGCGAGCTTCCCGGTTCAGTGCTGGTAACGCCCGGGATTCGCCCGGCTGGAGCGGCTGCGGGCGACCAGAAACGCACCGCTACGCCTGCTGCCGCACTGACGTCGGGAGCCGATTACCTGGTAGTCGGACGGCCTATCATTGAGGCTGCGGATCCGCTCGCTGCCGCCAATCTCATCCTGCGACAGATGCTCTGATCGAGTAGCTGACTATATCTTGTATGTGACATTACGTAGAGTAAACCCAAGTTTTCTATGGAAATCCGAATCGCAGTCTCGATGCTTATTTACTATAAAGTTAATAATACTAACATTATTATTACTATAAATAAACTGGAGTTTTCATTTCTGTTTTAGAAGTTAACATTACCTAGATCATAAAGATAGAAACCGGTCGGGTTTCTGAATCAGCTAGCCCTCACACCCTCCTACCCTCTGGCGAATCAAGTTTGGCCCACAAATTGCGCAATCTCGTGAACAGTCATTCAGAGCCCTGTGGCTCATGACGGCAGCTCAGTGGCCGCCAGGTTGCGGCGTAATCCAACAATTCGGGAGGGGAACATGAAGGTCGTTTGGCATCATGTTATCGGCACACTTACAACAATGCTGTTGTTTGGCGCGGTCGCCTTCGCTCAGGTTGATACCGGACAAATTGCTGGAACAGTCACAGACCAGTCCGGAGCGGTGGTCGCCGGTGCGACCGTCACGGTTACGAATACTGCCACGAATGCTCAACGCACCTCCGAGACGAATGCGACGGGCGGCTATGTGATTCCCAGCCTGGAACCTGCAACGTATCAGGTCTCGGTGAATGCCGGCGGCTTCCAACCCTTTAAAGCCAAGGCAGAGGTCACGGTAGGCAGTCACGTGACACTTGACGCCAAGCTCTCGGTCAACTCAAGCGTCACTGAAGTCCAGGTGGTGGCATCGGGCGGCGTCCAGGTGAACACCCAGACCCAGGAAATGTCGCAGATTGTTAACACACAGCAAATTACCGCGTTGCCCAGCCTCACGCGCAACCCCTATGACTTTGTGGCGATTTCGGGAAACGTCAGCGGCGGAGACAACTCCACCAACAGCATGAACAGCGGCCAGAACCTCACCTCCCGCGGCGTGGGCGTTTCCATTAACGGGCAGCGCGAATCCGGCACTGAAATTCTAATGGACGGGGCCGAGAACGTAGCTGTGTTCGGCTCCTCTGTAGGGCAGGAGATTCCGGTCGATGCCGTGCAGGAGTATAGCATCGTCACGAATAATTTCTCGGCTGAGTATGGGCGTGCATCGGGAGGAGTTGTCAACCTGACGACGAAGTCGGGAACCAACCAGATTCATGGCTCAGCATGGGAATTCAACCGACTCTCAGCTTACACGGCCAACACTTATGCAAATGACGCAGCGAATTCATTTGCAGGTTCGATCGTAGCGCCGAAGGGTGGATACACTAGAAATCAGTTTGGCTTTGCGGCTGGCGGTCCACTTATCAAGGACAAGCTGTTTATCTTTGAGAGCACCGAATGGACCCGGGTCAGGAGCTCCGCGTCGGAAACCCAGGAGATACTTGATCCCTCGTTTATCAGCATGCTGCCGGCAAACTCCCAGGCGTACTTCAGCCAGTACGGCACCGGGGCTGTGAGCCCCTCCGGTGCGGTCACAACCGCCGGGCAACTAGCGACAGCAGGCGTTACAGTTGGTCCGGTCAACGGCACCACACCGGTTCCCAGCTCGACTCCGATCTTCGATACCGTCAACTTCCACGCTCCGTTCGATGCTGGCGGCGACGTTCCCCAGAACTCATACACTCTGGCGGGGCGCATCGATTTCAACTTAAACCAGAACACATCGATGTTTTTCCGCGCCGCCAGGCAGAGCCAGGATGAGTTCGCGGGATCCGCCTTCTACAGCGCCTATCCACAATACGATGTCGGCTCAACCAATGTGAATCAGAGCTATCTGTATTCGATAACCCACACGTTCAGCCCAACCCTTTTGGACAATGCGAAGGTCAGTTACACTCGCTTCAACGACGCCAACTCCTTCGACACGGCGCTCACCTACACCCCAAACCTGATGATCGTCCCTCCCACCGATCCAGTAACGAGTACGATCATTCAACTTCCAGGGCTGGAAAATCTTGGAGCGCCGGGCGAAGGTGGCCTGCCGTTTGGTGGTCCGCAGAACACAATCCAATTCCAGGACGACTTGTCGTGGAACAAGGGAAGACATTCCATGCGCTTCGGCGGCGGGCTTACCTATATCCAGCTCAATGTTGCGTACGGTGCTTACGCACAGGCTGTGGAGCAGCTTGGGGGCACGCTGCAGGACAGTATGAATGACCTGACCAATATGGTTGGGAATGCCGGCGGAAGCCAGCTCATCTCCTTCCAGGCCAGGGTCGATCCGCAAGGCAAGCTGCCCTGCGTGGCCAACCCAGGCTACTGGCTGACCGGGGCCAACAGCGACTTAAACACGGATGCAGCCTGTGCCGTGACGCCGCCGCTGAATCCGGCCGTTTATGCACGCAGCTATCGTTACCACGATTGGGATCTCTACGCAATGGACAGCTTCCGGGTTACACCGCGGTTTACCTTCAATTACGGTCTCCGCTACGAGCATTATGGCGTTCAGCGTAACAACCATCAGGATTTGGATTCCAATTTCTACTTCGGTTCCGGTTCCAGTGTTCCAGAACAGGTCCGAAATGGTGGCGTTTCGCTCACGCAGCAGAGCTCAGTCGGGGCGTTCTGGGGCCCGACATGGGGCACCGTCGCGCCACGGATTGGGTTTGCCTATGACATTTTCGGAGACGGCAAGACCAGCATTCGAGGTGGTTTTGGCATCAGCTATGAGCGCAACTTTGGCAATGTAACCTTCAACGCCAGCTTCAATCCCCCTGCGAGCGCCGTGCTGAATCAGGTTTGTGCGCCATCGGTAACGACTTGCAATACGTTGGTTACGAATAGTCCGCTAGGCCCTCTGGGTCTCCCTGGTCCCCCGAGCTATCTTGGCCCTTCTGAGCTGCGTATGCCGGCTCCCAACATCAACACCGCGCAGACCCAGTTCTGGAGCCTGGCATTGCAGCGGGAGGTAACAAGGAACACAGTCGTAGAATTGAGCTATAGCGGCGCCCACGGCGTTCACCTCTATGACATCGAGAACATCAACCTGCTCGGTGGTGGTCAGGTCTATCTTGGAGACCCGCTCACATTCCCGCAGTCTCCCGACTGCCCTTCGCCCTGCCTCAATCGGCCAAACGCTCAATATTCGAATATCAACATGCGCGGCAGCTTAGGCGGAAGCAGCTATGCAGCTCTCAATATCAAGCTGCAGACGCAAGACCTGCACAATACGGGCCTGGGTATCGTTGCGAATTACACCTGGGCGCATTCACTCGACGACATCAGTTCGACCTTCAGCGACAGTTTGCAGGGGGGCTCCGGATATATTGGCTCTCTTGGCTACACCGACTTCAGGGATCCAGGGCTCGATTGGGGCAGTTCCGATTACGATATACGAAACCGCGTTACGATTGCCCCGATCTGGCAAACTCCGTGGTTCAACCATAGCGGCAGCGAGCTGGAGCGCCAGGCACTGGGAGGCTGGCTAACCTCAGGCATTATTACCGCACGCAATGGTATTCCCTTCTCGTTTTATGACTACACCAACGACTTCAACTTCTATACTGTTCCTCGCTTGTCGCCTGCCACTCCCATCACCAGCTATAAGGTCGGCTCGCCTCAAGCCGTGGGACCGAACACTTTCAATGCGCTGACTGTGCCAGTTCCGGCTAGTTTTGCACCTCTCAACCCCACGCTGGGCATTTCGGACTTTGGGCCGTGGCCGGGCAACATGACTCGCAGGAACTCGTTCCGTGGTCCAGGGGCTTGGAATTTCGATATGGCTGTCGCCAAAACTTTTCCCATCACTGAACGCGTCGGCCTACAGTTCCGTGCCGAGGGATTCGACATTTTCAATCACCACAACTACTACGTAAATACGACCACCCTGTACTACGACGGGGCGACAACGACGCCGATGGATGTGACCGAACTCAAGGGCGGTCTTGGCTCTCTGGCCACAGGCGGCAACCACGACGAGCGCCGGTTTGGGCAGTTTGCACTGAAGGTCACTTTCTGATCGTCTGACTCATCCAAAAAGAAAGGGGTCTAGCTTCGGCTAGACCCCTTTTGCTTAACCTCAGATTGATCTAAAGTTTTTCGTAGAAATCGCAGGCGGAGCAGGAAATGTACACGCCGCCCGGGATGCCGCGCTCGCGGTCTTTTACCCGCTTGACGATGCGGGTGGGCTTGCTGCACTTGGGACAATCGGTGCTCTTGGTCGTGTCCATTACCTTCTTGCGGTCTGCTGTCTTGGCGATCTTAGCCATGGAAACTCTGAGTAACGTTGCTTGTGTCTCGGGGCTTTCGCAAACCTGAATCTGGGAAGCGCGCCAACAAAGCTCGGCGGCCGGACTTCTCGGGCCTGTCATAACAGGCGTTGGAACAGCACAGAAGAACGTCGGACTCGCTTTCATTATTTTACAACAGAGAGCGGGCGCATGGGCCGGTTTGATATGGCAAATGAAGTTGGCCCCTTATGCCACCGCAGCCTTTGGTTTGGGAGCAAACTTCCGCTTGTAGTAAGCCGTCGTGGCAATGATGGCGGGTACGCCGATTGACACCGGTACCAGCCACAGCCACCAGGCTCCATGCACAAGCGGCCCGATGGTGACCACGCAGAAGGCGGTCCAGGCGGCGATATAGCTGCCGATCATTCCCTGCAGATGGGCATACCACCAAAACATCTTCTCTGCTGGCGGATGTATGAAGCCCCACATGTCTCTGCCCGAAATGCGCATGCCGATGGCGCCGAAAACAAGTGCCGGAATGCGCAGGTTCTGTACGAGCTCCGGACGGATTGCCCCACTCAGCGCCAGGACTGCGCTGGCTGCGAAACAGAAGATAGCAGCGCCCCAGTCCAATCCACGGACGACTGGCTCACCTTTCCAGGCAGCCTTCTGTCCGAGGACCCGGTACGCTGCGAAGGCTGCATAGAAGCTAAAGATGGCCACCAGCGCAAGAAAGAGGATAGGCCGATAAGCGGCCATGACCAGTGCAGTGCTGGCGACAACGGCCATGCACCAGAAATAGATCTTGCCCCATAGGCGATGGGCTTTGCCACCCTTTGCCGTGATAAGCGCCAGGGGAGCCAGCACAAAGGCTCCGCTGCCGGCGGCAATATGAACTGCCAGAAAGGCGTGCATCCACCACGGATCGTGCATCGGTCACCTCAATCAAAGCAGCCGCGATATATTCCCTTACGCAGGCCGCCATAAGATGGTTCCGTGAGGAGCCGCGGACGGCGCAGAGATAAAGGCCGCAAATCTCTCGATGTATCGATTTTCCTGAAATTCAACCCGACTGGCTGCCCAATGCTCACCCCGTAATGGCCTTATTACCGAGTCAACTATGGTGTTGTCGTGTTACAAACGAAGAAGACCCCCAAATGAGGTAGTACGCCAGGAAGAATGCCCATCCAGGAAAAAGTCTTGATCGTTGAAGACGAGGAGAATGCTCTGACAGGGTTGGCAGAACTCGTCTCCGGCTGGGGTTACCGCACTGACACGGCCCGTGACGGACTCGAGGGGTTAGAGCGCGCGCAGGCATGGCAGCCTGGCATTGTTCTCACCGACCTGAAGATGCCGCGGATGGACGGTCTTGAACTGCTGGAGCGGCTGGGAGAGCTGAAACAGCAGGACCAGGCGGTCATCGTTATTACGGCGCAGGGCAGCATCGAGCAGGCTGTCGAGGCAATGAAGATCGGCGCATATGATTTTATTCAGAAGCCGATCGATCCCAACCGCCTGCGCACGATTCTGGCCAACGCCAGCCGTCAGCGTGAAACGCAGCAGGAACTGGAGGTCACGCGGCGCAAGCTGCGCGATACAGGCGTTCTGGGTCCTCTTGTCGGTTCATCGAAGAAGATGCAGGAGTTGTTTGGTCTCGTCGAGCGAGTGGCGACCAGCAACGTTTCCGTGCTGATCACGGGTGAGAGCGGGACCGGAAAAGAATTGGTCGCGCGTACGCTGCACGATCTAAGCCCGCGCAAGAACAAGCCATTCGTCGCGGTCAATTGCGCCGCCATACCGGAGACGCTGATTGAAAGCGAGATCTTCGGCCATGAACGAGGCGCGTTTACCGGCGCCCTGGAGCGCCGCGCCGGATGCTTCGAGCTGGCTGAAGAAGGCACGCTGCTCTTGGATGAAATCGGCGAAATGCCGGTCGGGACGCAGGCCAAGCTGCTGCGCGTGCTCGAAGACCGCAAGCTGCGCCGCCTGGGCAGCAAGATCGAGTCGCCGGTCGATGTCCGGGTGCTCGCGGCTACCAATAAGAATCCCGATGATGCGGTAGCTGCGGGAGAGCTTCGAGGCGACCTTTATTACCGGTTGAACGTCTTTAACATCCATATGCCGCCGCTGCGCGAGCATAAGGAAGATATTCCTGCCATTGTCGATTCCATGCTGCGGGACATGAACCAGAAGCATGACCGCCAGGTGGCCGGAATCGGTGAAGAGATGTTAGTGCGTCTGATGGATTATGACTGGCCGGGGAATGTGCGCGAGCTTCGCAACACCATCGAGCGAGCCGTGATTCTCTGCGGAGAAGGCTATCTCGACACCCGGCATCTGCCGCCCGGATTCGGCAGCAGGACAGTGAGGCCGTCGTTCGATCACGACGTAAACGTCATCCAGGTGGAAGTCGGCACGACGGTGGATGAAGTTGAGCGCCGATTGATTGTCAAGACCCTTGAATCGACCAACAACAATAAGACCAGAGCCGCCGAAATTCTCGGTATCAGCCTCAAGACTCTGCACAACAAGCTGAAGGAATACGGAAGCACTAACAGCAGCACGGACGCTGTCGAAGAATAACGGCTTGCGCTCCCGGAACGGCACATGCGACTCAAGACCAAACTCGTGGTGGCGATCACCGGGCTGGTATTCGTCGTGGTCACCGTGCTGTCCTGGCTCTACTTCGGCGAGTTGCTGCAGCAACACATCGAGCAGTCGTACAACTCGACCGACATCATCGCTCACCAGCTTCAATTCGCGACACGCCAGGCGATTGAGAACGGCACGCGCAACGTAGTCATCAATGCGAACGATCCAGCGCAGCTGCGCGCCGCAGTTGCTGCAGCCCTGCGCAATGACGCAGGTCTGAATGCGCTGCTCAATTCGGTCATCAGCTATTCCCCTACGGTGTTCGACATTGCTATTGCCGATGGCAGCGGACACGCCTATCTGAGCACCGACCCGTCGCAACAGGACCAGCTTCTGCCATCCCGGCCTGAATATGCGTCGCTGCGCCATGCCTCGGTCATTGAAACATTGAAAATCGTCTTTGGACCGCCGCGCGTCTACAACGTCTCGCTTGGCCTTGAGCGTCAGGGACAGACGCTGGCGAGTGTGCGCATCGGCGTGCGCACGACATTCCTGAGCGCGACCTTTCGCCCGTGGATCGGCAAAGCGGCGAGTCTGATCGGGATCACCATCATTATCACGCTGATCATCTCAGCCTTTGTCGCCAACCTTGCCTTCCAGCCGATTGAACTGATCAGCCAGCGCCTTGATGCGTTGAACCAGCTGCCGGAGTCTGAACCGGCCGGAGAACTGGAGGCGGGCGATTCGCGCGATGCCGTTGTACAGGTCTCGCACAAGATCGAGCGGCTGGGACGCCGCATGCGGAATGTTGAAGAAGTATTCTCAGCATTGAAGGAGAACCTCGATCAGATTCTGTCGAACCTGCAGGATGGCATGATGCTCTTTACGCAGGATGCCCGCGCTGTGCTGGTCAGCAGTTCTATTGAGCGATTCCTGGGCGTAAACCGGGACAACATCCTCGGTGCCAAGGTACCCGATATTTTCGATCGCAGCACGATCCTTGGAAAGATAGTTCGCGAGGCATTCGACCGTGGCATCTCACTCGTTCAGGAGGAAATCATTACGGAGACGGGCCGCCGAGTCGAGGTCTCGCTTGATTTCATCTACGATGACCGCGCACCGCAGCAGCGGCAGGGCCTGGGCGCTTTACTCACATTGCACGACATCGAGTCGGTGCAGGAAATCGAGTCGGAACTGGAGCTTTCACGCCGCATGGCCGCCATCGGGCAGCTCACCTCGGGCGTAGGCCACGAAGTGAAAAACCCGATCAACGCCATCGTCGTACATCTGGAGCTGCTGCGGAACAAAATGGGTGCGCAGGACGCCCCGGCTTTTCGTCACCTGGATGTGATCCAGAAGGAAATTCAGCGCCTTGACCGGGTGGTGCAGACACTGGTCGATTTCTCTCGCCCCGTAGAGCTCAAACTGCACGATCAGGACCTGCGACAGGTTGTGAATGCGGTGCTGATGCTGGCCTCCGTGGAACTGGAAACGCGCGATGTCCGGGTAGTCAACGAATTGCCGACGCGTCCGGTCATCACCAAGATCGACGCTGATCTTATGCAACAAGCCCTGCTGAATGTTGTATTGAACGGGGCGCAGGCGATGGCAACAGGCGGAATCCTGCGGGTTCGTCTGGTCGACGACTCCCGTTGGGCAGCCCTCAGCGTTTCCGATGAGGGCGAAGGAATCCCGGATGACATCCGCTCGAAGATATTTAATCTTTATTTCACAACAAAAAAGGAAGGAAGTGGGATCGGTCTGGCCATGACCTACCGAATTATTCAACTCCACAATGGCCAGGTTGACGTAGAATCACATATAGGCCAGGGGACGACATTTACTCTAAAAATCCCAGTCGCCAACCCTTCAGAAGCAAAGTTTCGCAGTTATCTGGAGACAGACGCTGCAACTGGCACCACTCTTTCAAAGGAGCCTTGGGGATGAAAGCCGCAAGCATCGCTGCGGTCACGTCGATATTGCTCACGTTCATGCTGGGATGTGAAAGCAAGACAAAGACTGTGTCGCCCCAGGCACAGGCGCCAGTTCTTCCGCCGTCGCAGATGGTGCATATTCCGAACCTTCCGGCACTTCCGCCGCCGCCTCTTCGCGACGTTGCGATTGCCATTCCGCCACCAGAAGCTCCAGAGCCTGCCCGGCCGCGCAAAATCGCCCATCGCAGGCCATCCTCGGCAAAACCAACGGCACCCGCTGATGTTGCTGCTCAAAGCGGAGAGAAGGGGACACAGCCTGCTTCAACTCAGGCAGCAACCGGCGCGTCGACCGATGCCTCACCCATCGGCCAGCTCTCATCGAGCGATGAAGGCTCCAGTTCCGAGGGACGTCAGGCCATAGAGCGGCTCATCAACGACACTGAGAATGGGCTCAATGGCATTAAGCGTGCATTGAGCGGTGAAGAGCAAGACACCTCCACGCAAATCAGGACCTTTCTGACCAAGGCGAGAAAAGCGTTGGCGGACAACGACCTAGACGGCGCTCAGAACCTGGCGAACAAAGCCAAAGAACTGCTCGAAGAGCTGACAAAAAAATAACCGCTAATCCGCTTGCGGATAATTTCTGTCAAAGGGAAAGACGAGTTCGATGCTGGATGGAACCGGCTGGCCATTGACCATCGCCGGTTGAAACTGCCAGGCGTGTACTGTATCGAGCACGAGTTGGTCCAGAGCGTTACCGAGACCAGCCACAAGCGTGGCCTGCTGCACATGTCCATCGGCCCCGAGATTCACGTCTACCACGATCTTCCGGGTTGTCTCGGGCAGCAGCGAGCGGTCTGCGACCTGCGGCGATGGCGAGACGGTCGGATATGCGGGATACATGCTTTGCGCATCGCTTCCCTGTCCGGTGACGCCGGGATTGCTTTTTCCGGAGGAAGACTGCCCAATCAGCAGGCGGGAAGGCTGCAAAGATTGCGATGGTGCAACAGACTTCGTGCGCAGCGGGGTGAGATGACGGGCGGCCGTTGTTCGTGGAGACTGAGTTTTCTCAGGGATTGCCGGACTCTTGGCAGCCAGCACTGCAGCAAGGGCCCCGCGGCTGACTGCGACCACGGCAATTTGCGACGAACCGCGCGTCATCGGCGCAAAGACCACAGTGCGGCGCACATGAATTGAACCTGCAACGATGCCAGCAAGCAGCAACCCGTGAAGGGTAATCGAAAGCCACGCTGTCCTGCCTATACCTCTCTGGGATGGCTGCTCCTGAAAAAGGCTGCGCATTTTGCAGGTTCCTCGATACTGCCAGGCTACTGTGCTATCGCTTTCCCATTAGACGTGCCGCGGGCCCGAAGTGTCTCGATTCTTAGCGTTCGCCCCACTTCAGTTTCGAACGCAGGACATCGAAGAAACCGGCAGACCCAAGCCGCACCAGCCGTACTGCATATTGCGAACGGCGACAGCTCAACTCATCGCCGACTTTCAGAGGAATCGCCTCCTGCCCGTCTACGGTCAGATAGGTCTGATCGGGAATGCCCTCGACGCTCAGGCTCAGATTGCAATCGCCACGCAGGACAATAGGGCGGAGCGTCAGCAGATGAGGACACACCGGCGAGATGATGAGAGCGTCTACATTGGGCACGACAATCGGGCCATTGGCCGCAAGCGAATACGCGGTCGACCCGGTCGGCGTTGAGACGATGACGCCATCCGCGCGAAAGGACGCCACGAGCTGGTTGTCGAGCCTGATGGTGAAATTAACCATGCGGGCAATTGCGCCCTTTGCTATCACCACATCGTTGAGCGCTTCGTGCTCGGCGAAGATCTGTCCGTCGCGCCACAGTTCGCTGTGCAGCATGGCGCGCGATTCCATGGCGCAACAGTTGTTGCACCAGCCTTCCAGCGTCGAGTAGATATCGGCCAGCCGCACCTCGGTAAGAAAACCGAGCGATCCCAGATTCACGCTCATGATGGGGACGTTTGTTTTCGCGAAGACCCGCGCTGCCGCCAGCAAAGTGCCATCGCCCCCCAGCACCACCACCAGTTCCGGATTCATCGCCGGCATGTCGATTCGCGGAACGACATTCTTTTCCAGCGCATAGTTTCCGCTGACGGGATCAAGGATCGGCTCAAAGCCTCGCGTTCGCAGCCAGAGAATCAACTCCGGCAGAAGGGTGATTAGCTCTTCTTTTTGCGGCTTGGAAATAATGGCTATGCGTCGCATCAGGTTTCAGTGTACTCGCAGGCTGAGAAAATTCAGACAAGCATACAGCTAACGCGGCCAGGATAACTTCTTTTCGGGAAAGCGCGCGTAAAGAAGGAATTCGCGGTTTCCCTCTGCTCCAAGGATGGGCGAATCCGTCACTTCTATGCCTTCCCCGCCAAGCGATTCCACGCATGCGCGAACTTTTCTAATCGCAATTTGATGCGCTGCCGGGTCGCGCACAATGCCACCCTTGCCAATGTGCTCCCTGCCGGCTTCAAACTGCGGCTTCACCAGCACCACGCAAGCAGCATTTGCTTCTACCTGACCAAATGCCGCCGGAATGACTGCGGGGAGGATAAGCGTTGCCGAGATGAATGAAACATCCATGCCAAGAAACGAAATGTCCCGTGGCAGATCACCCGGCTTGATATGGCGCGCATTGGTGCGCTCCATCAGGGTCACGCGCGGATCATCGCGCAGCTTCTGCGCAATCTGCCCATAGCCGGTGTCGATTGCCAGCACCCGCGCCGCTCCGTGCTGAAGCATACAGTCTGTGAAACCGCCGGTGGAAGCGCCCACATCGAGGCAGAAGCGTCCGGTCAAATCGATCTTCCAGTACCGCAGCGCGGCTTCCAGCTTGAATCCGCCGCGGCTCACATAGCGCAGATCGTCACCGAGAATACGAATGGCTGCGTCTTCGGTCACGCTGCTGCCTGGTTTGTCAATCTTCTGCTCATTGACCAGAACTCTGCCCGCCAGCACCAGCGCCTGCGCTTTTTCTCTCGTTGGGACCATTTGGCGCGACAACAACAATTTGTCCAGACGCATCTTCATGTGGGCTCGTCGTCAATGTTCGGCACAACGGGCCAGGGCCTGTTATGCTGACTCAACCAACTCGTTCAACTCCATTTGTAGGATACCGCTCACCCGTTGCATGCCAGAGGACCGCAAACATCCGGAGCTGAATCTGGCGCGTATGAAAGATACTTATAGCGACCACATTTCAGAAGAAGACCTCGCACTTTACGCGATGCGCTCACTCGCGCCCTCGAAAGCCGCGCCGGTGCAGAAACATCTCAATCAATGCGCGCAATGCCGCGGCAGACTTGCGGATATTCTGGGGAATTTATCGCTGATAGCCTTGACGGAGCCACAGGAACCGCTTCCAGCCGACGCACGCGACCGCTTCCTCAAACGCCTGCGCGCCGGAGCTGCCGAAAAGCATCCCGAGCCCATCAAGCCTTTGAAAACGCCGCAGGAACCGCCGCGCTCGGGCAACTGGTTCTCCGGCCTGGGCTGGGCTGCGTCTGCCGCTGCTCTGCTCTTCGCCGCTTACATGAGCAACAATGCGCATAACCTGCAGCAGCAGCTTGCCGCGCAGCGCTATCAGCTAACGCGGCTTTCCGTACAGGAGTCGCGCGCACAACAGATTCTCGACGTGCTGACTTCCCCGACAGCAAAGCGCGTGATGCTGAAGGAAACGAAAACAGCGGCTCAGCCAACGGCAAACGTTGTCTACGAAAAGGAAAAAGGCGCACTCATTCTTGTAGCCAGCGATCTGCATCCGATTCCAGCCAACAAGACCTATGAGTTCTGGGTGATTCCATCAAATGGACAGCCTTCCATTCCTGCCGGACTCTTTCGGCCCGACGCAAATGGAAGCGCCAGTCTTGTGCTGCCGGCAATTCCGGAGGGTGTGGATGCGAAGGCTTTTGGCGTAACCATTGAAGACGCACACGGCTCGCCGACTCCAACGCTGCCTGTTGTCATGGCAGGCCAATAATCGCTAAGCGCTGGCCGATCCGCAGCAATCGCCGGAGATGCCGAAGAGAGAATACCCGCCTTCACAGCCATGAAGGCGGGCTGTGCTTACTTCGCTACCTCAGCCGTCTGCGAAGGCGGCGCGAAGGCATCGGCCAGCGACATGATCTTCAGATTCGACTTCAGCTGATCGAGCGTCGCTGGACTGGTGATAGTAATCTCGACCGGCTCGCCCGGCAGCAGGTCAACATAGTTGTCTGAGAACTTCGCATCCAGTTCCCCAAACGATACATAGACGCTGCGGGCCAGTACCGGAGATGAGAGCCGCAACACGTAAGTATTTCCCTGCTGCGTCAGGCTTGTCGTGATGTTCGGCTCAGGCAGATGCACCAGCTTCGTTGGAACAAAGTAGATGATGTTGCTCGAAACCGCTTTGCCGTCCACCTTCAAGTCGGCGGCTGCAAAGATCGCGGCTGCATCCGTTCCGTTGGCGTTCACAAATTCAGACAGCGGAATCTGCAGGTAGGTTTTGCCTGAACCTGGAGGGATAACTATGTCCCGCTGCTCCTGACGCAACACCTTGCCTTGTAAGTCCATGATGCGCAGTCGCAGGTGCGCGTTCACAGCTGCGGTTTTGTCTGAGATGACATACACGGCCAGCGTACCGTCTTCCAAGTGTGGAGAAACCAGTATCGGCGCGTAGAAGCGCTTTGCATAGTACTGCAGCGCCTTCCACCTGCCGTAGTAATCGATGCTCGACCACGACGCTACGGGCCAGCAGTCGTTCAGCTGCCAGTAAAGGCCGCCCATATTCCGCGGGCGAATTCTGCGCAAATGCTCTGCCCCGATCTTGATACCCTCAGCCTGCAGCACCTGGCTCGCATAAAGGAACGAAGCGAAGTCTCTCGGCTCGCCATAATAGCGGAGCATGTAATCGTGGATGATTGAATTGCCTTCGTTATTCTTCTGGTGGGCGAGCATCACCGGAGTGAAAATACTGGTGCGGTCTTCCGGCTTGGTGAACGCTTCAATCGTACGCATCTCAGGAAATGACTGGAATCCGTACTCGGTCATGAAGCGCGGGAAGTGGGTTTCGTATTCTTCGAAGTCGACGCGTCCATGCCATACGTTCCATTCATGCATGTCGCCGGATTGGTATTCGGGCGTGGTGTCTTCGTAGTCGGAGCTGGGCGAGCTGGGCCAGTACGGCGTCTCCGGGTTCAGCTCGGCCACGCTGCGCGCGATGATGCCGCTGAAGACGGTGAGATAGTCCTGCCACATGCGCAGACGCACATCTTCTGGAAGCTGGTCGCGCCCGGCCCAATGGAAAGCCAGCTCCGTCTCATTATTTCCGGACCAGAGGACAATGCTCGGGTGATTGCGCAGGCGCTCGATCTGGTAGCGCACTTCCTTTTCCACCTGCTCTTTGAAGTCGTAGGTGCCGGGCTGCCAGTCGTTGCCGAACATGAAGTCCTGCCAGACCATAATGCCAAGCTCGTCGCAGATGTCGTAAAACTCCTGCGTCTCGTAGTAGCCGCCACCCCAGTGACGGATCATGTTCATGTTGGCGTCACGCGCGGATTCAAGAATCTGACGGTACTGCGCGGTGGTCACGCGGCTGGGGAAACTGTCGAATGGAATTACGTCCGCGCCTTTGGCATAGACAGGAATTCCGTTGACGATGAACTCAAATGACCGTCCCCACTGGTCCACATCGCGACGCAGCACAACCGAGCGCAGGCCCGCTTTTGCGTCGGTTTCGTCCGCTATATTTTTGCCCTGGCTGAGCTGAACGTGGAACTGATAGATGGGTTGGGCGCCGTAGCCTGCCGGATACCACAGGTCGGGGTTGTCGATTTCGATCGGCTGAGTGAGGCGATTTACTCCCGCGTGGAGAAAGACGCTCTGGCTGGCATTTGTCTGCCTGCCGTTGCGGCCATAAAACACCGTCAGCTTCGCCTGTCCATCCTGTGACGCGATCACATCTGTCTCGACGTTGATCCATGCCAGCTTCGAGCTGACATCAAACTGATGAATGTATACATTGTCGATCCGGGCTGCGTCCCATGTTTCCAGATGCGCAGGTCGCCAGATGCCGCTGGTTACGAAGCGCGGTCCCCAGTCCCATCCATACTCGTAGGCCGGCTTGCGGATGTAGGTCTTCTCGTCGGTGTGCGTGCGGGCGCGCCACGGGTCTTTGGCCGCAACCTTTGCTGCGGCCCGGATGGGTGACGGGAAGACGATGCGCAGCTGGTTGGCGCCTGGCTTGAGCTGCGCCTTTACGTCAACGCGCCACTCACGGAAGGCATTGTCTGTATGCTGCACGAGCTGGTCGTTCACATAAATGTCGGCAGCGGAATCCAACCCCTCGAAGACCAATTCGACATGTTGATGTCTCAGCGTTTCAGGCGACGCCTGCAGCGTCGTGCGATATTCCCAGTCCGCGTTCTCAATCCATTGCAGCTTTGCTTCGTTATCGCGATAGAAGGGATCGGGGATCAGCTTGTTGTCCAGCAGATCGAGATGTACATCTCCGGGCACCTTTGCCGGATGCCACTCTGCCGGCGTGGTGGCATTCGGCGCAAGCTGGCGGAACTCCCATCCTGAATTGAGATCAATGGAGTGACGCTGCTGGGCTTGAATGGACGCAGCCCCCAGGAAACCCATGCAGAAAGAAAACAGCAGCATCCAACGTGGACACTTCATGCAGATTCTCCACCAACCAGAAATTTTCATGATGAGAAGGCGTGGTAACGATACCTTCAGCAGCTTACATGAGAAGCGCTTCCCGGGACAGGCAGCAACCATCTTTTTGCAGAAGGTTGCTACACTCAGAAACGAGCCTTATTTTCTCAGGAGTCGAAGACGAATGTCCGAAAACGAAGTCAAGATTACAGTACGTCCGAATGGTCCGTTCCGCGTCGAAGGGCCTTGCAGGCTTGTCGATACCGATGGAAATGAGTGGGGCCTGACAGGCAAGCCGGCGTTCTCGTTGTGCCGTTGCGGCGGTTCCACCAACAAGCCGTTCTGTGATGGCACACACTCGAAAATCGGTTTCCAGGCGGCCGAGGCTGCGGTCGCCGCAGCCGACGCAAAGAAGCAGTCGTAAGATTCTGCAGGCCGTCCTGATTCCATTGCGACTTCCTGCACTCGTTGTTTTAATGATTTGGCGCATCAAACCGCGGGTCTCCCGCATCTTTTTAATGCAGGAGACCTTGTGGCAAAGCGCCCGAACCTCAGTTTTATCCTTCGATTGATCGTCCGCGCGGCATTTCGGCCGATGCAGGGCAAGCAGCAAAAACCGCTTCTCGCGGAAAACGGAGAGATCGGAGTGACCTTCATCGGTCATTCGTCCTTTCTCATCCAGATCGGCGGTCTTAATTTGATCGTCGACCCGGTTTTTGCCAGTTGGCTGATTGTTCTACATCGCATCCGACGCCCCGGCGTACCTATCAAGCATCTGCCACCAATTGACGCAGTTCTGCTGTCGCACGCGCACATGGATCATCTGAATCTTCCATCGCTGCGCAGGATCATCCGTCATACACGCAGGCTCACAGGCAATTCTCCAGCTGCCATCGTGCCCTGGAACGTGACTGATCTGGTTGAGGGCCTCGGCTTTTCAAGTGTCACGTCGCTGGCATGGTGGCAGTCAGTGCAGGTTGGCAATGTCGAAATCACGCTCACGCCGGCGAAACACTGGGGCGCGCGCAAAATGACGGACACGCATCGCGGCTTTGGCGGGTATGTGATCAGAAGCGGGTCGCAATCGCTCTATCACGCCGGCGACACGGGGTATTTTGACGGCTTCCATGAGATTCGCGCGCGTCTCGCGCCGCAGATTGCATTGCTTCCCATCGGCGCTTATTCGCCCGACAGCTTCCGCTCCGTTCACACCAGTCCTGAAGACGCGCTGCAGATCTTCACTGATCTCCTCGCGAATACGATGATTCCAATGCACTATGGCACCTTCTGCCTTTCGGCTGAGCCTATAGACGAGCCATTGCCTCGCCTGCTGGCGGCAGCCGACGCATTGGGCCTTTCCGGGCAAGTGCTGCCGCTTGCAGAAGGCGAGACGACACTCTTTTCCCGAAAAGGTGCTGAAATCGAAAGTACCGAACGATTGACGGTATCCGGGACTGCCTGAATACTGGTGCAAAACTTCAAGAAGCCGTAGACTTGCACTCAGGTTCGATGAGCAAAACTGGTTCGCATCCCACCCTCGCAGACGTTGCACGCAAGGCCGGAGTCGGCACAACGACGGTTTCCCGGGTCATCAACGGCGGACATCGCGTAAGTCCGCGCACATTGAACCGCGTGCGCTCCGTCATCGAGCAACTTGGCTATATGCCCAATCAGGCGGCCCGTATTCTCAAGGGCGAACGCACCAAAACCATCGGCCTCGTCATACCCAGCATCGCCGATTCGTTTTTTTCCAGCTGCGCCGAGGCAGCGCAGGAAATCGCCCGCGCTAACGATTCACTGCTCATCGTCACAGTTACAAATAACGATCCGCACATTGAGATGGAAAACCTCAATGTTCTCATGCGTCATCGCACAGATGGACTGCTGCTGGCTCCAGCGAATTACCAGAGCGAATCCCTTGCCGAATTTCTCGGCAGGATTTCAACACCCGTGGTTTCCTTCGACCGCCCCGTCCCCAAGACTGGGATTCCCAGCGTGCTGGCCGACAATTACAACGGCGCGCGCATTGCCATCGAGCATCTGATCGACCACGGATACAAGCGCATCCTGTGCCTGGGCGGGGAAACGACGCTTTACACCATACGTGAGCGGCTTCGCGGATATCGTCATGCCATAGAAGAATCTGGACTGCCGGCTCTCATCGACATGTCTGTTAAGGATTACAAATCTGCCGAATACGCGATTGAAAGCCATCTTTCGGCGTCGCACCCCCCCGATGCCATCTTCACGGTCAAAAACAGCACAACCATTTACGCTTTTGAAACGCTGCAAAAGATGAAAGTCGCCATCCCGAAAACCGTGGCCCTGCTCGGCTTCGACGATTTTGAGCTTGCGTCTACACTCAGGCCATCCATCAGCGTCGTACAGCAGCCGGTGGAAGATCTGGGCCGGATAGCCGCGGAAATTTTATTCGAGCAATTATTTCCCTCCAAGAAGAAAAAGCACCAACTCGCGAAGAAACGCCAGGACCAGATCAAACTCGAGACGCGGCTCGTCCTGCGGAATTCCTGCGGATGTAATCTGCCTGCCAACTGAAGGAACTATTTTTCGAAGAGTTCCGTATCACTAAAAGTCGGCATAATTGAGGGAAACGCTACCACCTTTAATGGAATCGTTTCCACTGGTTTATTTTTCGTGTATATTGCAAAGGGTTGCGATTGAACTCTGAAGGCATACTCGGGGTTCTGATTGCAGCTCGATGTTTCCTGGGGCGTGGTTTTTAGCTGTCCAGCGTGCAACCTGGACGCAGGTTCGGCGTCCACTATTCAAGACTTGGCTGCGTATGAGTTCTTTTTCGGTTGGGGTGGATTTAGGCGGAACTAATCTGCGCGTCGCAGCATACTCGCGCACGTCCGGCTTGCTTGAGACGATTCATCTGCCTACACGCCTTGTTGCTGGAAGGCATGCCGTCGTCGAGGACATGTGCCGGGCCATACACAAGCTGCTGGCCAGCTATTCCACGCAGTACCCTCTTGCCGGGATCGGCATCGGAACACCTGGCCCGCTTGAGCTGCCGGCAGGGCGTTTACACAATCCTCCCAATCTTCCCGGATGGGATGGATTTGAATTGCGGACCGAGATCGAGGCCTGCCTCGACATGCCGGTTACGGTCGAAAGCGATGCCAACGTTGCCGCGCTGGCCGAATGCCTGCTCGGAAGCGGACAAACTCTCGGCATCGATTCGCTTTGCATGCTCACGCTCGGCACCGGGATCGGCAACGGCATTGTTCTAAATGGAAGAATCTGGCACGGTGCGCACGGCATGGCAGGCGAGGCTGGCCACACGAATATCTGGCCCGATGGACCGGCGTGCGGCTGCGGCAGCAATGGCTGCCTTGAGATGTATGCCTCCGCTACCGCAGTACGTCGCATTGCCCTTGAATCAGCACACTCAGGAAAAGCGCCTGCAATCGCAGCGCTTGCGGAGAGGAATCACGATTTCACCACACGCGACCTCGCGGACCTTGCAGAAAATGGTTCATCAGACGCGCAGAAAGTTTTTGACGATGTGGGCCGCGCTCTGGGCATAGGCATCGGTGACCTTGTCAACACGCTCAACCTTCCCCTCTATGTGGTTGGTGGCGGCCTGGCGAATGCCTGGGAGCTGTTTTCCCCGATACTCTTCAAGGAAGTGCGCCATCGCAGCTATGTCTACCGTCTCACTGAGCCAGGCAGCGCAATTCTCAATGGCAATGTGAACGCCGGTACGCGTATTATTGCCGCGGAACTGGGCGCGGATTCGGGTCTGCTTGGGGCTTGCATCCTTCCGTACACTCTTTCGGAGCAGAAGATTGCAAGCACACCCGACACGACTCTCCGGTAAAACGACTGCAGATTTTCTTACCTGGACGCATCGATGCGACTGAATTTCTATCTTTTTAAGAGCACGATTGTCGGCGCTCTCGGCGGTCTCCTTTTTGGATTCGATACCGCCGTCATCGCCGGCACCACCCATCAGCTTAGCGATATTTTTCATCTCACCGCCGGCGAGCTGGGCTTTACTGTCTCCATCGCCCTCTGGGGCACAGTCATCGGCGCCATGTCAGCCGGAGCCGTCGGGCAAAAGATTGGCAGCCGGGAAACGCTGCGCATCATGGCTCTGCTCTACGTCATCTCATCAGTCGGCTGCGCTTTTTCCTGGAGCTGGACGTCACTCGTCCTCTTTCGCTTTATTGGGGGGCTCGGCATCGGAGGCTCATCTGTGCTGGGTCCCGTGTACATCGCCGAACTGGCCCCGGCAAAATGGCGCGGACGGCTGGTTGGCCTCTTTCAGATCAACATTGTGGTTGGCATCCTGCTCGCCTATGCTTCGAATTACTTCATCGAGAGCCTCGGGCTCGGAGTGTTGCAGTGGCGCTGGCAGCTTGGCGTTGCCGCTTTGCCGGCTGCACTCTTCCTGATCATGCTTTACGGTATACCGCGCAGCTCGCGATGGCTGGTGACGCAGAACCGCATCGATGAGGCGCGCTCTGTGCTGCAACTGATGGGCTCTCCCGATTCGGAAGCCGAGTTGCGCGAGATCGTCGATTCCATTCACCTGGAACGCAGCGCGAAATCCGAGCCGCTCTTTCAATACAAGTATCGCCTTCCTATCTTTCTCGCTGTCACGATCGGCATGTTCAACCAGCTTGCCGGTATCAACGCCATCCTCTACTACCTGAACGACATTTTTCGCGCGGGCGGCTTCAGTGCCATGTCCGGCGATCTGCAGGCGGTCCTAGTGGGCGCCATGAACCTCGTGGCTACGCTTCTGGCCATGAGCGTCATTGACAAGCTGGGCCGCAAGACGCTGCTTCTGATCGGCTCTGTGGGCACCGCAATTTGTTTGCTGGGTGTAGCTGCGATCTTCTTCAAACAGCGCCACCAGGAAGACCTGGTCTGGTTGCTGATTGGCTACATCTTCTTCTTTGCCATCTCCCAGGGATCAGTCATCTGGGTCTATATCAGCGAGGTCTTCCCCACGCGCGTCCGCGCCAAAGGGCAGAGTCTCGGCAGTTCCTCGCACTGGATCATGAACGCCATTATCTCCGGTACGTTTCCACTGCTGGCGAAGCGTTCCGCCGGCGCGCCTTTCGTCTTCTTTGCTGCGATGATGGTTCTGCAATTCTTCGTCGTGCTCTTCATCTATCCGGAGACCAAGGGATACACGCTCGAACAGATGCAGCACAAGCTCGGTATTGAATAGCGATCAGTGCTTCTCTTCTTCAAATCACAAATCGGCAACTTTGTAAATCTCCAGATCACCCCACCGCTGTGTTACATTCAGTTTTGACCATCACACAAAGTCTTGTTGATCTCACGGTGAGTGGCTTGCCGTGTCGATGGCCGAGTATGAGGTGTGCTTGGATCTTTTCGAGAAAAATCCAAATCCCATGTGGATTTACGACTCGGAAACCCTGCGTTTTGTCGAAGTAAACCAGGCAGCGATCGATCTGTATGGCTGGTCCCGTCAAGAATTCCTGAATATGACCATCCTCGACATCCGCCCGGAAGAGGATGAGGAACTCGTCCGCGCCTGCATCCAGCGCGGGGGCACGCAGCACAATTCGCAGCCTTGGCGGCATCGCCACAAAGACGGATCGGAGCATTTCGTCCGCGTCTCTTCCGACCCGATTGAATACGCGTCGCGTCCCGCCCGCGTTGTTGCAGTGAATGATATCTCCGATCTGGTGCGCGCGACCGAGGCCCTCACACAGAGCGAGGAGATGTTTCGTGGCCTCTGCGCGTCGAGCCCCGCCGGTGTTTACAAGTCGCGCATCGACGGCTACGTGCTGTACGTCAACCCCGTGCTTGCGAACATGTGGCAGATGCCGGAGGAGGAGATGCTCGGCCACGGCTGGCAAAGACGGGTGCATCCCGATGATATGGAGAGACTCGCTCAGGGCTGGCTCAGGACGAATGCCGCTGGCGATTCCTACGAACATGTCTTCCGTATCATTCTGCCCGCTGGGGAAATTCGCTGGATCCATGGCCGCTCTACGGCAATCCGCGGCACCGATGGAAGGCCCATTGCTTCTGTAGGAACAACCGACGACATCACCGAGCAGCGCAGTGCAAACGACGCGCTGCGCATGAGCGAAGCCGAGCTGCGCGCCCTCACGGACCAGCTCCCGGTTGCGCTGCTCTATGTGGATGCGCAGGGCAAGTGCCGCCGCGCCAATCGCGCCTTTGAAGATTGGTTCGACATTTCCCGCGAAGAGATCCTCACACTGGACTTTGAATTCTTCGTCCTGCGCGGTGACGGGAAGCAGTATGAAGCAGAAGTGCGCCGCGCCTGGGCGCTTGTTCTTGACGGCAGGCCTGTTCGCTTCGAAAAGACGATCGTGACCCAGGGCCGGAAGCGCACCATCGAAGCCACCTATACTCCCGATCTTGATGCAGATCGGCAGGTCTTAGGCTTCATCGTGCTTCTGCATGACATCACGGATCGCCGCGCTCTTGAAGACCAGTTCCGCCATGCGCAGAAGATGGAAGCCATCGGCAGACTCGCCGGAGGCATCGCGCACGATTTCAATAACATTCTTTCGGTAATGAACGGGTACGCGCGCATCATCGAGCAGGAGTTGAATGGAAATGGCCGTCTCGGTCACATGTCGGCTGAGATTCATCGCGCCGGTGAGCGAGCTGCGCGCCTTACCCAGCAACTGCTGGCTTTCAGCCGCAAACAGGTCAGCCAGCCGCGCATCGTTCCCGTCGATGACCTGCTGCGCGATGACGAAACCATGCTGCGACGTCTGGTGAGCGACACAATTTCGCTGGAAATGGAGCTGGGCGCAGGCGAGGCGCGCATCGAGATCGATCCGCATCGCTTCAGCCAGGTTCTGCTCAATCTCGTCGTCAATGCCAAGGATGCCATGACCCACAGCGGCACGCTCACGATCAGGACGCTCGTGCATCAGCGCAACGTTCTCGTCAGCGTGCAGGATACTGGCTGCGGCATGCCCCCCCAAGTGAGGGAAAAACTATTTGAGCCATTCTTCACCACTAAGGAAGAAGGCAAAGGGACCGGGCTTGGCCTTGCCACTGTGTACGGTATAGTTCGCGAGGCGGGCGGCAGCATCTCTGTTGAGTCTGCCGAAGGCGCGGGCTCAACCTTTACCTTGTCTCTGCCCATCGCGGAGAAAACGCAGCCAGCCGACATTACCCCCCGCAAGCAGGATTGTTCCCAATGCGGCAACGAAACGATTTTGCTGATCGAGGACGACAGCAACATTCGCTATCTGCTGGCGCACACGCTTGAATCCTGCGGTTATCGCGTCGTGCAGGCAGAGAATGGCATAGAGGGCCTGGACATTGCAAAAAACATGCTGCCTGCCATCGATGCTGTCATCAGCGATGCCATCATGCCGAAGATGAGCGGGCAGGAAGTCATAGCCACTCTCCGCCGCCTGCGTCCTGAGTTGAAGGCCATGCTCGTAAGCGGCCACATTGACGCAGACCCTAAAGATGTAACCAGCGATGGGCGAACATTATTTCTCTACAAACCGGTGCCGCCTGAGATACTCACAGCGGAACTGCGCCGCCTGCTCGACGGCACACCTGCATCCGTGTGACCCGCGGGCTGAAAATAGCAAGTCGGGAAATGTTTAATTGCTGTCGTCGCGACGGTGCAAAGTCGGGCGGTCGTCGCCGTTCTGTGTATCGTTCGGATCAGACGTGCTTGCGCGCCGCAGCGTCGGCTTGCCGTTCTTCGGTTCCATCAGCTTGCGTTTGTTCTCAATCCTTGCCAGCCGGGCCTTCACGTCATCGAACTCGGACGTTGTGACCAGATATTCGTCTCTGGCTGGGAGAATCCTGGCAATCTCTTCCTGAGTTTTCTCGATGCGATCCGGTGTTTGTGGGTGGTTGGAGAATGCTTTTGCCACCAACCCGGGTTTCTGCTTCTCAAGGTTCTGGATCTTTTCGAAGAAGGTTATGAAGGCCTGCGGATCATATCCGGCGCGGTACATATACTGCACGCCCAGATAATCGGCCTGCGCTTCAAATTCCCGCGAGAAGACGAGGAAGGTCATCGGAATCGCGATGTTGACCGCCTCGTAGATGCCGTAGCCGGTCCAGCTGTAGCCTGTCATCATGATCAGCGGGATGGTGCCGAGCTGCGCGTAATTCATACGCGTCATCTCACGCGCAGCATGGTGCGCGCACACGTGAGCGGTCTCGTGGGCCATCACTCCGGCCAGTTCGGCCTCTTCGTCCGCTGCCAGAATCAGGCCCGAATTCACATAGAAAAATCCGCCGGGCAGTGCAAAGGCGTTGATCTCATCCGTATCAATGACCTTGATGGTGAATGGGACTTTGCAATCCGAGTTCTTCACGATGTTCTGTCCGATGCGGTTGATGTACTCCGTCACCACCGGATCGGTGATCAGCTTCACGCTCTTTTCGACCTCATCGGCGTACTGCTTGCCCATCTTGATCTCGCCTTCGGTCGAATACCAGTTGCCGAGCCCGCGCCCGCCAATATTCCGCGTGCCGACCGCATTGACGTCGTCTATGCTGCCCGGCTTAACGTGGACATCCTTCGGCTCTGTGTTCGGCGGTGGCGCCTTTTCAGCAGATGCGTCGGACGTGCTCTGATCGCTTGTGGAAGCACTGGCGCTGGTCTTGTCCTGCGGCGAAGATGAGGTGGTGGAAGGCTGCTGGCTGGTCGATGACTTTCCCGAAGAAGCTGCCGGAGCAGACGAAGAGGGTGGAGTCGTTGTCGGGCTTGGGGTTTGTGTTTGTGTCTGGGCTTGCGGTTGGCTTCCGTTCGAGCTGCTCTGCGACGTGCTCTGCGCAAACGCTAGCGGGGCCAGCACCAGACTGGCAGCCAGCAATAATTGCGGAGTAACCACCTTCTTGGTCAAAATCGTAGCCATACAGAACTCCCCAGGCACAGGATGGAAACCAGGTACAGCTCCCCCTACCCTGTCCCTATAGACGCTAGTATGCTCCTTTTCGTCAGCCTATGGCGCGCAAATTGCGTGAGCTTTACTTTCACGAAAGCAGATTGCCCTTGAACCCACGCCTGACTTGCCGCATTGTGAGGCTGCCCGCCCATGAACCGGCTACAGACAAGGTTTTCTCCTGCTATCAGAGTGAAGTCTATCGTAGTGGTTCTGCTGGCCTTGTGCTGTGGCATCCGCTCCGACGCCACTCCGTGTCTACCGCAGCGGATGATGGCCTGCCCCGCCTGCCGCTCTGGGCATGGGAGCGCCCGGAAGACCTTCGCGGTCTCGATACCGGGAAATCTGCGATCGCCTATCTGGACCAGACGCTGACTCTTGGCCTCGACGTCCACAGCCAGCCCCGCCGCGACCCGATCCTCTTCCCGGCAACTGCGGCGCGCATCCCGGTCGTACGCATCGAGACCGATTCCGAAGCCATTCTCGACGATACGACGCGCGGGCAAGCCATTGATTCGATTCTTTCAAGCGCCCGGCAGGCTGGCATGCCGCTTTGCAGATAGACTTCGACGCCACCCGCTCGCAACGTGCGTTCTACCGCGCCCTGCTCTTCGATCTGCGCCGCCAGATGCCTGCCAATCTGCCGCTGTCCGTCACTGCGCTGGCATCCTGGCGCTCCTATGACGACTGGCTGCGCGGTTTGCCCATCGACGAGGCCGTTCCCATGTTCTTCCGCATGGAACCGGACCGGAGACGCGCGCCCGCCTCGCTTGCCGGGTTCCGCATCCACGAGCCGCTTTGCCAGGAATCTGTCGGGATATCGACGACCGACGCATGGCCTCCCGACATCGCCGGCAAGCGTATCTACCTATTTCCTGACGACGGCTGTATTACTACTGAGTACGCATAGAATACGGCCTGCGTCCTGAGAATATAGCTCAGCTGCTGGAAAGAGGCCTGTAAGCAAGTGACGCAGCTTTTACGCAAGCTGGCTCGATTCTGATACTACGATGGACAAGCCGGCTGTAGTGAGTTGTCGCGAATATCGAGCATGGCCACAGTAGCCCAAGGCTTGTCGGAGCGCCCACAGCCAGCCAGATGGCTCAGGGACTTGCTCCGGGAAGAGCTCGCGCCATACCCCGGAAGAATTGCTCTCGTCGCACGCATGGTCATTGCGTCTACCGCCATGATGATCATCACCATGACCTTCAAAATCCCCTTTGGCGCATATGGCGCAATCTATGCTTTCACCATTTCGCGGGAAAGCACTCAAGCAACTCTGACTGCCGCTAAAACGGCGATCATCGCGTTCGCGCTGTCAGGGAGTTACATCCTCCTCGGTGCAATTTTCTTTGCGGGTCAGCCCTTTTCGCGCATGCTGTGGGTCATCGGAACACTCTTCCTGCTCTTCTACGCTCTCAGCGCCACAACAAATTACTTCGCAGCCAACCGCTTCGCCTACCTGGTCGCCATCACAATTCCGCTCTGGGATCGTCACGTCCGAGCGGGCCTGCAAGTGGAAGATACTCTGTGGGCAATCTTCGGAGTCATGCTTGCCAGTCTGCTCACTGTGGGATTCGAGCTCATCTTCGCGCATTTAAAGCCATGGGACGATCTGGTCGAGTCCATCGCAGAGCGTTTAAGCACAGTCGAAGCGGTTCTCAACAGCTGCAGCGCAGATCGTCCCGCAGATCGCCCCATAGATGAGCACCAGAAAAAGGAAATTACCCGCCAGAGCATGCTGGGCACATCCAGACTGCGACGGATTCTGCAACGCAGCACCTACTCCGCGCAATATGCGGAAAGGATGAGCGCTGTCGTTGCGCTCACTGGAAGACTGGTAGATTTAACCGTCAATCTGGCCTATCTCGACATCCATCTTCCCGATGAGGAGAGCAGGAAACGAATCCGAGCTCTCGCCAGCGGCATTGCGGGTATCCGCGCCGATCTGCTGAACGACAAAATTCCCTCGCCCATCGCGTTCGAGAGCGAAGCCGACACGGTGCGCAGCGTTCCGTTGTTAGTTGAGATACAGAGAACGGTGTCCCAGATCTCCGACGTATTCTCACATTCGCCGTCCCTGAACCCGTACGCGCCCACCCAAGTCAGCAGCGAAAAGCCGTGGGCTCTGTTCGCGCCCGATGCATTCTCAAACCCCGACCACATTAAGTTCGGCTTGAGAGGCTGCTTCGCAGCAAGCCTGTGCTACATCACCTACAATGCAGTCGATTGGCCGGGAATCAGCACTGCCATCACCACTTGCCTCTTAACCGCTCTCACAACGATTGGCTCGTCCCGCCAGAAACAGGTCTTGCGTTTTGCCGGCGCCATCCTGGGTGGAGTCATCTTGGGCATGGGAGCACAGATATTCATTCTGCCCTCTCTCGACTCTATCTGGGAATTCACCCTTCTCTTCGCGGCGGTAATTGCCCTGGCTGCGTGGATCTCAACTTCCGGCCCGCGCCTCTCTTATGGTGGAGCTCAGACCGCGGTTGCGTTCTGTCTCCTCAACTTGCAGGAATTCAAAATGCAGACGTCGCTTGCCGTAGCAAGAGATCGCGTCGTCGGCATTCTTTTCGGTCTCGTCGTCATGTGGATTGTCTTTGATCAGATAGGCGGCGCGCCTGCTGTAGTCGAGATGAAACGGACATTCATCTCTGCCATTCGATCACTGGCGGAATTCATGAGAGAACCTCGTTCGAGCGATCCAAAAGCTGCGCTCGAACGCAGCGCTTCGCTGCGCGAGACCATCAACAAAACCTTCGACAAGGTCCGCTCACTCGCCGACGCCGTTGTATTCGAATTCGGATCGTCTCGGCAACAGGACATGGCTTTGCGCAGCCAGATCGTGCAGTGGCAACCGCAACTGCGCATGATCTTCGTGACACGAATCGCGCTCCTCAAATATCGTCTCCGCCTCCAGGGTTTTGTGTTGCCGGAAAAAATTCACGCGGCGCAGGTGACCTTCGACGATTGGTTGGCGCAAATGCTGGACGGCATAGCGGACCGGCTTGAAGGAAAAGCGCCGCACGCAACTGTGAGCGACGAATCCGCCATAGAGCGCTTGGAAAAAACGGCCCAGACCGCTCCTCCGGAAGAGCCAGGATCAGTCGTTGCGGCGCAAACGCAGACATTTCTTTCCTTATCGCGCAACATAGCTGCCTTGGCGATCTCCCTCGACAAAGAAATCTGAGCACCGCTCAGCCCCGGCGAATTCAGGCAGAATGCCGGGTAGCGAGTCGCCGACTTCTTGCTATAGAATGCGGTGCCAGCGGCGGACAGGGCCAGCTGGTGAATCCCTCTGCCGTGGAGGGACTCGTGTCAGCTCCCGATGTAGTCTGGAAAAACGGCAAGTTCGGCCAAACCGCGCGCCGCGATGCCTGGTGGCTTTCTCCCACAGCGGTTCTCCTTGGCTTGAGTGCCTTCATCGTCTACTCCACCTGGGCGGCGTTTCAGAACAACCACTACACCTTCGGACCTTATATATCGCCGTTCTATTCGCCTGAACTCTTCGGCAATTCCTCGCATGCGCTCTTCGGGCCGAAACCCAGTTGGTACCCCAGCTTTCTGCCGTTCTCCCCGGCATTCCTGATCCTCTGGATACCCGGCCTCTTCCGCGTAACGTGCTACTACTACCGAGGCGCGTATTACAAATCCTTCTGGGCCGATCCACCAGCCTGCGCCGTTGGCGAGCCGCGCAAAGTCTATCTTGGCGAGCGAAGCTTCCCGCTCATCCTGCAGAATTTCCATCGCTACTTCCTGCGGCTTTCCTACATCGTCTGGTTCTTCCTCGTCTACGACGCCATCATGTCCTTCCATTTCCCCGACGGCTTCGGCATCGGAGTAGGCAGCCTCGTCCTTGTCATCAATGTCGTCCTTCTCGGCGGATACGTCTTCGGCTGCCACGCCTTTCGGCACCTCATCGGAGGCACCTTCGATTCCATCTCCGAACACCCCATCCGCCACAGGCTCTATAAATGCGTGAGCTTTCTCAACGCAGCACACAAGAAGTGGGCCTGGGCAAGCCTCTTCTGGGTCGGCTTTGCCGACATTTACATCCGTCTCTGTTCGATGGGCGTCTGGCACGACTGGAGAATCCTGTAAATGCCGGAATTCCAGCGCTTCTCCTACGATGTCTTGGTAATCGGAGCAGGTGGAGCAGGCCTGCGCGCCGCGATTGAGGCCGCAGCCACTGGCGCGAAGGTTGGCGTCGTCTGCAAATCGTTGCTCGGCAAAGCGCACACCGTCATGGCCGAAGGCGGCATTGCCGCCGCTCTTGCCAATGTCGATGACCGCGACAACTGGCGCGTCCATTTTTCTGACACCATGCGCGGCGGCCAGTACCTCAACAACTGGCGCATGGCCGAGCTGCACGCCAAAGAGGCGCCTGAATGTGTCCGCGAACTCGAAGCCTGGGGCGCGCTCTTCGACCGCACCAAAGACGGCCGCATCCTGCAACGCAACTTCGGTGGACATCGCTATCCGCGCCTCGCTCACGTCGGTGACCGGACTGGGCTTGAAATGATCCGCACCCTCCAGGACCACGGCATCCACTGTGGTATGGAAGTCCACATGGAGTGCACCGTGCTCAGCCTGCTCATGGATGGAGGCCGCGTCGCGGGCGCTTGCGGATACGACCGCGAAAAGGGCCGCTTCTATTTGTGGCAAGCGAAGGCAGTCGTTCTCGCCACCGGAGGCATCGGCCGCGCCTTCAAAGTCACCAGTAATAGCTGGGAATACACCGGCGACGGTCTCGCGCTCGCCTATCGCGCCGGAGCCGAACTTCAGGACATGGAATTCGTCCAGTTCCATCCGACCGGCATGGTCTGGCCTATCAGCGTGCGCGGCATTCTCGTGACAGAAGGCGTGCGGGGCGAAGGAGGCGTGCTCCGCAATAGTGAAGGCCGCCGCTTCATGTTCGACGACATCCCCGACCTCTATAAAGAACAAACCGCCGACACCGAAGAAGAAGGCTGGCGCTACACACAAGGCGACAAGAATGCGCGCCGCCCGCCCGAACTGCTCACGCGCGACCACGTCGCCCGCTGCATCAATCGCGAAGTCAAAGCAGGACGGGGCTCGCCACACGGCGGCGTCTTTCTCGACATCTCCTGGATCAAAAAGCACATCTCCAAATCCGAGGAGCACATCAAGCGCAAGCTGCCCAGCATGTACCACCAGTTCAAGCAGCTTGCCGACCTCGACATCACGAAAGAGGCGATGGAAGTCGGCCCCACCACCCACTACATGATGGGCGGTATCCGCGTCGATGGCGACACGCAGATGTCCAACATCCCCGGCCTCTTCGCCGCGGGAGAAGCTGCCGCGGGGCTGCATGGCTCAAATCGGCTAGGCGGCAATTCCCTCTCCGATCTGCTCGTCTTCGGACGCCGCGCCGGCCGCTACTCAGCAGAATTTGCCAAATCCAACGGCCCAACCAGCATTGATGAACAGTTCCTCCAATTCACCGCTGCAGCAGCCCTTCAGCCATTTGAGCGCGGCCCTTCCGGCGAAAATCCATACCAAATCCAATACGACCTGCAAGACACGATGCAGGACCTCGTCGGCATCGTCCGTACAGAAAGCGAAATGGAGCAAGCCCTCGACAAAATCACACAACTCAATGAGCTCGCCGAGCGCATCGGCATCACCGGCAACCGCGAGTACAACAACGGCTGGCACACGTCATTCGACGTTCCAAACATGCTGCTGGTCGCGGAAGCCGTCACCCACGCCGCCATCCTACGCAAAGAAAGCCGCGGCGCGCAATTCCGCGAAGACTTCCCCAACAAAGACGCCGATTGGGGCAAACACAACATCATCGTCAAACAGGGGGCCGAAGGTGAAATGCTCATCGAGAAGCACGCCATCGCACCCATGCCCGAAGAACTACAGGCCGTGATTCAGGAGATGAAATAAATGGCCACACAAGCAACATTTCGCATCTGGCGCGGCGATCCCGCAGGCGGAAAATTCCAGGACTACACCACGCCTGTCGAAGAAGGCATGGTCGTCCTCGACGCCGTGCATCGCATACAAGCCCAGCAGGCCAACGACCTCGCGGTGCGCTGGAATTGCAAGGCCGGCAAGTGCGGCTCCTGCTCGGCAGAAATCAACGGTACGCCAAAGCTCATGTGCATGACGCGCCTCAGCGACATCAATCTCGACGCGCCCGTCACGCTTGAACCCATGCACGCCTTCCCGCCCATCCGCGACCTCGTCACCGACGTCTCCTGGAACTTCCGCGCCAAGAAAACCATCAAGCCATTCAAGCCGCGCTCGCCCGACGCTCCCGACGGCACATGGCGCATGCAGCAGGCCGACGTCGAGCGCGTGCAGGAATTCCGCAAATGTATCGAGTGCTTTCTGTGTCAGGACGTCTGCCATGTCCTGCGCGAGCATCACAAGCATGACAAGTTCATCGGCCCGCGCTTGCTCGTCTACGCCGCTGCGCTCGAGATGCATCCGCTCGACATCGAAGACCGCGTGACTGATCTGCGTCGGAAGCACAACATCGGCTACTGCAACATCACCACCTGCTGCCGACAAGTCTGCCCCGAGTCGATTACGATTACCGAGAACGCAATCATCCCGCTCAAAGAGCGGGTCGTGGACCGCTTCTTCGATCCCCTGAAGCAGCTCTTCCACATCCTCTAAAAAGGAGAACGAACAAGGAGGAAATCCAATGTTCACCCTCAAGCCCATTTCGCACGACAGCATAGAAACCGCACTCGCCAAAGCCGAGCGTTACCGTCTTCTCGGTGAGCCCCACGAAGCCGAAAGCATCTGTCAGGACATCCTCGAAATCGACCCGACCAATCGCCAGGCGCGCATCAGTCTCGTCCTCGCGCTCACCGACGAGATCCCGCAGGAGCCCAGCGCCTTCGCCAGCGCCCTCGCCGCAATCTCCGGCCTCGAAACCGAGTACGATCACGCCTACTATTCCGGAATCGCCTGGGAGCGCCGCGCCAAGGCCCACTTCGACGTGAACGGCCCCGGCTCCAGTGGTTACGTCTACGACTGGATCGTCAAAGCGTTGCAGTTCTTCGAGCAAGCCGAGCACCTGCGCCCCGCAGGCAACGACGACGCCATCCTGCGGTGGAACACGTGCGTCCGCTTCCTTGAGCGACATAAGGAACTGCGCCCGAAGGCGGAGGAGACACCTGAACCCATTCTCTCCGAGTAACCTCTGCGATAAGTTCTTTCGATATACTGCAGCGTAAGAGTCAGAGGCGCATGACTCCTTCTTACATTTCTCGCAGGAAACTCCTCGGCTCTGCAGCCACTCTCGCGGGCGGCATTTTGCTCTCACCCTCCTCATTGCTAGCCCAGCAGTCTGACGCTGCGGCCGACTACACCCTCACCATCGCAACAACGCCAATCGAGATTGCTCCTAAGCGAATCATCTCTGTCACGACATATAACGGGCAATTTCCAGGCCCTTTGCTTCGCTTCAAAGAGGGCCAGCAGGTAACAGTCGACGTCCATAACCATACGGACACCCCGGAGCAACTGCATTGGCACGGCCAGATGATTCCCACCGACGTCGATGGCGCTGCCGAAGAAGGGACCCCGTTCATCCCGCCACATGGCAGCAGCCGCATTGTATTCACGCCTCGGCCATCCGGCTTCCGCTTCTATCACACGCACGTCCGCGCTGGAGCAAACCTGAGCGCGGGCCAATACAGCGGCCTCGTTGGCCCGGTATACATCGAGCCCAAAGACAATCCCGGCGCCTACGACAGCGAGGTCTTTCTCACCATGAAAGAATTCGAGCCGACCTTCAGCCGCGGCGGAGACATGGCCATGGACTTCATCTCACCGGCCGCAACAGTCAAGTCGCTCAAGGATCAGGGAGAAAGCACCATGAACGCATCTCTGGCCAAAGGAATGCCGCACGGTTTTGAGGTCGGATACGACTCCTTCACCATCAACGGAAAAATGCTCGGCCATGGAGAGCCCATCCGCGTCAAGCAGGGCGAGCGCGTGCTCTTCCACGTGCTGAACGGCAGCGCCGGCGAAATACGCAGCCTCGCGCTTCCCGGCCACGCATTCACCGTTGTCGCCACGGACGGCAATCCCCTGCCAAAGCCTGTTCGCGTGCCGGGACTCTGGCTTGGCACCGCCGAGCGCATCTCTGCGATTGTCGAGATGAACCACCCCGGCGTCTGGATCATGGGTGATCTCGATGATGACGACCGTCACCACGGCATGGGCATTGTCGTCGAATACGCGGGCGCCACAGGCAAGCCGCAATGGATCGCCCCCAAACCGTTTCGTTGGAATTACGCTCATTTCGGCAGCACAGGCGCAACGGCACAGCAGCCGGACGAAACCTTCGAGATGCTCTTCGAAAAGAAGAACGCGGTGCAGGACGGCTTCAATCTGTGGACAATCAATGGCCAGTCCTACCCGCTGGATCAGATGATGGCGCCCGCATCCTGGCACCTGCATGAAGGCAAGCGATACCGGCTGCGCATGCGCAACGCAAGCGACGACATTCACCCGATCCATCTCCACCGTCACATCTTTGAACTAACCCGCTATGCCGGCCAGGCAACAAGCCGCCTTATGAAAGATGTCGTCATGGTCGGCGGATATCAGGAGGTCGAAATCGACTTTGTGGCCAACAATCCCGGCGCAACGCTTTTTCATTGCCATCAGCAACTACACATGGACTTCGGCTTCATGTCGCTCTTCGATTACATTTAGCTCTTTTTCTTAAATTCCTGCACTGTGCGCGAAGGTGTTCCATGCAAAAGCAGTCCATCGGCATTCTCTTGTTGCGGATTCTCGTTGGCTGGGTCTTTCTCTCTGAAGGCATCCAGAAATTCCTTTTCCCGGCGGCGTTGGGAGTTGGACGCTTCACGAAGATCGGAATCCCCGCACCCGCCGCGATGGCGTCGTTCGTCGGCGTTGTCGAAATCGTCTGCGGCACGCTGCTTATTCTCGGCTTCTTTACAGCTGTTGCGACTCTACCGCTGCTAATCGACATCATTGTTGCAATCGCGACAACAAAGGTTCCGCTACTGCTCAAGCAGGGCTTCTGGGCGGCCATGCATGAGGGCCGAACCGACTTCTGTATGCTGCTCGGTCTGGTCGCGATTTTCTGCCTCGGAGCCGGATCGTTAAGTCTGGATGCTCGACGTCACTCTCCTTCGTAACAATGAGATCGATTAGCTGCCTCCGGGTGATTGGCTTTTCCGCGCGTGCGAGCAATAAGGAGCTGTAAATTAAACTACTTCACTAGACAGTGGCGGTATAGTCTTGGCAGAACCAATGAAGGTGATTTGGGTCTTGCTGGCAGGGCTGCCGGCAACGGGAAAAAGTACGCTCGCCAGGAAACTGGCTGTGAGCCTCGACCGCTGCGTGGCGCTCGATAAAGACCGCGTCCGCGCCGCGCTTTTCCCAGGCGCGATGACAGATTACACCACTGAGCAGGACGCGCTCTGCATGCGCGCCATAATTGAGTCGGCGGCATACATGACTCGCAAGAACCTCGCCAGATACGTTCTCTTCGACGGCCGCACCTTCTCGCGCAGCGCTCAGATCGAAGAAGTCATCTCCGCCGCGGATGCAGTTGGAGCAGCCTGGCGCATTCTGCATCTGACCACCTCGGATGAGGTTGCCGAGGCACGCCTGCGCGCGACCGACCCTGACCATCCGGCAGCTAACCGCGATACCGCGCTTTACCATCGGGTCAAAGCTGCCTTTGAACCGATCACGCGCGAAAAACTGGTGCTCGATACAACCGATGGAGTCGAGCGAGTCCTGCCGCAAGTACTTGCATGGCTAAACACTTCGCCACATTAGGCAGACACGAGGTATATTGCTCTGGTATGGCTGCAACTGGTTCAGGAAAAGCGCCGATCACACTTTGCGTCGACATAGGTGGAACCGGTCTAAAAATCATGCTCCTCGATGGCGAAGGCAAACCGCTCACCGAGCGTCTGCGCACGCCCACGCCGGAACAACCCACGCCCGCTCGCGTCTTCGCAGAACTCGATAAGCTGAAAGAGCAGGCGCCATCATTCGATCGCGTTGCTGTCGGCTTTCCCGGGGTCGTGAAGCGAGGCATTGTCTACACTGCCGCCAACCTCCATCCCAAATGGGTGGAATACAATCTGCAGGCAGAGTTGGAGAAGCGCTGGAAGCGACCGGTGCGCGTCGCAAACGACGCAGCCGTGCAGGGCTACGCTGCGATTGAAGGCGACGGCGTCGAGATGATCATGACTCTCGGTACCGGCCTCGGATCGGCCATCTACACCGACGGCCACCTGTGTCCCGGGTTGGAACTGGCGCACCACCCATGGCTGAAGGGCAAAACCTACGAAGACTTTCTTGGAAAACGCGGCCTCAAGAAGCACGGAACGAAGCGCTGGAACAAGCTGCTGGCGCTCGCGATCAAACAAACCTCATCCACCTTCAACTGGGACCGGCTCTATCTCGGCGGAGGCAATGCCAAGGAGATCAATTTCAAGCTCGATAAAAATGTGAAAGTGGTCTCAAACCAGGACGGATTGCTTGGCGGCGTGGCGCTCTGGGAGCACAATCCCTGATTTCGCTGGCTACCCTTTCGCCGCGTCCGCTGGCCATCGCATAAAGCCCTGAAACCAAACCCTTCCTTTCTGGAGGAAATCGCTCAGCTGCATGGCCTCGCCGAGATGTCCTGGATGCCAGCAGGCACTTCGCCATCATGACAACTGTCACACTCGATTTGTGACAGAGTCCACTGCCCTCGCGGTACAAAACGCGGCATTCTGTTCCCGTAGGCCAAAGGAGGCAGGATGTCGGCTACAACTCTTGTTCCAGACGGAATCGGCGAACAGTTTGAATCCACCAGCCCTGCGAGCAGCGGAGCAGTCGCGCGACTGCATTCCGTCACTAAGCGGTACGATGCCAATGTTGCGCTGGACCGGTTCTCGTTCGCGATATATCCAGGCGAGATCGTTTCTCTCTTAGGCCCAAACGGAGCAGGCAAAACCACAGCCGTTCGCCTTCTGCTGGGCCTTATTTCGCCAACATCCGGCAGCGTCCGCGTACTGGGCCGCGATCCGCGCGACTCTTCCACGCGGACAAGGATCGGCGCGATGCTCCAGGTCACTCGCGTGCCGGAGAACCTGCGCGTGCGTGAGCACATCGATCTGTTTCGCAGCTACTACCCAAGGCCTTTGACCGCTGCTGAAGTAATCCATATTGCAGGACTCGAAGGTATCGAGGACCGGTTTTTCGGCAAGCTCTCGGGCGGTCAGAAACAGCGCGTGCTGCTTGGGCTCGCACTATGCGGCGATCCCGACTTGATCTTTCTTGATGAACCTACTGTGGCTATCGACATCGAGGCGCGGCGCAATCTCTGGGAGCAGATACGTCTGCTCTCGGCAAGCGGCAAGAGTGTTCTGCTGACCACCCACTATCTGGAAGAAGCCGATGCGCTCTCGAATCGCATCCTCGTACTGAACAAGGGAAAGATGGTAGCGCACGGCACTCCCTCGCAGATCAAAAGCCAGGTATCCGGACGCGCCATTCGATGCGTCACACGTCTTAGCGCCGAGTTCGTTCGCAGTCTACCTGCGGTCAGCGATGTTACAGAAGACCGGGACGCTTTGATCATAACGGCAACAGACCCTGAATCCGTCGTTCGCGTCATGCTTCAGCGCGACGAAACTTTGCGGGATCTGGAGATTTCAGCGGCAGCTCTTGAGGACGCTTTTCTCGCGCTTACAAAATCGGAAGCTAACTAACTAGCCAGAGGAGAATCAGAATGGCCACCGCAGCGGTTCGCCCAGTTACACTCGGGACGCCCTATTACCTGAATATCTTTGTAAAAGAGACTCAATACGAGTTCCTGAAGGCAACGCGTAACCGCATGTATTCCCTGGCAACACTGGGTTTTCCCATCATGTTCTACCTCCTTTTCGGAGTTACCAACAGACATGTAGGCCCGGGCTTGAACTATGCACGCTATCTGGTTGCCGGATACAGTTGTTTCGGAATGATCGCCGCCGCGCTCTTCAATCTGGGAGCCGGCATTGCAACCGAGCGCGCACAAGGCTGGCTTGAACTCAAGCAGGCAAGCCCCATGCCCAGGCTCGCGTATCTGGGAGCGAAGGTGCTTACCAGCATGGCGTTCGGCGTCGCAATTGTCGCAGCTTTGGTTACATTAGGAGTAACGCTGGGCGGAGTACACGTCACACCATTGGAAATTGCACATCTGACTACGGTCGTCGTTGTCGGATCAGTTCCCTTTGCCAGCCTTGGCATGCTGCTCTCTCTGTTAATACCTCCAAATGCCGCGCCAGGAGTCATCAACCTGATCTACCTGCCTATGTCTTTTTGCTCCGGCTTATGGATGCCGATTGAAGTGCTTCCTCACTGGCTGCAGAAGGCGGCACCAGTGCTGCCAACATATCATTATGCGCAGTTGGCACTAAACGTTTTCGGGTATGCGCGTTCCAGTGCTACGCTCATTCATTGGGAAGCACTGGCGGGATTTACATGTCTCACCCTTGGTGCAGCGTGGTTGATCTTCGTGCGCAGTGAGGCGAAGGCGTAACGAGCGTGGAAACGAATCCAAAACCCGGAGCCTCTTCCAGAATGCCTCTTGGCGTATGGTATTCGCTGGCAAGCGGCTGTGAGAAAGTCCCTCCTGACCAGGCCTTTTCAGCAGTTAGTGTTCATACGGTTCCTGGTGATGGAAAGCATCGGCGAGACGGCTGGCCGGACAAGAACCGCTTTTACGATTATGTGTGGCTCGTCTACTCCGTTTTCTTCTTCATTGAGCCGATAGCGCGCCACAATCTGCGCTACTGGCTGGGGTTCGCTGCAGTCTACGGCGTGTTCCTCGCCATATATTCCGGGCTGGTATTCGCACGTACAAAACTGCAGAGCTATTTGCTGCTCGTAGCTATGACAATCCTTGGCCTGTGGTATCTGCCCTACAACAACTCGGCCGGCGGCATACTGATCTACGTCGCCGCGTTCATCCCGTTCATCAGTGACTCGCTCAGAGTCGTGGTCGGCACAATCGCTTTTGTTTGCGGCGCCGTTGCCCTGGAGGGATATTTACTGCATATCAGTCCCTGGGCGTGGGGATTTCCCGCATTTTTCTGCGTCGTCGTCGGCGGCACGAATCTGCTTACGTCGCAGAAGATTCGCTCGAAGGCCAAGCTTCAGTTTGCGCAGGAAGAGATCGAGCAGCTCGCCAAGCTCGCAGAGCGCGAACGGATAGCCCGTGACCTCCACGACGTGCTCGGTCATACGCTATCTGTGATTGTCCTGAAGTCGGAATTGGCGGGACGCCTCTTCAATCGCGATCCGCAGCGGGCGCTGCAGGAAATCAGTGAAGTAGAGCAGGTTTCGCGAAAGGCGCTAAGTGAGGTGCGCGAGGCAATCCGAGGCTATCGGTCCGAAGGGCTGGCGGCTGAGATCGAACGCGCACATCGTACGCTCGACGCAGCGGGAGTAACGCTCACATGCGAATCGAAACCGCCATCACTTTCCCCGGCGGAGGAAACAGTGCTGGCGCTGGCGGTACGCGAGGCGGTTACGAATATCGTGCGGCATGCGCAGGCCAGCCAGTGCCGGTTGCGTTTTGTCAGCGAAAATGGCCGTACTTTGCTTACCGTCGAAGACGACGGGCGAGGCAATATTCGTCAGGAAGGAAACGGGCTGCGCGGCATGCGTGAGCGCATCGAAGGGTTGGGCGGGCATTTCAGCATCGACGGTAAACAAGGCACACGCATTTACATTGACATCCCTGTGCGATCTGCATGAACAAGAAGATCCAAGTCATCGTTGCTGAAGACCAGGCCATGGTCCTGGGGGCGCTTGCAGCTTTGCTCGAAACTGAATCGGATATTGCCGTCTGCGCGCGCGCCAGAAATGGCCGCGAAGCATTGTCAGCCGTGGGCAAGCATTCACCCGACGTTCTGGTGACAGATATTGAGATGCCGGAGATGACCGGACTTACTCTGGCGAGCGAGGTGAACAGCCGTTATCCAAAAACGCGCGTCGTAATACTGACCACATTCGCGCGACCGGGGTATTTGCGTCGCGCCTTGGATGCCGGAGCAAAGGGTTATCTTCTGAAGGATCGTCCAGCCGCGGAGTTGGCGGACGCAGTGCGGCGGGTGCACAACGGCCTGCGCGTGGTTGATCCAGACCTTGCCGCGGAAGCATGGAGCGCCGACCCTGACCCGCTCACAGAGCGCGAGCGTCAGATTCTCTGGCGCGCCGGTGAAGGCAAATCAAGCACAGAAATTGCCGACGAGTTGCATCTCTCTGATGGCACGGTGAGAAATTACTTGTCCGAGGCAATCAGTAAGCTAGGCGCATCGAATCGCGTCGATGCAGCGCGCATAGCGCGCTCTAAAGGATGGCTCTAGAATTTCTAAGAGATGCTTCAGCTTCTCAGGCTAACGAGAGCTGAATCCGAAGTACTAATTTCTGCGGTTGGAACCGGCATCAATATATCCATCACATGGGCTTCCGCTGTAGGCCTGCTGTCTTGCAAGCGCACCTTTTTCTGCGAGCATATATATTGCAACCAGTTTCTATAGATGCCAACGGCTGTTGAGTGCCAAACACTCTCTATATTTACCTTCTCCAGGATTCCGTAAAGCTTAGTTAGTAACTCTTCACTCCGGCAAGTAATAGCTTCTCGCTGTAAATTACTTAAATCATCCACAGTATCGCTGTCAAAATAACCCTGTGGAATCAGGGGATAGGCATTGGTCTCTCCCGTGAGGTACCGGATAACATCTCTGCGATATTCGAGCAGCAATGTATTGGGTTCGTACTCAGGATGGCCCTGAAAAAAAACAAACATGCTCCGGCAATGTTTGATGAATGTATCAACCCCCGCATCTTCGGCTCGCGTAAGCACGCGATATCCGCAATCCTGCAGCTCATCTTCCGGCAAACCATTCCACCGGGAATGCGGAAGCTTATAGCGTTGGGGTGCGCCCGCAGTCAGCGGATGGTCGGACAATCGCGCGCACTCAAAGACACCGCAGTGTTTGTGGTCGTTACGAATCCGGCTGATGCCATCCATATAAAGAATTGCAGAATGTGCAGCCAGGCAGGACCAGACGGTGGAGTAGGTGTTCTCCCGAGCCCAGTCGAGAACGCTCGTAAAACTTTCCCAGTATGGTTCGTCCTCCAGGTTTGCGGTTAGAGGCTCTCTGCCTGTAACAATGAGCCCATCGAGCTGAGTATTGCGCAGAGCCTCAACGCTCAAATAGTTTTGACTCACATGACGTGCGCCAAACTCATTTCGAGGAACGTCCGGCAGTGAGTAAAGCGCCAGTCGGATGGACATGCCGTCAGAAGCTGCATCCAGGAGTGAAAGAAACTGGCGCTCGGTTGCCTCAAGGGCGCCATCCGGCATGTTGTTGATCAACCCAATGGTGAGGCTCTTGCTGAATTTCTCCAGACATTGCGCAGATGGTTTTCTGCAAATCCCCTTCGCGCATGAGTGTCGGTTGTAACTGGACGGACCTGTGTTCAGGAAGGCAGACATAAAATATTCCCCGGAATTGTATGGACCACTTTGGGGGAAATCGATCAGCCTAGATCGTCGCGGCCAGCGCCTGATCCAGGTCTGCAATGATATCTTCGCTGTGCTCGATGCCGATACTGAGCCGGATCATCTCCGGCTTGACGCCGGCAATGAGTTGTTCTTCGGCTGACATCTGTCGGTGAGTGGTCGAGGCGGGATGGCAGGCCAACGACTTGGCGTCACCCAGATTCACGAGGCGCGTCACGAGCTTGAGCGCATCGTAAAACTTAACCGCAGCCTCGAAGCCGCCCTTGAGACCGACTGCCATCAAAGAACAGGCGCGGCCGCACATATATTTTCGCGCGAGCGAATAATAGGGGCTTTCAGGAAAGCCTGTGTAATTGATCCAGCTGATCCTGGGATTATCGCGCAGGAACTCGGCTACTTTCCTTGCATTTTCTATGTGGCGGTCGATTCGCAACGCAACCGTTTCGATTCCCTGCAGCAACAGGAAGGAGCTCAAGGGTGACAGTACAGCGCCGGTCGTCCGCTGATAAACGCTGCGGCAGCGTCCGATATAGGCCGCCTTCCCATAATGATCTGTATAGATCAAGCCATGATAGGAGGGGTCCGGCTGGTTAAACATCGGGAACCGCGCAGCGTGATCCTTCCAGGGAAAGTTGCCGCTGTCGACAATGGCTCCACCGAGCGTCGTGCCGTGTCCACCGAGGAATTTCGTAAGAGAGTGCAGAACAATATCGGCGCCGTACTCGATCGGCCGCAACAGCATCGGTGAAGCGACGGTATTGTCGACAAGCAACGGCACGCCGTGCTTGTGCGCCACAAACGCTAACTTCTCGATGTCACAAATATTTCCTGCCGGATTGCCAACGCTCTCGCAAAAGACTGCGCGCGTCTTGTCGTCGATGAGCTTCTCGATAGCTTCTGGACAATCCGATTCCGCGAATCGAACACTCACTCCCTGACTTGGCAGCAAGTGACTAAAAAGGCTGTGCGTGGTTCCGTAGAGTTGAGGAGCCGATACGATGTTGCTCCCCAGCTCGGTTACGTTGAGGCAAGCATAGTAAACCGCTGCCTGACCGCTGCTGACGCAGAGAGCTTGCAGTCCTCCCTCGAGTGCGGCGACGCGTTGCTCCAGAACTGCAGTGGTTGGGTTCGAAATTCGCGTGTAGCGGTATCCTTCAGCCTCCAGATTGAATAACGCTGCCGCATGGTCGGCACTATCAAAGGCAAAGGAGACCGTTTGATAAATGGGTACAGCTACAGATTTCGTGGTTGGATCGGGTTCGTAGCCACCGTGAACAGCAATCGTTTCCCGTTTCATATCCCTCGTCTGCTCGTGAACTATACAGGGACGGCCGCTGTCGGATTCGACATGGTCTGACCTGCATCCTGAAAGAAGAGACGGTTCATCTCGTCCACCACCCAGTGAATATCGGTTTCCGTCGTTCTGAAGCTGGTAATGCATGCTCGCAGAACCGGAACCCCTCCGATCTGCGTCTCCGACATCCATGCGATCTGATGATCCCGCAGCGTTGCCAGAAATTGAGCAGGAACAAGTCCATCCCGCGTGAAACATACGAGTGGCAGGGGTGTGGCGTTGACGATGCGCCACCCGGATGCTTCGAGGGCGTCTCTCAGCACGTGCCCCATGCGGGTCTGGTGCTCGATCTTCTCAACCTGCCCTGATTCGCCATGCTGGGCAAGCGCCATGAAGAGCTTCAGGCCAATGAACCGGCGCGACCACTGCACAGAGGTCATGAGCGGATCTGTAACCGTCAGATCCGTTTTCTTGGGCATATAGGAAATGCCCACGCGAAAGGCCTCGGCAACCCGATGCGGATGCCGACAGAAGAACATGCCTGCGCCCATCGGAACAGAGAACCACTTGTGTGCGTCACACGTGATCGAGTCTGCTGCTTCAATTCCGGCAAGATGATGCTTGAGTTCAGGCGAGATGATGGCTGCCCCGCCCCAGGCAGCATCAACATGAAACCAAAGATTCTCTTTCCGGCAAAACTGTCCGATCTCTTCCAGTGGATCGATGACACCTGTTGCCGTGGTTCCGGCCGTGCCAATCACCATCAAAGGAGCGAATCCATTCTTGCGATCTTCAGCCACTCGGCGTTCGAGGACCTTCGTATCCAGCTTCAGATGGCGATCAGTCGCGACTATGCGGAGGGCTTTTCTGCCGAGCCCCGTCATGTGCGCAATTTTGTTGTATCCGTTATGCGCCTCTTCCGTGAGGTAGACCGTCGGCACTGCGGATAAGCAGTGCAGTCCCTGCTCTCCATAGTCAGGGAATGCTCGGGTCAAAGCGACAACGACAGCTGAAAGATTCGCCTCTGTTCCGCCGCTTGTAAACATTGCGCTGGCCTCTGCGGGAAGACCGAACTTTGCAGTCAACCAGCCAAGCGTGTGCCTTTCGATCTCATTCGCGATTGGCGAAGTGCGCCAGTTTGCCAGCTGCGGGTTGTACATGGCGACAAGCGTGTCAGCGAGAACAGACGCAAGCGTTACGCTCGGGTTGAACAGACCGAAGTAGCGAGGGTGGGTCACCTGGACCTGCCAGGTCTGCAACATTTGCTCGACATCGGCGACGACTGCCTCAAGAGACAGCGCCTTCTTGAAGTCGTAGCGCATGGTGAGATAGCTTCGAATTTCGTCTGGCGTTACATTCGGGACGATTGGACCATCCGCGATTTCCGCCTGCAACCTTTCGAACTCATCCTGAAACTCACCAATGACCATTCGTATCTCTTCTACCTTGTGCGCCGATGAAGCTCGAGCTTCACAGACGAACCTGTCCAGTCTGAATGCGATCGTACAGCGCTGTGTCGAGCCGATTGAACGCCTGCGATTCCGGATTATCGAAATAGATGACATCCGAAGTGGCGGCGGGATCATATGCCTGACGCACCAGGTCAGTTTTCGAATATTTAAAAGTGCCGGTCACTTCGATGTCGTCCCTGAGTCGCAGGAACAGAGGACGAGCATATGCAGGAAGACGGCTCATGAGATGTTTTCGAAACGCGGACAGATCGATCTCGTGATCGACGACGACCGCAGCCATGCCGGCCCGGCCTTCGGTACCGGGAATCGTGACTCCATAGACGTTCGCGTGCGTCACTCCGGGAAATGCACAGATCGCCTCAGCGACCTCGGAGGTTGCAACGTTCTCGCCTTTCCATCGGAAAGTGTCGCCGATACGATCGACGAAATAGAAAAACCCCTTCTCATCCTTTCGCATCAGATCGCCGGTGCGAACCCAGACGTCCCCGGGCTCAAAGACATTGCGGAGGATCTTGGCTTCAGACGCCTGCTTATCTGTGTAACCCTCGAATCGACTGCCGACGTTCGAAGGGTCGCTCACGACCTTGCCGATGGCTTCACCGGGTTCATTTGGAGCGCAACGGATACAGAGTCCCTGGTCGTTGCGGACCGGCTCGCCGTTGCCGACATCGATCCGTACCAAGGCTGGCGAAAATCGATGCGCGAGGTACGCTGGAATGCGTCCAATCGCGCCACGCTGGCCTTCGGCATTGAACAGTGAGACGCCGCCTTCAGTGGACGCATAGAATTCGAGAATCCGGGGAATTCGGAACCGCTCCTTAAAGTCATCCCACACATCGGGCGCCAGCCCGTTGCCACAAGCCAACCTGATTCGATGATCCAGGTCATTCAAAGACGGAGAAGCGTGGAGCAAATAGCGGCAAAACTCGCCTATATATTGGAAAATCGTGCAGTCCCAGCGAATAACATCGCTCCAGAACTGGCTGGCCGAGAACTTTTCACGAATGACGACGCTGCCCCCACCGACGAGAGTCGCGCCAGGAACCAGCACCCCGCCAACGCTGTGGTACATCGGCAAGCAGCTGTACATCCTGTCTGCCGGATGAACAGCCATCATGCCGGCAAACCAATGGCTCCATTGGAGGACACGAGCATGGCTGATGTTAGCGGCTTTTGGCAACCCTGTGGTGCCTGACGTGAAGATATAAAGTGCCCGATCTTCGATGGTTAGCGATGGCTGCTCGCTCTTGTTCAGCTTTTCACATGGCCGCCGCTGAATGTCGTGATCGATACGCTGGAACGGGTCATGATCGGCTCCGTGCATCCAGATCGTTGGTGACACCGTGAGGCCTGGCAGCGCAGTGCTCAGCGGATCGACGAATTCTCCGGCCACGATAAGGTGCTTGGGGGCGACGATGTTGATGCAATGAGACAGAGAGGGGCCAACAAGGTTGGTATTGAGCAACGCCACTACACCGCCGATACTTGTGATACCAAGCCATACGGTAAAATATTCCGGCCGATTCGTCATCAACAAACCGACGACATCGCCTTTTTGAATACCTTGCCCAAGTGCCCAGCGGGCATATCGGTTCGAGCGCTCGGCAAGTACTCTATATGTGAAGCACTCGCGGTCGGACAGCAGAGCCGGAGCGTCACCGGAACGCGCAGCAAGCTCCTCGATCACCGTCGACATGACGCGATCGCGATTCCGGACGATGGTCACGCTTAGCTCCAACGCGCGCAACCATCCCTTGGCAGCAGTACCGTTAGTATTGAGGGATGCATCGGTATTGAGGGGAGTAATTGTGGGAACCTTATTCAGGCCGTACTCCCCGCGTCGACGGTAAGCACCGTCCCTGTGATGTTCTTCGCTTTATCGCTCAGAAGGAACTCAACCGCATTCGCTACATCGTCAATATCTGCAAGGCGCTTGAGGGCACTGCGACGTTCGATCGATTGACGCTGCTCGTCTTTGATACCTTGAGTCATGTCGGTATCGATGAAGCCTGGAGCGACCGCATTCACGTTCACGCCCATGCGGCCAACCTCTCGCGCCAGCGACCGGGAGAAACCGATGAGCGACGCTTTCGTCGCGCTGTACACTGAGAGGCCGCTATAGCCGGTGAAGGCGGTGATGGACGCCAGATTGACGATGCGTCCGCACCCATCTGCCATCATCGAGCGCACCACGTATTTAGTGAGCACGATGGGCGAGAGCGTATTCACGCGCAAAACCTGCTCGATCTGAGAGGTGGCCATGAGAGGGAGAGCCCCGTCAAAACTCATACCGGCGTTGTTTACAAGTCCATAGATCGCGCCGAAACTCTTCCGCAAATTCTTGACCAAGTCAGGAATATTTTCGATCTCAGCCAGATCAAACGGAACGAAATGGAAGGACCCCGGATTCGTGATCTCCGCCTCTTGCATGGCTGCCGTAAGCTCGTTGTTTTGCTTGCGAGCAACAGCTATGACGCGGTAGCCAGCCCCCGTCAGCTTGCGGGCAATCCCCAGTCCCAACCCCCGGCTCCCGCCGGTTACGACTACATTACGCATTGTGACGATTGAGTTTCCCGGACTCCGTCACTGCCAGGCCGGAGACAAAAGTGATCGCGGCCGGAACCTTATGCGGTGAAAGCGCATCGCGACAAAGCAGCAGAATGTCGTGCTGAAGCTTTCCGGTATCAGAATTAGCGGGCTGTGGAGTTGCTTTAATAACCACGTCAGCGACGACGAGCGCACCCGTAATCGGATTCTTCTTCGTTCGAACAATCGACATCTGCACTGCCGGATGGCGATTGATGACTGCTTCCACTTCCTCGGGGTATACCTTCAGACCCCCCACATTGATGACCCCATCCCGCCGGCCTACAAAGTAGTAACGGCCATCTCGCAATTCCATCAAGTCGCCAGTATCCACGAAGCCATCCGCGTCCTTCAGAACAGGAGAGTAGGCGCCAATATAGCGGTTTGCTGTGCGGCCTGAACGGACCCACAGAGTGCGGTTCTCAACTTTCATTTCAACGTTAGGTGTGTTTTCTATTGCGCTCTCAGGGAAACCGGCGACACCGTCGTTCACCTCAAATGCCAAACCAGCCTCTGTTGAGGCGAAAGCATGAGCGATTCGAGCCTGAGGGTAAATACTATGAAGATGATTCAAGATGGCCTGGTCCGCGATCTCTCCTGACAATCGAACATATTCCGGTGCGATCTCATGTGCCGCGGGACTCATAAGCGCGCGGCGCCAATGCGAAGGTGTTCCAGAGATATGGGTGACTCCGCAGAAGCTGGCCCGAGCGAGAAACTCCGCGGTAGACTCCTGCGCGCTCGACAGCACCAGGGACGTTCCAGTGAGCATCGCGCGCAGGAAGATTTGTAAGCCGCCATAGCGGCGAATGTCGTAGAAAGTGCTCCAAACGATCTTCTCTGTCCGAGAGGACGGACGCTCGATAGCACCTGCCAGACTCAACAATGTGTGAACGACTAGCTTCGGCCGTCCCGTCGTGCCCGATGTCAGGAGAATCCATTCCGTCTGGTACCGTGCGCTCCGATCAACGCTTCCGGGCGTGATCTCCCCGTTGCACGGAACAAATTGTCCGACGTTGGGGTTCTCCAATTTAACCGTTCTTCCGTCGGATACGATAGCATCCACGCCAGCCGCATCGATGACAAAAGGGAGATGCCCAAGCGGCACATCTGGCGGATAGAGAATGACGCGACGTGCTACACCGTCGAGCTCGATCAGAGCCAACGCCGCAGCGAGTTGGCTCGTCGTCGCGATGAGTACCGATCGCCCACGGAGGTCGTCCGCATGGCCATAGAGCGCAGACCCGTCAGTCAGATCGTTCAGAGCGCAGTGCTTGTCCGTACCTAAGAGAAGCCGCGCGGACAAGTTTTCTGCGGTGCTGATCACACTCCAAAGCGATCCTAGACTAACTTCCGGCATTCTCGTAAAAATAGACAAACTCACCAAAGGTCACTGGAAACAAGGCATCTTCGGAGGTGCTGAAAGGATCTATTCCAATCGTCCCCTCCAGCCGAGCTACCACGATCGCAAAGCACAGAGAGTCGAGCCCCGATTCCAGAAGGTTCAAGTTGTCGGTTAGAGACGCTAGCCGCATGCCCTGCTCACGAGCGACCTGCTTAAATTGAGCTGTAATTTCGGATCGAATATTCATATCTGCTGATTTTTACTTGTTACGCCAAAGGCAATCCGTGCACGCAATTTTGGTACGTTTTCTTCTGGCTTTCATCGTCGCTGCGTTTGGAACATAAACTAGCCACACTATCTTCTTCATCCTTCATCAACGGGAAATAGTCCTTCAGCCAGCGCTCAGCATGCTGCCGCACGGCCGCTCGGCCAGTCAGGTTTGCGAAACTGTGGTAGGCTCCCTGAATTACTTTGACTGCCACCTGACTGTTGCTGCCGGCGCGCTCAAGAATATAGCTAACATAATCGAACTCTCCTCCTCTCTGAGTATTAGTCGGAGTATTGAAGATGAGAATCGGCAATCCCCCAGATACCAGTTCCTTCCAACGACTTAAGAGAGCGGAATTAGAGTTGCGGGGGGGCTGGTTTGCGAGGCGAAGCACTCGATCAAAGATACTCGCCATCAGTCTGTCCAGAGCACTCAGCGGGATGAGACCCGTGAGCGTTCCCCACAACCTCGATCTCGGTGCTAGCGGCACGTGTAGATAGGGATCCAACAAAATCAGGCCACCACACTCCCGGCTGGTTGATGCTGTATAGATTGCAGTTATTGCGCCGGCGCAATGCCCTGCTATGACTACTCTCGATAAATTGAATCGAGTTACTAGTTCTTTTATCTTGTCGGCGGCCATGGAAGCATAGCCTCCCCGGTCAATAAAGCGAAGCAAATCTGCTGGAGGATCTTCCTGGGAATCGCCGAATCCTGGAAGATCAAGTCGAAAGGACGAATAGCCACACGCCGCAAAAGAGTCGGCCCAATAAACGGACGCATCGCCTTTCCAAGCCCTCGTTGGAGAAAGAGAGTTCAGAAACACTATTCCGATTCGATCTCGGTTAGCTGGGGTAGACCGCGTGTAGTAACAGTCATTGCTCGCTTTATGATGCGTTCCCCGTACGATACAGTCGCCGCCACCCAGGATAAACAACTCCCGCGTTTCAATTGCTTCTTTCATTGGGCCCTATGGTTGATAACGCCAGCGAATTGGCGATCCAGTCAAAACTAGTCGAATATAACCAGCTAAGGTCATTTACTTGGTGGTACATCAAGTGCGGCTTAACTAAAGGAGCCGCATCTTTGTTAAGCCTAACTAACTTAACAGGCTTCCCATATGCCTCAGAAGATGAGCTTTGATTCTCCAAGGAAGCGTGCAGCCCGAAGTGGAAGGAGTCGCGCCAGAGACGACTCGACCATTGATATCCGTGAACCTCGATCGAGGACCCGTGCTCCAGTTGCCGGATATATTCAGAGGCAGAACTTCGGTTCTCAGGGGACTCCCACAGTTGTTCCAGTCCCGCCCAGTGAAGCAGACTCGAACGGAGCGCTTCGTTTGCATTTGCAGGCGGAGACCATAACAGCAACGCGTCACCCCTACCCTCGTGGAAACATCTGGCAGCAAGAATGGCGCCAAGTTCGAGTCCATGGAGAATAAGTGGAAGGCTAGGCGAACGAGCAGTAACCCAATCGGCTAGAAGCTGGACATCTTCGCTCCAATCTTCAAAGCTCAATTCTTCGAAGATGCCTGTGCTTTCACCCACGCCACGATAATCGTAGCGAAGAACTTCGATCCGCCTTTCTGCGAGATATCGTGCCCACCGAACCCAAGGGTGATAGGAGAAATGTCGCTCGGAGGCAAATGATCCTACAAGCAGAATACGAGCCACTGGATCTGTCACCTTGTGCAGTACCGTATAAAGATGGGCACCGGGAACAGTGAAGTATCCGGCCTGCTCAGACAACCCGTCTCTTGATGGACGCTGTTTCTGCCTTTTCAAGGTGTCCCCTTGCTGGTGATCAGGCTGGGCGTTTACCTACCTGGTTGAAAACAATGGTTTCGATCAGGGAACGGAGGAGGTAAACACCCTCGAACAGGTCCGACTCGGAATCGAGTGGACTCACGACCATCTCGGTCGCGAGTGCTGTGAAGAGTCCTTGGGTATGTGCAATATCGCAGACACCATGCACATCAGTATATTCCGTCTCTACCGAGCCCTGCGCGGCAGCGAGGTCCGCCAAGTAGGACATGAACCTTTGAATGAATCCTTCGAAAAAGGCCATCGTGAGGACCGACTGCATCCCCGAGAGCCGACCCAAGAACAGACGAACATTCGTCAAATCCTCATGAACGGCCAGCGCGTCCGAGTCTGTCGGAAACGCATGGGCGGCTATCGCGAATCGCCGCAGCATCTCCGGATGGGCATCACGCACTTCCTCATGAAGGTTATCTAATAGAATTGGGCGTGCTTCTTCCGACTCGACGGAAAGATAGGTAGCGGTCATCCAGTAGATAAAGTTCCCTTCGAGAACCGCAGTGTATCTTGCAATAATTCCACGCCGCTCTTCGCTGGTTAGCTTTGTAGGGCAGGGCAGCGAAGCCACGAGTTCATTGATCATGCCCTCGATCTTAGGTTGGATGGACGAAGTAACTAGTGATTCACTCTGTAATTGCAGAGAGCATATAAATGTGCCCATATTCTACCTTCCTCATGACTTGATTGTTAGCTTAAGACAAAATCTTTGGATATAAGAGGGGAGGAGAATACAAGGTGGGGATTGTTACTACTTACAGCTTTATGGCTTAGGTAATAAGTCGAAATAGCAATAGATATATCATTGGAATGAATTCAAAATGAGATACAGTAAACGGCATCGAATCACACCTTGACAAGGCAAAGCTTCGCTAATGTCACTCCCAAGTGGCCCTAATCTCTGCTTTGGAACCTTTAACAACGCAACGGCATCCTGCTCAAGCCGCGGTCAAGGCATGGAAAATACTTCACACCACCGATAAGGATCGGCGGCCTAATATGAACTCAAGCATAAATAATGGATCTAGCGATAGCCATCCTGCTTTGGTAATAGGAGCCTTGCTCATTGGTTAACAATCCAGTTGATTACTGAACCCAGAGAGCAGGTTACGCGCAAGTGTAAGGATCGGATGAAATTAGTAGCGATTTAAGCTGCAGTCATAACGAAAAAATTGGTTGCCAAGAACTTTTTGCCAACATGAGCCGCCGTTCGGTTTACAGCGTTTGCCGAATGCTCGGGTGAATAGAGATAGATGTAGGGTCACGATTGCTCAGTATTCGGACTTAAGATCTGCTCCTCATAGACTCACTGAGCCACAGCTTTTAGCCCGGTTGGTGGCAATATTTGATTATTCGTCTGGGCCGCCTTGAACGCAGCCAAACGTCCGGTCCAAACACCTTCCGCATCGCTGCCGCATGTGTATGCCCAAGTTGCTGTAATCGCGCTAGTGCTGGCATTGTAGTAATGGAACCATCCATTATTTTGATCCACAGATTCTGGGCCATTCACGCTGTTGCCGGTGTAGGTTGCAACATCAAATAGCGCGGCGCCTGGCACATTCATGCCTGTAGCGGTACACCACGCGTTTCCGATATTGCCTATGATGACCTCGTTTGCGGCAGACGGCGTTAGACAATTACTGCAACTCGTAAGGGTGCTCACGATGCTTTGTTGATCGCCCTCCTGACCGCCGGAGTCTACATCGAAGGGCGACGACGCTGCACCCGTAAAGTCATACATCATGAAGGTGGAACCAGTCAGGGTCCCAGTTTGGCCGATCGAGAAGGTCATCGAATTCGACGTGCTGGCATTCGCGGCATAATAGATTTGGGAGGTGGCTTGCTGACCTGAACTTACAGTAGCCCCGGTGCTTAACCAGGTATTTGAGGGAGTGCTGGTTATGCCGCTGATGACGTTCCCCCCTGATATGAATGAAATTACCACCAAATTCCCCGAGGTGGGCATTTGAACGGCAAAAGGACTGGATGCGGTCGAAGGCATCTGCTGGTGGAGCATGTGGACGATGCGAAACGATTGCGTGGGAGCATTGCCGGCGTTGGCAGCCTTTAGCGCGATCACGCAAGAATCGAAGGGCGCCGCTGTGCCACTGGTAAATGTGGGATTGATTCCACTAGTTGAGTTATAGACCCCAGCTTGAGTTGCATCGCCATCATTTATATCCGTTCCATTTAGGCCCCAACTGATATTCGACTGCGCCCCTACAGTGAAGTTCGAAACTGACGCGACGTTCGCGTTTGCGGCATATTGCCACAGCAAATCCCCAGAACTTCCGGGCGTAATGGCGCCAGCTGCAATCGACGTAGAATTAGTACCCGCATAGCAACTCTTGGTGTCGAGGGCAGAAGCGGTAGCAACATTGTAGTACTCGCTCATCGAGACTGCCAGATAACCCGCTGTACCCCCTGAATTTTGAACTCTAACGAACCTCGTTCCGGCTGCTACATTAAGAGCATAATAGATCCCAAAGATATGGCCTTTGCTGTCCGTTCCGCTCTGGGCTGGAACCCATGTATTCGATTTGTCATCCGACACTGTCCACGTAGGAGTGTTCGAATTATCGGAAAAGAACCCGAGAACTAGGGCGTTCCCCGATTGCGTAGGCTCCGGTAAAGGACACAGATACTCTGGCGTACTGCTCTGCGCTCCCCCAATTCCACTTCCGATTGCTCCCGAATTTGGGCAACTGACGTGTTGAACAAGGGTAGGCGTTTGTGTCCAGCTGAGGGAGCACCAGAATAAAATCGGAATTAGGGGGAGTAGGCGTCTCATGATGGTTTGGTCACGCTGATTCGGCGTTGTATGTAAGATGCCCCGTGGTGCAGCAGGTTTGCGTAGCTAATGACATTTTACGACACCGGGATGATCTGCCCACAGAAGGGTTAAACTCACTTCATCACATCCCGGTTGCAGGATCGAAAAACCAGTTTATATATCTCACTTGGATTCCTGCAAGGTACCGAAGAGGGGGTAGCGGGTCGAATTTCGAATTTAACCCATTACCAAAGAGTAGGTTGGTATAAGAAACAGGCATGAATTCGCATCATTCGTCCTTGAAGAACTGGCACGAGGCGTTTCGTTACCAGATCGATAGACCGGAGCTGCATGATCATAGGCGTGCAAGCTGTAAGCGTCCGGCCTGACCAGGTGGGATGAGATGCAGAAGTGTCCACTTGTTTTTTAAGTGCACACTTTGAGATGGA
>Ga0335072_10000570_pt1 | contig 69396 bp, 63 predicted proteins | sample Lox_Sample_21_FD_206725 | JGI IMG/M metagenome (GOLD analysis project Ga0335072, IMG submission 206725) | Soil microbial communities from Loxahatchee National Wildlife Refuge, Florida, United States - Lox_Sample_2.1 | ecosystem: Environmental > Terrestrial > Soil > Wetlands | place: USA...
GCCAAGGACTTCGAAGCAACCATCGCCAGCGCAACTGCCTGGACGCTGATCGCTCACGTCCGCAGGCTGACCAGAACCCTTGCAAGAGCCTGATAGACAACGTCGCATTCCGAGTCAGACACTTAGACCAATATGGCTTCTGGTAGGATCGGGGCACCCCGCCGACAAGTCGGCGGCGGTCTCGGCGCGATGCGATCCGCCAGAGCCCAACGGGAGCCATCAAATCGCGGGAGCCATCAAATCGATCGAGAAAGCAAAGCGCGCGCGGGATGAGATTGGTCGAGATCACTCTTCCCGCTCTCGTCTTGCCTGCCAGGATCGGTCGGCGCAATCTCTGCCTGGGAGAGGGCGTGAGATGCTGGAGCGCGCGGGTGGTGAGGCAGACCTTGCGGTCATTGAGACCGTCAGGCGCTTTGCCGCCGAGCGCCTGGCCCCCGGCGCTGCGGTGCGCGAAAAGGCAGGCCGGATCGAGCCGGAGCTGATCCGAGAACTCGGCGCGCTCGGCCTCTTCGGCGCGACCACCGACCCCGACTGGGGGGGCGCAGGACTCGACCCCGTTACCTACGCGCTCGCGCTGGAGGAGGTCGCAGCCGGTGACGGCGCGGTCTCCACCATGATCAGCGTTCACAATTCTCCAACCTGCCTCGTGCTCGAACGTTTCGGCACCGCGGCGCAGAAGGAACGCTGGCTCCGCCCGCTCGCGAGCGGGGCCGCCGTCGGTTCCTTTGCCCTGACCGAACCCGGCGCGGGCTCCGACGCCGCCGCCATCCGCACGCGCGCCGTGCGCCGGGACCAGGCCTACGTGATCGACGGCGCGAAGCAGTTCATCTCGAACGCGCGCATTGCGCGCATTGTCGTGCTCTTCGCCGTCACCAGTCCCGGCGCAGGCAAGAACGGCATCTCCTGTTTCGTCGCCGCGACCGATACGCCGGGGTTTCGGATCGCGAAGATCGAGGACAAGCTCGGGCAGAAAGCATCCGATACCTGTCAGCTTGTCTTCGAAGCGATGGAATTGCCCGAGGATCAACGCATTGGAGACGAAGGGGAAGGCTACCGGATCGCGCTTTCCACTCTGGAGACGGGCCGTATCGGTATCGCGGCCCAGAGTGTGGGCATGGCGCGCGCCGCGCTCGATTGCGCGATTGCCTATGCGAAGGAGAGAGAGGCCTTCGGCAGGAAGATCATCGATCACCAGGCCGTCGGCTTCCGCCTGGTCGAGGCGAAGACGAGGCTCGAAGCCGCCCGGCAGCTCACGCTCTCCGCCGCCCGGCGCGAGCGGGACGGGCTGCCGGCGCTCGAAGCGGCATGCATGGCCAAGCTCTTCGCGGCCGAGGCGGCCGAAGAAATTTGCAGCGCCGCAATCCAAACGCTTGGCGGCTACGGCTATCTCGCGGATTTTCCGGTCGAGCGCATTTGGCGGGACGTGCGCGTCTGCCAGATCTATGAAGGCACCTCGGATGTGCAGAAATTGATTCTGCAACGGCTTCTGTGAAGCCGCCGTGATGATCCGCCGGCCCGCCACGAGGCGCTTCACGACACGAACCCGTTTCTCGGGCCTGCTTGCCGCTCTGATCGCGCTGGCCGGCCAGATCGCGCTCGGCGCGGTGATTCTCCGCGCGCCAACTCAGCCATCCCCCATCGCGACGCTCGATGCGGCCTCTCTGCTCTGCGGGCCCTCATCAGGGCCGCATAAGGCCCCCACGCATCATCCCGCGAGCCTCGCGCTCGCGGCCCTGACCCAGGCGCTCGCCCAATCCACCGGCCTGCTCGGCTCGGCAAGTGTCGCCCTCTGCGTACCCGCAGGTCAGGCACCGTCCCTCCTTCGGCCACCTTCTCTGGATGCGCCGCCATCCCTCTCACGGCTCGCAGCCCAACCGCGCGCGCCTCCTTTCCCGGCCTGAGTCCCTTCGGATTCGCGCAGCCCTTCGCTGCACGCTCGATCAACTCATGCCAAGGAAGTCTGATCATGACTGCCTCTCTCGCCAGCCGCGCCGCCTTGCGCGCAGCGACTCTCAGCTTCGGCCTGCTCGCTCCTGCGGTTTCTGTCGCTGCCTCGCCGATCACCGTCAACGCCCCGTGGTTCCGCTATCTGCTGCCGCAAATCCCCGCCGGCGGATATATGACACTACACAACGCCTCCGATCAGCCGGCAGTGCTGACGGCGGCGTCCTCGCCCGCCTGCGGCATGCTGATGCTGCACAAGACGGAGGCGAGCGGCAGCATGGAGTCGATGGAAGCCGTCTCCAGCATCACGGTGCCGCCAAACGGAAGCTTTCAGTTCGCTCCAGGCAGCTATCACCTGATGTGCATGCAGCCGAAGATGAAGCCCGGCGACATCGTACCCGTGACGCTGACATTCGCGGACAACACGAAGATCACTGTTTCCTTCCCGGTCCGTAACGCGAAAAGCCAATAGCGCCTCTGCACCATCCGCCGAGGCGCAGCAAAGCGGCGGACAGTGTCGGATCCGTAGCTGTCGGCTTTCCCAACGAGAATGGAGCTTTCCTTCGATGAACCGCACAAGATGCGGGGTCGCGCTTGCGTGCGCGAGCCTCTTCGCCTGCCGTCCAGCCGTCGCCCACGTCGTCGTCGGTGCGCGTGTCTTTCCCGTCACCCTTACCTTCGATGATCCCGGCGTCGGCGACGAGGCGACACTGCCGCAATTCGTCTACGCGCCTGGTCCCGGCGGGCAGAACACGTACCAGTTCCAATGGGAGTACGACAAGACGATCACGCCCACCACCGCGCTCATCTACAACCAGGGCTGGGATATTTTCGATCAGCCCGGGATGAAGACGCACACCGGCCTCGAGAACGCGGTGCTCACCGGCAAGTGGCAATCCATCACCATCCCCTCAAGCGAGACCGTTGCTTCCGTTGGCGTGATTCGCGAGTTCGGCGGCTCCGCCGCGACCCAGAGCATCGGCGGAGATGCGACAGGCGCGACCCTGCCCACGCTCTATGTGGGCCAGGGGCTCGGCGCCCTGCCCATCGGCCTCGCGCGCCCCTTCGCGGTCACCGGCGAGCTCAGCTACAGCATCCCCGATGTTCGCCTCAATTCCGCCGGGAACAACAACGGGCAGCCGTACTCCTTGGCGGCCGGCCTCTCGCTGCAGTACAGCATTCCGTACCTGCAAACGCAGGTGAAGCACTTCGCGCTCCCCGACTTCGTCAGCCGGCTGATCCCGCTGGTGGAGCTGGATTGGTTCACGCCCGTCGCCGGCCCGGCCCCCGGCAATCCCGAAACGTTCACGATCGCCCCGGGCGTAATCTACCTGGGCGACACGTACCAGGTCGGCCTGGAAGCGCTGATCCCCGGCAACGAAGCGGCTGGGCCGCATGTCGGCGTCATCGTGCAGGTGCACTTCTTCTTCGACGATCTGTTCCCCAAGACGCTCGGCAGACCGATCTTTCAATAGAAAGACGGGCTCCCTTCCCCCGCGTTCCTTCCCCCCAACCAACAGGAGACCATCATGCTTCATTTCCGTTCCTCCGCGCTCGCCACTGCTCTTCTGCTCGCCTGGAGCGGCAGCGCGCTCGCGCACGCCTTTCCCACCACCACCAACCCGCCGGCAGGCAGCACACTCAAGACGGCGCCTTCCCAGGTCGTCATCAATTTCACCGAGGAGATCGAGCCGCACTTCAGCACGCTCGAAGTCGTCAACGCGGCGGGCACGCGCGTCGACAAGAATGACGCGCATCTCGGCCCCTCGGGCACGAAAGAGTTCGTCATCGATCTCAGTCCGCTCACGCCGGGAGCCTACAAGGTGATCTGGCACGCCACATCCGTGGACACACACAAGACTCAAGGCAGCTTTAACTTCGCGGTTTCCCCGTAAACGAGGAGGGGCCGACAATGTCGGGGATGGGGTTCGGGGGCGCGGGCGGTCTCGCGGTCGTTCTTCTGCACGGGCTGGCACTTGCCGCTCTGCTTTCCGCGTTCGGCTCCCTTCTCTTCTTTGCCTTTCTGATGTCTCCGGTCCTGACACGCGTTGGCCCGGCGGAACAGGCGGCGCCGCTTCGCTCCTGTTCCGCCGTTTCGCGCGGGAGCCTCATCCTCGCCATTCTTCTTGAACTCGTGTGGTTGGCCGCCGAATCCGGCGTCATCGCCGGGAATTCGAGCCTCTCGGGGATCGCCGCCGCACTCCCGGTTGTGGTCCGTGATACTTTGTTCGGACACCTCGTGGCGGCTCAGATCCTCGCGCTCGTCGCAGCCATCCTGGCGTTCGGCCCCGGCGCCCGCGCCTCCATCGCCTTCTGGTTGACCGGCCTCGCCACCGCGCTCGAGGCCTGGCACCTCCACGGCGCGGCGATGCAGGCAGGGGTGAGCCCGTTCCTCCTCACCGAACTCTTCCATGTGCTCGCGGCTGGTGCCTGGCTTGGCGGCCTCCTGCCGCTCGCGCTCTTTGTCCGGATAGCGCCGCCTGAAGCCTGCGCCGTCATCGCCCGACGATTCTCCGAATTCGCCACCCCTTGCGTGATGCTGCTTGCCATCACCGCGTTCCTGCAAGGCCGAGTGCTGATCGGCAGCATTGCCGCACTGGTCGGCACAATCTATGGAGCGTTCGCCCTCGTGAAGCTCAGCCTCTTCGTGGCATTGATCGGATTCGCGGCCCGCCACCGCTGGCGCCTGGCCCCCGCGCTTTCTCGCGCGGAGCCTTGGGTGGCGCGCGAGGTGCTGGCACGCAGCATTGTGAAGGAAGCGATCCTTGGTCTCTCCATCGTTCTTGTGGCTGCGATGATTTCCTCGCTCGCGCCGCCCGCGGACATGGCGATGTTCATGAATCATGCCGCATCCGCTTCCACCTCGTCGGACTGAAGAGGGTCCGATGCGAACCGGCTTGCGCCCCAGAAAGGTCCCGGCAGGGAAAGCAAGACGGCTTGCGCCGCTCCCGGCGTTTCTCGCCCTCCTTGCCCTCCTCGTCCTTGCAGGTGCCCTGCTTCGCCTCTTCGGAGGCGCGGCAGACCGCGCGACAGCGCCGGTCGGTGGCGCCTTCCACCTCATCTCCAGCAATGGCGGCATTGCCACGGAGAAAAGCTTTCCTGGCAAATATTTACTGATCTATTTCGGCTATACGTCCTGCCCGGATATCTGCCCGACGGCGCTTGCCGATATCGCCCGCGCGATGGACCGGCTCGGGCCGCGCGCAGCGCGGGTGCAGTCCCTTTTCATCACCGTCGATCCGGCGCGGGATACACCGACACGCCTGAGGAAATATATCGCCCAATTCTCGCCGGCGATCATCGGGCTCACCGGCTCCGCCGCCGAGATTGGCCAGGTTGAAAAAGAATACCACGTCAGCGTGTCCGTCCCTCCCCGCCAGAACCACACGAGCAGCCGGGAAATCGACCATACGGCCGCTCTCTACCTGATGGCGCCAGATGGACGCTTCATCACCGCATTTCGACCCGACGAGAACAGCGCCGCCATCGCCGCCGCAATCGGGAAAATCATTTCCTAAAACTAACGTCCGAAGGGCGAAGTCATCTTTACGCATCGCGATCCGGGATGCGAGGGTAAGCCCATGACGACATCCCTCTCCGCCTGCCTTGATCGCTGCCTCGAAGCCCTCCCACGCGTCTATCCGGGACCGGGCGGTGCCGTTGCCGTGCTGCGCGAGGGTTCGGTGCTGGCCCGTCACGCCTGGGGCTGGGCCAATGCCGAGCGGCGCATCGCTTTCACCCCGCGCACGCTCTTTCGTATGTGCTCAATCACCAAGCAATTTACCTGCGGCCTCGTGCTGGATACCTTTCCCGATCCTTCCGTTCTGGATGGCGATGTGCGCGCCCGGTTGCCATTGCTGGAGGAAGCCGCGCCGAGCACGCTGCAGCTCTGCCATAACCAGTCCGGTCTCCGCGACTATTGGGCTGTGGCAATGTTGCACGGAGCGCCCGTAGAGTCGCCGTTCGGCGATATCGAAGCCGCTCGCGTGATCTCCGGCGCGCGGACGCTGCATTTCATGCCGGGCACGCGCTATTCCTACTGCAACCAGAATTTTCGCATCCTTTCGGACATTTTGCAGGAGCGCACCGGCCGCAGCTTCGCGGAGCTGTTGCGCGAGCGTCTCCTCGCGCGTGTTGGCATGGAGAGCGCATTGCTCGTAGCCGACACTCGCGCCATGCCGGACGGAACGGAGGGCTATGAAGGCACGCAGTCGGCCGGTTTTCGTGCCGCGGAGAATCGCGTCCTGTGGACCGGGGATGCCGGCCTCGGCGCCTGCCTCGACGACATGATCGCGTGGGAACGCCATATCGATTCGACTTGGAACGATGCGGCCGCGCTCTACAGCCGCCTTTCCGCCCCTGTCCATTTCGCCGATGGAGCCCTCGCGGCCTACGGCTTCGGGCTTGCGCGCACGACCGAATTTGGCCGTCCCGTCACGGGTCATGGCGGGGCCCTGCGCGGCTGGCGCAGCCATCGCTTGTACGTGCCTTCCGAGCGCGTATCCATCGTCGTCATGTTCAACCATCTTTCGGATGCGCGCGAGGCAGCCCTGGATCTGCTTGCGGCCGTTCTGGGCGAACCGCGGCATCCATCCGCCGCATCCGTGCCCGCGCCGGACTGGCTCGGCGCCTATATCGAGCCGGAAACAGGTCTCGTCGTCCGAATCGAATTGGCAGCGAATGGGCGCGTGCGGCTGCGCTACGGCCACAACGAGGAACGGCTCGACCTCGCGGAGGATGGCACCGCGCGCTCTGCGAACGTGCGGTTGCGCCTCGCCAATGCGGAGCTCTGGATGGACCGCCCGCAGGAGAATCAAAGCTCGCGCCTGCAAGCATGCAACGGCGTGCCGACCCGGGATGTCGCTGCCCGCTATCTCTGCAAAGAACTCGATGCCGAGCTGACCGTGATCGACGCCGGCGGCGTGCTCTATGGCAGTTTTTCGGGCTTTCTTGGCCAGGGGCGCATGGAGATGCTCGAACCGATCGGGCGGGATGTCTGGGCCCTGCCCTGCCCCCGCGCGCTGGACCACACACCTCCCGGCGACTGGACGCTTTCCTTCCACCGCGACGAGACGAAACGGGTCACGGATGTCCTGGTCGGCTGCTGGCTGGCCCGGCGCTTGCCGTACATCCGCATCGCCTGACACAAGGACATAGTGATAGCCGACCGGATCCCAAAGCAGGCGGGAAGGAAAAGGAAAAAGAGCATGGCAGGGCAGAACGTCGCACTGGTCGCGGGCGCAGGAGGAATCATCGGCCGCGCGCTCGTGCAATTCCTTGCCGGAACGGAAGGCTGGCGCGTGCTGGCGTTCGGGCGGCCGGACACGCAGGCCGATGAGCCCGCCGATGTGACGCGTATCGGGGCCGATCTGCTCGATGCCGCAAAGACACGTGAGGCGATCGGCCGCGCGGCCCGCGGCGTCACTCACCTTTTCTACGCAGCCCTCGCGCCCAGGCCGACGCTTGCCGAGGAGGCAGCGGCGAACGGCGCCATGCTCGCCAATCTGCTCGATGCACTGCGCGCGGAAGCGGCGCCGCTCAATCGGGTCGTGCTCTATCAGGGCGCCAAGGTCTATGGCGTGCATCTTGGCCCCGTAACATCACCCTTCTACGAAGATGACGCACGACACCTGCCGCCGAACTTCTACTACACGCAGGAGGACATGCTGCGCGCCCGCAGCGCGACCGACGGCTTCGCCTGGAGCATCCTGCGCCCGGACGTCGTGATCGGCGATGCGGCCGGCAACCCGATGAACATCGCCGCGGTGATCGGCGCCTATGCCGCGATCTGCCGGGCCGAGGGCGTGCCCTTCCGCTACCCCGGCAGCGAGCGCGCCTACCGCGTGCTGATGCAGATGACCGATGCCCGCCTGCTGGCCGAGGCCAGCCTTTGGGCCGCCACTTCACCCAGAGCGGCAGGCGAGGCGTTCAACCTCGTCAATGGGGATCTCTTTCGCTGGGAACGTCTCTGGCCGCGCCTCGGCCGGGCCCTGGGGCTCGAGGTCGGGCCGCCCATGCCGCTCACACTCGCCCTCCACATGGCCGACAAAGCACCCCTCTGGGAGCGGCTTGCCCGCGAGCACGGCTTGACCGGACCGGCCTACGAGCGGCTGATCGGCTGGGGCTTCGGCGATTTCATCTTCCACACAGAGTTCGATGTGATCTCGGACATGACCAAGGCGCGCCGGCACGGATTCCGCGGCACCGCCGACACGGAGACCACTCTGCTCGACGCCATCGCGCGGCTGCGCGCTCGACGGATCATTCCATAGATTTCAGCCAGGGCCGAGAAGCAGCCAAGCACCCCAAATCGCAAGCGCAAGCGGTGGGCCGAAGGGCAGGCGCGTCTGCCGTCCCACCACATGTCCTGCGAGGTGAAGCGCGCCCGCCAGCGCCAGCCCCAAGAGTCCTGCAGCGAGCACGACATCCGGCAGCGCAGCCAAGCCGAGCCACGCGCCGGCGACCGCCATGAGCTTCGCGTCAGCCGCCCCCATCGCCTCGACACCACGCCAGGCACGCCAGATGAGGCGGAGAAGCGCGAACGCGGCGTAACCGAGGATCGCGGCCGCAGCATGCGCGGCGAGCGCCCCCGGCAGAAGCCACCAGGTCGCAAGAAGGCCGGCCGGGATCAACGGAAGCGTGAGCGCGTCCGGAAGCGTCAGGATCGCCGCATCGATCCAGGCCAGCGCGAGAAGCCCCCAACCGAGCATGCAGCCGATCCAGAGCAGGGCACCGCTCCGGCCGGTCAGCAAAGCGGAAAGCGGGATCGTGATGGCGGCGATCTCGATCGCGAGGTGAAACGGGCCGATCGCCGCTGCGCCGCATCGGCAGCGGCCGCGGAGCCGGAGATAGGAAAGGATCGGAACGAGCTCGAAAGGCGTGAGCGGCCGGCCGCACCCGACGCACGCCGAACGGCCGAGCACGACGGGACGGCCCGCGGGCAGGCGCTCGACGAAAACCCCGAGCAGGCTGCCGATCGCGGGCGCGACGAGAACCGCGAGCCAGGTTGGCCAGGGGACTGGCGCAGCCCAAGGAAATGTCACGCCAATGTCGGGCATCGCCCGGCCGATTCCGCCTATCCTGATGAGATGACCCTTAAGTGCAACCCGGATCGGCCTGCATGCCCGATACGATGACAGTTGCGGACCGTGCGGAGGCCATCGACGCCCTTGCCGCACTCATCCTCGCCCGTGGCCTTTGCGACGAACGGGCGATCGAGAGGGCACGTCGTGTCGCCGCCGAGACCGACGGGCGGCTCGATCTCGTCCTCAAGCAACTGGGCCTGGTGACCGAGCGCGATCTTGCTGCCGCCTATGCCGCATTGCTCGATGCGCCGCTTGCGCCGGGCGAGCGCTATCCGGCGGATCCGCTCTTTCCCGACCGGCTGGAAGCCAGGTTCCTGCGCGCCGCGCGCGCACTGCCGGTCGCCCTCGATGGCGAGGCGCTGGTGCTTGCGATGGCCGATCCTCTCGATGTATTCACGGCACGGGCCGTGGCAGCGGCCGTCGGCCGCGAGGTTGCGGTCGAAATCGCTGTGCCGATCGAGCTCGAAGCGGCGATCGAGCGTCTCTACCCCGAGGCAGCTCCCGAAAACGGCACTGATGCCGGCACGGCCGACGCGACAGGCGCCGAACCGCTTGAGGAGGATACGGATCGTCTTCGCGACCTCGCGAGCGAGGCGCCGGTGATCCGGCTCGTCAACCAGCTCATCGCCCGCGCCGTCGAGACTCGCGCCTCGGACATCCATATCGAGCCGTTCGAGGATCGGCTCCGCATCCGCTATCGCCATGACGGGATGCTCTCCGAGATCGAGAGCCCCCCGGCCCGGCTCGCTCCGGCCATCGTCAGCCGGATCAAGATCATGGCCCGGCTCGACATTGCCGAACGCCGCTTGCCGCAGGACGGGCGGATCAAGCTCGCGGTGCGCGGCCAGGATGTGGATTTCCGTGTTTCCTCGGTCCCGGGGCTGCATGGGGAGACGGTGGTGCTCCGCGTGCTCGATCGTGGCGCGGTCGCTTTCGACTATGCTCGTCTCGGCCTTCAGGCCGGGGTCGTGAAACGGCTCGAGACAACGTTTGCTCTGCCAAACGGTATCGTGCTGGTCACGGGACCGACCGGCAGCGGAAAGACGACGACACTTTATACAGGCCTGCTCGGCCTCAATGCGGTCACGCGCAAGATCATCACGATCGAGGATCCGATCGAGTTCCAGCTTCCGGGGATCAACCAGATCCAGGTCAAGCCGCAGATCGGGCTCGATTTCGCCCATCTGCTGCGCGCCATCCTCCGCCAGGACCCGGACGTGATCATGGTGGGCGAGATCCGCGATCTCGAGACGGCAGAGATCGCGGTGCAGGCTGCCCTGACCGGCCACCTCGTGCTTTCGACGCTGCACACGAACTCGGCCGCTGCGACCGTCACGCGCCTTCGGGACATGGGGCTTGAGGATTATCTCGTGGCGGCCGTCCTGCGCGGTGTGCTGGCGCAACGGCTCGTCCGCCGGCTCTGCCCTGAATGCCGGCATGCCGCGCCCGTGCCGGCGGAGCTTGTTGGACGCCTTGGTCTCGAACGCCGCGTCGGCGGCGCATCCTCGCCCATGCTCTGGCACGCCGCCGGGTGCCCTTCATGCCGCGGCACCGGCTATCGCGGGCGCCTGGCGCTGGCGGAATTCCTGGTTCCCGATGCGGCGATCACCGACCGCATCTTCTCCCGCGCCGGAGAAGCCGAGATCGAGCGCGCGGCGATCGCCGGCGGAATGGTTCCGATGTTCGAGGCCGGGCTTGATGCCGCGCTCGCCGGTGAAACGACGCTCGAGGAACTGGCGCGCAGCGTCCGGGCGGAGACTTGATGCCGGAATATCGCTACGTCGCGATCGATCCTTCGGGCATGCTCGCGCGCGGCACGATGGATGCGCCTGACTCGGCCGCCGTGATTGAACGGCTGCGCCGCGCCGGCAACATGCCGGTCTCGGCGGTCGAAGCGACGCGACGCTCTGCGCTCCTCAATCTTCTGCAAACCGATATCGGACGCGGCAGCGCGCTCTCGCGCCAGGAGCTCACCGAGGCGATCCGCGAGCTCGCGACGATGCTGGGCGCCGGTCAGGATCTCGACCGCGCGCTTCGTTACCTCGTCGAGACCGCTCCCAATGCGCGTATCCGTACCGTGTTCGGCCGCGTGCGTGACGCTGTGCGCGATGGCGGCACCCTCGCCTCTTCCCTGGCCGCCGAGCCGCGGAGCTTTCCCAAGCTCCTGGTCGGGCTCGTACGCGCAGGCGAGGCAGGGGGCGCGCTCGCCCCCACGCTCGAGCGGCTGGCCGTCCTCTTCGAGCGCGAGCGAAGCCTTGTCGCTACGGTTCGTTCGGCGATGGTCTATCCGGTGATGCTGATAATCGCCGCCACGGGGTCGGTTGCGCTGCTGCTCACGCGTGTGCTGCCCCAGTTCGTCCCGCTCTTCGAGCAGAACGGCGTCACCCTGCCGCAATCGACCCGGATTCTCCTCGCCACCGGCAACCTCGTCTCGAATTACGGACTTTATGCGGTGGCGTTCCTTCTTCTTCTTGTGTTCGGCGCGCGCGAGGCGCTCCGCCGGCCCAGGTTGCGCGCACCGGCCGACGCATTGCTGTTGCGGCTGCCAGTCATCGGCAGCCTCGCGCGCGAGACGATGGCGGCACGCTTCGCCCGCACGCTCGGCACATTGCTCATCAATGGCGTGCCCCTGCTCGCCGCTCTCGGCATCGTGCGCGACACGATCGGCAATCTGGCTGGGATTGCCACCCTGGATCAGGCGACAGCCAGCGTGCGGGACGGCCACAGCCTCGCCCGGCCGCTCGAGTCCGGAAATATCTTTCCCACCCGTACCGTCTCGCTGCTGCGGCTCGGTGAGGAGACGGCACAGCTCGGCCCGATCGCGCTCCGCGCCGCCGAGATCCATGAGGAGCAGGTGCGGCTCGGCGTGCAGCGGCTGGTGTCGCTGCTCGTCCCTGTGATCACGATCGTCATGGGGATCGTGGTCGCGGCGATCGTCAGCTCTCTCCTTCAGGCAATGCTCGGCCTCGACAATCTTGCCCAATAAGGCTGAAGAACAAGATAAGGCTGAACAAGCGGGCGGGTTCACTTTGCTCGAAATGCTGGTGGTGATCGTTCTGCTCGCGCTGATGATCGGTCTGGTGGCGGAAGCGGGGCCGGTGGAGAGTCCGGCGGCAAGCCTCGAAAGTGCGACGGACGGCGTCGCGAGCGCCCTCCGGCTCGCGCGCGGCGAGGCCATCGCCCATGATCGGCGCGTAACCGTGACGCTCGACCCCATGGCGCGAACGCTACGGATCGGCACAGACCCTGCCTCCCGCCTGGCTTCCGGTGTCGTGGTGCTCACCACGGCGGCGGACGAAACACCCCATGTCGTCTTCGTGCCGGACGGCACTGCTTCAGGCGGGCCAATCATCCTCGCCGCCGGCAATTTCAGGCGCGAGATCGACATCAACTGGCTGACCGGCGCAGTCACCGAACGACAGGCGGTGGAAGGCGATGCCGGACCCGCGTCACCCTGAAGGGGGCTTCCTGCTGCTTGAAGTGCTGGTCGCGTTCGTCATCGCGGCGCTGGCTCTCGCCGTTCTTTTCGAGGGGGCCGTTGCCGGATTGCGGGCGACCGATACCGCCAGCCGCTACGAGCAGGCGGTGGCGCGCGCGCGCTCGCATCTGGCGGCACTCGGGGGGCGGGCCTCGCATCTCGTGCCGGGGGTGGCAACAGGCGATGACGGAAGCGGATTTCGCTGGGAAACGCACACCACGCCGGTGGGATCGCTTACGATCGCCGGCCCGCCGCCCGAACGGATCCTGCTCTACCGTGTGAGCGTGACGGAGTCCTGGAGCCCCGGCCACGGGGCCCGGCGCGCGGTCCAGCTGACGACGGCGCGGCTCGAGGAAGAGGCGTCGGCCACACCATGAGGAAGAGAGGGCAGGAGGGCTTCACCCTCCTCGAGACGATCGTCGCCCTCGCCGTGCTCGGTTTCCTGCTTGTGGGCCTGGGTCAGGGTGTGCGCTTCGGACTCGGGGCCAGGGCGGCAGAACAGGCCCTCGAAGCCAAAGGCGGCGGGCTCGATGCGGTGGACCGCACCCTGCGCACGATGATCACGGAGATGGATCCGGGCGCCCTCAACGCGCCGCCGACACTCGCGGGCGCACCCGACCGGATGGTGTTCCTGACAGAGCTGCCGCCGGGTGCTGCCATCCACGGGATTCGTGAGGCGCGGGTCGCTCTTGCGGTCAATGCCACGCACGAGCTTGTGCTGGCCTGGCAGTTGGCCCCCCACGCCGTGCCGCTCCGACCGCCAGCGCAAGGCCGGGTGGTGCTGCTCAGCGACGTCGCGCGGCTGGAGATTACTTATGAAGAGCCGGGTGGCGGGTGGGTCCGGCAATGGAATTCCGTCGAACTGCCGGCGCTGGTGCGGGTCCGGATCGTCTTCCGCCGGGCTGATCGGCGGCTCTGGCCGGATATCGTTGCCGCTCCGATGCGCGAGCGCCCTCCCATGGTCTGACGCTTCGTCATGGAAGTGATTCTGTCAGGGAAGTTTCTCTTGTAACAGTCGCGCGAGCCGCCTCCATGTCGTCCCTTGCGGACATGAAGGCGAGACCGTGCGTAACCCGATGCTGAACGAATTTCTTTCCTGGTGGCTCCGCGAGCTCGCGGACCTGCTGCCAGCGTGGCTGCGCGGCTCCGGCGACGACCGCCCCGCGACCGTCGTCTCGCTCCAGGGGGGGCCCACATCCCAGGTTGTAATCGCGGTCCCCGGCCGTCGAGGCGGGGGCATACTCTGCCAGACCGGGCTCGATGAGGCGGGCCTCACTCGGGCGCGAGCCGCGCTCGCCGGCAGGCGGCGCCCGGCACGTGTTGTGCTGCGGCTGCCGGAAGCGGTGTTGCTTGAGCGCGAGGTGGCACTGCCCCTTGCCGCGGAGCGCGACCCCGAAGCTGTGCTCGGTCACGAAATGGACCGGCTTACGCCGTTCCGGGCAAGCGATGTCGTCTGGCAGGCGAAGGGGCTCAAGCGTGACCGCGGAAACAACCGGCTCCTGCTTCGCCTCTCGCTCGTGCCGAAGAGCCTGTTTGCCGACGCTCTGCCTTCTCTCGCGAGAATCGGGCTCAAGCCCATTGTTATCGAGACGCCAGCTCCGGGCGGGGGATGGCGGCGTCTTGCGCTCGATGCTCATGGCGGCGCCGGGCGGATGGAACGGCGGAGGCTCCGTCTCGCCAGCGGAATCGTCGCGGCACTCGCGCTGATCGCCGCGGCGCTTCCCTTCGCACGGCAATCGCTCGCGGAGCATGAGGTCGCGACACAGATCGCCGCACTCCGTCCACGCGTGGCAGAGGTGCTTGCGCTTCGTCAGCGCGTTGCCAGCGATGCGGGCGGGGCTGACGCGTTCGCCGAGCTCGGCGCACGTGTCGGCAATCCGCTCACCGTACTGGCGACACTCACGAATACCCTGCCCGATGATACGTATCTCGAGAGTCTCTCCCTCTCGCAGCGTCGGCTCGTGATAACAGGCCACTCCGCTGCAGCGGCGCGCCTGATCGGGCTGCTTGCCGCCGATCCTTCCGTGCGCAACCCGGCCTTCGCCGCAGCGGTGACACGCGCACCCAGCGGCAATGATGCGTTCGCCATCCGGGCAGAAATCGGGCCATGAACCTCGGTCCCTTGCCGGAGGGACGCCGCGGCGCGGCCCTCGCGCTCGGCCTGCTGGCAATTGCCCTGGTGATGCTGTGGGCCGGGATCGTCGCGCCGCTCACGGACTGGTACGAAGCCAGGGCACGCGCGCTCGGCCAGCAACGAGCGTTTGCTGCACACATGGCCGCGATCGCCGGGGCCTTGCCGGCGATGCGCGTTGCGATGGCCCGGGCAGGGCACGGAGCATCGGAAGGCGCGCTCCTTGCGGGCAGCTCCGATGCCATCGCCGCCGCCGCGCTGCAGAGCAGCGTGGAAGGAATCGCGCGCAGCGTCGGCGCCGATCTCACGAGCATCGCCATTTTGCCTGGCGAGCCTGCGGGCACTTGGCGACGAATCGGCCTTCGGGTCGAAGCGCAGGGAACGTTTGCCGTGATGGTCGGCTTCCTGGAAGCGGTGCTGAGCGGCACTCCCCCTATGTTGGTCGATGATCTGTCGCTCTCGAGTCTGGTGCTCGATGGTCCCGGTCAGTTGCCGGTCGAGGCGGACTCGATCGCTGCGAGCTTTACCATCTACGCCTTTCGTCGCGGCGGCAGCACTGTCCCTTCGCCCGGCGAGCAGCAGGCCTTCGCCGAGTGATCCGTTTCGGTTTCGTCTGGCTCAGCGGAGCCGTGCTGGTGCTCGCCGCGGTGATCGCCTCGGAACTCTCCGGCAGGCCCACCGCGATACCCATCGCCGGGGTCGCTGTCGCTCCGGCCCCGACGAGAAACACAAAGCTGATCGGAGAGCCGGCGGCGACGTCTGATCAGCGCTGGATGGCGACAATCCTGGGACGCCCGCTGTTCACGTCCTCCCGCCGGCCTCCGGCGGAAGCGGCGCAGGTGACTGGCGCGCTTCGCCTCACGGGAACCGTTGTCGGGCCGGACGGCCCCCGAGCCATCTTCGAACCGCAAGGAGGCGGCCGAGCCGTGGTTGTGCGTGAAGGTGAGAGAGTTGGAGGGGCGGTGGTGCGGGCCATCGCGCCGGGGAAGGTTTTCGTCGTGGACGCGAGCGGGCTGCGCCTGCTGCAGCCGTCCTTTACATCCTCGGCCGAGAGCCTTCTGGGAGGCCCCGCCTTCGCGGCCACCACGGCAGAGCGCCGGGAGGCGAAATGAGGCTCGCAGCTGCGCTGGCCGCATTGGTGATCCTGAGCAGCTGCGCCAAGCCGATACCGCCGCCCGTGCTTGCCCCGCTTCCCAGTTCGGCCGACGACGCGGGTGCCGCGACGCCCCGGATCAGTGGAACGGTCGGCAGCATGACGCCCCCGCCGACGGCGCTGGTGAGCTACGGCGTACCGCCCTTGAACACCGTGCCGCAGGGCGAGGCGGAGGAAACACAAGGCGGCAATATCTCGCTCGATTTCGCCGACACCGATATTCGCGAGGTCTGCGCTGAAATCCTCGGTAATATCCTCAAGGTAAACTACACGATCGATCCCGCCGTGCACGGAACCGCAAGCCTCAAAACGGTGCATCCACTGACGCCCGCGCAGCTGCTGCCGACATTGCAGACCTTGCTTGCGGGCAATGGCGCGGCGCTTGTGCTTTCCGGCGATATCTATCGCGTCGTGCCCGCCTCCACTGCAAAAAACGCTGTCGGGGGCAGTAACAATACGGCGGGCGGCGTGGTCGTGACGCTGCATTACGCCACGGCCGATACGCTCGCGAAAGTGCTGGCACCCTATGTCGGAGTATCGGGCACGCTTACGCCGGAGGCGGGAAGCAACGCACTCATCGTGACCGGAGATCCCGACACGCGAGACGCGCTCATCGGGTTGATCGAAACCTTCGATACCGACGCTCTGGCCGGGCAGTCTTACGCGCTGATGCCGGTTCCCGCCGAAAGTGCGAAGGATTTCGCCTCTTCACTCGAGCAGGCCTTTCGTTCTGAGCGGGGCGGCGCGCTCGCCGGCGTCGTGCGGGTGCTGCCGATGGACCGCGTCAATGCAGTTCTGATCGTGACCCCCAACCCCACGACTCTCGAGCAAGTGCAGCGCGTCTATTCCCTGCTCCAACAAAGCGAGCAGGAGCACACCCGTCGATGGCATGTCTATTACCTGCAAGACAGCAACGCCAATGATACCGCCTATGTGCTGCAGGAGGCATTCACCCCGAATGACGTGACCGCATCGCCGCCGAACAGCGGGCAGATCGCCGCTCAGCAGGCGGCCGAGCTGCCAGGGCTCAACAATTCCAGCGGCAATCCACTCGGCAGCGCCGCGGGTGGTGCGGCCGGCGGAGGCACGACGAGCCCCGGAACAGGCCAGGCGACACCGAGTCTCGTGCCGGCCGCCGCGACGCAAGGCGGCTATTCGCCAGCCGCGGCGCCTTCTGGCTCCTCGGCCAACCCGCTGCTCGGCGGGCTCGACGAGACGGCATCGGGAGGCACGCCGGATCAATTGCGCATCATTCCGAACGATCAGAACAATGCGCTGCTGATCTATGGAACGGATGAAGAATATAGAACCATAGAGGCCGTTCTGAGAAGGATCGACATCCAGCCGCTGCAGGTGAAGATCGACGCCACCATCGCCGAGGTGACACTGAATGACGCGCTGCAATACGGCACCCAATTCTTTTTCCGCGCCGGCGGGATCAACGGAATCCTGAGCAACGCGACCCAGTCATTGCAAAACGCCGATCTCTCTGCCGCCCAGCTCGGCACGGGGTTTCCGGGCTTCATCATCGGCGGGACCGGTCTTTCCGGCGCGCCGCTCGCCATCTCGGCGCTGCAGGCGGTCACCCGGGTGCAAGTGCTTTCCTCGCCCGAGATCATGGTGCTCGACAATCAGCCGGCGGAACTGCAAGTGGGCAGTCTCGTCCCCTATCTCACCTCTAGCTCGCAGAGCACGCTCGTCAACAACGCGCCGGTGATCAACTCGGTGAGTTATGCGCAGACGGGCGTGGTGATGATCGTGACTCCACGCGTGAATAACGGCGGGATGGTCACGCTCGACATCACGCAGCAGGTGAGCGAGGTGGACACCAATCCTCCAACCCAGGCGCAGGCCGTCGATTCTCCGACTTTCGACGACCAGACAGTGCATTCGCGCGTTGTCGTGCAGGATGGGCAAACGGTCGGGCTCGCGGGCCTGATCACCGACAATGTGAGCCGCGCCAACAGCGGCATCCCCTGGCTCAAGGACATTCCAATTCTTGGCGCGCTCGCGGGCACGCAGAACAATCAACGCACGCGCACGGAGCTGCTTGTCCTGATCACGCCCCACGTTGTCGAGGATGAGCGCGACGCACGCGAATTGACGCAAGATATGCGCGAGCAACTGATCAATGCGGCCCTGGTTCCGCAGGAAGTCCAAGGGCTGCCGCTTTCGGGCTCCTTCGATCCGAACCAGCGGATACGCGAAAACCTGCAGCGGCGGCTGACGGGGCAATGAAGGCCACATGGCAAGAGCGCTCGCGCGGCTTCGCGCTCCTGATCGTCCTCTGGACGATGGTCCTGCTCGCTCTTCTCGTCACCGAAATCACCTCCGCCGGACGGAGCGACGCCGAGCTTGCCACCAACCTCCGCGGCAGCGCGGTCGCACAGGCCGCAGCCGATGGCGCGGAGGCCATCGCCATCTTCCGCTATCTCGATCCTTCCGCCCTGCACTGGTCCGCGGACGGCATCCTCCATCGCCTGCGAATTGGGGATGCCGAGGTTGCGGTCGCCATGACCGACGAGGACGGGCGGGTCAATCCGAACACCGCGTCCGCGTCCCTCCTGGTTGCACTTCTGCGTCGGATCGGTGTCGATCCGGGCACGGCGGCACGTCTGGCGTCAGCGATGGTCGATTGGCGCTCATCGTCTGGGGTCGCGCCCTCGCCGTTCGCGGCCAAGATGCTGCCATACCGCGCGGCGGGAATGACCTGGGGACCACCAAGTGGGCCTTTCCGAAGCTCGGCAGAGATCGCGCTCTTGCTCGGCATGACGCCGACGCTGCTCGCGCGCCTGCGGCCGCACATTTCCGTCTTCACCGAGGGCGATGTCGATGCCGTCCTCGCGGATCCCGTCGTGCGTGCCGCCCTGGCGGATGCCAATGGCGGGATCGTGCCCCCATCCCTGGGCAGCAGCGGCGCCGCGCGCACGCTTCGGATCACGGCGCGGGCAATTGCGGATGACGGATCACGCTTCACACGCACGAGCGTAGTGAGCGTCAATGCGGCGAACGGTACGCTCGCCACTCTGGCATGGCGGCAAAACAGCCCGTGAAGCCATGGCCAGCGCTATTCATTGCAGATCATGCCGGCCTGCCCCGGAGATCCCTGCACATTGTCCGGCCCATGCGAGCAGAGATCATAGGGAAGCCCCTGGCGAACCGACGGATTCTCATAGAGATACGGATGGTTCCAGGGATCGAACGGCAGCTTCCCGCCTTGAATATAAGGCCCATTCCAGGAATCGACGTCATTCGGTTTCTGCACCAGCGCCGCGAGGCCCTGGTCGGAAGTGGGATAGCTGCCGACATCGAGCTTGTAGAGATCGAGCACCGAACCGAGCCGTGCGATCGACTGCTTGGTTACCGAAATCCGTGCGCCGCCGAGCTGGCGCAACACGGCGGGCGCCACGAGGCCGATCAGAAGACCGATGATGACGATGACGACGAGGATCTCGAGCAGCGTGAAGCCGTCCTCACCTCGCCTTCGGGCATTCAAACGTCGAACCGATCCTGTGCTCGCCGCGCTCCGCATAGATATTGTCTCCCGCTTGCGTGCATCGAGGGTGTCTTCATGAGGAAGGATTTCGCGATTTATAGCGCGATGCCGCGCGAAGGAAACCACTGCCGCAAGCGGGCGGAAATGCGATGGCTGGCGAAGCCTTCCTTCCCCTGAGCACGGCCATGTCAATCCCGTTCCTTCGCTGCATGGCACTCGTCGCAAGCTTCTACGGCCTTCCTCCGCGCGCTCTGCCGGCCATCCAGGCCGTGGAAGGCGGCGCACCTGGGATCGTGCACGTCAATGCCAACGGCACGGATGATCTCGGTGTCATGCAAGTGAACACGTTATGGATCGAACCCCTGGCGCGCATCACTCACCTGACGCCACAGGCCGTGCAGGCCAGGCTCGTTGCCGATGCATGCTTCAATATCGCAGCCGCGGGCGCGATATTGCGGGCCTATCTCGGCCAGACGCACGATCTCATGACGGCGATCGGTGATTACCACTCGCATACGCCGCTCCTCAATCAGCAATATCAGCGGGAGGTCTTGGCCGCTGCACGACGGCTCTTCGTCATGACGAGGCGCTGAGCTGCTTAGAGCGGGATGCGTTCGCTCCCGCTTCCCCGTCCCGCTCTCGATCATTGTCTTCTCGCGTGATTCAGACTTGCGGTGTTCCACCTCCGGTCATCACGCTTTCGAGCGGGATGCGTTCGCTCCCGCTTCCCCGTCCCGCTCTCGATCATTGTCTTCTCGCGTGATTCAGACTTGCGGTGTTCCACCTCCGGTCATCACGCTTTCGAGCGGGATGCGTTCGCTCCCGCTTCCCCATCCCGCTCTCGATCATTGTCTTCTCGCGTGATTCAGACCTGCGGTGTTCCACCTCCGGTCATCACGCTCAGCCCTTCGCACGCATCAACCGGGCCTTGTCGCGCCGCCAGTCACGCTCGGCGATCGCCGCGCGCTTGTCCGCCTTCTTCCGCCCCTCGGCCAGTGCCAACAGCACTTTCGCACGCCCGCGCGCATTGAAGTGAATGTCGAGTGGCACAAGACTCGCGCCCTCGCGGTTGATGGCGCCCAGCAATCGCGCGATCTCCTGACGTTTCATCAGGAGCTTGCGCGGGGCGCGCGGCTCGAAGCGGGAGAGCACGCCTCCCTGATATTCCGGGATATAGGCGTTGAACAGCCAGAGCTCACCGCCGCGCTCCCCGGCCCAGGCTTCGCCGAGCGTCGCCCGGCCGAGCCGGAGTGACTTGACCTCGGGCCCCTTGAGGACAAGGCCGGCCTCGTACGTGTCGCGGAGCGTGTAGTCGAACCGCGCCTTGCGGTTCTGCGCCACCACGCCGTGCGCGATCAGGCCCGACCGCCGCTTCGCTTCCGCCACATCCGACTCAATTGAGCAGCCCGACCTCGGTCATCGCCGCCTGCACCCGAGTGCGCGTCGCCTCGGCAAGCGGGGCCAGGGGCAGACGGCAGAACGCGCTCGATCGGCCGAGCAGGCTCGCCGCATATTTCACCGGGCCGGGACTGGTTTCCGCGAAGAGCGCGTCATGCAGCGGCAAGAGCCGATCCTGCAGGCTGATCGCATCCGCGACACGGCCCTGCTGCCAGGCGTTCTGCATCTCGCTGCAAAGGCGAGGGGCTACATTGGCGGTCACGCTGATGCATCCATCGCCACCGGCCGCGAGAAAAGCGACAGCGGTGTGGTCCTCGCCCGAGAGCTGGCAGAAATCAGGCCCACAGGCGCGGCGCGTATGCAGCGGGCGGGCCAGATTGGCGGTCGCGTCCTTGACGCCGACGATGTTCGGGTGCCGGGCCAGCCGCGCCATGGTCTCCACACTCATATCGACCACAGAACGGCTGGGAATGTTGTAGATGATGATCGGCAAGTCCACCGCGTCGGCAATCGCCATGAAATGAAGATGGAGGCCCTCCTGCGTCGGCTTGTTGTAGTAGGGCGTGACCACCAGCGCCGCATCCGCGCCAGCCTCCTTGGCGTGGCGCGTAAGGTCGATCGCTTCCTCGGTGCTGTTGGACCCGGTGCCGGCGATCACCGGCACGCGTCCTTTGGCGACCCCGATGGCGATGGCGACAGCCCGCTTGTGCTCGGCATGACTCAGTGTCGGCGATTCCCCTGTCGTTCCGACCGGTACAACGGCATGGCTTCCTTCCTGGATCTGCCAGTCAACGAACGCCTCATAAGCCTTTTCATCCATCGCGCCGTCGGCACGCATGGGCGTGATCAATGCGACGAGCGAACCCTTGAACATGGCGCTCCCCGTGGTCCTTGGGTCAAAGGGGGCGGGAAACCTAGGCGTCCGGGGGATACGCTGCAAGGCGGTCGTAAGGTAGCATCCATGCCGATGCGCCTTTGCCGTCTCCTGCTGCTTGCAATCCTTTCGCTGCTGCCCGCCTTCCCGGCTACGGCGCAGAACCCGATGCCGTTCGTGCAGGCAAACGAATGGGACCAGGCCGCGGCAGCGGCGGCCCAGTATCCCGACCCCGTGGCCGGCAAGCTCGTCACCTTCTACCGGCTGCTCGATCCCGGCGGCGGCTCCGCAGCCAAGATCGCCGCATTCCTCCAGAACGATCCAGACTGGCCCTTCCAGGACCTGCTGCGCCAGCAGCTCGAATCTGCGCTCGTGACGGAGCCCGATGATGGAACCGTGCGCCAGCTCTGCACGCAATATCCCCCAGGCTTGGCGGAGACGCTGCTGCGCTGCGCGGCGGCGGAACAGGCAGGTGGCGACGGCGCGGCAGCCGCACGGGATGCGCGTCAGGCCTGGATCACGGGCGATTTCTCCGCGGCGAAGGAAGTGCAGATAGTCGGGCAGTGGGGGGACGTTCTCACCCAGGCCGATCAATGGCAGCGCTTCTCGCACCTTACCTTTGCCGATTCGGCGAGCGATCCGGCCGCCGCAGGCCGACAGTTGCAGCGGCTCTCCCCCGACCAGCAGGCGGCTGGCGCGGCGTGGCTCGGGCTCCTCAGCGGCCGGGACAACGCCTGGGGCGCCTATGCCGCTCTCCCCGCATCCTTCCGGCGGGATCCGGGCCTCTTTCTCGCCGCAGCAAGTTGGCTCGAGCAGCAGAACGATCTCGATCAGGCGCTGACGCTCTGGAATGACGATGGGGCGGCCGCCCAGCACGAAGCGACCCCGGCCGAACGCTCGGCTTTCTGGACTCAGCGCAGTATACTCGCCCGGGACGTGCTGCGCGAGAACGAGGCGAAGGCCGCCTATGCGCTCGAGACCGTCTCGCTGCCGATCGACAAGACGGACGCGCTCGACCGCGATTTTCTCGCCGGTTTCATCGCCCTTGAATTCCTGCACGAGCCGGCTGAGGCAGCCCAGTATTTTCAGACACTCGCGGGCCTCTCGAAGGCGGCGATCACGCAGGGCCGAGCCCATTACTGGCTGGGCCGGGCCGCGGCCGCCGCGGGCAACCAGGCCCTTGCGCGGCAGCAATACGAGGACTCAGCCACCTGGCCGACGACCTATTACGGGCAGCTCGCCGCGCTCGCCCTGGGCGAGAGCTCCACCGACCTTGCCGCCCGCATCCGGGCGCTCGCGGATCCAGGCTGGACGCCCGAGCAGGCGCTCGCCTTCGCGAGTGGCGAGGTCGCCCGCGCCGCTGGCTTTCTGGTGGCCTGGGGAGAGCCGCGCCGTGCACGCGCCTTCGTTCTCAAGCTGGTGGACCTCGCCCCCGACCCGGCCGGCCGATCGCTCGCTGCCCATCTAGCGCTCGGTTTCGGCCTGCCCGACCAAGCGGTTGCCGCCGGGCGCGTGGCCGGAATTTATGGCGAAATGCTGCCGGGCGCCGGTTGGCCGATTCCTTACCAGCCGCCGGACGGCCCGGTCGACCCGGCGGTCACGCTCGGCGTGATCCGCCAGGAGAGCAGCTTCGATATCGGCGCCGCGAGCCCGAGTGGCGCGCTTGGCCTGATGCAGCTGATGCCGGACACGGCGGAGCGGGTGGCGCGAAGCCTCGGCGAACGCGTCTCGCTCGCGGCGCTGGCCGCCGACCCGGTCCAGAACATGACTCTCGGAAATGCCTATCTTCTGCGGCTGCTCAACCAGTTCGACGATTGCCTGCCGCTCGCCCTCGCCGCCTACAATGCAGGGCCCGATCAGGTGGGCACATGGCTTGCCGAAAATGGTGATCCGCGCGTGAGCGGGATTGGTATGATCGACTGGATCGAACTCATTTCCTGGAGCGAAACACGCGATTACGTGCAACGTGTCATCGAGAGCGTTGAAATCTACCAGGCCAAGCTCGACGAAAATCGTCCCGAGCCGCTCGCGCCGTACCTGCACGGGCCGTAGGTGGACCGCCCCCCTCCCTCCACGCTTCTCACATCGTGGCGCCAATGACCCAAGGCGCGAATTCGGAGCTGCCGAAATCGTAGGTTTCGCTCTTGGTCCGCTCGCCCGAAGCCACGCGACGGATGAGATCGAAGATGCGCTGGCCACATTCCTCCACCGATTCATCGCCATCGACGATCGTGCCGCAGTTCACGTCCATGTCGTCGGACATACGCTGGTACATCGGCGTGTTCGTCGCGAGCTTGATCGAAGGCGCGGGCTTGCAGCCGAAAACGCTGCCACGGCCAGTCGTGAAGCAGACGAGATTGGCGCCGCCGGCGACCTGGCCGGTCGCGGCAACCGGATCGTAGCCGGGGGTGTCCATGAAGACGAAGCCGCGCGCGCTCGGTGGCTCCGCATAACGCACGACATCGGTGAGATTCGTGCTGCCGGCCTTGGCCATCGCGCCCAAGGATTTCTCGAGGATGGTGGTGAGGCCTCCCGCCTTGTTGCCGGGCGAGGGGTTGGCGTTCATTTCTGCCCCCTCGCGGCGTGTGTAATCTTCCCACCAGCGCATCAGCGCCACGAGCTTCTCGCCAACCTCGCGGCTCACCGCGCGGCGGGTAAGCAGATGCTCGGCGCCGTACGTCTCGGGCGTTTCGGAAAGGATCACGGTGCCGCCATTGCGCACAACGAGATCGCTCGCCGCGCCAAGAGCCGGGTTGGCGGAGATGCCGGAATACCCATCCGAGCCGCCGCACTGCAGGGCGATGGTGAGCTCGGAGAGCGGCACTGTCTCGCGTGTTACGCTGTTCGCTTCGGCCAGCACCTCGCGAACGAAGCTGATGCCGCTTTCCACCGTTTTTCGGGTGCCGCCCATCGACTGGATGTCCATCGAGCGCAACCGCCCGGCGAGGCGCTGCTCCTCCATCATTGGGCCGATCTGATTGACCTCGCACCCCAGCCCGAGCGCGATGACATGGGAGAAGTTCGGATGGCGTGCATAGCCGGCAAGCGTGCGGCGCAGGAGCTTCAACGGCTCGCCCATGGTCATGCCGCAGCCGGTCTTGTGGGTGAGGGCCACCACCCCGTCAACGTTCGGGTATTCGGCGAGCGGATCGGCATTCGAGAAGGGGCTGCGGCGGAAGACGTCGGCAATCAGGTCGGCAACGTGCGCGCTGCAATTCACGCTCGTCAGGATGCCGATATAATTGCGCGTCGCCACTTTCCCGCCGCGTCGGCGGATTCCTTCGAAGGTTGCCGGCGGCTCGATCATCGCGGTCGGCATCGCATCGACACCGTAGGCGTAATCCTTTGCGAAATCGCCCATTCCGCAATTCTGCACATGCACATGCCGGCCGGACTCGATCGGCACGGTCGCGAATCCGATCACCTGGCCGTAGCGCCGGATCGGCTCACCCACCGCGTGCGGCCGGACAGTGACTTTGTGTCCAGCCGGAATGCGGTCCTGCGCGATGACACCCGGCGCGACGGACGTCCCGGGCAGCAATGTCGCGCGGGCGATCACCACCCCGTCATCGGGGTGGAGGCGGATCACGGGGGGAGGTGACATTAAGCGAACTCCAGAGTCAGGCCTTGCCTCCGGCAGCCTGGCGGACGGCAGCGACCGCGGCTTGCGCGGCACGAAACATCAGCCCGCTGTCATTGGCGATGGTGACGAAGCGAAAGCCCATGCCGACCATGCGCGCGGCATAGGCTGGGGTTGCATTGTGCACGCCGGCCACAATGCCGCGCTTGCCGGTCACGCTGACCAGCCGCTCGTAGATCTTGAGAATCTCCGGCTCTTCGCGGTCGAGCTTGGGTTCGAGCCCAAGCGAGAAACCGAGATCGCTCGGGCCGATATAGATGCCGTTGATTCCGGGGACGTCGAGGATCGATTCGATATTGTCCAGCGCTTCCTGCGTCTCGATCATCGGGATGCAGAGAACCTCGGAATTGGCGGTCTTCACGTACTCGCCGCCCTCGCCATAGATGCCGGCGCGGATCGCCCCGTTGCTACGTGTTCCCATCGGTGGATATCGGCAGGCGGAGACGAAGGCCTCGGCCTGGGCGCGCGTGCTGATCATAGGGCAGATCACGCCCATCGCGCCGCCATCGAGTACCTTGCCGATGATGCCGGGCTCATTCCACGGCACGCGCACGAGCGGCGTGATCGGACGGCTCTGGAATCCCTGAAAACAAGCCACCATCGAATGATAGTCCTGAACGCCGTGCTGGATATCGACGGTCAGGCTGTCCCAGCCGGCCTGGGACATCACTTCGGCGGCGAAACCGGAGGGGATGGCAAGCCAGCCATTGATCACCGCCTTGCCTTCCGCCCAGAGCTGCTTCACCCGGTTCGCCATCCTGTTCCTCTCCTTGCACAGTCGCCGGCACGCTAGGCCGGGGCTTCCAAGGGGTCAACGCGCGCCGATCATGGTTCTGCCGTGACGGGAGCGGGAAGCGCGGCAGGCGCGGTGAGCGGGCCGATGATCGCCTCGATCTCCGCCGCAGTCATTGTTTCCTTTGCGAGCAGCACGCGCGCAGCCTCGCGCAAACCCTTCTCGTTCGCCGCCAGAATGGCGCGGGCACGCGCATACGCCCCGTCGACGAGACTGCGCACCGCGTCGTCGATCGCCGCAGCTGTTTCCTCGCCGTACTGGCGCGGCTGGAAATCCATCCCCTCCGGTCCTTGCAGAAACCGCGAGCGCTGCTGCTCGTACGCGACCTGGCCAAGCCGTGGGTCCATGCCGAAGCGCATCACCATGCTGCGGGCAATATCGGTCGCTTTGGCAAGATCGTCCGACGCCCCGGTGGAAATCTCGCCGAAGATCACACTCTCCGCGGCACGCCCCCCGAGCAGCACGGCCATGCGGTTGAGCAGCTCCCCCTGCTCCATCAGGAAACGGTCCTCAAGCGGGCGCTGGATCGTGTAGCCGAGCGCGCCCATGCCGCGCGGAATGATCGAGACCTTTTGCACCGGATCGGTGCCGGGCAGCGCCATGGCCACCATCGCGTGGCCCATTTCGTGATGTGCGACGACATTGCGCTCATGCGCATTGAGCAGCCGGTTGCGCTTCTCGAGCCCGGCGATGATGCGCTCGACCGCCTGCTCGAAATCACCGAACGTGACTTCCTCGGCATTGCGGCGAGTGGCCAGCAGGGCCGCCTCATTGACGAGATTGGCGAGATCGGCGCCGGTGAATCCGGGGGTGAGTGCTGCGATCTGCTCGATCGACACACCCGGGGCAAGATGAACCTTGTGGATATGGATATTGAGGATATCGATGCGCCCCTTCTTGTCCGGTCGATCCACCAGAACCTGGCGGTCGAAGCGACCGGCACGCAGCAGCGCGGGATCAAGAACTTCCGGGCGGTTGGTGGCGCCAAGCAGCACGACACCGGTCGAGGGATCGAAGCCGTCGAGCTCCGCGAGGAGCTGGTTCAAAGTCTGCTCCTTCTCGTCATGCCCGCCACCGCCCAGGAAGCTCGAGCGGGAGCGGCCGAGCGCGTCGAGCTCGTCGATGAAGATGATCGCCGGTGCCTGCTCGCGCGCCTGCTTGAAGAGGTCTCGCACACGCGCTGCCCCCACGCCCACAAACATCTCAACGAATTCCGAGCCGCTGATCGAGAAGAACGGCACACCCGCTTCGCCCGCGACCGCGCGGGCAAGCAATGTCTTCCCGGTACCGGGCGGACCGACGAGCAGGATGCCCTTCGGAATGTGCGCGCCGAGCCGGCCATAACGCTTCGGATCGCGGAGGAAGGCGACGATTTCCTGAAGCTCCGCCTTCGCCTCATCGACGCCTGCGACATCCGAGAAACGCACCGGCACCTCGTTCTCAGCATAGATCTTCGCCCGACTGCGGCCAACCGCGAAAAGCCCGCCCATGCCTCCTGTGGCCGCCGGGCGGACCAGGAACATCCAGAGCAGTATGAAGAGCAGCGCCGGCATGAACCAGGCGAACACCGTGGCGAAAATGCCGGGTGATGGCGCGCCGGAGAAGGTGACGCCGGATTTCTCCAGGCTGGCGGCGAGGGCGGGATCAACGCGTTCGGTCTCGAACTCGGTCGGCTGGCCCTTCTCAGGGGCAACGAAGCTGCCGGTGATCTCGTTCGGGGCGATGGTCAGGTCCTTGAGCTTGTGATCCTGCACCAGGCCAAGAAATTCGCTGTACGAAATGGTCTTCACCTGGCTCGGCTGGCTGATGAACTGCTCGATCGCGAGCACGGCCAGAAAAGCAAGTATGAAATACCAGAAATGAACATGGTGTTCGCGCTTCATCTGCATCGAAGAGGGTCCCCTTCGCGGCCTTGTTACGACATCGTGAGCACCGCCGCCCCCTCTATCCGCCCGGCGGCGAGATCGGCAAGGGCGTCGTTCGCGGCGACAAGAGGGTAGGGCACCGTTTGCGTTCGTACCGGCACTTTCGGCGCCAGCGCCAGGAATTCCTCGGCATCCTTGCGGGTGAGGTTGGCGACCGAGCGCAGGATGCGCTCCTCCCACAGCAACTTATAGGGAAAGGCGGGGATGTCCGACATATGGATGCCGGCGCAGACGATGACGGCGCCCGGAGCGCTCGCCGCCAGGGCGGCGGGCACGAGGCCGCCCACGGGCGCGAAGATCAGCGCCGCGTCGAGCGTCTCAGGCGGCGTCTCATCCGAGCCGCCCGCCCAGACGGCACCGAGGCTCAGAGCGAACTCCTGGCCCGCCTTGTCGCCCGGCTTGGTGAATGCAAAGACGGTCCGGCCCTGCCAGACCGCGACCTGGGCGATGATGTGCGCCGCAGCCCCGAAGCCATAGAGGCCGAGCCGCTTGCCTGGCCCGGCCATGCGGAGCGCCCGATAGCCGATCAGCCCGGCGCAGAGCAGGGGTGCCGCCGATTGATCCGTATAGACCTCGGGCAGCGGGAAGCAGTAGCGCGCATCGGCCACACAACACTCGGCATAGCCCCCGTCGATCTGGTATCCAGTGAAACGGGCATTGGGACAAAGATTCTCCTGGCCGGCGCGGCACCAGGGGCAAGTGCCGCAGGTGTAACCGAGCCAGGGCACGCCAACTCGCTCGCCGATATGAAACCGCTCGACGCCGGGGCCGAGAGCAGCGACATGGCCGACAATTTCATGGCCGGGGACGAGCGGCAGCTTGGGGTGAGGAAGATCGCCCTCGAAGACGTGGAGGTCGGTTCGGCAAACACCGCACGCACTGACCCTGATGAGAATCTGGCCAGGGCCGGCCGTGGGGATTGGCAGCGCCTCGGCCACCAGCTTTTGCCGGGCCCGCCCCAGCACCATGGCCCGCATCAGGCGATCTCCTTTCCCTGCCGGCCCGCAATCATGGACCGCGTGCCCGACCCGACATAGGGTTGCGAGGGTGGCAGACCCCCTCGCAAGTTCGGGGTGAGAGGGAAAATATAGAATGCCTGAAGATGGGATGAGGGGACGCCCGGTCGATCTGGTGATCGAGGAAGCCCGGCGCGTGCTCGCCAACCGGCTCAGCACCAACGCGAGCCTCCGCGAGCAACACGCGCACGGAGAGGACACCCAGCCTCCGGTGCTGCCCGATGCCGTTGCCTTCGCCGAGACATCGGAGGAAGCGGCATTTCTGCTTGCCCTCTGCAACCGCCATGGCGTGCCCGTTGTGCCGTTCGGTGCCGGCACCTCGCTTGAGGGCCATGTCACGCCGGTGCATGGCGGGATCAGCCTCGATCTCTCGCGCATGCAGCGGGTGATCGCGGTCAACCCGGAGGATATGGATTGCCGGGTCGAGGCTGGCGTCACTCGCCAGAGTCTCAACGCCTATCTGCGTGACCAGGGCCTCTTCTTTCCGGTCGATCCTGGTAGCGAATGCACGATCGGTGGCATGTGCGCGACCCGCGCCTCCGGAACCAATGCGGTACGCTACGGCACGATCCGCGAGAACGTGCTCGGACTCACCGTGGCTCTGGCGGATGGGCGGCTGATCCGAACCGGCGGGCGGGTGCGAAAGTCATCGGCCGGCTACGATCTCACCCGCCTCTTTATCGGCTCGGAGGGCACGCTCGGGGTGATCACTGAGATCGCGCTCCGGCTGCACGGGATCCCGGAGGCGGTCGCGGCCGCGACCGCGCAGTTTCCCGCCCTCGAGGGGGCCGTGGAATCGGTGATCGCGGTGATGCAGGCAGGCATTCCGGTGGCCCGGATCGAGCTTCTCGACGATGTGCAGATGCGGGCCTCGATCGCCTACTCGAAGCTCTCGGGCCTGGCGCCTCTGCCCACCCTTTTCTTTGAGCTGCATGGCAGCCCGGTCGCGATCGCCGAGCAGACTGCCGAGGTAGAGGAGATTGCGCGCAGCTTCGGCGCTGGGCACTTCGCGCAGGCGGCGGATCCCGAGGCTCGGGCGCATCTGTGGAGGGCGCGGCATGATGCCTATTGGGCATCGTTGGCGCTGAAGCCGGGCTGGAAAGGGCTGACGACGGACGCCATCGTGCCGATTTCACGTCTCGCCGAGGCAGTGCTTGGCGCCAAGGAGGATATCGCCGCTTCCGGGCTCGTGGGCACGATCGTCGGCCATGTCGGGGACGGCAACTTCCACACCGTCCTAATGGTGCCGCCCGAGCCGGACGGGCTGGAGCGTGCCTGGGCACTGGATCGCAAGATCGTCGAAAGGGCGCTTGCGCTGGGAGGTTCCTGCAGCGGGGAGCATGGTATCGGCGTCGGCAAGCGCACCTTCCTCCTGGCGGAACACGGCGCCGAGGCGCTCGATCTGATGCGCCAGATCAAAGCCGCGCTCGATCCGCGCGGCATCCTCAACCCTGGAAAGATTTTTCTTGACTGACTGCGGCCGTCTAGAGCGGGACGCGTTCGCGGGGACTCACCCATTCCGTTCCAGATCATTGTTTTATCGCGTGATTCAGACCTACGGTGATTCCCCCTCCGGTCATCACACTCTAATGCGTCGGCGGCTTGACGATCCCGAGCCGCAGCATCAGCCCGACAGTCGCCCCCTTCACCGGGCGGAGCAAGACAATCGCAAGGACCAGTGTCAGCGGCACCAGGATCGCCGTCTCCGTCCACATGGAAAGATGCATCGTGCTCTCCATCACCACGAGAAGGGCGACGACGACAGGCCCGGCAATCAGGACCGTGAATACGGGCGGCCCATCGTCCGCCGGCACTTGGCCGAGCGGTGCCCCACAGACGGCGCATTCCGGGGCAACCCGCAGATAGCCCGTGAAAAGACGGGTGCAACCGCAAGCCGGACACCGTCCGGCCATGCCGCGTCCGATTGCCACAAGAAGGGGCGGAGATGGCCAGGGTGGGGGCGATTTCTTTCGATCCGGCTCCCAGCGTGCGGCGGGCGCGGGCATTTTGAATGGGCTATTGCGGCGGCTTGATCATGCCAAGGCGGAGCATCATGCCGACGGTCGCCCCCTTCACCGGCCGCAGCAGGGCCAGGGTGAGGACCAGAGTGAGCGGCATCAGGATGGCCGCCTCAAGCCAGAGAGGCGGGGAGAAATCCGTTTCCATGATGAGCAGGAGGCCGATGACGATGTGCCCAACGATAAGGATCGTGACGTAGGGGGGCGCGTCGTCGGAGCGAAGCTCACCGAGCGGGGCACCACAGTGGACACAGGTCGGGACGACCCGGAGATAGCCAGCAAAGAGCGGGCCTTGCCCGCAAGCCGGGCACCGGCCGGCAAGGCCACGACGAACCTGCGTCAGAAATGGCGGATTGGGCCAAGGGGTGAGCGCGGCGGTCTCCGTGACACTCCCGTTGCGTTGCCAGCGGAACGAATTTTGATCGGGCACGGAACAATTCCTTTGCTTGCCGATGAGTGGTCCCGTCGGGTCTTGGGTCGGCCGCCGTCGTCCAACCTCCGGGAGGTCAACGAAACCGGAGCGTCGAACTATAATCTGGTGGCTTCTGAAGGTCATTGCGGCCAAAAGAGGAGAGGGCAGGGTTGCGCGCCCGTTCCGTCCCCCTCGCCCCGAAAATCCTGGTCGGACGATCACAGAGCCGCGTGTTGTCCCGTCCCGATATTGACGCTCGCAGCTGAAGCCGGCACGAATTGTCGCGTGCCCAATAGCAGGGGATCGGGCAATGATGCGCCGCGCTGTCATGCTCTTCGCCGCTATCAGCCTGGCCGTTTGGGCAGCCCCGCCGTTGCGGGCCCAAAATGCGGCCACCGGGAGCCCCGGACGTGGCTACGTCGTCTTTTTCCAGGAATGGTCGGCGGCGTTGGATGCGCCGGCCCTGCAGGCCATCGCCGCGGCCGCCGCGATCGCGGCCAAGACACCTGACGCTCCGATTACCGTAACCGGCTACGCCGATCCTCTCGGAAGTGTCCAGGCGAATATCTACCTCACCGAAACGCGCGCCCAGGTGGTCACCGACCAGCTGACAGCGGACGGTGTCAACCCCGCGCGGATTCATCAGCGCGCAGCCGGCAAGGTCGGCTTTCAGCTCACCTCGCAGGAAAGCCGCCGCGTCGTCATCACGATTGGCGGGTCGTAGCCTCCCCCTCGGGGCCTCCTTCCGGACCCCTCCCTTCAGGCAATCGCCTCGGCCGGTTCGACAATCCGCCCACCCCCGGCATCGCGGACCAGCTCGAGCCGCCGCTCATGCAGCGCGACGACGTTCATGCTGTGGGCGATCGAGATGATTGTGGTCGTTGGAAGCTTCTCGCGCAGCGTCCGATAGAGCGCAGCCTCCGATTCGGGATCGAGGCTCGCCGTCGCCTCGTCGAGGAAGAGCCAGTCGGGGCGCAATAGCAGGGCCCGCGCCAGCGCCAGCCGCTGCTGCTCTCCGCCCGAGAGGAGCTGGGCCCAGGAGGCCTCCTCATCGAGGCGTGGGATAAGATTCGCAAGCCCGGCCTCGGCCAGGGCGGCGCGGATCGTCGCATCGTCGAAGCGCCCGGCTTCCTCGGGGTAGGCAACAGCCTTGCGCAGCGCGCCGAGCGGCAGATAGGGCCGCTGGGGCAGGAAAAGAGCGCGGCTCCCCGCCGGCCATTCGACACGGCCGGCGCCAAACGGCCAGATTCCGGCAAGGGCACGGAAAAGGGTCGATTTGCCGGATCCCGTTCGCCCAGTGATCACCACCGAATGATGCGCCGTGATGGTCACGTTGACGCCCTCCATCAATGTCTGCCCGTCAGGCAGCTTGAGCGTGAGATTCTCGAGCCGCAGCGACTCGCCAGGCCCCGGGCCGGCTGCCAAAGCCGTGCTCGCCGCGGCCGCCCGGGCGGCCTCGATGGCCCGATGGAAGCTTGTCAGTCGTTCGACGGTGGCGCGCCAGGCGGCGAGCTGGGCATAGGCCCCGACGAACCAGGAGAGTGCGCCCTGCACCTGGCCGAAGGCGCTCGCCGTGCGCGTCAGGCCCCCGAGCGGAATCTGGCCCGAGAAATAGCGCGGCGCGGCGACCACCACGGGGAAGACGACGGCAATCTGTGAGTAGCCGGTGGTGAGTGCGTTGAGCAGCTTGGTCCGGTCCATGATGCGGAACCAATTGTCCACCACGAAGCTGAACACGTGCAGGAAGCCCTGCCGTTCCTCGGCTTCGCCGCCATAAAGCGCCACGCCTTCGACATTCTCCCGCATCCGGGCGAGCGAGAAACGGAAATCGGCCTCGACATGCTGCTGGCGGAAATTGAGCCAGACCAGCGGCCGGCCGACGAGATGCGTGACCCAGGTGCCGAGGATCGCATAGATGAGCGCGACCCACACCATGTAGCCGGGAATGGAGAAGCCGAAGAGGTGAAGCGGCCCCGAAAGACTCCAAAGAATGCCGATGAAGCTCCCAAGTGTGACGATGTTGGAGAGCAGGTCGAGCGAGAGGGAGAGCGAATTGCCGGCGAAGCTGTTGAGATCGTCGGCGATACGCTGATCAGGATTGTCGGGCCCCTCACCCGGCTTGGCGGTGACGCTGATGCGGTAATAGGCGCGGTCGGCAAGCCATTCGTTGAGATAGCGTTGCGTCAGCCACCGGCGCCAGCGGATCTGCAGCCATTGCGTGAGATAGGTGCTGTAAACCGCAACCAGGATATAGAGAGCGGCGATCAGGCAGAAGCCCGGCATGATGCCGCTCGACGTGCGGCGATAGAGAAAAAGAAGCCCGAAAAAGGCGCCCCAGTCCTTGTTCTGCAGCGAATCGTAGAAGGCACCGTTCCAGAAGTTCAGCACGACGTTCATCCCGACCAGCATCAGATTGAGAACGATGATCGAGAAGAGGAGCAGCCGCGCCGTCCAGCGTTCCTCGGACTGGAAATAGGGCCGGGCAAGGCGCCAGGCGTCTTTCAGGAATGGAGCCAGACCGCGCATGCAGTTTACCTCATTGGGGAGGGGCGAGACGGCGTTCGAGCGAAAGCGGACGCGCCGCCGGGCGCACCCGAATGACTCCGAAGCAGGCTTCTCCGAAAACGGAACAACCATACCGATTTCGAAAATGCATGATCAGCGCCGGTCGCGCCCTTCCGCGCAGCGCAACCATGAGCGGAGCGCGTTCTCGGGGGTCGAAGATTCAGCCGCGGCCGCTCGTCAGCAGGCAGGAGATAGAGCGAGCCCGCTGCACCGGGTAGGGTGACGGCAGGCAAGATCCGTGCGGCGAGGCGCGGCGGAAGGCTCTTCATCGCCTGAAGGCTGGCCTACTCGCCGCTCCCGAGCAAGTTACCACCGTTTCACCCCTCCGCCCATTTGCCGGGCCTCCGTCGAACGTTACCGCATGGCCCTGATTCCGCCAGAAGCCGTATGGATCGAGGGGCAGCGTGGATCTCACCGTTTTGCGGTTCGTTCGAGCGAAGCGGCGAGCACCCGTACGGAATGAATCGCGGGGCGGCCCGCAAGATCAGCGATTTGATGACGGCAGGACGTGCCGTCGGCGACGATCAGATCGTCCGGACCCGCCGCCTTGAGCGCGGGCAGCAGTCCCGCCGCCGCAATCGCCCGGGAAACGGGCTCGGTCTCGACCTGATAGCCGAAGGCGCCGGCCATGCCGCAGCAGGTGGCGGGTATCGGGCGCACGTTGAGATCGGGAATTTGCCGGAGCGCGGCCAGCGTCGCCGGAAAGGCGCCGAAAGATTTCTGATGGCAATGGCCATGCACATGCGCCATGCCGGCACGGGGGCTGAATGGAAGCGGCGGTTTCTCCCGGGCCAGGAATTCGCCAAGCAGCATGGCCCGTTCGGCGAGCGCCCGCGCCTCGGCGCCCGGCAGGAGAGCGGGGATCTCGTCGCGCAGCGTCAGCAGGCAGGAAGGTTCGATGCCGATCACCGGGCTCTCACCTGCGAGGCCGCGGATGAGCCGGCCGGCCTCCTCCCGTGCCCGGCCGACAAGCCCTGCGGCAAGATAGGTACGGCCGCAGCAGAGCGGTCGACCCAAGAAAGCGGGAATGACGGCGCGATAGCCCGCCGCCGCCAGCACGCGGCACGCATCCCTCAGATTCTCCGGCTCGAAATAGCGGTTGAATGTATCTGCGAGCAGCAGAACCTCCCCGCGAGCCGACGGCACAGCGCCGCCCGCCTCGCCATCGCGGAAAAAATCTCGGCGGAAAGCGGGGAGTTTGCGCCGCGCAGCAATGCCAAGGAAACGCTCGGCTTGACGGGCGAGGAAGGCACTGCGATTGCGGAGGTTGGCGAGCGGCGCGAGCCGCGCGGCGAGCGGGGCATAGCGGGGAAGAGCCGCGATCATGCGCTCTCTTCGTCCGACGCCGTGCCGTGCTGCACGGGCGGCGAGCACCTCGATCTTCATCCGCGCCATGTCCACGCCCGTCGGACATTCTCGCCGACAGGCCTTGCAGGAAACGCAAAGCGCCATCGCTTCGGCGAGCGCCTCCGATGCCATCGCATCCCGCCCGAGTTGGCCTGTGAGCGCCAGGCGAAGCGTATTGGCGCGCCCGCGTGTGAGGTGAGTTTCCTCGCGTGTGGCACGGAAGCTCGGACACATCACGCCGGCATCGAACGCGCGGCAGGCGCCATTGTTGTTGCACATCTCCACCGCGCCCAGGAATCCGCCGAGCGGGCCGGGATAGGCGGACCAGTCGAGCACCGGCGTGAAGCCTTCCGCCGGCGCATAGTCCGGACCATAACGAAAAAGCCTCCGGTCATCCATGCGCGGCGGATCGACGATACGGTTCGGATTGAAAAGCGCACCGGGGTCGAACGCGTCCTTCACCTCAGCGAAAGCCGCGGTGATGCGGGAGCCGAACATCGCTTCGTGAAACTCGCTCCGCGCAATGCCGTCGCCATGTTCCCCGCTATGGCTGCCTTTGTATTCGCGGACGAGGGCAAAACATTCCTCGGCGACCGCGCGCATCGTTGCGACATCCGCCGGGTCCTTGAGGTTGAGCACCGGTCGTACATGCAGGCAGCCGACCGAGGCGTGGGCATACCAGGTGCCTTTCACGCCGTGGCGGGTGAAAACATCGTTCAGCCGATTCGTATAAGCATCGAGATCGGCAAGATCGACGGCGCAATCCTCGATGAAAGAGACCGGTTTTCCATTCCCCTTCATCGACATCATGATGTTGAGACCAGCCTCGCGCACTGTGGCGATATCGGCCTGGAAGGCAGAATCCGCCGCCCGCACGAGGGAATTCGGATGACCGAGATCCTCCATTGCCTCATCGAGCGCATCGAGCCGCCGCGCGAGCGCGGCATCGTCCTCGCCATGGAATTCGACCAAGAGAAGACTGCCGGGCCGACCGATCAGCATCCGCTCGATCGTCGGACGATAGATCGGGATCGAGAGGCCGAGCGCGATCATGGTGCTGTCCACCAGCTCGACCGCCTCGGGGTCGAGCCCGACAAGCCGCCGAGTCGCCTGCATCGCGTGGCGGAAGGTGGGAAACTGGCAGATGCCGACAACCTTGCGCGGCTTGATGGGAGCGAGCTTGAGCGTAAGCGCGGCGGAGAAAGCCAGCGTACCCTCCGAACCCACCAGGAGGCGGGCGAGATTTTCACGACCTGCCGCGCGCGCCTCCGGCGTGAGCACATCGATATTGTAGCCACCGACACGGCGGAGCTGGCGCGGAAAGCGCGCGGCGATCTCGGCGGCCTCCGCCGCGCCGAGCGCACGCAGCCGCTGGATCAATTGCGCGACCGAAGTTGGCACCTCCGGCCCGAGATTGTCGGAAACGGGCCCAAACTCGTGGCGCGTGCCATCGGCGAGCAGCGCCTCGATGGCGAGCACGTTGTCAGCCATCAGGCCGTAGCGGATCGATTTCGAGCCGCAGGAATTGTTGCCGGCCATGCCGCCGATCGTCGCCCGCGCATGGGTCGACGGATCGACCGGGAAAAAAAGCTGATGGGGCTTCAGCGCTTCATTGAGCGCGCCAAGCACGAGCCCCGGCTCGACGGTGGCCGTGCGCGCCTCGGGATCAACGGCAAGAATGCGACGCAGATGGCGCGAGCAATCGATGACGATCGCCCGGTTGACGGTCTGGCCGCATTGGCTCGTCCCGCCGCCGCGCGGCAGCACCGGCACACCCTCCTCGCGAGCAATGGCGAGCGTGGCCGCCACATCCTCGATCCGCTCGGGGACAACAACGCCCATTGGCGCGACCTGATAGATCGAGGCATCGGTCGCGTAGCGACCGCGGCTTGCCGCATCGAACAGGACATCTCCGGCGATCACCCGCTTGAGACGAAGAGCAAGACGGGAATCTCCAGGCGCGATCGCCGACATTCAGGGCACTCCGTTCCGGCCCACTAGGGGGACCTACCACGGCCCGCCGGTCAATCCCCGTGCCGGCGCCCCCGTGCGGCCCCCGTGCGGCCCCCCTTAGCCGCGCAAGCCGCTCCGGTTGCCGGGGCGCAGGCCGCGCACCATACTTTCCGCTGCTTTGATCTTGTGGCGCCCCACCGCCGCGTCGGGCGCGGGAGGGGGAGAAGGTGAAGCCCGCCAACAACCTGCTGGCCGCAACCGGTACCACGATCTTCACGGTGATGTCGGTCCTCGCCGCGCAGCACAAGGCAATCAATCTCGGCCAAGGGTTTCCGGACACGGACGGGCCGGAGGACATGCTCGCCGCCGCAGCCGCTGCGCTGATGGACGGGCGCAACCAATATCCGCCGATGACCGGCGTGCCCGAGCTTCGGCAGGCGGTTGCCGCCGCCAATGCGCGCTTCTATGGGCTCGATGTCGATCCGGACCGTGAGGTCGTAGTGACTTCCGGGGCGACCGAAGCGATCGCCGCCTGCCTGATGGCGCTGCTCGATCCGGGCGACGAGGTGGTGCTGATCGAGCCGCTCTACGACACCTACCTGCCGATGGTGAAAATGCTTGGCGCCGTGCCGCGGCTGGTCCGTCTCGCCCCGCCTGGCTGGAGCCTGTCGCGAACGGAGCTTGCCGCCGCGTTCGGTTCACGCACCAAGGCACTCCTGCTCAATACGCCAATGAACCCGACCGGCAAGGTCTTCACCTCGGCCGAGCTCGCCTTCATCGGTGAGCTCCTGCAGCGCCATGATGCCTATGCAATCTGCGATGAGGTATACGAACACCTCACCTACGATGGCTGGCGGCATATCCCACTGATGACACTGCCCGGCCTCCGGTCGCGCACTTTGCGCATCGGCAGCGCGGGCAAGGCGTTCTCGCTCACCGGCTGGAAGGTCGGCTATGTCACGGCACCGGCGGAGCTCGCGAGCTTCGTCGCCAAGGCACATCAAAACCTCATCTTCACCACCCCGCCCAACCTTCAGCGGGCCGTGGCGCTCGGCCTCGCCAAGGACGATTCTTATTTCGCAGACCTCGCCTCGGGCCTTGCCGCGAAACGAGACTTCCTGGCGGCCGGTCTCATCGCCCTCGGCATGGAGGCGCTCCCCTGCCGGGGAAGCTATTTCCTGATCGCCGATTTTGCCCCGCTCGGCTTCGCGGGCGACGATGTCGCGTTCTGCCGCCATATCACCGCGGAAGCCGGTGTCACGGCGATTCCGGTTTCGGCCTTCTACGCTTCCGCCGCGCCCAGCCATTACGCGCGCTTCGCCTTCTGCAAGCGCGCGGCGGTGCTGGAAGAGGCAATCGCCCGTCTGACCAGGTATTTCGGGGCCGCGCGCGGGCGCCACAACGGGCTCTCATTGACGGCCGCCGGTTGAGCATCCTACACGGCAGGCCTGCGGCGGGCGTAGCTCAGGTGGTAGAGCGCCAGATTGTGGTTCTGGATGTCACGGGTTCAAGTCCCGTCGCTCGCCCCACCCGGATGTTGCCGTGGGGCGCCCGGCAGCGCTGATCCTGGCGGGCGGCCGGGCCGAGCGCCTGGGCGGCGCGGAAAAGCCGCTGCTTTCGCTCGGGAAACGAACGGTCCTCGATCGGATACTCATTGCCATCGCGGGTGAGATCTCGGCAGTGGCGCTTAGCGCCAACGGCGATCCGGCTCGGTTCGCCAGCTACAGCCTGCCCGTCCTCCCGGATGGAAGGTTCTCCGGGCAGGGCCCGCTGGCGGGGCTGCTCGCCGGGCTCGAGTGGGCGGCGGCGTTAGGGGCGGCGGACCTGCTCAGCATTCCCGGCGACACGCCGTTCCTGCCCAGCGGGCTCGCTGCGCGCCTCGCCCCCGCACCCTCCGTCGCCGCGAGCGGCGGACGTGCTCATTACCTCGTCGCGCTCTGGCCCCTTACGGCACGCGTCGCGCTTACCGAGCGGCTCACGGCGCCAGGCCCGCGCTCAGTTGCCGGATTCGCCGCCGAGATCGGCTCGCGCATCGTGGAATTTCCCGCCGAAGCGACGCACGAGCTCTTTTTCAACATCAACACTCCGGCGGATCTTGCACGGGCACGCGCAATGGTGGCCGCCGGAGCGTAATGACTGAAGATGGAATCACCGCAGGGCTGAATCACAGGAAAAAACAAAGGCCGAGCGCGGGATAAATGAGCCGGAGCGAACGCTCCCGCTCTCGGGTGTGAGCGACGACGAACGGAGGCCGTGCCCGCATCTTAGCAACTCCGAGCCACGGTTTCGCCACCGCAGCCTCGCCAGTCTCCAAGACGGCCGGCCGCCCCGCGCATACGGCGGAATGACGGAGGGAGGGACAGGATGGCGCGTTTGAAACTTCTGCTGCTGGCTTTCGCCCTTGCCGTGCCTCTGGCCGGCTGCGTGGTCTACCAGGAGGGGCCGCCGCCGCGGCCGGGCGCTGCTGTGTGGGTGCCGGGGCACTATACGCCTTACGGAGTTTGGGTGCGCGGGCACTGGACTTGATCGATCGGCCTCACCCGGCCTGACGGCGAAGCGAGGAGGCTGATAGACATCGCTCTCGCGGCAGGCGTGCCGCATCCGAAAGCTTTACGCAAAGGACAGGGAAGAAAGAGAGTGGCGTCCAGCAGCAACGCACCCCGCTATCGTCCAGGACGGCACTTCCTTCAGATCCCCGGCCCCACCAACGTGCCGGATCGGGTTCTCCGTGCCATCGACAACCCGACGATCGACCACCGCGGCCCTGATTTCGCCCAGCTCGGCCGCGACACATTGGCCAGGCTCAAGCACGTCTTCGGCACTTCAGGCCCGGTCATCATTTATCCCGCCTCAGGCACCGGGGCCTGGGAGGCCGCGCTCGTCAACACGCTCTCTCCGGGTGATCGGGTGCTCATGTGCCGCACCGGCTGGTTCGCGAACCTCTGGAAGGAAATGGCGGAGCGGCTCGGACTTGAGCCGCTCTTTGTCGAGACCGATTGGCGCCGCGGTGCGGACGCGGTGGGGATTGGTGAGACACTCGCTGCCGACCGCGAGCACCGCATCAAGGCCGTCTGCATCGTCCACAATGAAACTTCCACGGGCTGTACAAGCCGAATTGACGAGGTGCGCACGGCAATCGACCAGGCAGGCCACCCGGCGCTCTTGCTGGTGGACACGATCTCATCGCTTGCCAGCATCGACTACCGCCACGATGAATGGGGTGTCGATGTTACGATCGCGGGCTCGCAGAAAGGCTTGATGCTGCCTCCCGGCCTTTCCTTCAACGCCATCAGCGGAAAAGCGCTGGCCGCCAGCGCAACCGCCCGGCTGCCCCGCAGCTATTGGGACTGGGGGGCGATGCTGAAGCCCAACACGGAAGGGTTTTTCCCTTTCACACCCGCGACCAATCTCCTGTTCGGCCTCGCTGCGGCCCTCGATATGCTGTTCGAGGAGGGGCTCGACTCCGTCTTTGCCCGTCATGACCGCCATGCCGAGGCGACCCGACAGGCGGTCCGCGCCTGGGGGCTCGAGATTCAGTGCGCCGATCCAAAATATTTCTCCTCCTCCCTCACCGCAGTACGCCTGCCGGAGGGACAGAGCGCGGACGCGCTTCGCGCAACGATCCTGGATCGGTTCAACATGAGCCTTGGCAACGGCCTCGGCATCCTCAAGGATCGGGTGTTCCGCATTGGCCATCTCGGGAATTTCGGCGATCTCGAGTTGCTCGGCACGCTCGGCGGCGTCGAAATGGGACTTGCGATCGCCGGTGTGCCGCATCGTGCTGGCGGCGTGCAGGCGGCGGTCGAATATCTCTCTGGCACAGCCTGAGCGGCCGCGCTTGAAGAACTCGGCCGCCCTACAGGGTAATTCCGGACAAATATCGGCGCCGACGAGCCGTTCCGCCCGGAATTGCCGGCGATCCGCCCAATCATCGTATCCCGGCGACCGTCGCTCCTGAAAGGCCCAATGCCGCGTCGCTCCGCCTCTTCGAGGCCAGCGCAATCCGAGCGGCGGCGGAAGGAGCCGATGAGCGACGTCGGGCATGAGAATCCGTTCGGCGCGCGCCAGTTCGCGATGAAGTAACGCCGGCCCTGTCCTCGGCACGGCTTCGCAAAGCCTGTGGCGGACAGGGATTCACGGAGCATTGACGCACCTCTGCCCTAATGCTGTTCCATGTCGGACAGGGTCGGCGAGCACCCTCCCGGTGCATACCGCTGGAACGCGCCCGGGGCGTCAACGATGAGGACAGGGTGGAATTCGAAGGCGGTGACCATCAGCCGGTGAAGCCGCCAATCACCACGAATTGGGCGGACGAAAGAGCAGGTTCTGGTTGGGCTGCCGGACGGGCCTGCCTGCGGCGTGCTGGGCAATGACCGCGCGGGTTCTGGTGGTCGGGAACGCGGCCGATCATGCGAAGCTCCTCCAAGCCCGGCTGGCGGCTGAATATTATCAGATGGCAAACGTCCCAACCGGGATCGAGGCGCTCAGGCTGACCGGCGAGTGGCATCCGGACATCATTTTGCTCGGCGCGATGCCGTCCGGAATGGACGGGTTTGAAGTCTGCCGGAGGCTTAAGGCTGATCCGGCGATGAGCAATATCCCCGTGGTCATGATCCTATCCCGCAGCAAGACTGCGGAAAGGATGCACGGCCTCGAGGCAGGCGCCGACGACTTCCTGAACGAGCCGATCGAGTTCGACACATTGCTCGCACGCCTGCGTGGCCTGGTGCGTCTCAGACGCCTGCTCGATGAGTGGCAAATGCGCGCGAAGACGGCCCGTCTGCTCGGCCTCACGGGCGGGTCTGAGGAACCTCCGACAACCACCGGCACGCGGGTGCTGGTGGTGAGCGATCAGGAATTCGAGGCGCGGAACCTTGCCGCGTGCCTCGCGCGTGAAGGACTCATTTCCACCATCGCCCGCAACGAGGTGGAGATGCAGGCGGCGACCGCGATGAGCGGCTTCGACCTCATCGTCCTCAACCCCCCGCTTGCCGACGGCGTTTCTCGCGACTTGGCCTCGCGCCTCAGGGCGAGCGAGCGGACCCAGGACATCCCGCTGCTGCTGTTGGCCGACCCCGACGAGGGTGTCGCGCGCGGTTTCGACCTCGGCGCGAATGATTGGCTGCTGCGGCCGGTCGAGGGGAGCGAGCTCCGGGCTCGCGCCCGGAACCAGATCCGACGCAGGCTCTATCAGCGGCGCTTGCGCGCGGGCCTCGATCAGGCGCTGGCGCTTGTCCTTAGCGATCCGCTTACGGGCCTCTATAACCAGCGCTATATTTTGCACCATCTGCGCAACCTGCTGGAGGCCGCGCCCGGCCGCAGCCTTGCCGTGCTGATGATCGATGTCGATCACTTCAAGCGCATCAACGACAATTATGGGCACCTGACGGGAGACCGGGCGCTCAAGGTCGTGGCGGAAACGCTACGTGCGAATCTGCGCGTCTTCGACACGCTCGCCCGCTATGGCGGCGAGGAGTTCGTGGTGGTGATGCCGGGCGCCAGCCTCGGCGAGGCAACCGGGGCCGGCGAGCGGCTGCGCGACGCGGTGGCAGAGATGCGCTTCCAGCCCCATGGGCGGGGCCGGCCCCACCGAATCACGGTCAGCATCGGCGTGGCGGCAAACTTGGACCTCTCCGCCACCCCGGAGATGCTGCTCGAAGTGGCGGACCGGGCGCTCTCCTGCGCCAAGCGCGGCGGCCGCAACCGCGTGGAGGTGGCCCGTGCCGACTGATCGCAGGCACATTGCCGGCAATCCTGCTGCGAATGGGCAATGACTGTGGCAATGAAATTATCTGCGGCCACGCTGACACGCGAGAATCTGTCGAAGCGCACTGTCAAGAGAGGGGTGCGCCAAAGGATTAACTTAATTTCGGTTAATCTCAACCACGGCATTGCAACAAAATGATTTCCGAGCCCCCGCACCTTGTTGAAAGAAGGGGTGGAAGCTAGTTTCCGCGGCAGTCCGGTGCGATGTCGGGGAGGGTACGGAATGGCGCAGGCAATCGATGGCCGGAAACGGACCAGGCCCCGTGAACTCGCGCTCTCGCGCGAGCAGCTCCTCAAGGCCTATCGGGACATGCTGCTGATCCGCCGCTTCGAGGAGAAGGCGGGACAGCTCTACGGCATGGGGCTGATCGGCGGTTTCTGCCACCTCTATATCGGCCAGGAAGCCGTGGTGGTGGGCATTCTCGACGCCATTTCCGAGGGTGATCTCGTGATCACCTCGTATCGTGATCATGGCCACATGCTCGCCACGGGAATGGATCCGCGCGGCGTGATGGCCGAGCTCACGGGCCGCCACGCTGGTTACTCGCACGGCAAGGGCGGCTCGATGCACATGTTCAGCAAGGAGCGCAATTTCTTTGGCGGCCACGGCATTGTCGGCTCCCAGGTGAGCCTTGGCACGGGGCTTGCCTTCAGCAACTGGTACCGTGGCAATGATCGCGTTGCTCTCACCTTCTTCGGTGAAGGCGCCGCCAACCAGGGCCAAGTGTACGAGAGCTTCAACATGGCCGCGTTGTTCAAGCTGCCGGTCATCTATGTGATCGAGAATAACAAGTACAGCATGGGCACCAGCGTCGATCGCGCAACCACCTCGAAGGATCTGTCGCGCAACGGCGCCCCCTGGGGCATTCCCGGCGCGCAGGTGGACGGGATGGACGTAGTCGCAGTCAAGGAAGCGGCGGATATCGCGGTCGCGCATTGCCGTGCCGGCAAGGGACCGTACCTGCTGGAAGTGAAGACCTACCGCTATCGCGGCCATTCCATGTCGGACCCCGCGCGATACCGCACGCGCGAGGAGGTGCAGCAGATGCGCACTGAGCATGACTGCATCGAGGGGGTGCGGGCAAAGCTGCTGGCTCTCGATTTCGACGAGGCATCGCTCAAGGAGATCGATGACGAGGTGAAAAAGATCGTCCAGGATGCCGCGGATTTCGCTCAGGCCAGCCCCGAGCCCGATCCTTCCGAACTCTATACGGACGTTCTTTTGGAGGCATGAGGCCATGAGCACACAAATCCTCATGCCCGCTCTTTCCCCGACGATGACGGAAGGCAAGCTCGCACGCTGGCTCAAGGGCGTCGGCGATCCAATCAAGTCGGGCGACGTGATCGCCGAGATCGAGACCGATAAGGCGACCATGGAAGTCGAGGCGGTGGACGAAGGTCGCATCGCCCAGATCCTGGTTCCGGAGGGCACCGAGGGGGTCGCCGTGAACACGCCGATCGCCGTGCTCGCCGGAGATGGCGAAGCCGCACCGCCGAGCGCTCCGGCCCCCAAGGCGGACACGCCAAAGATGGATGCCCTCAAGCCCGAGGCACCCGCCGCGCGGGCGCCCGTCCCCGCATCGCCCGCGCCCGCGCCCGCGCCGCCTCTCGCGCCGGCGGCGGAGAAGGATTGGGGGGAGGTGAAGCACATCACCGTGCGCGAGGCCCTGCGGGAGGCGATGGTGGCGGAAATGCGCGCCGACGATCGCGTCTTCCTGCTTGGCGAGGAAGTCGCGCAGTACCAGGGCGCCTACAAGATCAGCCAGGGCATGCTCGATGAATTCGGCCCCCGCCGCATCATCGACACGCCGATCACCGAGCACGGCTTCACCGGGCTCGCCGTCGGCGCCGCGCTCAACGGCCTGCGTCCGATCGTCGAATACATGACGTTCAATTTCGCCATGCAGGCGATGGACCAGATCATCAATTCCGCCGCCAAGACCCTCTACATGTCGGGCGGACAAATGGGATGCCCGATCGTCTTTCGCGGACCGAACGGGGCGGCGGCGCGCGTCGCCGCGCAGCACAGCCAGTGCTACGCCTCCTGGTACGCGCACGTCCCGGGGCTCAAGGTCGTGGCTCCCTGGTCTGCGGCGGACGCGAAAGGCTTGCTCCGGGCCGCGATCCGCGATCCCAACCCGGTCATCGTGCTCGAGAACGAGATCCTCTACGGCCACAGCTTCGACTGCCCGACCGCCGAGGATTTCATCCTCCCGCTCGGCAAGGCCAAGATCGAGCGGGCGGGCGATCACGTCACCATCGTCGCCTTCAGCATCATGGTCGGTGTGGCCATGGCGGCGGCGGAGACACTGGCGGCGAGCGGGATCGAGGCCGAGGTCATCAATCTTCGCACGCTCCGCCCGCTCGATATCGGCACCATTGTCGAGAGCGTGAAGCGCACCAATCGCCTGGTGACGGTCGAGGAGGGCTGGCCCTATGCCGGCATCGGCGCCGAGGTGGCGATGCAGGTGATCGAGAACGCGTTCGACTGGCTCGACGCCCCGCCGGCACGCATCCATGGCGTGGATGTGCCGTTGCCCTATGCGGCCAATCTCGAAAAACTCGCCCTCCCGCAACCCGACTGGGTTGTCGAGGCGGTGCGGAAGATCGTCTGAGCCGAGGCGGGGGAGCGCACGATGTCCACCAACATCCTAATGCCGGCGCTGAGCCCGACCATGACCGAGGGCACGCTCGCGCGCTGGCTCAAAAAGGAAGGCGATCCGGTCAAGGCTGGCGACGTGATCGCCGAGATCGAGACCGACAAGGCGACCATGGAGGTCGAAGCCGTCGACGAAGGCGTGCTCGGCAAGATCATCGTGCCGGACGGCACGGCCGGCGTCGCGGTCAATGCGCCGATCGCGGTCTTGCTGGGCGAGGGCGAGACACTGGCGGATGCACCGGCCCCGCCGCCAGCCGCATCTTCCGCGCCTTCGCCGTCCCCTGCTCCCGCGCCAGCATCGCCCGCACCCACGGCGGCCGCCCCGCCACAGGCTCCAATTTTGGCATCCCCACCAGCCGCACTCCAGAAAGGCAATGGCGCGACCGCGCCCCCGGGCCGCATCTTCGCCTCGCCCCTGGCGCGGCGCATGGCGGCCCAGGCCGGGCTCGAACTCGCCGCGCTCAAAGGCAGCGGCCCCAACGGGCGGATCGTCCGCACGGATATCGAGGCCGCGTTGGCCCGCGCGCCCGCAACATCCGCCGCAGCGACGGCGGCCGCTCCCGCTTTGGCCCAAGCCTCTGCGCCGCCCATGGCGGCGAAACCTCCGGCCGCGGCCCCGACACCGATCACCGCCCCGCACCGGCTGGTGCCGCACACCACTATGCGGCGGGTGATCGCGCGGCGCCTGACCGAGAGCAAGCAGACCATCCCGCATTTCTATCTCTCGACGGATATCGCGCTCGACGCCCTGCTCAAGCTGCGCGGAGATCTCAATTCGCGCTCGGCCAAGGAGGGGGCGGGTGCCTTCAAGCTCTCGGTCAACGACCTGATCATCAAGGCCACGGCGATCACGATGACCCGGGTGCCCCGGGTGAATGCGAGCTACACCGAGGAGGGCATCGCCGAATACGAGGACATCGATATCAGCGTCGCCGTTGCGATCCCGGACGGGCTCATCACCCCCATCATTCGCCAGGCGGACCGCAAAGGCCTCGCCGCCATCAGCAATGAAATGAAGGATCTCATCAGCCGGGCGAAAGCGGGCAAGCTCAAGCCGGAGGAATTCCAGGGCGGCGGCTTCTCGATCTCCAATCTCGGGATGTATGGCGTGCGGGAGTTCACTGCCGTGATCAACCCACCCCAGGGCGCGATCCTCGCGGTCGGCGCCGGCGAGCAGCGGCCCGTGGTGAAGGACGGCGCGCTTGCCATCGCGACGATGATGACCTGTACGCTTTCGGTCGATCACCGCGTGATCGATGGCGCGCTCGGCGCGGAGTGGCTCTCTGCTTTCAAGGCGATCCTCGAAGATCCGCTGAGCTTGATGCTGTGAGCGAGACCGGGTTCTCGCTGCGCCCGGCAAGACCCGCGGATGTGCCGGCGCTGCTCCGGCTCATCCGCGCGCTTGCCGATTATGAACGGCTCCTGCATGAGGTGCGCACGAGCGAATCGGATCTTGAAACAGCGCTCTTCGGGAGCAAACCGCGGGCCTCGGCGCTGATCGCTGAAAACGCGGGCGAGGCCATCGGCTTTGCCCTGTGGTTTTATACGTTCAGCACCTTCACCGGCCGCGCTGGTCTTTATCTCGAAGATATCTATGTCCTGCCCGAGCATCGCGGACAGGGGGTCGGGCGCGCGATCTTTCGTTATCTCGCGTCCCAGGCGCTCGCGGAAGGCTGCCCGCGCCTCGAATGGGCGGTGCTCGACTGGAACACACCGGCACTCGGCTTCTATGCCAGGCTCGGTGCCCAGCCGATGGAGGAATGGACGGTGCAGCGGCTGAGCGGGCCCGCGCTCGCGGCGCTGGCCGCCGAAGACGGAGGCAAATCATGGCCGAGACATCCTTCGACCTGATCGTGCTCGGCGCCGGGCCGGGAGGCTATGTCGCGGCCATCCGCGCCGCCCAGCTCGGGATGAGGACAGCGGTGGTCGAACGCGAGCATCTCGGCGGAATCTGCCTCAATTGGGGCTGCATCCCCACCAAGGCACTCCTGCGCACAAGCGAGATCAACCACATCCTGCACCATCTCGGTGACTTCGGCTTCGCCGCGGAGAATCCGCGCTTCGATCTCGAGAAGGTGGTGAAACGCTCGCGCGCGGTCGCCAAGCAGCTAGCCTCCGGCGTCGGCTATCTCCTCAAGAAGAACAAGGTCACGGTCTTCGACGCGGCCGGAAAGCTCGCCGGCAAAGGTCGGCTGGAGCTCGCGAAGAACGGCACGGCTCTGCCGCCGATCACCGCCTCGCACATCGTGCTGGCGACCGGGGCACGGGCGCGCGAGCTCCCGGGGATCGAGGCGGACGGCAAGCTGATCTGGACCTACAAGCAGGCGATGGTGCCGCCGGTGATGCCGAAATCCCTGCTGGTGATCGGGTCGGGGGCGATCGGCGTCGAGTTCGCGAGCTTCTACCATGACATGGGCGCCAAGGTGACCGTGGTGGAAGTCCTGGACAGAATTCTGCCGGTGGAGGACGAAGAGATCAGCGCCTTCGCCCGCAAATCCTTCGAGAAGCAGGGGATCGAGATCATCACCGGCGCCTCGGTCAGCGCCGTGCGCAAGGGTACGGACAACGTCACGGCGGTCATCGCGGGCGGCGGGGAGAAGCGGGAGATCACGGTCGATCGGGTGATCTCGGCGATCGGCATCGTCGGCAATGTCGAAGGGATCGGCCTCGAGGGAACCGGCGTCAAGGTCGAGCGCACCCATGTCGTCATCGACGCGTTCTGCCGCACCGGGGAGCCCGGTGTTTATGCCATCGGCGATCTCGTCGGGCCGCCCTGGCTCGCCCACAAGGCGAGCCATGAGGGGGTACTCTGTGTCGAGAAGATCGCCGGGCTGAACGACGTCCACCCGCTCGATGCCACCAATGTCCCCGGTTGCACCTATTGCCGCCCCCAGGTTGCCTCGGTCGGCCTGACCGAGGCCGAAGCGAAGCGCCGCGGCCATCAGGTGCGCATCGGGCATTTCCCCTTCATCGGCAACGGCAAGGCGATCGCCCTCGGCGAGCCGGAAGGGATGGTCAAGACCGTCTTCGATTTGAAAACAGGCGAGCTGCTTGGCGCCCACATGGTAGGCGCGGAGGTAACGGAGCTGATCCAGGGCTTCGCCATCGCACGGACGCTCGAAAGCACCGAAGCGGAGCTGATGGAGACCATCTTCCCTCACCCGACCGTGAGTGAGACCATGCACGAGGCGGTGCTGGACGCCTATGGACGGGCCATTCACTTCTGATGGTGCAGACGCGCGCTTGACGGCCCCCGCCGCGCCCGCCACTTCTTGTTCCCCGGGGGCCCCAATGGGGCCGCACGGGAAGCTGCTGTGAGATCGCGCGAGATGAGGGGATGAGCACGCGCATCGTCATCGACCATCGGGCAGAGGGGGTGGTCCTGCGCCATCCGGAGAAGGCGCACCGTCCCGACAACCCAATCCAGCGCAAGCCGCCCTGGATCCGCGTCAAGGCGCCGACCCACCCCGTCTATCACGAGACCCATCGGCTGATGCGGGAGAATCGTCTCGTCACGGTCTGCGAAGAGGCCGCCTGCCCGAACATCGGCGAATGCTGGGCCCACCGGCACGCGACGATGATGATCATGGGCGATATCTGCACGCGCGCCTGCGGCTTCTGCAATGTCGCGACCGGCCTGCCCCGATCGCTCGATGCCGATGAGCCCGCGCGCGTCGCCGATGCGGTCGCCAGGCTCGGCCTCCGGCATGTCGTGATCACTTCGGTCGATCGCGACGATCTCGCCGATGGCGGTGCAGGCCATTTCGCCGCCGTCATCCGGGCATTGCGTGAGGCAGCGCCCACGACCTCAATTGAGGTGTTGACGCCCGATTTCCTGCGCAAGCCCGGCGCGCTCGAGTGCGTTGTCGAGGCACGCCCGGATGTCTTCAACCACAATCTCGAGACTGTTCCGCGCCTCTACCCGACAATCCGGCCCGGCGCGCGCTATTATCAATCGCTCCGCCTGCTTGATCGGGCGAAGCTGCTCGATCCGGCCATTTTCACGAAATCGGGCCTGATGGCGGGCCTCGGTGAGGAAAAGGCGGAGATCCTCCAGGTGATGGATGATCTCCGCATCGCCGGTGTCGATTTCCTCACCATCGGCCAATATCTGCAACCAACCATAAAGCATGCTGCGGTGGCGCGCTTCGTGCCACCCGAGGAGTTCGCCGAATATGCGGCACTCGCGCGCGGCAAAGGCTTCCTTCTCGTCAGCGCCTCGCCGCTCACCCGCAGCTCATACCATGCAGACGCCGATTTTGCTTCCCTCAAGGCAGCGCGCGCCAAAGAGCTCGCTCCGGCCCCATAGCGCGAATGCCGACATACGCGGAACGCACCCCGGTTCCCTATCGGCCTGACCAGCTCTTCGATCTGGTCGCGGATGTAGGGGCATATCCGCGCTTTCTGCCTTGGTGCGTGGGCGCGCGGGTGCGCAGCCGTACCGATCGCATGTTGCTCGCCGATCTCACCATCGGCTTCGGCCCCTTCCGCGAAAGCTTCACCAGCCGCGTGACACTCGAACGGCCTCAGCGCATCCGTGTCACCTACGAGAACGGACCGTTTCGATTCTTGAACAACGAATGGATCTTCGTGCCCGATCCGCACGGCTGCGAAGTCGATTTCTTTGTCGCTTTCGAATTCAGAAGCCGCCTCCTGCAAAAAGCCGTCGGCGTCGTGTTTGGAGAGGCGGTGCGAAGGATGGTGAATGCCTTCCGCAAGCGCGCGGCTGACATCTATGGGCCACCGGCCGGGCTCACCGTGTCCGCGCCGCCGAAAATCCTGACGCGCTGACAAGAGCCACCGTTACGAAAGGTACGATGTCATGGCCTATGCGCCGCCGCCGCCGGATCCGTCATTGCCGCCGCTCAGGGTCAATCTCTACTCCGATACACAAACGAAACCGACAGCCGGGATGCGCGCAGCGATCGCCGCTGCCGAGGTCGGCGATGAACAGTCGGGCGCAGACCCGACCGTCAATCTTCTCTGTGAACGGATGGCAAGTCTCCTCGGCAAGGAAGCCGCCATGTTCCTCCCGAGCGGGACAATGTGCAATGAGGTGGCGATCCTCACCCATTGCCGCCCCGGCGATGAAATCCTCGCCCACAAGACCGCGCATATCGCAACGGCCGAAGGTGGCGCACCCTGGGCGCTTGCCGGCGCGCGCGTCGTTCCGCTCGAAGGCCCGCGCGGCATCTTCGACACGGCAGCCCTCGTCGCCGCATTTCGCCCCCGCACCCGCTACGCGCCGCCGCAGGCCCTCGTCGCGGTCGAGCAGACTTCGAATCTGGGCGGCGGCGCGGTGTGGCCGCTTGCTTCCCTGACCGAAATCGCTGCGGCCGCGCACGAAGCGGGTCTCGCCACACATATGGATGGCGCGCGGCTGATGAACGCGGTCATCGCGAGCGGAGTTCCAGCGCACGAGATGGTCGCCGGCTATGACAGTGTTTGGCTCGATTTCACCAAGGGGCTCGGCGCTCCGGTCGGCGCTGTGCTCGCTGGATCGGCCGCCTTTATCGACGCTGCCTGGCGCTGGAAGCAACGGCTCGGCGGCTCCATGCGGCAGGCCGGCATCTGCGCCGCGGCCTGCCTTTACGCGCTCGATCATAACATCGAGCGCCTTGCAGAAGACCATGAGAATGCTCGGCTGCTGGCGCGCGGGCTCTCTCAGATTCCCGGCATCACGGTCGAGCTGCCGGAGACGAACCTCCTCTTCTTCGATACCTCCGGCACCGGCATGCCGGCCGAGATTCTCGCCGCGCATGTCCGCCGCCATGGCGTGCTCATCTCCGTCATGGGCAAGTTCCGTGGCCGCGCCTGCCTTCATCTCGATGTGGATCGCGACGGCGTGGAAGAAGCCGTGGCGGTGCTGCGGACGGTCGCCGCGGCAAAGATGGCGGCCTGATGCTCAACCAGGCCGCTCTCGAAGAGGCCGCCGCCCTGCTCGCACTCTGCCGCGCCCGCGGCATCACGCTGGCGACGGCCGAGAGCTGCACCGGCGGGCTGGTCGCAGCAGCCCTCACCGCGATCGCCGGTTCCTCCGATGTTTTCGAGCGCGGTTTCGTCACCTATTCGAATGCTGCGAAAGAAACGCTCCTCAACGTGCCCGCCTCCCTGATCGCGAGCGACGGCGCAGTGAGCGAGCCGGTGGCGCGCGAGATGGCCACGGGCGCGATCCGCAATTCCTCCGCGAGCCTCGCCGTCTCCGTGACCGGCGTTGCCGGACCGGGCGGGGGCAGCGCGGAGAAACCCGTCGGCCTGGTCTGGCTCGGCGCGGCGCGGCGCAACGGCGCGGTATGGAGCGAACGGCATCTCTTTTCCGGAGACCGTGCAGCCGTTCGCGCCGCGAGCGTCAAGGCGGCACTGGCGCTGTTCGCGCGCTTGGCTGGGCAGGGCGGCTGATTTGCTGCAGACCGATTATGACGTCATCGTCGTCGGAGCCGGGGTGGCGGGTCTGGCCGCCGCCACCTCGCTCGTCGCCGCGAAGAAACGCACGCTCGTGCTCGAGGCGAGCGGACGGATCGGCGGCCGTGCCTGGACCGCTTATCCCGAGGCTCTCGGCGGAGCCTGGTTCGACATGGGCGCAATTCTGCTGCACTCGGCGGAAAGGAACCCTCTGACCGCCATCGCGGAACGGGCGGGCGAGAAGCTGCGGCATGTGGACAGAGAGCGCCAGAGGTGCACTTTCATCGGCGCCCACCCCGCAAGTGAAGCGGAGCTTGCCGGTTACGAAGGAGCCTGGGAGCGTTTCGCCATGCGGGCGCAGGAATTGCTCGTCCCAGCCTTGCCAGATCCATCGCTCGGCGCGGTGGCGCGGAGTCTGCCGGACGATCCCTGGGCGCTGACGGTGGAGGCCTGGGAAGGGCCGGTGATCTGCGCCGTCGATGCCAATGATTTCAGCCTCGCGGACTGGCAGGCCAATGCGCTCACAGGCAGCAATCTCCTTCTCGAAGGAGGGATCGGCGCCTTTGTCGAGCGCCGGCTCGTCGGAGACCTTGCGATCCGGCGCAACACTGCGGTCAGGCGAATACGCTGGGATGGCGCAGTCACAGTGGAAACCGAGACCGGCGCGCTGCGGACGGCAAGCTGCATCGTCACCGTCTCGACCGGCGTGCTCACCGCAGGGGGGATCGCCTTTGCGCCGGAACTTCCGCCGGAAGTCGGCGAATGCCTGGCTTCCCTGCCGATGGGCCTGGCCATGAAAGTCGTCCTGCGTGCCGCCGGCCCTGACCGCCTGGACTTGTCCCCTCACACCGTGCTCGATCGGCGGATCGAAAAGAGCGGCGAGCCATTGATGATCTTCCAGTGCTGGCCGGATGGGCGGGATTACGTCCAGGGTTGGATCGGCGGGAGCATGGCCTGGGCGCTCTCCCGCGCCGGAGACGGAGCGGCGGCGGATTTCGCCCTGGCGGAGCTCCGGCGCCTTTTCGGCGGCCGCATCGACCGGCTCTTCGAACCGAAGGCAGCGCTGGTCACCCATTGGGAAAGCGATCCCTGGGTGCGTGGCGCCTATGCCTATGCCCGCCCGGGCGGCGCAGCGGCACGAGCACGACTCGGCGAGCCACTGGCGGATGGGCGGTTGATCTTTGCCGGCGAGGCCTGCCACGAAGGGCTGGCGGGAACGCTCGGCGGCGCCTGGGAGAGCGGAAAAAGGGCCGCGCGGCTGGCAATGCAATGGGCAGGCTGACATTCTGGCGCAAGCCGCGCATCCCCGTAATCGAGCTGCACGGGATGATCGCTTCGCGATTCGGTCAGCTCAATATCGCCAGCGCCGCCCCGCTGATCGAGAAGGGCTTCGCCGCTGCCCGTGGCCGGCCGGTTATCCTCGATATCGACAGTCCGGGCGGCTCGCCAGTGCAGTCCGACCTGATCGCAAGCCTGATCCGTCGCCGCGCGGAGAAGGCCAAGGTCGAGGTCCATGCAGTAATCGGTGATGTCGGCGCTTCCGGCGGCTACTGGATCGCCTGCGCCGCCGACCGGATCCACGCCAACCCGATGAGCCTGGTGGCCTCGATTGGCGTGCGCGGTGGCGGCTTCGGTTTTTCCGACCTCATCGCGCGCTTCGGTGTGGAGCGCCGCCTCTATACGGCAGGCGCGCATAAGGCACGGCTCGACCCGTTTCGGCCCGAACAGCCCGACGATATCGCCTACGTGCAAGACCTGCTCGACACGCTGCACCACCGCTTCAAGGACTGGGTCCGTGAACGACGGGCCGGCAGGCTCAAAGGTGCAGAGGAGGAAATTTTCGACGGATCCGTGATGCTGGGGGAGCGCGGCTTGGCGCTCGGCCTCATTGATGGATACGCCGATATCGACGGCCTCGTCCGTGAGCTTGGAGGCGAGCGCGCGCGGCCGCGAATCTTCCGCCCGCGCCCGCGCGGACTGCTGCGAAGGCTGCCGCGCCTCGCGGCCGATGCGGCGCTCGACTCGATCGAGGAACGCGCCGCGCGGAGCGGGCTTCTTTCCTGACGCCTGGGCGTGGTGATTTCAGATGGGCCGCGCGGGTCGCGCTTTGGCTTTGTTGTCTCGGTCAATTTCATGGCTTTGGCGGGATCGTGAACGATCCGCCAAAGCCATGCCGATCTACTCTTCTTCCCGAAGCACGCGGCGCTCTTTTTCGCGTGTCATCGGGGTCGGCGCGCGATCGCCCTGATCGGTGAAGCTCGTCGGAAACTCGCCGAGATTTTCCTCGATCGCGGCCTCGTCGATCGTCTCCGCGACCGGAACCTCTCCATGATGCTGCGTCATCGGGTTCGGAAGCTGCCCCACCGGTGGATTGTCGTCGATCGCCTGCAACTCGCGGGCTCGTTCAAGGTAATCCGCTTCGCGTCCTTTCGGCGCCCCCTCGGCGCGCCACAGCCGCAATGCCCGCGCCCGGATCCGCCTCTCGTGATTGTCTTCCGTTGTGGCCATTCCAGACCTCCTCAACAATATGCCCTGACAAAGCTTAGCAGCTCTTCCTCACCTGGGGGCTTTTCCAGCACCTTTTCAACGCCGAGCTCCGTCGCCCTGGCGCGAATGACCGGCGAGGGTGATCCGGTGATCAAAAGCACGGGAATGGCAGCACCCGCTCCCCGCAGCCGCGCGGCCAGTTCGAGCCCGGTCATCTGCGGCATGTGATGATCGAGGATCAAACAGGCAGGCCGTGACCCGCTGTCATTGAGAAATGCCGCGGCCGAGGCGTAGGTGCTCACGGGATGGCCCGCCAGCTCGATCAGGAACTTGAGCGAGTCGAGGACGGCCGGATCATCATCGACGACCGCCACAGTACCGCTCATGGTGTCCACCATTGCCTCAATCGCCCAAAACCCAGCGGTACCGGATGATCATGGAAAACATACACGGGACAAATTCATGGGCCGGCGCCTGGCCGGCCGCATTGATGCAGATCAGGCATTCGCCCGGCGCGCCGAGAGGGAGTCCGGAAGGGTGAAACAGAAAATTGTCCCACCACCCATCCTATGCTCGGCGCTGAGTTCGCCGCCATGCGCCTCGACGATCGTCCGGCAGACTGAGAGACCGACTCCCATTCCGCTCGGCTTGGTCGTTACGAAGGGCTGAAAGAGCCGGCTGCGGACCTCCTCGGGCAGGCCAGCGCCGGTATCCGCAACTGAGACAATGATCTTGTCCCGAGCGCGGCTCGTGCTGACCGTGAGTTCGCGCCGCTCGGCACCTGCCATCGCTTCCACGGCGTTCCGCATCAGGTTGAACAACACCTGCTGGATCTGGACCTTGTCGATAAGCGCCAGGGCTGCGTCCTCGGCGACACGAATCTCAAGGCGCACGCCAGTGCCGATGCCGACCAGTGCGAGCGCACTCGCCTCCTCGATGGTCTTTGCCAGATTTTCGACCCGCCGTTCTGTCTCCCGCTTGCGCACGAAGTCTCGCAGGCGCTGGATGATCTGCTGCGCCCGCTCCGATTGTTCGGCGATCCGTTCCACTGCGGCAAGCCCACCCGCCTCATTGCCGGCGGCGAAAAGGCGCCGGGCGCCGCTCAGATAATTGGCCATGGCCGTGAGCGGCTGGTTCACTTCGTGGGCAAGCGCCGAGACCATCTGGCCGAGCTCGGAAAGACGCGAGACGTGAACCAGCTCCGATTGCAACTCCCCAAGCCGGCGCTCGCGTTGCTGGCGTTCGGTCAGATCGCGCACAAACCCCGTAAAAAGGCGCGCCCCGGGCAGCATGACTTCGCCCACGGAGAGCTCCATGGGAAAGATGCTGCCGTCGCGCCGCTGGCCAGCGACGATCCGGCCGATGCCGATGATCCGGCGTTCGCCCGTCGTCAGATAACGCGTGAGATAGGCATCGTGTTCCTCACGGTAAGGAGACGGCATCAGCATGCTCACATTCCGGCCGAGTGTCTCTCCTGCCGCCCAGCCAAACAATCGCTCGGCTGCGCTGCTGAAGGATTGGATCAGGCCATGCTCATCGATCACGACCAGGGCATCGGGAACGGTTTCGAGAATCGATCGAAGCAAGGCTTCTTGCTGTTCGAGCTCTCGGTGCGCACGCTCCGCCTCGGCAAGGTCACGCGCCACCTTGCACACCCCGATGATACGGTCCTGCTCGTCGCGGATCGGCGAGATGGTGAGCGCAACAGGAATAACCATACCATCCTTGCGCTTCCGCCGCGTCTCGAAATGAGCGAGCGTCTCACCGCTTCGGACCCGTTCGAGGATTGCAGCCTCTTCGGCAATCCGGTCGGGGGGAACGATGCACAGGATCGGAGTGCCGATGATTTCCTCGGCGGTATAGCCAAACAGTACCTCCGCCGCCTTGTTCCAGAAGGTCACGATCCCATCGAGATCTTTACCGACAATCGCGTCATCCACCGCGCGCGCGATCGCCTCGAGCCACACGCGCGCGCCGTCTCCTTCCTTCGCCGCCTGGTTCGGGTGCGGAATACGGGACAAGAGGGCGGCCCTCCGTGGCGCTCACGCGGCGCAGGTTGCCTCCATCCGGCGGCGGTAACGATAGGTCTCGTCGGCAAGGTCGAGACTCACATCGCCCCAGGTGAGCGTCCGGCCCGCGGCCACGGCGCGACGAAGACGGACCCCTCCGGCAAGCCCGATCGGCAGCCCGCCGAGCGCCAGACTCGCAGCGGCAGGCATGAGCCGTCCCCAGACCATCGCGCCTCCCTCGCCATCGAGCATTGTGCCGGCAGCGAGGTCGTGCTTGGCGGTGGCGACAACATCGGCACGGAAGGCATCGGGAGCTCCGGTCGGCTCGGCGCGCAGCGCGGCGGAAAGCACGGAAATGCCCAGCTCAAGGCCGATCAGATGGAAGGGGCGCCAGAGCGCGGCGCGGGTGCCGCTCGGGTCGGTCGCGATTCCGTATTCCCCGAAGCAGCGTGCGGTATAGGCATTGGGCGCCGCAAAGACGACGTAAACACCCCAGCGGAGATCATTCGCCACTGGCTCGCCGTTGCGGTGCAGGCTGGAAACGACCTCGACCATCCCTTCGGCACTGCTGAGCACGGACGCGAGCTCGGGCGCGGCGACAGGCGGGAAGCCGAGACCGCCTGCGGGTGCAGCGAGTCCGGTCGCATTGGCGACCGCAGCCATCTCGATCGCCGATTTCGTGCCGTCGAGGAAAGAATTGAACATTTTTGGGTTCATCCCACCTCGCACGGCCTGTTCCGCGGTCAGCCCGTAATGGTCCCAGACCGTCTCCGGCGTGGAGGCATGATAGGCGGGAAGATATTTCGTGCCTTTGCCGGCAGCCAGCACGGCAAAGCCTGCGGCGCGGGCCCAATCCACCAGCTCGCAGATGAGCGCCGGCTGATCGCCGTAAGCGAGCGAATAGACCACACCGGCCGCCTCCGCCTCGCGTGCAAGAAGAGGGCCTGCCAGCGCATCCGCCTCGACATTCACCATAATGATATGCTTGCCCGCCGCAATGGCCGCGCGGGCGTGGGCAATGCCGGCGGCCGGGTGGCCGGTCGCCTCTATCACCACCTCGACATCGGGACGGGCGATCAGAGCTTTCGCATCCTCGGTAATCAGCGTCGCGGCGATGCGCGCCTCGTCCCAGCCTACGGCACGGCAAGCAGCGCGGGCGCGTTCGGGCGAGAGCTCGGCGATGCCGGCCACGGCAAGCCCCTTTGTGCCCGGCACCTGGGAGAGGAACATCGAACCGAACTTTCCCGCTCCGATCAGCCCGACGCGCACAGGGCCAACTGCGGCAAGCCGGCGAGCAAGCAGCCGCGACAGGTTCATCGCGCCCTCCTTATCCGATGCGGAGCAGCCGAGTGCCCTCGTCGTGCAGCCAGGCTATGGCGGCGTCGGTGTCGGGGCTGAGCTTACGCACCAGCGCCCAGAAGCGTGGACCGTGATTCATATGGCGAAGGTGGGCGACCTCGTGGGCGGCAACATAATCCTGAACGAAGGGGGGCGCCATCACCAGCCGCCAGGAGAAGGCAAGAGAGCCGTCGGCGCCACAACTTCCCCAGCGGCTTCTTGTGTCGCGCACGCGCACGCGCCGTACCTTGACGCCGAGGCACGCGGCCTTCTCCGCGACCAAAGCCGAAAGGCGCTGTTTGGCCTCCGTGCGCAGGAAGTCGCGCACGCGGCGGGGCAGGAAGGCCACATCTCCGGAGACGCGGATTTCCCCCCCTTCCAGCCAGACACCCCGGCGTGCCCAGGGGATGTGGCGGATCAGCTGCTCGACACCGCCAAGCGGGATGAGCGCACCCGGCGCGAGGGCAACCGCGTCGGGCAGGGCCGCAAGATGGGCGGCAACCCAGCCGGCGTGGGCGGCGAGCAAGGCCAGGCCGGCCCGACGCCCGGTGCGCAGAGGCAAGGTAACGACCACCAGCCCGCCCTTCGGCTCAATGCGGAGGCTGACCCGCCGGGCACGGCTGCTCCGGCGCCAGAGCACGCGCGTCTCGCCGCCCGGAAGCGCCAGGGTCTCGGATTCGGAGCTGTCCATCATCGCGGACCATGGCGAAACCGTTCCGCGTCGCGCAACCCTCGGGAAAGCTAGTCTGGAATGAACCCCCCGGTAACCGCGTCGCACCAGACCAGCTGATCCCGCACCGCCTTGACGCCCGGCACCCCGGCAATGAGAACATTGAGAGCCTTGCGCTGCTCGTCCTGCACGATGATGCCACTAAGCTCCACGGTGCCGTCCGTAACGGTAATGGCAAGGTTGCGCAGCGACGGCGCCCAGGGCTGGGCGGCGATTTCAGTAAGGATTTTCGCGCGGATGGCCTCATCGCTATCCAGTGGCGCCGGCCGCTCGGCGAGGATATGGCCGAGCGCGCGCACCAGATCGGCGCGGGCGATGATGCCGACGAGCGCGCCATCCGGGTGATCGAGAACCGGCAGCCGGCGCACGTGATGCTGTTCCATCAGGCGGACGACCTCAGCAAGCGGCGTCGCCGCCGTGACGGCCACGACATCGCGGCTCATTACCTCGGTCACGGTTCGGCCATGCGCGTGCACATACTCGCGAGCGAGGCGCGGCTGGGAAAAGACCAGCTCGAGCCAGCGCGGTTCGCGCTCCGTCCCGGTTTCGGCGCGGCGAAGCAGGTCGCTCTCGGTCAGAATGCCAACCAAACTGCCTTCCGCATCGAGCACCGGCAACCCGCTGATGCGTTTCTCGACAAGGAGGGCAACGGCCTCGTCGAGCCTCGTGTCAGGACGGACGGTGACCGGGTTCACAGTCATCACGTCTGCGGCGTTCATACGAATCTCCTGAAGAACCCGAACAGACATGCTATAGACGAATTACATCTTGCGGGCAGCACGGCTTGGACGCCTTGATCGAAATCAAGGCGCGCTTGCGCATATCGGGCTTGGCTGCCTTTCGAATGAGGCGGCGAAAGCGTCGCGGCGATGTCATGATTGCGCCATCGCAGGTAAAGGCCAATCAGCGCATATGTTTTGCTCCGCGCACCCGCCCGAACTGCCTCGGGGAGAAGGGGAATAATGACATACGTCTCCGGAAACCGGGTCACCAAGCCGTCGCCGGTCATGGCTGAGGAAGCGCCCGGGGGAAAACCGATGGGAGCGCCAGTCGAAGAACCGTTCGATCGGATGTTGCACGCCGCAGAGGCACGGCTGACGAGCGGGCTCTCTCCGGTCGCGATTGGTGGCTCTTTCCTCGACTGGGCGGTGCACCTGGCCAATCAGCCCGCGCGACGGGTCGAGCTCCTGCATCGCGCATGGCGCGAATGGGTGGAGCTGCTGAGCGGGGACAAATCGCTCGAATTGGCGCCAGGACCGACCGACCACCGCTTTACCCATCCGGGTTGGCAGCAGGAACCGTTCCGCTCTTTTGCCCAGGCTTTCCTTCGTGCCGAGCGTTGGTGGACGGAAGCGGCGGCGAACACGCGCGGCGTGGGTGCCTCGGCCGAACGCATCGTCACCTTCATGACACGACAGGGGCTCGACACCGCTTCCCCCTCCAATCTTCCCTGGCTCAATCCTGAGGTGATCGAGGCGACTGTCCGATCCCAGGGCAGGAACTTCCTCAACGGGCTCAGCAACGCGATCGCGGATGCGAACGAAACACTCTCGGGACGGACGAGCCTGCCTCTCGCGGTGGGCCGGGACGTGGCCTCAACGCCAGGGCGTGTGGTCCTGCGCAACAATTTGATGGAGCTGATCCAGTACTCACCGAAAACGCCGCGTGTGCGGCCGGAACCGGTGCTCATCATTCCGGCCTGGATCATGAAGTACTATATTCTTGACCTCTCTTCGCACAATTCTCTGATCGCCTACCTCGTCGCGCAGGGCTACACCGTCTTCTGCATCTCCTGGCACAATCCGACCGGAGAGGATCGCGACGTCAGCTTCGATGATTATCGAAGGCTCGGCGTGATGGCCGCCATCGATGCCGTCACGGCCATCACCGGGGCACGCAAGCTTCACGCCACCGGCTATTGCCTCGGCGGAACGTTGCTCGCCATCGCTGCGGCGGCGATGGCGCGCGAGAACGATAACCGGCTGCAGAGCATCACGATGTTCTGCGCTCAGACCGATTTCGTCGAGGCGGGCGAGCTGCAGCTCTTCGTCACGGAGAGCCAACTCGCCTTCCTCGAAGATCTGATGTGGCAGCAAGGCTATCTCGATAGCCGTCAGATGGCCGGGGCATTCCAGATGCTGCGCACGAATGATCTCGTCTGGTCACGGATGATCAAGGGCTATTTCCTTGGTGAGCGTGAGCACCCGAACGACCTCATGGCGTGGAACGCAGATGCAACCCGGATGCCCTATCGGATGCAGGCGGAATATCTTCGCCGCCTGTTCCTCGATAACGACCTCGCGGAAGGGAGGTTTCCGGTCGGAGGACGGCCGGTCGCACTGGCCGATATTCGCCTGCCTTTCTTTCTCGTCGGCACCGAGACCGACCATGTCGCGCCTTGGCGCTCGGTACACAAACTCCATTTGCTGAATCCGGGGGACATCACTTTCGTGCTCACTTCGGGTGGGCACAATGCCGGCGTCGTCAGTGAGCCAGGCCACCCGCGCCGGCATTTCCGCACACGGAGGAGCATGCCGGGCGAGCGCTATCTGGGTCCGGACGAATGGTGCGAGCACGCGGTGCGGCATGAAGGCTCATGGTGGCCGGCTTGGGTCGCTTGGCTCGGTGAACGCTCTGGCGAGCCGGCCGCGCCACCGTCGCTTGGCAACGAAGCCGCTGGTTTCCCGGCCGGCGAGGCGGCGCCCGGTCGGTATGTTCATGAGACGTGACAGGCAGGAAGCATGAGGTGTCCTGGCGTTCCTGATCGAAATCAATGCCGCCACATCCCGGGCCGGGTATCTTGAAATAGGGTCGATCGCAACGAACGGAGGATTTGTGATGGATAAGGAAACATCGTTCCTCACCGGACAATGGCCTGCTTTCGCAGCAGGGTCTGAGCAGCGATGGAAGGCGTTGACCGCGGCCAACTCGCGTCTGATGCAAGGCATGCTTTCGGTTTGGCAGCAGGAAATGGAGCTCGGTCAGCAGCTTTTGGCGGAAAACATTGCCGATCCGAAGGCATTCAGCGAAGCCGTCGCAGGCGGAGCCGATGCGGGCGCACAATGGTCGGCTGTCCATCGGCGCTTCGACCGGACAGTGGCGGCGATCCGCAAGATCAATGACGAATTTTTCGACTGCCTGTTCGACGTCGCGGCGATGGCCAACGGGGCATCGGAAGGCAACGGCGCAAAGGTGCCCGCTGCGCCTGCCGGGGGCACGCAGACACGCAGCGTGGCTCGCACCACCTGATCATCCAAGACGAACGGCCTCGCGCGCGGGGCAGGTAGGACGCACGAGTTCTGCCTGTACCCTCTCCAGGTCTCGGCCAGTGGGGCGATAAAATCGATCCTGAGTGCGGTACCGCCTCGGGTGAGGTTGCAGCTATCGATATCAGCATGAACCCGCCATCAAGGTTGGGTGTGGGGTGGTTTGTGCCATCAGTTGCCCCGGCAACAACATCCAGCGCGTCGGCACGCTCCGCATTGCAAGAGGACGGATCGCGGGCTCCGCAGCGGCAATCGCCGCCGCCGCGCCGGATCGGGAAAGAGGTCCGCAGGCTGCAAGCGGGTGATTGCACCCAAGCCGCCGACCAGTGCGGTTCGGTGACGGCGTTCCACCAAAGGACAGAAGGATGAGGGGCCAGCCAGCGCGCCGCAAGGGCCGGGGCGTCATTGAGTGGCGCGGCCGTGCTGAGAAGGCTTACGCGGGCGCGGCCTGCGGATCGGGGCCCGGGGCAGGGGCCTGGGGCAAGTCCGGCAAGGAAGAGCGCCCAGCACAGGTCGGCGGTAAGATTCTGCGTGTGTCGGGCGAGTCGCGAGAGCCGGAGCAGAGGTGAAAGATCGGGGGTAGCCGCCGGCGTCACCAGGCTCGCAAAGGGGACACCTCCTCCCCCGTCCGGCAGGATCGTGGTGAGCACGCCCGAACGGGTATGGTGGATCAGCCGGCGGGTGGCGGCAATCGGGGAAGACGGGTCTGCCATCGTTCGGTTTCCCTCCCGGCGTGCTTGCGCCACAATGTGATGGCACCCCGCTCCATATGGAGCAGGCCGAGAAGGGGCCCGTTGGGAACGGCCACATGAAACACACCATTGCCCTGGTCGATGACGACCGCAACATCCTGACCAGCGTCGCCATGACGCTCGAACAGGAAGGATTCCAGGTCCGCACCTATACGGATGGAGAGAGCGCGCTGCAGGGGATCAGCGCCCGTCCCGTCGATCTCGCGGTCCTCGACATCAAAATGCCGAGGATGGACGGGATGGAGCTTCTTCAGCGGCTGCGCGCGCGCACCAGCCTGCCGGTGATCTTCCTCACCAGCAAGGACGAGGAGGTGGACGAGCTGATGGGGCTCCGGCTCGGCGCGGACGATTATATCCGCAAGCCCTTCAGCCAGCGCCTGCTGATCGAGCGTATCCGGGCGTTGCTGCGGCGCAACGAGGCAGGTCGGGCCGAGGGGTCGGGCGCCGCGCCGACAGGCGTGATGGTTCGCGGCGATCTTGCCCTCGACGAGAACAAGCACCAATGCCTTTGGAAGGGGCAGGATATCCAGCTCACCGTGACCGAGTTCCTGCTCGTGAAGGCTCTGGCGGCGCGGCCGGGACTGGTCAAGTCCCGAGACCAGCTCATCGATGCCGCCTATGGCGAGAATATCTATGTGGACGACCGGACGATCGACAGCCACGTCAAGCGCATCCGCAAGAAATTCCGGAGCACGGACGGCGAGTTCAACCAGATCGAGACGCTCTACGGCATCGGTTACCGCTATAAGGAGGCGTAAGCCGCACCCGGAGGCCGGCGAGGGAGAAGGATGCCGGAAAGCGGCGCAGTCCCTGGCGGAGGCCCTAGCCGAGCTCCTAGCCGAGCCCCCCTGGGCACGAGCTTGTTCGCGCGGATGAACACGCCGCGCCATCGCGGCGGGTCATCGCTGCTCAAGCGCATTCTGCTCGTCAATATGGTGCCGCTCGTGCTGCTGGTCGCGGCACTCCTCTATCTCGATCAGTATCAGAGCGGCCTCCTCGAGGCCGAAGTGCAGGCGCTGCGCCAGCAGGCCCGAGTCTTCGCCGCCGCGCTCGAGCAGAGCGCCGTCAAGGAGGCGACACCCGGGCAGCCGACGCTGGTGCCCGACCTGAGCCGCCCGCTGCTGCACCAGCTCGCCGCGCCGACACCGAATCTGGATGCCCGGCTCTACGCACCCGACGGCCAGCTCATCACCGACAGCCGCGTGCAGGAGGGGCCGGGAGGAGCCATCACCACCACCCCGCTACCGCCGCCGGTGGTCCGTGGTCCGCTCCTCACCATCGTCGGCTGGCTCTATGACCATCTCCAGGCGTTGCTGCCGCAATCCGCCTCCACCCCGGTGGTGGAGGGGGGACCGGGCTCCGGTGGGCTTGACTGGGCGCCCGATTTCAAAGCCGCGGCAACACTGATCTCCGAAGCGAGCAAGGACGAGCTGCCACCCTACGTTCGCCGGACCCAGGACGGGCGGCTGCTGGTCACGGTCGCCGAGCCGGTGATGAGCGGCGGCCGGCAGCTCATCGGCATTATGCTGCTCACGCGCGAAGCGGTGGAGGTGGTGAACGCGCTTTTCGCCATCCGCCTCTCCATCCTCGAATTCTTCTCGCTGGCACTGGCGCTGACGGTGATCATGTCGATCTATCTTTCGCGCACGATCGCCCGGCCGATCCTGAGGCTCGCTCTCGCCGCCGAAAAAATGCGTGAAGGACGAGGACGAACGGGGGCCGTGCCGAGGAGCCTGCGCGAGCGGCGCGATGAGGTCGGCGTGCTCGCCCGGGCGCTGGCCGACTCGGCCGCCGCCCTCTGGACGCGGCTCGATGCGATCGAGCGTTTCGCCGCTGACGTAGCGCATGAGATCAAGAACCCGCTTTCGTCGATTCGCAGCGCAATCGAGACGATGCCGCGGATCACCAACCGCGAGCAGCAGCAGCGGCTCTTCACGATCATGGCCGACGATGTCGGGCGGCTCGACCGGCTGATCAGCGACATTTCGGAAGCCTCGCGGCTCGATGCGGAGATGTCGCGCACCTCAACGGAGCGGGTCGATGTGGCACCGATCCTTTCCACTCTCGCCGAGCTGCACGAGACGACGCGGCAGAACGGCGATCCGTATGTCGTCGTGGAAGTTCCTGAGAACGGCCTCATCGTCGAAGGGGTGGAAGGGCGGCTCGTCCAGGTGTTGCGCAACCTGATCGGCAATGCCGTCTCCTTCAGTCCGCGCGAGGGGCACATCCGCCTCACCGGACGGATCACCGGCAACACCGTCGAGGTGGCGGTGGAGGATCAGGGGCCTGGAATTCCCGAGAGCAAGCTCGAGCACATCTTCGACCGTTTCTATTCCGAACGGCCGGAAGGAGAAGAATTCGGCCGGCATTCCGGTCTTGGGCTCTCCATCAGCCGCCAGATCGTGGAAACCTTCGGTGGACGGATCAGCGCCGAGAATCGGCGCGACGCCAACGGAGCGGTGCTCGGCGCGCGCTTCGTCCTGCGCCTGCCGCGGGGCGAGATAAAGCTGCGCCAGGGGCGCCAAGCCGCTTCGACACAAGCGAGGGGCGACCGCCGCGGGCAAAAGTTGAGTGAAGTGAGCCCCGAATAATCCTCCGGCAGTCTCAACCGGTTTCCATCGATAAGCCAAGGCTGGCAAGCACCGCCGCCGCGATAAGCAAGGCCGCGAAACTCGTGAAGGCAGCGCGTATACCCTCCATGCCGGCTGCGGCAAGAAGGCTGCCAACAAGATGCAATGCCAAGATTGCCGCCAGCCCGCCGCACCGAATTGAGCATGCCAGCCGCCAGCCCGCCCGTCCGGGTGGCGCACTTGCAAGCAGAACGGATGTCATCAGAGGGACAGCAAGGCCGATCCTGGCGGGGATGGCGATCAGCCCGCGCAACATCGCGGAGTATGCGCGCAAGCGCGAGATTGAGGTTCGAGACATCGAGTTGAACCGGCGTGAAGCCGAGACTCGTCGTCGCGATCACGGGCACCAGTTAGGAACGTGCATCCGCGCGAAGGGAACTCAGGTGGGCGATCCGCATGCAGAGCATTCTGGGCCGATATCCTCGGAACGCGATGCGGAACGGCGCTCCTTTCCGCTGTGATCGTTTCGGCGGATCCCGAACCGTCCGGCGATGACAGGAGTGCTCGGGTGGCCTATTTTTCCGGCATGTTCGCCACCGCGCCCTCGATCGCGGAGGTTGCCGCGCTCGTCGGCAACCCGGCGCGCGCCAATATGCTAACAGCGCTGCTCGATGGCCGGGCGGCGACGGCGGGCGAGCTTGCGCAGGCAGCCGGCGTTTCACCCCAGACGACGAGCGGCCACCTCGCGAAGCTTACGGAGGCGCGTCTCCTCCTGCTCTCGAAGCAGGGACGTCACGTCTATTACCGACTTGCCTCGCCTTTGATCGGCCGAATGCTCGAGGGAATCATGGCCGTCGCCGCCGATGGCCCGCCGCGCTACCGGCCGCGTTCGGGCGGGGACGAGGCGCTGCGCACCGCGCGCACCTGCTACGATCATCTGGCGGGCCGGCTCGGGGTTGCACTCGCCGATGCGCTGGCGGCGCGCGGACAAGTGGCGCTGGGCGAGGACGGCGGTGAGGTCACGGAGGAAGGTGAGGCATTTTTCACGGATTTCGGACTGCCGATCACGGGCCTCCGCAACGGCCGGCGCACTTTCTGCCGCCCCTGTCTCGATTGGAGCGAGCGGCGGCCGCATCTCGCAGGCGCCCTCGGCGCGGCACTCACCGACCGGCTCTTCACGCTCGGCTGGGTCTTGCGGCAACGGAATACGCGCGCCGTCCTGATCTCGGCGAAGGGCCAGACCGGATTGAAAGCGGCCTTCGGCATCCAACTCGGCGCAAACGACGGTTGAACGAAGGATATTTCGAATGATTTGATGCCCGCCCAAACCGGTCAGGAACGCAAAAAGCTGCACCCTGTCGCATAAGATCGGCGGGGACCGGGAGGAAACGAATGACGCTCGATCTATATGGCTTCTGGCAATATGGCGTCTGGCGGATGAGCGGAGCAATCCTCCAAAGCCATGAAATTGATCATCAAACGAAAACGAGAGCATGATGACCGAAGCACGCCATGCTCTGGCGCCGCGGAGCTACGTTCACGGGGCAAGCGCCATACCATTGCTCGGCGAGACGATCGGCGAGAATTTCTCGCGCATCGCGGCGCGCCATGCTGAGCGGCCCGCACTCATCGTGCGCGAGCAGGGAATTCGCTGGCGCTATGCCGAGCTTGCCGAAGCGGTGGACCGCCTCGCTGCGGGCTTTCTTGCCCTCGGCCTCGAACCGGGTGAACGCGTCGGAATGTGGTCGCTCAATTGCGCCGAATGGGTTCTCGCACAATTCGCGACCGCCCGCGCCGGCCTCATCCTCGTCAATATCAACCCGGCCTACAGGGTCGCGGAGCTTGCCTATGCGCTCGCAAAAGCAGACTGCGCGGCCCTGCTGACAGCCTGCCGCTTCAAGAACAGCAACTATATCGGCATGTTGAACACACTGATGCCGGAACTCGCGAAGAGCCGGCCAGGCGCACTCGCCGCGGCACAGCTCCCCACGCTCCGAGCGGTGATCCAGATCGAGGACGAGACCGCGCCCGGCTGCTTCCCCTTCGCCGATGTGCTCGCCGCCGGCGGGCCGGCGGAGCATGCGCGCCTTGCGATCCTTGCTGAGACCCTTCAGTGCGACGAGGCCGTGAACATACAGTTCACAAGTGGGACAACGGGGACTCCCAAGGGCGCGACCCTCACCCACCACAATATCCTCAATAACGGGTTCTTCATCGGCGAGGCGCTGCGCCTCTCTGAAACCGATTCCCTCTGCATTCCCGTGCCGCTCTATCATTGTTTCGGCATGGTGCTCGGCGCCCTTGCCGCGGTGACGCATGGCGCTGCAATGGTCTTCCCCGGCCGCGGGTTCGACGCGTCGGCAACGCTCGCCGCCGTCGCCGAGGAACGCTGCACGGCGCTCCATGGCGTGCCGACGATGTTCATCGCCGAGATGGAGCATCCGGACTTCGCTAAATTCGATCTCTCAAGCCTGCGAACCGGTATCATGGCCGGCTCGCCCTGCCCAATCGCGGTGATGAGACGCGCCATCGAGACAATGCATCTCTCCGAGATCACGATCGCCTACGGCATGACCGAAACGAGCCCGGTGAGCTTCCAGACCTCGGTCGATGATCCGCTCGAGAAACGGGTCTCGACCGTCGGTCGCATCCATCCCCATGTCGAGGTGAAGATCATTGATGTGAATGGCGAGATTGTCCCGCGTGGCACCCAAGGCGAGCTCTGCACACGCGGCTATTCGGTGATGCTCGGCTACTGGAACGATTCTGCGCGAACCGCCGAAGTGATCGATGCGGCGCGCTGGATGCACACCGGAGACCTCGCGACGATCGATGATCAAGGCTATTGCCGCATCGTCGGCCGCATCAAAGACATGGTGATCCGTGGGGGCGAGAACATTTATCCACGCGAAGTGGAGGAATTCCTTTACCGGCACCCAAAGATCGAGGATGTGCAGGCTTTCGGCGTGCCAGACCCCAGGCTCGGTGAGGAGCTCTGCGTCTGGGTCCGACTGCGGGCGGGCGAAACCATGATGGAGGAGGAGCTGCGCGCATTCTGCCGCGACCAGATCGCGCACTACAAAATCCCGCGCTATGTGCGCTTCGTCGACTCCTTCCCCATGACCGTCACCGGCAAGGTGCAAAAATACATCATGCGTGAACGCATGACGGAAGAACTCGGCATCACTGCCTAGAGCGTGATGCCCAGAGGTGGAATCGCCGTAGGTCTGAATCACGCGGGAAAACAGATAGCTGGAGTGGAATGCGCAAGTAAGAACGAACGCAACCCGCTTTCGTGCCAGCTTTCATAGAAAGCCAGCATGGGGTTCTTTGTCTCAGTGCCCGATTCCGAAGTACGCCGCATCGGAATGTGGACGGAATCTGGACATTGGCCCTTTATTTTCAGTAACCTGCTTATCCTCCCCGTTCGTCGCGAAATGCGCCGAACTTCGAAGGCAGGACACTAGCGCAGCGGAGTGCCACGAACGAGGCGCGCAAGCGCGTCAGCGTCGCAAAGCCGCACCGATCTCGGCGAGGCGCGCTGGACAAAACCTTCCCGCTCCAGCCTGGCGAAGGTGCGCGCCAGGGATTCCGGCGAGGTTCCGAGATAATCCGCGATATCGAAGCGGCTCATCGGCAAGCGGAGCATCTGCGTCTTCGAATCAAAGAGTTCGAGGTGCTGTCGACAGTCGAGAAGAAAGGAGGCCAGCCGCCGTATATTGCTCATCTGGCCGAGGACGATGACCTGACGCTGCGCATTGCGCAGCTCATGGGCGGCCTTGATGAGCAGGTGCAGCTGAAGCAGCGGCTCGCTCAGGAGAAGGCTCTGAAGTTGATCGAGTGTGAATCGAAAGAAGGTCGCCGGTGTGATGGTTTCCGCAGAATTGATGTAGCGGCCTGTCTCCACCAGACCAAGCAGGTCGCCCGGCCACATGAAGCTCAGGACCTGGCGCGCACCGTCAGGCAAATGTCGGCTGAGCCGTACCACCCCGTCGTCTACCAGATAGAGGAAATGTGCGTCTTCGCCTTCAGAAAAGACGGTGACGCCGCTCGCCTGATAGGTAATACCAACCCTCTGTGAGGGCGACTCATTGGGGGATTCCCCGACGCGGGGCTGACGTGATTCAAGGGTGGCGAACGGGGAGGTTCGCCATGACGATCCCACTGAGGGTGGACTTTGACGCGGCAC
>Ga0335072_10000571_pt1 | contig 69312 bp, 60 predicted proteins | sample Lox_Sample_21_FD_206725 | JGI IMG/M metagenome (GOLD analysis project Ga0335072, IMG submission 206725) | Soil microbial communities from Loxahatchee National Wildlife Refuge, Florida, United States - Lox_Sample_2.1 | ecosystem: Environmental > Terrestrial > Soil > Wetlands | place: USA...
GACCGGATGAAGGCCAAGGTCGGCGAGGAGCTCAAGCAGCACTTCCGGCCTGAGTTCCTCAACCGTGTCGACGACATCATCGTGTTCCACCAGCTGGCGCAGGAGGAGATCTTCTCCATCGTCGACTTGATGATCGCGAAGGTCGACGACCGGATGAAGGACCGCGACATGGGCATCGTGCTGCGGGAGCCCGCCAAGGAGCTGCTGTCCAAGCGCGGCTACGACCCCGTCCTCGGGGCCCGGCCGCTGCGCCGGACGATCCAGCGGGAGATCGAGGACACGCTGTCGGAGAAGATCCTGTTCGGCGAGCTGCGCCCGGGCACGATCGTCGTCGTCGACGTCGAGGGAGAGGGCGAGGAGGCCAAGTTCACCTACACCGGTGAGCCGAAGCCCGAGTCCGTTCCCGAGCCGACCCCAGTCGGGGCCAGCACGGCGAGCGAGTCAATGATCGCGAGCAAGCCATCCTCCGGCGGCAGCGCCGCTAGCGAGGGTCCAGGCACCGCGTCCGCGGTCGGCTAAGGCCTGACCGCCTGAACGCCGCGTAGGCCCCCTCCCGCTCCGGGAGGGGGCCTACGCGCGTCCCAGTGGCCGACGGTGCGCGGGCTAACAAAGCGAACCTGCCATCGGGCAGCGGGTCCACGAGGCCATCGGCTATCAAGCCGTCGAGCGCGCGGGCACGCTGCACCGCGTCTGGCCAGGCGAGGTCGAGGTGCTCTTGGCCTAGAGGCACGGGGGATTCGCGCAGGAGCGCCAGCAGCCTTCCCCGGCACTGCCGGTCGGTTCCCTCGTAGCGCTGCCCCGGGCGACGCTGGGTCGACGGCGGCTGCCCGGCGGCCCGCCAGGAGCACTGCCGGGCCACCGGGCACTGCTCGCAACGCGGACGCGCGGCTGTGCAGGTGAGCGCCCCCAGTTCCATCACCGCAACCGACCACGTGGCGGCCACGGCCGGATCGGCAGGCAGTAGCTCTTCCGCCAGCCGGTACTCGGCCACGGATACATTCGCCGGGGGAAACTGCAGGCCGCTGGCTAGCCGGGCGAGCACGCGCCGCACGTTGGTGTCGAGCACCGGGTGCCGGCCACCGAAGGCGAACACGGCGACGGCCGCGGCCGTGTAGGCGCCGATGCCCGGTAGCTTCCGCAGGACGTCATGGTCGCTTGGGATGATGCCGTCGTGTTTCTCCGTGATGATACGGGCAGTCTCGTGCAGCCGCCGGGCCCGGCGTGGGTACCCAAGGCGGCCCCACTGACGGACGGCCTCACCCGATGCCTCCTTGGCTAGGGCCGCTGGCGTGGGCCAGCGCTCGAGCCAGGCCTGGTGGGCGGGAAGGACCCGGCTGACCGGCGTCTGCTGGAGCATGATCTCACTGACCAGGACTGACCACGGGCTGGCCGGTTGCCGCCGCCACGGCAGGTCCCTGGCGTTCGCCGCGTACCAGTCGAGCACCGGCTGGGTGTAACTCGAGGGCATAAGAAACGATACGGCCTCTACGGGCTTGACGGCTTCCGCGCGCGCCACTTCGCGCCACTCCGCATCGTGAGGAATACTGTGCGTTATGGAATCCGATACGGACAGTAATCATCAGGGGGCCGACAGCGCCGGCGGCGCCTGGCAAGACGAGCCCGACAGCGGTGATCCTGGCGGCGGCCCCCTCGGCACCCTTGGCGCCTGGGGCGTGCGCGACTACCGGGATCCGGACTCGTACTGGCGGCGACGCTTCCTCATCCTGGCCGCGGGGTTCGCGGTTCTCTGCGGCATGACGTGGGGAATTTCGGCCCTACTCGGGCCTGCGAGGTCGACCCAGGCCGGCCGGCTGCCTAAGGCGGCGCCGCACGGGAGGCTCCCGATGGTGCCAGGGAAGGGAGGGGGCGAGCTGGGCCGGTCGGGTGAGGTCTGGCCTGCCTCGCCCGGCGCCTGCTCGCCCGCCGGCATCGTGCTCAGCCTGTTCACGAGCCAGCCACGATACCGCCTCGGCCAGCGACCTCAATTCGAGGTCTACGCGGTCTCCACCGCACGGGGAGCCTGCGACCTGCCCTACGGCCCCTCCGTCGTTCGCGTCATGATCTCCAGAGGGGGCCATCTCGTGTGGGACTCGGCTGCCTGTGCCGCGCGGGACGAGTTGCCCGCGCCCGGCCCATCGCGGTTCACCCGGGGCGTTCCGAGGGCAGCGACCGTGTACTGGAACGGGCAGCCCGGCACGGCGGGATGTGCGGGCCCGGCCCGGGCCGGGGCCGCGGGCGTCTTCGCCGTGGTCGCCACAGCGGATGGCCAGTCGAGCCCGGTGCGGACCTTCACCATGGCTGGGTGAGGCGTCAGTCCATGAGCGCGGCCTGCACGGCCGCGGCGACGTTATCCACCTCCACGACCTCGATCCCGTCGGCCAAGGGGGAGGCCGACCCCGACGCTCCCGCCGGGACGATCGCCCGGCGAAACCCCATCCGCTCGGCCTCCGTAACGCGCCTGGGCACGCCCGCGACTGGGCGCACCTCCCCGGCTAGGCCGACCTCGCCGAAGGCGATCACACCCGGTGGTATGGCGAGGTTTGAGACCGAGCTCGCCATCGCGAGTGCCACGGCCAGGTCCACGGACGGCTCGGTAAGCCGCACCCCGCCCACGGTGGCGGCGAAGATGTCGGCCTTGCCGATCTTCACCCCCGCCCGCCGCTCAAGCACCGCGAGCACCATTCCCACTCGTGAGGAGTCCAGCCCGGACGTGACCCGGCGCGGGACGTCCAGGTACGACTGGGCGACCAGCGCCTGAACCTCCGCGAGCAGCGGTCGCTGGCCTTCCATGGTCACGGTCACGCAGGTCCCGGGCACTGGCTCGTGATGCCTGGACAGGAAAAGCCCGCTCGGGTCGGCCAGCCCAATGAGGCCGTACTCGCCGAGGTCAAAGCAGCCGACCTCGTCGGTCGGGCCATAGCGGTTCTTCATCGCGCGGACCATGCGCAGCCTGGAGTGCCTGTCCCCCTCGAAGTGCAAGACCACGTCGACGAGGTGCTCAAGCGTGCGCGGGCCCGCCACGGCGCCGTCCTTGGTCACGTGGCCGACCAGGATTGTCGGCAGGGCGCGTTCCTTGGCCACGGCCGTCAGCGCCGCGGAGACCTCTCTGACCTGGGTTATGCCGCCGGGCACTCCGTCCACGCCTGCGACCGAGATCGTCTGCACCGAGTCGACGATGAGCAGGGTCGGCTCCACCGCCGCCACGTGGGAGATGATCGCGTCCAGGTCGGTCTCCGCCGCCAGGTACAGGTTGTCGCTGACCGCGCCGATCCGGTCCGCTCTCAGCCGCACCTGCGCGGCCGACTCCTCCCCGGTGACGTAGAGGACCGGTCCCGACCCGGCGACCAGCGCCCCCGCCTCAAGCAACAGGGTCGACTTGCCCACGCCCGGCTCTCCGGCCAGCAGCAGCACCGCCCCGGGCACCAGGCCGCCACCGAGGACCCGGTCAAGCTCGTCGAGGCCCGTGGGCCTGGCACTGGCCGCAGTGGCGTCCACCTGGCCGATCGGCACCGCCGGCGTGCTCACCGGACCGCCGCCGAGCGCGCCGAGCCCGCGTTGGCCGCCGGTCCTGGCTGCGCCCGCGCCATAGCCGGCCGCCCGGATCCCCGCCCGTACCAGCCGGGACGGGGCCATCTCCTCAACCGTGCCCCAGGCCTGGCACTCCCCGCAGCGCCCGGTCCACTTAGGGGTCTGCCAGCCGCACTCCGTGCAGCGGAAGCCCGACACCGACTTCACCATGGTGGCACCATACCGAGGGGTACCGACATTTGAGCGCGGCATAAGCTGGCTATCGTGCCTGGGCCACCACCGATTCCCGTAGCGCTGTCCTCCTCGTCCGTCTACCCTGAACGCACTCCGGACGCCTTCGACATCGCCGCGCGGCTCGGCTACGACGGTGTCGAGGTCATGGTCTACACCGACCCGGTCAGCCAGAACGGTGACGCCCTCGCGCGGCTGGTTGACTACCACCAGATACCGGTCCTTGCGGTGCATGCCCCGAGCCTCCTGCTCACCCAGCTCGTCTGGGGCCGCGAGCCGTGGGCCAAGCTGATCAGAGCCAAGGACCTCGCTGAGCGGCTGGGCGCGAAGACCGTCGTGCTGCACCCGCCCTTTCGCTGGCAGCGGGACTACGTGCGCGGCTTCGAGCGAGGAATGGCCAAGATGGCGGAGGAGACCGACGTGACCTTCGCGGTGGAGAACATGTTCCCCATCAGGGCCGGAACCGCTGCCATGTCAGGGTTCGCCCCCCACTGGGATCCCAATCAGCTCGACGTGCCGAACGTCACACTAGATCTCTCGCACACCGCCGCGTCCGCTTCTGACGCCATGTTGATGGCCAACGGCATGGGGGGACGGCTCGCGCACGTGCACCTGGCTGACGGCATCGGCGTTGCTCAGCAGGGCCTTGTCCTCGACGAGCACCTCGTGCCCGGGCGGGGCAGGCAGCCCTGCGCGGAGCTGCTTCGGGGCCTGGCCGCGACCGGCTACGGCGGAATAGTCGTCGCGGAGGTCAATACGAGGCGGGCCGCCAGCCGGGAGGAACGGACAGCGGACCTCGCGGAGACCCTCGCGTTCGCCCGGCAGCATCTGTCGGCGGTCGCGACCCCCTGACCAGCCAGAAGCGCCGCGCTTGCATATGCAAGCAGTCGAGATAGCATGGTGGGAGAGAGAAAGCAAGCTGGCGGCGAAGCGCGGTCACGCTGCGGCGCCGCACGGGAAGGCGGGCCATGGCCAGCATCGGCGAGTACATCAGGCAGCAGCGGGAGCAGGCGGGCAAGTCGGTACGCCAGCTTGCCGAGGCGGCCGGGATCTCCAATCCTTACCTGAGCCAGATCGAGCGCGGGCTGCGCAAGCCGAGCGCGGAGATCCTCCAGCAGGTGGCTAAGGGCTTGCGGGTGTCGGCGGAGGCCCTGTACGTGCAGGCCGGGATCCTCGAGGATCGCGATGGCGACTCCGGCGTGCGCTCGGCGCTGATGACCGACCCGCACCTGACCGAGCGGCAGAAGCAGGTGCTTGTCGAGATCTATGAGTCCTTCCGCCGGGAGGCGCAGCCGTCGGAGACGACCGCCGAGGTGATCGCGATCACTCGCGAGCCCCGCGAAGAGCCTCCCGCTGACGACTCACCTGCTGACCAGGCCTGAGAAGAGGTAGGTTTGATTCTGTGATCGGAATTATTGGCGGAGCCCTCGGACCCCTCACGATTTTCTTCGCCCTGCTCCTGCTCGTGGCGTTTGTCATCGAACTGTGGGCACTCATCGACGCGATCGGCAGGCCGACCGCCTCGTTCCTCGCGGCCGGGAAGCAGACCAAGCAGATCTGGCTGATCATCCTGGGCGTTGCCAGCGCCATCGGGCTTGCCTTCGCTGTCTACGGTGGCATCACGTCGATTCTCGCGGTAGCGGCGTTCGCGGCCGCCGCGATCTACCACGTTGACGTCCGGCCGAAGGTCAAGGACTACCGCAAGGGGCGCGGCTCGAGCAGCGGCCCCTACGGACCCTGGTAAACAGCGAGCATCCCGCTCAGCCCTGGCGGCGAGTCCGGCCTGGGCTGGGCGGGGGCTAGGGCATGACCAGCAAGAGCACGACGCCGGTCACTAGCAGCGCCGCCCCGATGACAATGCCAGCCTGAACGAACCGGGGCAACGGTGGCGGCGGCTCAAGCAGTCGGCTCACCCGGGCCGTGATCTCGCCCTCAGTGCTCCCTGGTGCCTTATCGCCGGGGGAGCCAGCGCCCGATAGCCACCCGGCCGCGGCCCGGCCTGAGCCAGCCGCAGCGGCCCCCGTCACCGTCAAGGCCCCTTCTGGCGCGCAACTTGCCCCAGCCACGCCGAAACGGAGCAGCGCCTTGGCCAGCTCGCGGGCGGGCAGGACCTCCCTGGCGGTCGGCAGCCCGCGAGCGGGCAGCGCCCGTAGCGCGTGGTCATCAGCCATCATCTCGACCAGCAGCGCGACCGTCCGGTAGGACTGGGCAATGACCCGGGACCGGGGGAACGCCCGGCGCAGCGAGGTGAACGGGATCAGGACCAGGTCATGCCGGGCTCGCAGGTGGGCACGCTCGTGCGCGAGCACGGCCGCCAGCTCGGCGGGCGCGAGCAGGTCCAGCGTGCCGACGCTGACGACGATCCTGGACCGGATGCCAGGCAGGCAGTAGGCCGCCGCGGTGGGATGGTCCACGACCAGCGCGCCCGGTGCCTTCGGGTCGCCGTGGGCCAGCAGCGCGAGCAGTTCCCGCTGCCGCCGCCTGGCCTGCACCACGGCCGCAAAGGCCATCAGCAGCACCCACCACAACATGGCGAGCAGCGTGACTCCCGCCGCGAGGCAGGTGATCTGCGCGAGGGTGACCAGGGGCGGCTCCCTGTGACCCCCGAGGTCGCCGGTCGCCAGCCGCTGCACCGCGATGAGCACGCCGCCCACGACGCCAGTGCCCTCATCGTTGACGCCGACCGCGACAAGCGCTCCCACCGCGGCCAGGCCACCGGCCAGGCCGAGTGCCTGCCACAGCAAAATCGCGGCCGCCGGGGACCGGCGCGGCCAGGAGGCGCCTACCATCGCGCTGGCACACCGCACGCTGCCCACGGCGACCGCGGCGAGCAATGTCGCGTCGGCCAGTTCCCCCATAATCCGTTCCCGGTGTCTCCTTCGGGCTGCTGATGCTCCTCGAGATGGGCGAGGGCCTCGCGCAGCACCTCGGCCTCGGCGCCGGTCACGCTCTGCGCGAATCGCGCCAGCGCGGCACTCCGGTCACCGGTCTGGTCCAGCGCGGTGAGCATCAGCTCGGTCACATAAGCTTCTCTGGTCGCTGCCGGGCGGTACCGCCATGCGCGGCCATCCCGCTCCCTGCGCGCGAATCCTTTTTTCGCCAGCCTGTCAAGCACCGTCATGACGGTGGTGTGTGCCAGGGTCTGAGGGAGGCCGATGCTGACTTCTCTGACTGTCAGCGCCGAGTCCGTCCGCCAGAGTACCTCCATGATGGCCCGCTCGAGCTCGCCCAGCCTGTTCACGAGGTTACTGTACCCGGCAGTCGGTCGGCGGTGCTAGATGGTCCGGCTTCCGCCGCGATGGGGGACTTCGCGGTCTGGATGCAACCGTAGATGATCATCAGGAGCGCGGCCACCTGCGGGATAAGCCACAAGCCGGTACGCAGCGTCTCGTTGTAGAGGGTGACACCGTAGCTGATGCTAATGAGCGCGTCACCCACGGTCAGCATCGGCTGCGAGGCGACCAGGGTGCCCGCCTGCAGCGCGTTCTGCAGCAGGAACAGCGCTCCGACGCCCGCGATCGCCGTCGCGTAGATGTGCCAGTTGGTGAACAGCCCAATCCCGCCGCCGGTGCCCAGGTCGGCCATGGCGTTCTTCATGAGCGCGGCGGTCAGGGCGTACCCGCAGGCGGCGGCCAGCCCGAGCAGGGCGGCGCGTCCCTCGCCGTGCAGCGGCAGTGCCGTGGTGATCAGCGCTAGTTCGAAGCCCGCCGTGATGATGAGGGTGATGATCCAGGTCGTGTTCGAGGCGGTCTCTGTGGCGCCGCTGGGGGCGGCGCAGGCCAGCCCGGCGCCCAGGCCGACGGTTGTCGCCGCGATCGAGGTCCATGGCAGCAGTCGGGGCGACCGGCCGTTGGCCAGCGCCGCGAGCAGCAGGGTGACGGGAAGCTCGATGATGAAGATCGGCTGCACGAGGGCGATCGGGCCGCTAGCGAGCGCGGCCGCCTGGCACACGGCGGCGACGACCACGAACCCGATCCCGGCCAGCCAGATAGGGCGGCCGAGGAGGTTCTTGATCAGCGAGACGTGCATCGAGTTCTCTGGCGGGACCTGGGCGGCGGCCTTGCGCTGCAAGACCGAGGCGGCGGCATTGCTCGCTGAGGTGAGCAGCGCGAATACGACGCACAGCAGGTTATCGACGGACACATGCACGGGGACATGAACGTGGACGTGGAGGCCGGCCTGGTGCAGCGCGAGCGCGCTAGTCACGCTGGCGCCCGCCACCGCGCCCACGCTGCCCATAACGCATCCCCCTCGATGAGGGACCTGAACGGCATGAGGTTGGCGAGGCTCTCACCGCGCTTGGCTCGCCAGGCCCACTCGCGCCTGATGGCCGTGCCGAAGCCGATCTTGAGCGCCTCGTCGAACGTCTCGTCGCAGTAGGTGAGCACGCAGCCGAGCAGCCGGTCGAGCTCGTCAACGGTCGCGCCGGCCAGCGGCAGCCGTCCGGTCAGGTACACGTCCCCAAGCCGGTCCAGGGCGAAGTGCACGCCGAACATGCGCGCGCTCTTGCTGAGCAGGAAGCGGTAGAACTCGGCGTGATTCTCATCGGGCTGCCGGCAAAAGAACGCCTCCACCTGCAGGCTGTGCTGACCCGCGATCAGCCAGGTCATCGTGGCGAGCTTGTGCGTGCCCTGAAGCTTGACCAGGTAGGCGCCTGGCTCCGGATGCTCATACGGCAGCCCGAGTTCGTCAAGTGCCATTCCGATAGCGCTTGCGGTCTCGCTATCAGCTTCCCCGGTCGCCATGTTTACCTCAACCTACGCACCGACTCTGGCAGCGGCCATGCCCTCGGGGGGTACCGCGGGCCGTCCCTCCCGGTACCCCTGGAGGGCGCCGGCATACACCGACGTCAGCCGCTCGACCGTGGCAGACCAGCCGAAAGCGGACGCATGGCGCCGGGCACCCTCTGACAACGTGGCCAGGCGGCGCGGCGCGGCAAGCAGTTCTCTGATTACCCGTGCCCAGGCCGCCGGGTCATGCCCATCAACAAGTACTCCAGAATAGCCGTCCTGAATGACCGTTCGCAGCCCGCCCACGCTAGCGGCGATTACCGGCGTCCCGCACGCCTGCGCCTCAAGGGCGACGAGGCCGAAGGATTCCGAGTGCGACGGCGTCAGCGCCAGGGTCGCGGCCCGGTACCAGTCGGCCAGCTCAGCCTGCGGGCACGGCGGCTCCTGCCGCAGCAGGTCACCGATTCCCAGCTCGGTGGCCAGCTCACGCATGCCGTCAGGATCCGCGCGCGACGCCTTACCGCTTGGCCCGCCAACCAGAACGACCCGAACGCGCTCTCGCAGCGAAGGCTCGCTCTCGATAAGGCGTGCCGCGGCCCGCAGCACCACGTCAGGCCCCTTGAGCGGCTGAACTCGCCCGGCGAAAAGCAAGACGATCGCGTCGGGCGCCAGCCCGAGCCTCCGGCGGATCCGCGCCTGCGCCTGCGGCGTCTCGCAAGGGGAGAAGACGCGCAGGTTGGCGCCAGGATTGATGGTCCGCACCCGGGACGGGTCCGCGCCGTACAGCTGCACCAGCTGGCTGGCCTCCTGGGCGGTGTTGGCGATCAGCCGGTCCGCCGCCGCGACAACCTCGTGCTCGCCCGCGATCCGCTCCTCGGGCTCGCCCGCATCGCCCGCGGCGAGCGCGGCGTTCTTCACCTTGCCCAGCGTGTGCATCGACTGGACGAGCGGTACCCGCCAGCGCTCCTTGGCCGCCGCCCCTACCTTTCCTGACAGCCAGTAGTGCGCGTGGATCAGGTCATACCGGCCCGGCTCCGCCTCGGCCTCGGCTCGCAGCACCTCTAGGGTGAACTGGCAGACCTGGCCAGGCAGGTCATTCTTGTCCAGCTCCTCGAAAGGGCCAGCAGGGACGCTGCGGACGGTCACGCCCGGTGCCAGCTCCGCCAGCGGGGGCGTGTCACGGCAGACCGCCCTGGTGAAGACGTCAACCTCGATGCCACGCTCGGCCAGGCGCCGTGTTACCTCCACCACATAGACGTTCATGCCGCCCGCGTCGCCGGTGCCCGGCTGGTCAAGTGGTGAGGTATGCAAGCTGATGGCCGCGATCCGTCTAGGCACTTGGCGGGGCGTAGTAGACACAGATGTAACCAACCGCGCAGAATGCTTGCCTGTTCCCGTATTCCCGGCCTGGGCCGGGGCTTGGGGCTGACCTGGCGCCCCCTCCTGTCGCTGAGCTGGGGCGGCTGTCTCTGGCTGTGGGGCCTGGGGTTCCCCTGTCGGATTGTGGGGGTGCCAGCTAACCTGGCTGACATGGGAACCCTCGTGCTACTGCGCCACGGTGAGAGCGAATGGAATGCCAAGGGCCTGTTCACCGGATGGGTGGACGTGCCGCTCGCGGCCAAGGGCATTCAGGAGGCATCGGCGGGCGGCCGAATGCTGCTAGATGCGGAACTGCGCCCCGACGTTGTGCACACGTCCGTTCTTACCCGGGCAATCCAGACGGCGAACTACGCCCTGGAGGAGGCTGGCCTCAGCTGGCTTCCAGTGCGTCGAAGCTGGCGGCTCAACGAGCGTCACTACGGGGCGCTGCAGGGCAAGGACAAGGCGCAGACGCGCCAGGAATTCGGCGACGAGCAGTTCATGACCTGGCGGCGCTCCTACGACGTGCCGCCGCCGCCGATCGCCGACGACGACCCGCTTTCGCAGGCCACCGATCCCCGCTACGGGTTGCTGCCGGCGGAGCTGCGGCCACGCACCGAGTGCCTCAAGGACGTGGTGGCCCGGCTGCTCCCGTACTGGTACGACGCGATCGTGCCTGACCTGGCAGCGGGCAAGACGGTGCTGATCGTCGCGCACGGCAACTCGCTGCGGGCGCTGGTCAAGCACCTGGACGGCGTCAGCGACGCGGCGATCGCGGAGCTGAACATCCCGACAGGAATCCCGCTGCTCTACGAGCTGGACGAGGCATTCAAGCCGGTCATCCTCGGCGGCCGCTACCTGGATCCGGAAGCGGCGGTAGCGGCGGCGGAAGCGGTCAAGAACCAGGGCCGTTAGACCACAAAACCTGAACAAACGGGTGAAATACACATGAATCCTACATGTCGGATCAGGGATAACTGAGTGAACATTAAGGAAAGTGTGAATTTTCCCGCAATCGCCGGATTGTGGATAGCTGGGCGCGGCCACGTACCATCGGATACGTGAGTATGGACAGGTCACGGCGGTACCCGCCGGCGCGACGCGGGTTCCCGCGGCAGTGTCGAAGAACAGTGGTGTGGCAATAAGGACCCGGGCTGGCGCGCCTGGCCGCCAGCCCCGCGCCAGCCGGCCACGGGACGGGCAGCAGCCAGCCAAGCTCCCGCCCGGGATCGCATCCGTTCTCTCCGTGCTCTCCTCCTCCGCCGTGGTGGTAGACAGCGAGGACCGCGTCTTGCGCGCGAGCGCCGCGGCCCGCGCGTTCGGGATCGTCAAGGGCGACCGGCTGATGGTCAGCGACCTGCTGGCGCTCGCCCGCCAGGTCCGCCGCGACGGTGAGATCAGGGACACGGAGATCGAGGTCCAGGCGCCTGGCCACGCCGGCCGGACCACCAACTTCGCCGTCCGGGTCGCGCCGCTTTCTGGCGCGGTTGGCGGCGGCGGGCTCGTGCTCGTCCTCGCTGAGGATCAGACCGAATCGCGCCGTGTCGAAGAGGTCAGGCGTGACTTCGTTGCCAACGTCAGCCATGAGCTCAAGACCCCGGTCGGTGCCCTCGCCCTGCTGGCCGAGACGATCGAGGACGCGGCCGACGATGCCGAGGCGGTCCGGCGGTTTGCCGGGCGGATGCGGCAGGAGGCCGCCAGGCTTACCTTCCTGGTCCAGGACCTCATCACGCTTAACCGCATCCAGGCCGCAGAGCCCGTACCCGACCCACGGCCCGTGGAGATCGACATGGTCGTGGCGGAGGCCCTCGACCGGTGCCGCATGAAAGCCAACGCGCGCGGCATAACGCTCACCTCCGCGGGTACCCGTGGCCTCAGCGTCCTCGGTGCCGAGGACCTGCTCGTGACCGCGGTGCGCAACCTGCTTGAGAATGCGGTTGTGTACAGCCCCGAGCGCACCAGGGTTACGGTCAGCGTCCGGCGGGTCGGTGACGGCGGTGCCGAGGTTAGCGTGGCTGACCAGGGCATCGGAATCCCTGAACGGGATCTTGAACGTATCTTCGAGCGGTTCTACCGCGTAGACCCGGCCCGCTCGCGGGCCACCGGCGGTACTGGTCTCGGCCTCGCCATCGTGAAGCACGTGATGGCCGCCCACGGCGGTCGCGTCACCGTGCGCAGCGTCGAGGGCGAGGGGTCGGCTTTTACCTTGTGGATACCACTGCGCCAGGAGGCAGTTCAGTGACACGCGTGCTCGTGGTCGAGGACGAGGAATCTTTCAGCGACGCCATCTCGTACATGCTCCGTAAGGAGGGCTTCGAGGTCGCGGTCTGCGCGACCGGTCCTGACGCGCTGGAGACATTCGACCGCACTGGTGCCGACCTGGTCCTGCTCGACCTGATGCTGCCGGGCCTACCGGGCAGCGAGGTGTGCCGGGCGTTGCGGGAGCGCTCCAGCGTCCCGGTCATCATGCTGACCGCCAAGGACAGCGAGATCGACAAGGTCGTCGGGCTCGAGCTCGGCGCCGACGACTACGTCACCAAGCCGTTCTCATCGCGAGAGCTTGTCGCCAGGATGCGGGCCGTGCTGCGGCGCCGCGGCGACGTCGAGGAGGTCGCTGAGGCGACGCTCGAGGCCGGCCCCGTCCGGATGGACGTCGAGCGGCACGTCGTCAGCGTGCGCGGAGAGGCGGTGCAGCTGCCGCTGAAGGAGTTCGAGCTCCTGCAGGTCCTGCTGCGCAACGCCGACCGGGTCCTGACCCGTATGCAGCTCATCGACCGCGTCTGGGGTGCTGACTACGTGGGCGACACCAAGACGCTTGACGTTCACGTGAAGCGCCTGCGGGCCAAGATCGAGACCGACCCGGCCAAGCCACGGCACATCGTGACCGTGCGGGGCCTGGGCTACAAGTTCGAGTCTGTCGGTTAACCGCCGCGTCCCGCCCGCCGCTGGCCGACGGAAAGCGAGAACGGGCCGTCCGGACATCCGGACGGCCCGTTCTGCTCTGTCGGGGCGTTACTTCTTCGGGTTCGTGGAGGCTGTCGGGGTCTGCGTGGGCGTAGCTGCCGCCGTCGGCGTGGCTCCGACGGTGGCCGATGGCGTGGCGGTCGGCTGCTCAAGCGTGGAGTAGTAGAACGACTGTGGCTCGACAGGAACGTCAAGCTCCACCGGTCCGGCCTGCGCGAAGTCGAGGATCACCTCGACATCCTGGCCACCGGCCAGCGACCGGGTCAGCCCGTTGAGCACGATGTCCGGTTGCGGGCCGGTCAGGTTCACGCCCTGGTTCGGCGGCAGGCTGACCGAGCCGCCGCCGATTGTGACGCTCTTGGCCGCGGTGGTTGCCACCGAGACCAGCCGGTCACTGGTGTCGTTGTTGTTGAACAAGCCCATGAACAGGCTGGCCTGCGAGCCTGTCGGCAGCGACGATCCGTTCGGCGCGGCCAGCACGAAGAGGTTGCTAATGGAGATCCCGTTGACAACCTTCTGCTGGCCCGCGGAGGCGGGGTGGAACTCAAGCGTCGGCGCGTTAAACCCGGCCTCGCACCCAGCGAGTGCCGGCACCACCAGCATGGCTACAGCACCGGCCAGCAGGCCTCTGCGGATCACGGCGAATGCCTCCTCGGTAACGTTATCGGGAGGGGGTAGCGCACTCCCGTCCGGCCAAGTGGCCTGCCCGGTCCACTACGGCGCGTAGAAATGCTAGTGGGTGCCGCTCAGGCCCCGCAGGGCGGGGGTCAGGTCGAGGCCAGCGGGAAACGTCCTGACCACGTGCACGACACCGTTGGCGTACACGAGCAGGGCCGTGACCTGGTACGTCGCGAAGGCGAAGAAGAACACCCCGCTGACGTCGTACACGGTGCGGGCCCAGTCGGCCCCGTACCGTGATGTCATCTGCGTCAGCTGGGCCAGTCCCGCGTCGGTGTGCTCGGCGTCGTAGACGAAGTAGGCCGGGGCGCCCGCGTCCTTCGCCTGTCCGGCCAGGTTTTCCAGCGCCGTGCCGCAGCTGCAACCCGGCGCGACCAGCACGATCAGCGAGCCGTCAAGCGCGGTCGTCGGCACGACCCTCGCGTTGTCGAGCCGGACCTCGCCACCGGGCAGGGTGGTGACTGACGGCTGGGGGGAGGTCGCCGTCAGGGGCGGCGCCCCGGAGCTGAACGAGGCAACTGACAACATTGTCCCGGCCAGCAACGCCAGCGCGACGCAGGTTGCGATCAGCGGGAAGACGGTCGGATGGCCGGTGAGGCCCAGGCGGCGCGCCACCCTGAGCACTCGCTCCTGCCGCCTGCGGACGCGCATCTCACGGCGGTAGGCCAGGACGTCCCTTGCCAGCTCCCGCGCGTCGTCAGGGACCTCGGTGCCGGCCGGAGGCAGGCCGCCATCCTCGGGTCCCTGATCACGGTCGAAGCTCACAGGGCACTCAACTCCCGGAGGTTCCAGGGGGCGGTCCCCTGAGTGGTTGCGGCTGGCTTGCGGGACTACCCACTACCTAGTATGAGTCCTCCCTAATCCGGCCCGCGAAGCCGGTGACGGCGGATCTCCGGAACTGATGACGGAAACCGAGGTAGACTAGATACCTAATCGTCAGTGGCGACGGACAGCGAGGGCCAGGCACCCTAGGCATCCGGCACCTAGGTATCCGGTCAGCACCGGCCGCCGGGATCCCACCGGACAAGGGCGGTCAGCCTTCGAAGCGCGCTTGCGTATGCTCGAAAACAGCCCAATGACCTGCATATTTGCCATCTGGGGCAGTTTATTGGTGGGGCGCGTCGTGGTAAGATGGCCTTCAGCGGAAGGGGTACTTGCCAGATGTCTTTTAAGGTCGGCGATACCGTCGTATACCCCCACCATGGGGCTGCTCGCATCGAAGCCGTCGAGACTCGCACCATCAAGGGCGAGGAGAAGACCTACCTAGTCCTCAAGGTCGACAAGGGTGACCTGACCGTCCGGGTGCCCGCTGACAATGCAGAGCTCGTGGGCGTGCGGGACGTGGTAGGAGCCGAGGGGCTTGAGCGGGTTTTCGAAGTGCTTCGCGCCCCCCACACCGAAGAACCGACTAACTGGTCGCGGCGCTACAAGGCCAACCTGGAGAAGCTGGCGTCGGGCGACGTCAACAAGGTTGCCGAGGTAGTCAGGGACCTGTGGCGCCGGGACAAGGAACGTGGCCTGTCCGCGGGGGAGAAGCGGATGCTGGCCAAGGCCCGGCAGATCCTCGTGAGCGAGCTCGCCCTGGCGGAGAAGACCAACGAAGACAAGGCGGAAGCCCTGTTGGACGAGGTTCTGACGAGCTAGCAGGCACCCCTGCTCAGTGCCTGCGGCACCTTTCGCCGAGGCCGGTTCGTCAAGTGCTAGCCCAGGGGGGCGACCCCCTGCAACCCCCGATGCGGCCTACGGCCGCGTTCGGGGGTTGCTGGCTTCTAGGGGCCTCGCGGTCATCGTTGTGGGTGCTGCTCGGTATGCTCCGGCAGGTGGAGATCTTGCCGCGGGTTGGCGTTGGGATGGATGTCCATCCACTGGAGGAAGGCCGCCAGTTGCACCTCGCCGGGCTGTTCTGGCCCGACGAGACGGGATTGGCCGGTCACTCCGATGGTGACGTAGCATCGCACGCCGCCTGTGACGCACTGCTGTCCGCGGCCGGGCTTGGCGATCTTGGCGCCCACTTCGGCACGGCGCGCCCGCAGTGGGCGGGTGCCTCGGGTGCGGCCCTGCTCCGCGAGACCGCTCGCCTGGTCAGTGAGGCCGAATTCACGATCGGGAACGTGGCCATCTACGTGATCGGGAACCGGCCCAAGATCGGCTCCAGGCGAGCCGAGGCGATAGCCGTGCTCGCGGAGGCGCTGTCGGTCGCCGCCGGGCAGGTCAGCCTGTCCGCGACCACCACCGACGGCCTGGGTCTTACCGGCCGCGGCGAGGGCATCGCCGCCATGGCCAATGCCCTCGTCTACCCAAGCCGCTAGCTTGCCTGCTCCGGCTCGGAGAAGGGTGTCCAGACCACCCCGCCGGCGCGGCTGAGGCGCCCGGACCAGCCGGTCCCCGTGCGCACGTAGCAAAGGCTCAGGGCCCGCGCGCCCATGGCAGTGTAGGCACACTCGATGTAGGCAGATCCCGCCTGGCCTGTTCGCAGCAGCGACTCGGCCGCGTTGCGGGCCGCGATCGCGTTGTCGGTCACCCCGCTGGCGTGCCGTGCTGCTTCCGCGCCGCTCCCTGACGCGGTCCAGAGGTACATCATCACGGTCGTAACGCCCCCGTTTGGCGTGTCGGTTCGTTATGGCGTCATAAGCCTTCGAGGGGTTCTCAAGAAAACGATGCCAGGGCCGTACTAACTTTGATGGCTGAACACGCTGCACTAGGGGTGAGTGCAGTACTACAATCAGTAGTGAAAAACGGGGGGCAATACGGTGCAGTCATCCGTGCCTGACATGAAGGCAAGTGCGCTCGCCGCCTTCGGCTCGCAACTACGGTCGTGGCGCCTCCACCTGGGCTGGACTCAGGTCGAGATGGGGGCAAAGCTGGGCTACTCGGCCTCGCTGATCAGCGGGATCGAGACAATGGACAAGGCGCCGACGGCAGACTTCGCGGTCCGCTGCGACGAGCTCTTCCGGACTCCTGGGACGTTCGCGACGCTCCAGGAACTAGTCGCGCGGGAGGCGTACCCCGCCTTCTTCGCACCGGTCATCCCGTTCGAACGGGAGGCCATCCGGATCCACGGCTGGGAGCTCGGCACGGTCCCTGGGCTGCTCCAGACCGAGGGCTACGCGCGGGCGCTCATCTCCTCGGGCCGCCCGATGGACAGCCAGGACGAGATCGACCATCTCGTCGCCACCAGGATGAAGCGACAAGAGGTCATTGCCGGCGAGAATCCGCCGCTGCTTTGGTACGTGCTCGACGAGAGCGTGGTGCGCCACGTGGTCGGCGGGGCGGGCGTCACGGGGGCTCAGCTGGACCGGCTGCTTGAGGCCTCGACCGGGCCTGGCGTCGTGCTTCAGGTACTGCCGTACGCGGCGGATAACCACGCGGGCGCCGACGGCCCCATCTCGCTCTACGAGTTCGCCCAGAACCCGAGCGTGTGCTACACGGAGTGCTATGGCGGTGGCAGGATCGTGGAGGGCCGGGAGGAGGTCGCGGACTTGATGACGGTCATCAGCCTGATCCGCGCCGCTGCCCTGTCCGAGCGGGAATCCCGTGCGCTGATACAGCTGATAAGAACCGAGGTAGCCGTCTAGACCTGGGCCGGCGGGGGTCAGGCCGGCATCATGCTCGATGGCCTGACTGCCCCGGTCTACTCCTGGTCGTCGGCGGGCGGTACGGGAAGCGAGCGGACGCGCCGCAGGCGCGGCCCGGTGGCGTACGGCACGCCGCCAACTTCGGGTACCCCGTCGGGCTCGCCCGGCTGGCCTGCTTCATCCGGCGCGGGACCCGGTCCGGCATCGGCCGGGTCGTCATCATCAGATGCCTGGTCGTCCCCGGCGGATTCGGGCAACTGACCGGGCGCGGTGTCTAGGTCTGAGGCTGGCGACTCGGGCCCGTCCGGTTCCTGCTCGGTGGTCGGCCCGGCGTCTGGTTGCGCGGGCGTGGGCGGCTCCGCGGGCGTGGGCGGCTCGCTTGGCCCGGCAGGCAAGGCGGGGACCGGACTGGCCGCGGGCAGTCCGGCGACGGGCGATTCCTGGGTGCTCGAGGGGACCTGGGCGACGTGGCCTGACTCCTGGACTCTGAAGTGCCGGAGGACAACCAGCCACAGGGTAAAGGCCAGCAGCGCAAGCACCCAGGGAAGCACCGCCACAGTCCCGGCCGTCTGCCGGCGCGGGAGCGCTACGCCCATGGCGTGCACGGCGTCCATCGCTGCCAGCAGGCCGATCACGATGAAGATGACGAGCCAGGTGTAGACGCGGGTCCACACGCGGGCATCCCGCAGTGGCGCGGCGGCGCAGGCGATGACGAGCACGGCATCGAACACACCGGGGTAGTAGCGGGCCAGCGAGGCGGATACGCCGGACTGCAGGGCGACCGCGTGCACCCCCGAGTACGACAGCACAAAAGTGCCAGCCGCCACCGCAGCCACGACGATGACCGTCACCAGTGTCACGAGCCGACCGGGCCAGGTTCGCTCCCCGGGCGGAAGCGGCGCCTGGACGGAAGGGGGGATTTCCGCGTTCATCGTCACGAAAGCTATCCATATTTGTGCCTCAATGGAACGATATCGGCCTCTGGCGCGGGCGTGTCGGAAAGCGCGGGCCGCCTTTCACCCAGCCTGCGAGCCCTCACTCCCGTAGGCTGGCCTTAATGACGCTCCATCTTCCGCAGCTGCCGCACGTTGGCCAGGTCCGCGCGGCGATCTGCCTCGACGCCATGATCCGGTGGCTGCTAGCGTCCCTGGCCGAGCCATCGAAGGTCCAGCTAGCGGCAGACCTGGCGTGCTTCGGCCTCGTGTCGCCCGTCGTGCCGCTGGCCCAGGCCCTGAGCGTCGTTCGGCCCCAGGAACTGCGGTACTACCTGCTGGCCGAGGCCCACTACAGCCAGCCGATCGTGTACACGGACGAGGCCGCGGAGAATGCCGCCATCCGCTACCAGCGGATCGAGCGCTTCGTCGCCAAGGCCAGTGCGGTCCTCATCTCCGGACAGGCCGACGGGGACAAGCCGGAGAATCCCCACCCACCGGTACGGCCAGTGTCACCTGAGGACCTCCCGTTCTCTTTCGTTGCCGCGCTTAACGACAACCTCAGCATCCCCGAGGCGCTGGCCTCCGTGCACGCGACAGTGCACGATGGCAACTACTCTGTAAGATCGGGCGACCGGGACGCGGTTGCCACCTCCCTTGCCCAGGTCCGGTCCATGCTCGGGGTCCTTGGCCTTGACCCGCTGAACCCGCACTGGGCAGCAGCCAGGATCGGCGAGCGGCCGGACTCGGCCGACCCGCGGGACCGGGTCATTGACGCCCTCGTCCGGCTGGCGCTGCGCCAGCGAGACGCGGCACGGGGACGTGGCGACTACGCGTCGGCCGACTCCGTCAGCGACATCCTGGAAGGCACCGGGATCGAGGTGGTGGAGACGTCGGATGGTCCCCGCTGGGAACTGAAGCGATAGCGATAGGACGGCAGATGAGCGCGGGCAACACCGGTGGCGGCGGTAAGGGCGCCAAGAAGGGCCAGGGCCGGGCGCCGGGAGGCGGCGGCTACGCCAAGTCAGGCAAGCCGCGCCCGGGAACTGGCGGGTATGGCCGGCACAAGCTTGAGGGCAAGGGCCCCACGCCCCCGGCCGAGATGCGCCCCGGTCACCCAGCACAGCGCGCGGCCGCCCGCGCCGCCAGGGCCGCCGCGGCTGGCACCTCCGGCCCGTCCGGCCCGCAGCGTCCCCGGCCGGGGCAGGCGGCTACGGCCGGCCCGCAGCGTCCCCGGCCCGGGCAGGCCGCCACGGACCGGGCCGGACAGCGCCACGACCGGCGTGATGACGCGCCCGAGATGGTCGCCGGGCGTAATCCGGTCGTTGAGTCGCTGCGCGCCAAGGTGCCCGCGCTAGCCCTGTACGTCACCGGCCGGGCCCAGGAGGACGAGCGGGTCGCGGAGGCGGTGCAGCTGGCGGCGGGCAACGGCATCGCCGTGCTTGAGACCAGCATGGCCGAGCTGGACCGGCTCACCGACAACGCCGTCCATCAGGGCGTCGCCCTCCGCATCAGGCCCTACGAGTACGCCCACCCTGAAGACCTCCTCGCGCGCAGGGACGGGCAGCTAGCTCCGCTCATCGTCGCCCTCGACGGGGTGACCGACCCGCGCAACCTCGGTGCCATCGTCCGGTCAGCGGCGGCGTTCGGGGCATCCGGCGTGCTCGTGCCCGCCCGGCGCAGCGCCCACGTCACGGCGGGCGCGTGGAAGGCATCCGCCGGCGCGCTGTCCCGGCTGCCGGTCGCGCAGTGCACCAACCTCACCAGGACCCTGGAGGCCTACAAGCGCGACGGCTTGTTCGTCGCAGGACTCGACGCCGAGGGATCGGTTGACGTCCATGACATGACGATCGCCGACGGGCCGATGGTCCTCGTCGTAGGCTCGGAAGGCCGCGGCCTTTCCCGCATCGTCGCCTCCGCCTGCGACATGCTGGTCAGCATCCCGATGGCATCTGGCATGGAGTCGCTGAACGCCGGCATCGCCGGGTCCATCGCGCTCTACGAGATCGCCAGCCGCCGGAGTGCCCGGTAGCCGTAGCTCACGGGCTGGGCCTGCGCGGCCTGTGGTCCCAGCCCGCGCTGCCCTTGCGGGCCAGCGACCACATCTGCGCGCCCCGCTCGATCTCCACTGCCGCCGGCAGGGAAACCGGGCCATCCCCAAGCTCCAGCATGAGGCTGTGCTTGATCTTCCGGGTGAGCTGCGGGTCAGCGGCGGCCAGGGCCACCAGCTTCGTCGCGGCAAGGAGCAGTTCCCCAGCGGGGTGGGCCGCGTAGGCGAGGCCGCACTCGACCGCCTCGGTGCCTGACAGCGGACGGCCGAGCAGCGCCATTGCGGTGGCCTGCTGGTAGCCGACCCGGCGGCCGAGCAGCGCCATGTGACCGCCGCCTGGGTGGATGCCCCGGGTCAGGAAGCCCGAGTCGAGGACGGCCTGCGGGGCGACAAGCAGCAGGTCGGTCGAGAGGGCAAGGTTCATGCCCGCGCCGATCGCGCCCCCCTCGACCAGCGACACGGTGGGAACCGGCAGCGAGCTGATCCGGGTGAAGGAGCGGTAGAGGGCGGAGACCGACGCGACCGCCTCCGGGCTGGCGGGATCGGACGAGGAGGCGGCCAGGAGGCGAGTGTCGGCTCCGCTGGAGAAGTAGCCCCCGGCCCCGGTCACCAGCACCGCACCGATCGTCTCATCCGCCGCGACCTGGTCGCAGAAGGCCTCGATAGCGGCGCCCATCTCCAGCGTGATGGCATTCTTGCGGCGCGGGTTGCTGAGCGTCAGCCGGGCGACTCCGTCCTCCCGGCTGACGGTGACCCGAGGGTCTTCCCCGGTCCCTGCGTCCTGGTCCGTCATCCGTGAACCTCTCCTGCTCGCCACTCCTGCCAGGCCACTACCCTCGCAGATCCCGGCCACGACTGCGAGTCCGCAACTGCCGACACGAAATGCCTACCTGCCATCTGCGCCGAGCCGGTAACCTGGCACCACTGCCGGTGTAGCTCAGTAGGTCAGAGCGCCCGCCTTGTAAGCGGATGGTCAGGGGTTCGAATCCCCTCACCGGCTCCCTTCCCGTCGTGCGCAGTCGACTATTCTTGCCAGGCAATGGGTTAGGCCGAGCCTCGGCGGAGGTTGGCCCGGGTCTCGGGGGGCTAGAACGAGGGCTTGATGCCGGCCTTGAGGCGCTCGACGGTCTTGGCGACGCGGTCTTGCCTGGTCGTCTCGCGCTTGGCCGCCGCCACCCAGCGGGCGTACTCCTTCCTGTGGGTGAAGGAGAGCCGCTGGTAGGCCAGCAGGGCCTCGGCGTCTTGCTCAAGGGCAGCCACGAGCTCGGCCGGGACGTCGACGATCCTCGGCAGGTCGTCCAGCCACACCCGGACGTCCACCTGATCGCCGGTGGCCAGGCGCATGTCTGTGACGTGGCCCTTGCGCAGGCCGATCCAGGCGGCGCCGGAGTGGGCCATGAGGGTCGTGCGGAACTCCGGATGCCGGTCGATAGTCACCCGAACGGAGGCACGGACCTTGCCGAAGGCTGCCTTCGGATCAAAAGGCACCCGTATCGCCGGCCCGCCGCCCGGTCCCTCTTCAAGCGTGACGGTAAACGTCTGGCTGGTCATAGGGCTAGTCTGCCGTATCGCGGCCGGAACGAGCGGACAGGCGGAGAATGCGGAATAAATCCGTTGCTGTCCATGGCTTCCGCACTTAGTATGAATGACATGAGGACGGCGCGGAAGACGGACCAGAAGGAGGCGAACCCGGTGGAAGCCACGTTGGCGCAAGGCAGCATAGCGCTAGGAACCGAGCGGCATGACCACGGTTCGTGCTGGTCGCGACCGAATTATGCCCTCCTGGGTTCAGTCCAGAGACGGACTCCTGTGTAACGCCAGCTTAGGCGAGTGCCAGGAGCCGCTCTCAGGGACGCCTGATGAGCGGTTTTTTCTTTCCCTTCTTACCCCAAAGGGACGTAGTTCAACGGTAGAACAGCGGTCTCCAAAGCCGCGTGTGCGGGTTCGATTCCTGCCGTCCTTGCGAGCCTCATTGACAGGCTAGTCAGTCGGAAGACTGTTGAGAATTCCATAGCGTGAGCACCAAACGCGGATGATTCGGCTGAATCACCCGCGAACGGCAGGCCAGCCTGGCCTGCCGTGATGCCGCCGCGTCCGTCGTTAGCCCTCAGTGGCTCAGGACGCGGCGGCCCTGGGCTGCTAGCTCAACTGGTAGAGCAACTCCCCTGCAAGGAGAAGGTTGTCCGTTCGAGTCGGATGCGGTCCACCGGGATGTCGCGTAAGGGTCAGCGTTCCTGCTTTGGGTGCAGGCGGACGAGGTTCGAGTCCTCGCGTCCCGATTCATGGCTCTTTAGCTCAACGGGAAGAGCGCCCGGCTGAAACCCGGAAGATCCCTGTTCGGTCCAGGGGGGAGCCACCAAGCCGTGCTGGTCTAACGGTCAAGACACCAGTCTTCCAAACTGGTCATCGGGGTTCAATTCCCCGGCACGGTTCTCGCGCGCCGCTAGCTTAACCGGCAGAGCACCTGGCTCTTACCCAGGGTAGTGGGGGATCGTAGCCCCCGCGGCGCACCGATGGGGAATGGTGTAATCGGGCAACACGCTTGCCTCTGAAGCAAGAGAGTCCAGGTTCGATCCCTGGTTCCCCAGCGATGCCGCCGCGCACGGCTGCGGCTCCGCCTTCGTACGGCGGAAGGCCCGGGTCGGCACCGGGTGGCGGCTTCTTGTGCTCGTACTCCAACCTTGGCAGAGAGGCCGGCCCGAGATGCCGGATGCTGCGGGTTCGACTCCCGCCGAGCGCACGCGCTTGTGGTGGAACTTCGGTAGACACGCCGTCCCCAGAAGGCGGTGCCGAGAGGCGTGAGGGTTCGAATCCCTCCGGGCGCACCATAGAGAGTGAACCAGTCAGGGCACTGGGCGTCGCCGCTAACGACTGCGCGGTTAACACCGTGGTGTTCGAGTCACCCGCTCTCTGTGCTAGGAAGATGCGCCGCCGGCGCGGCAACGGGCCTCGAAGGCTCGTGGCGGTTACCCGGCCGCGAGGCTCGACACCTCCATCTTCCGCTGGCTCGTAGCTCACCGGGTGAGAGCACTCGCCTGATACGCGAGAGGTAGTGGGTTCAAGTCCCCCCGGGCCAACTATGGCGAGATAGCTCAGCAGGCCAGAGCAGCGCTCTCATAAGGCGCGGGTCGTCAGTTCGAACCTGACTCTCGCTACCGCACGCGTCACGCTTGCCAGTAAGGCCCCATCGTCCAATGGCTAGGATCTGGCCCCTTCAAGGCTAGGAAGACGGGTCGGAACCGTCTGGGGTCACTGCGCGGTCGTCTAACGGCAGGATGCCGGCCCCATAAGCCGGTCGATGACGGTTCGAGTCCGTCCCGCGCCATTAATCGGGTGTCGTCCAACGGCAGGGCCGCTGGCCGTTAACCAGCTGATCGGGGTTCGAGTCCCTGCGCCCGAGCGCTAGGCCGTATAGCTCAACGGTAGAGCTCCACTCTGTCACGGTGGCAGGTGCCGGTTCGAATCCGGTTGCGGTCGCGGCCCCCGGTCTTTAAGCGATCCGAGGGGACCAAGTCCCTGTGGTGAAATGGATATCATGCCAGACTACGAATCTGGCGTCGCGGGTTCGAATCCTGCCGGGGATGCGTGGCCGGGAGATGCCGGCCGAGAAGTCTCAGTACTAGCCCGGTTGGTGTAATGGAAGCGCGTCGCTCTTACAAAGCGAGAGTGGAGGTTCGACTCCTTCATCGGGTACGGCGGTCATGGTGTAGAGGTCTCGCACGTCTGATTGTGACTCAGGAGGCACCGGTTCGATACCGGTTGATCGCCCCATGCGTCGGTGGCAGAGCGGTAATGCAGCGGCTTGTAAACCCGTCGTCCTCGCGACACCGGTGGTTCGAATCCATCCCGGCGCACCAAGCTTCCGGTAAGGGAATTACCGCCGTCCCTCCGAAGGATGGCTGCCTGGTTCGAGTCCAGGCGGAAGCGCCCTGCCGCGTATCTCACTGGTGTGGGAGGCGGTTTGCAAAACCGTCGTCAGCGTGGGTCCGATTCCCCGGCGCGGCTCCAGGCAGCAGGCGACCCGTGGTCCAACGGATAGGGCAGCGCTCTCCTAAAGCGCGGGCGCGGGTTCGACTCCCGCCGGGTCGGCACCGGGTCTTAGCCGTGCCGCTTACAATCCCGCTCACCTTATGCACCCCTGGTACCTCAGCGGCACCAGCAGCCAGACCGCTTAACGTGGGCCGCTCTGGGGTCCGCCCGGAGCGGCCGGAATAGCCGCCTCCTGCATGAATGCTGTTGAATAGGCCGCGTTTTGCGGCACGATCGCCAGCGTTGGCCGCTGCCGACCATGATGGCGGGCATCTCCTGAGACGTGACGGACCCTTGGTGGCAATGAGAGAACTGAGCTAAACGGAATTGGTGCCGCTTGCCTTCTGCCGGGGCCAAGGCGGGCGCTGGTGCTCACGCTATGGACGTTGCCTGGCCGCCGGCACATACTGGGGCCGTGACCCGAGACGAGTACCTGCGTGTCCCGTATGTCCTCGTGGTGGAGTCGGTCGTGGGGCCGGACGGCCGGGGCGGCCTGTGCCGCGCTTCGTATCCCGAGCTCCCGGGGGCGTGGGCCGAGGCGAGTTGCGCGGCCGACGCGATGGACCTCGCGGCCGAGCGCCGAATCGCCGTCATTCTGGACCGGCTGTCGCGTGGGCGCCCGGTCCCCGTCCCTCGCCCGCCACTGCTGCCCTAGCCGCTGCCGCCCGGGAGGGCCAGTCGGCCGGGAGCGAGTCCGCGGGGAGCGAATTCGCCAAGTTCGTCAGAATCTCGGGCAACCGCGAGCCCCCTCGCCCGCATCACATGGACATGAGGGCGGCACGGAAAGCGGCGTACACCGAGTACGTGGTGGCGGCGCGGGCCACGGGCCTGGCCGCACTGCGCGCTGTCCTCTCCCCGGAGATGGACGGATGAGTATGGACGAGGAAGCCCTGCGGGCCGTGCTGACGCGGATCGCCGCCGATCCCGGGCCGCCGGCCCGTATCGACATCGACGCTGCCCGCCGTCACGGCCGCCTGCTGGCCCGCCGCGGACGCTTCTCGGTGTCAAGCCCTCGGGCTGGACAGGCAGGCCCGCTGAGGTGGCGCCGGATTCTTAGGAATTATTAACTTTTTTTCGGGCTTGATCGAAGTTGTGAACGGGAAGTTCGGGCATATGGGGCACAAGCGGCGAAAGACTATCCTGGTGTCGATTTCGGCCGGGATGGTGGTGCTGCTGGCTGGAGTTGGGGTGGCGGGGTACGCACTCATGAGCCACTTCAATGCCAACATCAAGCAGGACGACATCACCAGCCTGCTCGGGGACCAGCCGGTGGACACCCACCCGCAAGCGGAGAACATCCTGGTCATGGGGTCGGACTCGCGGCAGGGCCTGAGCGCCAGCTATGGCAGCGGGCTGACCACGGACCAGTCGGACACCATGATGATCATCCACATCCCGGCGGACAGGAAATGGGCCGAGGTGATGTCGATCCCGCGTGACTCGTGGGTGAGCATACCGTCGTGCGAGATGGGCGACGGGCAGATGTCGTCGCCCACCCAGTTCAAGGTCAACGAGGCGTTCGCGATCGGGAACCTTGACGGGAACAAGACGAAGCTCGGCGTGGCGTGCACGGTCAAGACCCTCGAGCAGAACACGGGGATCGACATCAACCACTTCATCGTGGTCAACTTCACCGGCTTCGAGGACATGGTGGCGGCCATTGGCGGGGTGCCCGAGTGCAATCCGACGCCGATCGACGACCCGCTGTCAGGTCTTGTCTTGTCGGCCGGGCATCACGTGCTGACTCCGGCGCAGGCGCTCGGCTACGTGCGCGCCCGGTACACGCTCGGCAACGGCAGCGACCTTGAGCGCATCGGCCGCCAGCAGGCGTTCATGTCCTCGCTGATCGACCAGGTGAAGGGCAAGTACTACAACCCGCTGGCGATCTACCGGTTCCTGGACGCGGCGACCAAGTCACTGACCGTTGACAGCCAGCTCGGCGGCATCACGGGGCTCTACAACCTGTGGCAGAGCCTGAGCGGCATCCCGACGAAGGACGTCGCCTTCTTCACCTTGCCGAACTACCCGCGCAGCGAGGTCGTGCCATCCGACACCGCGAACGTGCTGTGGACGCAGCCAGAGGACGACGAGATCTTCGCCTCGTTCAACAACGACGTGCCCGCGAGCTCGACGCTGTTCGGCCCGTCAGCGCCGCCGTTCCTGCAGGTCGCGAGCAGCGCGCCGGCGGCCAGCCGGAAGTCCACTGCGGCGCCTAGCGTGACCCCAAGTGCCACCGCCAGCCCAGCGCCGGGTGCCTCGGTCACCCCGGGGACGACATCGACTCCTTCGCCCGCGGTCTCGATCCAGGCTCGCACCGCCAACCAGAGCATTTGCTCGGGCTAGCGGCGGGCTAGCGGCGGGCTAGCGGTGGACGGGGAAGCTTACTGCCTGGTCCCTGTTTCGCCCGAAGCCGCCGCGGCAAGCTATCTTGTTAGCGCCCAAAGGTAAGGATCCTGAGGTAAGGCGGAGGGTAGCGGCTTGCAGTACCAGCTTTCCCGTGTCGTGGCTGGGCCGGTCCTCCACGCGATGGGCCGTCCCTCAGCGGCCGGCCTGGAGAACGTGCCCGAGACCGGTGCGGCCATCCTGGCGTCCAACCACCTGTCCATCATCGACTCGGTGTACCTGCCTTTCATGGTCCCGCGGCCGGTGGTGTTCCCGGCCAAGGCCGAGTACTTCAGCGCGAAGGGGCCGGTTGGCCGGCTGTGGGCAGCGTACCTGCGGTCCACGAATCAGCTGTCGATCAACCGGGGCGGCGCCCGCGCGGCTCAGGAGACCCTCGACTCCGCGCTGGAGATCCTGGCCAACGGTGAGCTGTTTGGCTTCTACCCTGAGGGCACCCGGTCCCCTGACGGCAAGCTGTACCGTGGCCGGTCGGGCCTCGGCTACCTTGCGCTGAACTCCGGTGCGCCGGTCGTTCCTGTCGCCATGCTCGGCACGAGGAAGATGATGCCCCCCGGCACGTCGTACCTGCGCCCGGCGAAGATCCAGGTCAGGTTCGGCAAGCCGATGACGTTCGAGGACCTGGCTAGCGTTGCCCCGGCCAAGGCCCGCCGCGAGGTCGCCGACCGGGTGATGGCCGCCATCCGGGAGCTGTCGGGCCAGGAGTACGTCCACATGTACGCCTCCGATCGCAAGGATGAGATAGCGGCGGCGACGAAGAAGCCGAAGGACTAGGTCCCCGGGCCTGAGCGCCGCTGCTGTCGCTACACACTTCGTACGTCACAAGAATTTCAGGTAAATTTTTCGCGTTATCGCGTGGTTGAGGGTCGTAACCGGAAAAGGCTTCGAAATTACCTGTGCGCTCGCAATGCAGCCTGAACTGGGCGTTCATGAGCTGGTAACCCAAGCCGAACGTTGCGGTCATCCTTGTTGCGCATATTGATTCGTGTCACAATAACGCCAGTGGAGTGAGGGGGCCACGGTCGAGAGTGGGAGTTCTAGCCGTGTCCTCAGCCGCACCCGTGCCTTCGGCAGCACCCCCGTCCGCGGCGGCGCTGCGAGACGGCGTGCTTACCATCCCGGTCATCGACATTTCCAGCTTCCGCATGCCGTACGCGGATCACGCCGCCCGCGCCCAGGTAGTGCGGCAGGTTGATGAGGCCGCGAGGACCGTCGGGTTCATGCAGATCACCGGCCACGGCATTCCGGCCTGCGTGATTGAGGAGCTCGGCGCCGCGATCGACGCGTGCTTCGCACCGCACCTGGCCGAGTCCCTGGATGTGGAGGACGCGGTGACCGCGTGGTTTCACGCTGCGGGCGCGGTGGCGAGGACGGTGATGCGGATCTTCAGCGTGGCGCTCGGCGGTAGCGAGGACTACTTCGGGCCGTGCACTGACCACTCGGCCGACGTGGTGCGGATCAGCAGCTGCCGGAGGCCAGGCGCGCCGGGCACGGGCGAGCCGGGCCAGCTGGGCATGGCCCCCCACACCGACCATGGGGTCGTCACCGTGCTGTGGGCCGATCGGGTGCCCGGCCTAGAGGTCCTCGGGGTGGACGGGGCCTGGCACCCGGTGCTGCCCGCCGGTCGTGCCCTGATCGTCAACCTGGGCGACGCACTTGCCCAGTGGACCGAGGGCCGGTGGGTCTCAGCGACGCACCGGGTCGTCCCGGCGCGGGCCGGTGGCGAGCTCGTGGCCAGAAGGTCGGCTGCCTACGTGCACGACTGGCCGGTGGCATGAGGGGCGGCCTGGTGTCCTAGGCCGAGTGCTCGGGGCACAGGCCGAAGAGCTCCACCGTGTGGTCGACCGCGGTGAAGCCGGCCACGGCGGCTACCTTTTCAGCCCACTGCTCGACGACCCGGCCCTCGACCTCGACGCTCTGGCCGCAGACACGGCAGGTCAGGTGATGATGGTGCACGGTGGTCGTGCACTGGCGGTAGAGGACCTCGCCTGAGGGGTCGCGAATCGTGTCGATGTCGCCGTTCTCGCTCAGCACCTGCAGGTGGCGGTAGACCGTGGTCAGCCCGACGGCCTCGCCGCGGCGGCGCAGCTCGGCGTGGATGTCCTGCGCGCTGCAGAACCCGGGCAGGCCAGCCAGGGCGCTGGCCACCGCCGACGCCTGCTTCGTCCCGCGTATCCTGGTGCCCCGGGGCTGCTGGTCTGGTGTCATTCTGGTCGCACCCGCACATCCGCTCGCATCTCTTCGACGTTAGCCGGCCCTGTCGGCTGCTGGCCATGACTGCTTACGCCAAACGGGACCTACTGGTAATAAAAACGGTTATCATTAACCCGTGAAGGTAGTACAGCCGGTCGGCATCCTCGGCGCGGCGATCATTGTAGCGCTCGGGATCACGGTGGGCCTCGCGCTCACGAGCGGCGCCACCGGCGCTACCGGCGCCGGAGCGGCCGGTGCCACCAGCGTGGCCAGCACGGCCGGTGCCGAGGGCAGGACCGCGAGCCCGGCGATCATTTCGGCGGTCGCGGCGGAGAATCAGTACGGGAACGTGGTTGAGCAGGTCGGCGGCCGGTACGTCAAGGTCACCTCGCTGCTGAGCAACCCGAACACCGACCCGCACACGTTCGAGGCATCGCCGCAGGTGGCGCACACGATCGCCGGCGCCAGGCTCGTCGTGCAGAACGGCCTTGGCTACGACTCCTTCATGAACAGCATCGAGGCCGCGACCCCGGGCCGTGGCCGTCAGGTCATCACCGTGCAGCGACTCCTTGGCCTGCCCAACAGCACGGCCAACCCGCACCTGTGGTACTCGCCCGCCACGATGCCCGCGGTAGCACGGGCGGTGGCCGCCGACCTCGCCGCCATCGACCCCGCGCACGCGGCCTACTACCAGGCCAACGCGAGCGAGTTCACCCGGAGCCTCGGCTCCTGGTACGGCAGCCTGGCCCAGCTGAAGGCCGACGACCACGGAGTCGCGGTGGCGACGACTGAGCCAGTGGCCGACTACCTCCTGCAGGCCGCCGGCGCGGTCAACGCGACGCCGTGGGCGTTCCAGGCCGACGTCATGAACGGCGTTGACCCGTCGCCACAGGACGTGGCGACCGAGCGGGAACTGCTAAGCGGCGGGAAGATCGCGGCCTTCGTCTACAACGTCCAGGTCACCGACCCGCTCACGCAGTCGCTCATCGCCCTCGCCCAGGCGAGCGGCGTCCCCGTCGTGGGAGTCTACGAGACGATGCCAGAGCCCGGCTTCGACTACCAGTCCTGGATGCTGGCCGAGTCGAGCGCACTCAAGAACGCGATATCAGCCAGAACGTCAACGGAGCACCTGTGAGTACCGAGCCCCTCCTCCAGCTCGACGGCGTCGGGATACATCTCGGTGGCCGGCAGATCCTGAGCGATGTCAGCTTCAGCGTGCATAAGGGCGAGTTCGCCGCCATCATCGGGCCGAACGGCGCGGGCAAGACCACCCTGCTCAAGCTCATCCTCGGCCTGCGGCCGATGTCGGCGGGCCGGGTGATCAAGCACCAGACGACCGTCGGCTACGTCCCGCAGAAGATCGTGATTGACTCCGATATCCCGCTGCGGGCGCGGGACGTGGTCTCGCTCGGGCTGGACGGGCACAAGCTCGGCTTCTCGCTCCCGTCGAGGAGCCGCAAGGAGAAGATCGAGCAGGCCCTGGTCGACGTCGGAGCCAACGAGTTCGCTGATGCCCGGGTCGGCGAGCTGTCGGGTGGCCAGCAGCAGCGCGTGCTGATCGCCCATGCCCTGGTCAGCCGCCCTCAGCTGCTCCTGCTTGATGAGCCGCTCGCCAACCTGGACCTCAGGAGCGAGCAGGAGATCGTGACGCTGCTCGGCAAGCTCGCCCGGGAGCAGGAGATCGCCATCCTGCTGTCGGCACACGATATGAACCCGCTGCTGCCGGTCATGGACCGGATCATCTACGTCGCGAACGGCAAGGTCGCGTCGGGGAGCACCAGCGAGGTTGTCACCTCCGAGGGGCTGACCGAGCTGTACGGGCACCCGGTTGACGTGCTCCGGGTCCGTGGCCGGGTCGTGGTGGTGGCCGGTGACTAGCGGGCCCGTCCTGGTCGCGCTGCTGATCGGCGGGATCGCCGCCATCACCTCCGGCATCATCGGCGTGTTCTCTGTGCTGCGCACTCAGTCGTTCGCCGGGCACTCCCTCGCCGACATCGCCACCACCGGAGGGGCGGCCGCGTTCCTCATCGGGGTCAGCCAGTTCTGGGGGTTCCTCCTCATGGGAATCGCCGCCTCGGCCATGATGGAGGTCATCGGCGTCCAGCGCCGGAGGGGCAGGGACGTCGCCACCGGCGTCGTGCTCGGCGGCGGGCTCGGCTTCGCCGCGCTTTTCCTGTATCTCGGCACCCAGCGGACCTCCACGACCGGCGCGTCGTTCTCGATCTTGTTCGGCTCGATCTTCGTCGTCAGCCCGGACACGGTGCCGGGGATCATTGCCGCGGGCGTGGTCACCCTGATCGCGGTCGCGCTGCTCGGTCGGCGGCTGCTGCTCACCGCGATCTCTCCCGACCTGGCCCGGGCGCGTGGCGTCAACGTGCGCCTCACCGGCGTCTTCTTCCTGATGGCCCTGGCGGCCACCGTTTCCCTGTCGGCGATCGCGATCGGCGCGGTGCTTTCCACCGCGCTCCTGGTCGGCCCGGCGGCCACCGCCCTGCGGATCACCCGCAGCCCGGTAAAGGCCATCGTCGTCTCGGCCGTCGGCGGCCTCGCCGCGACCTGGCTCAGCATCTGGCTGGCCTACGAGTCGTACTACTGGCCGCCTTACGGTCATGGCTGGCCGGTGAGCTTCTTCGTCGTCGCGCTCGTGCTGGCCGGCTACCTGTTGTCGTACGCGAGGCGGCCACGCAAGGCAGTGCCACCACGTTCTCCTCACGAGGGTGTCGAGTGTTCTCCAGCCTGATGTTCACCGGCCTCATGGCCAATACCTGGATCGCGGCCAGCATCGTGGCCGTGATCGCCGGGATCACCGGCTTCTTCGCCGTGCTCAGGGGCGAGACGTTCGCGGCCCATGCCATACCGAACGGCGCCTTCGCTGGTGCCGCGGGCGCCTTCCTGCTGGGCGTCAACGTCATCTGGGGCCTGGCCATCTTCGCGGTGGCCGGGGCGCTCGGCATCGGTGCGCTCGGCAGCAAGGCGCGGCACGACGTCGTCACGGCGCTCACCTTGGTGCTGATGCTCGGCGTCGGCGCCCTGTTCGTCAGCTGGAGCACCGAGTACGCCGAGCAGGCCTACTCGCTGCTGTTCGGCGAGGTCTACGGCGTCTCAAGCGACGAGGTGTGGCCGATCGCCGGGATCGGCCTCATCGCGGTCGTGGCCATCGGGCTCGCGTTCCGCAGGCTCATGCTGACCTCGGCGATGCCCGAGGTGGCCGAGGCGCGGGGTGTCTCGGTGCGGGGCACGGAGATTTACTTCCTGATCGTGATGGCCTCCGCCACCTCGATGACAGTCCCTGTCGTCGGTGCGCTGCTGATGTTCAGCCTGATGATCGGGCCTGCCGCCGCCGCTCGCAGCGTCACCGCCCGGCCGGGCCTGGCGCTCGCCCTCTCGGTGGCGATCGCCCTGGTCATCACCTGGCTGTCCATCGCCCTGTCCTACCGCACCAACTGGCCCCTTGGCTTCTTCGTCGGCATCGGCGGCGCCCTGTTCTACCTCATCGGCCTGGCCGCCCGGCAACTGGGCGGCTCCCTCCGCCCCAGCAACGCCTGAAGCAGCGGCTTGCCTGCCCGCCGTAGCCGGGCGGAGCCAGTCTGTCCACGCGTTCGCGCTCTGGTCTCCGGCCGGCGAAAATGGGTATGTGCGGGTAACGCTCCTTGGTCCTTTCGAGGTACATGGCGACGCCGGCGACTGTCTTCCCGTCGCCGGTGCCCGCCTGCGTGACCTGATCGCCAGGCTGGCCCTCGCGGCTGGCCGGCCGGTCAGCACGGCCGCGCTGGCTGAGGCGGTCTGGGGCGAGGACTCGCCCGCGGACCTAGCCAATGCGCTGCAGACGCTGGTCTCCCGGGCGCGGCGCGCCCTTGGCGGCCCGGCGACGGTAGAGCAGTCGGCCGCCGGGTACCGGCTCGCGGTCGACGCTGATGATGTGGACGCCATCCGCTTCGAGCGGCTCCTGGCCGCCGGGCGCCATGAGGAGGCCCTGGCGCTGTGGCGCGGCCCGGCCCTGGATGACCTCGGTGACTTCGCCACGCCCTACGCCCTGCGGCTGGCCGACCTGAAGCTGGACGCCACCCTGGGCTGGCTGGCGAGTGAGCTGGAGGCGGGCCAGGCCACCGCGCACGTGGCCGAACTAGAGGCCGTGGCCGCGGCGAACCCGCTGAACGAGAAGGTTACGGCGCTGCTGATGCGGGCGCTTGCCGCCAGCGGTCGCCAGGCCGCGGCGCTGGCCGCCTACGAACGGCTGCGCGGGCGGCTGGCTGACGAGCTTGGCATCGACCCCGGTCCGCAGCTGCGAGCCGTCCACCTTGAGGTCCTGCGCGGGAAGATGGAGGCGGCACCGCCCGACGCCAACGGCCGGCAATCCGTCCGGCGGACGAACTTGCGCGCCCAGTTCACCAGCTTCGTCGGCCGCGAGGACGATGTCGGCCGGGTGGGCCAGGCCCTGACCGCCTACCGCCTTGTCACGCTGGTCGGGCCGGGAGGCGCGGGCAAGACCCGGCTGGCCAACGAGGTCGCGGCCCAGGTCGCGGCCCGGGGAGCCATCAGCCCGGCCACGGGCGCACTCGCGCCCGACGGGGTCTGGATGGCCGAGCTCGCCTCGATCACCGATGCCGCTGACATACCGCAGGCGGTGCTGAGCTCACTCGGCCTGCGGGAAACCCGCATCCTGGTGGACAGCGCGCATGGGCGGGTCAGCAGTCGCGACGCTCAGACCCGGCTTATCGATGGCCTGGCCGACGCACGGGCACTGCTCGTGCTCGATAACTGCGAGCACCTCATTGACGCCTGCGCGCAGCTGGCCGACGCCCTGCTCGCCCATAGCCCTGGGCTGCGCATCGTCGCCACTAGCCGCGAGCCCTTGGGCATTACCGGTGAGTCTCTGCTGGTGGTGCCGCCGCTGGCCCGGGACCCGGCGGTCCGGCTGTTCGCCGACCGGGCGGTGGCGGTCAGCCCTGGATTCACGCTGGATGACGAGACCCTGCCCTCCATCACCGAGATCGTCCGGCGGCTTGATGGCCTGCCACTGGCGATCGAACTGGCCGCCGCGCGGTTGCGCACGCTGTCGCTGGCGGAGATCTCGCGGCGGCTCGACGACCGGTTCCGGCTGCTGACCGGGGGCAGCCGCACGGCCTTGCCGCGGCATCGCACGCTGCGGGCGGTGGTGGAGTGGAGCTGGGACCTGCTCAGCCCGGCCGAGCAGCTGCTGGCCGAGCGGTTCTGTGTCTTCCCGGCAGGCGCGACCCCCCAGGCGGTGGCCGAGGTCTGCGCTCGCGCGGGCGGCCCGGCCACCGGCGGCCTTGATGACAAGCTCGCGGGCGAGGACATCGACGAGCTGCTTTCGTCCCTGGCCGACAAGTCGTTGCTGCAGCCGGTAGACGGGGGCGCGCGACTGCGGATGCTGGAAACCATCCGCGAGTACGGGGCGGAGAAGCTGGCCGAGCGGGCCGTGCACCCGATGCCGCAGCCAGCTGGCAGCGCGACGACCGAACTGGAAGAGGTGCGGCGCCGCCACGCCGCCTACTACTCGGGCCTGATGCACGAGGCGGTGCCGCACCTGCTGACCGCGGATCAGGTTCGCTGGATACGGGCCATGGGCGCGGACCGCGACAACATCTTGGCCGCGTTGCGCTTCTGGTGCGACGTCGAGGATGCCGGGCAGGCGATCGCCCTGGCGGTATCGGTCTCGACCCTGGCCCTTTTGCTCGGCAACCAGGCGGACATGTCGGAGCTGATCGACCAGGCTGTCGCGGTGCCGGGCGAGGCGGACCCGGACCTGCGCACCATAGCTGACGCGCTGCACCTGATCACCATGTCGATGGCCGAGGGACGCTCAGCGGCGAGAGACGCCGCGCTCGATGGCTTTCCCAGCATGGCCGACCGGATCGAGGCGCTGAGCTTCGAGAAGCTGCCGATAGCCGGGCTGCTCCGGCCCGCGTTCGCCATGTTCATCCAGGACGAGGAACGCGGGCGCAGGTATGTCGAGGAGGCCAGGGCCAGCCCGGATGAGTGGCTTGTCGCGGGGACCTGGATGATGTCCGCCGCCCTGGCGGAAAACGGCGGGGACATCGGCGAACTGCGGGTGGCCAGCGCGCAGGCGCTGGAAAGGACCCGGGCACTGGGTGAGCGCTGGCTGCTGTCGAGCGCGCTGCGGATATGCGGTCACCTCCAGATGATGGATGGCGACCTAGACGGGGCCGCCGCCAAGTTCGCCGAGGCGGGGCGGCACCTGGCTGAGATGGGCTCCACCGACGATGAGGCCCACATGCAGCTGCAGCTGGCCGACATCGCGGGCCGGCGGGGTGACCTGCCTGCCGCCCGGGCGTTCTTCCGTTCCGCCCTCGCGGCTGCGGAGGCCGATGGGGCGGAGATGGACGTGGCCATGGTCTCGGCGGGGATCGCGATGTTCGAGGCCACGGTGGGCGACGTCGAGCAGGCTCGGTTGAGGTTCGCGGCGGCCGAACAGGCGACCGAGCTGCTCAGCGACCGCCACCCGGCTGTTCATCACCTGCGGGCCGTGGTGGCGACCGCGGGAACGATGATCGCCATCGCCGACGCGGATTTCTCCCTGGCTCGGGAGCGGGCCGCGGCGGCCTACCGGTCGGGGGTCGCCTCTGAGGACATGCCGCTCCTGGCGACCGCCGCAGCCGCGGTGGCCCGCCTGGCCAGCAGCCTGGGCCAGCCGGAGCGGGCGGCGGAGATGCTCGGCGCCCGCACGTCCGTGCGCGGTGGGGAGGATGCCACCGAGATGGCGCAAGGACTGCTGGTGCCCCCGCTCATCGACGCACTCGGCCCCGATGGCTATGCCCGGGCCTACGGGCGCGGGAAGGCGCTCAGCCGGGCCGAGGCGATCAGCCTCCTCGACCCGGCGAGCTTGTAAACCGTGATCGGGCCCGCGGTCAGGCCCGCCTGATGTAGGCGCGCAGGGCCAGCGGGAAGAACACGACCAGCAGCCCGAGGCACCAGGCGAACGTCCAGCCGACCTGCGTGCCGACGTTGCCGCCGATCAGCAGGCCGCGCACGGACGACACCAGGTGCGACATCGGGTTCACGCTCACGAACGCCTGCAGCCAGCCGGGCATCGTCGTCGGCGGGACGAAGACGTTGCTGCCGAACGACAGCGGGAAGATGAACAGGAACATGATGCCCTGCACGGCGCCGGCCGAGCGGACCGTCATGCCGACGAACACCGAGACCCACGCGAACGACAGCGCGAAGCAGACCGCGATCCCGCACGCGGCCAGCAGGTCGAGCGGGTTCGTCGTGATGCGGAAGCCGATGGCGTAGCCGAACGCCAGCGTGACCACGCACACGATCGCGTAGCGGATGAACTCGGCCAGCACGGCGCCGATCAGGGGGACCGCGCGGGCGATCGGCAGCGACCTGAACCGGTCGAAGACGCCCTTGTCGATGTCGGCGTGCAGGTTCTGCCCGATGGCGACGCTGCTCATCGCGATCGTCTGGCCCAGCATCCCCGGGAGCAGGAACTCCAGGTAATGGTGCTGCGAGCCATGGGCCAGCGCCCCGCCGAAGATGTAGGTGAACAATCCGAGGAAGATGATCGGCTGCAGCGTCACGTCCATGAACTGCTCGGGGGTGCGCATCGACTTGACGACGTTGCGCTTGGCCAGCACGAGTGCGTGCTTGGGGCTGAACCGCCGCTTGCGGACGGTGCCGACCGGTGTGGTCGTCAGGGTCATGGCGCTCACGCCGGGACCTCCTGGGGGTTGCGAGAGTCGTGGGACCGGGTGCCGGTCAGGGTGAAGAAGACTTCGTCGAGGCTGGGCAGGTGCAGGGAGAGCTCGTCGACCGCGATGCCAGCGGCCCGCAGCCGGGTCACCACCTCCGGCAGCACGTCGTCGCCTTCGACCTGGATCGTCACCGAGCCGCGCCCGTTCGTCACGGGGCCATGGTCGCCGGGCTGCGGGATCGTGGACAGCACCGCCAGCAGGCCGTCGTAGTGAGCCGGGTCGATCGGGTGCACGGTCAGCCGCTGCCCGCCGATCACGCGCTTGAGGCCGTGCGGTGTGTCGTTGGCTATTACGCGACCGTGGTCGATCACAGTGATCTGATCGGCGAGCGCGTCGGCCTCCTCCAGGTACTGCGTGGTAAGCAACACCGTCGAGCCGTCGCTGACCAGCGACCGGACCACGTCCCACATGTCCTCGCGCTTGGCCGGGTCAAGCCCGGTCGTCGGCTCGTCGAGGAAGATCACCGGCGGCCTGCCGACCAGGGAGGCAGCCAGGTCCAGCCGCCGCCGCATGCCGCCTGAGTAGGTCTTCGCCCTCTTCTTCGCCGCCTCGGCGAGGTCAAACCACTCCAGTAGCTCGGCCGCCCGTGCCTTGGCCGTCTTTACGGGGAGGTCAAGCAACTGGCCGATCATCACCAGGTTCTCCATCCCGGTGAGGTCGTCGTCGACCGAGGCGAACTGACCGGTCAGGCCGATGTTGGCCCGCACCCGGTCGGGATGGGTCCGAACGTCGAACCCGTTGATCCTGGCGATGCCGGAATCGGCCCGCAGCAACGTGGCGAGAATGCGGACGGCGGTCGTCTTGCCCGCGCCGTTCGGGCCGAGCACGCCGAGCACACTGCCCCGGCTCGCCGCGAGATCCACCCCCGCTAGGGCCTTCGTGTCGCCAAAGGACTTGGTAAGCCCGATGGCCTCAATGGCTAGATCTGTCATGGTTTTAGTCTGGAGTGGGCCGCTGGCATGCCACGCACACGCCGCTGGCACGGCCCTGGCGTCGTGCATGGAGAATGAGGGCATGGCGAATCGACTGGCGAGCGCGACGAGTCCTTACCTCCTCCAGCACGCGGGCAACCCGGTCGACTGGTGGCCATGGGGCGAGGAGGCCTTCGCCGAGGCCAGGCGGCGTGACGTGCCCGTCTTCATCTCGGTCGGGTACGCGGCTTGCCACTGGTGTCACGTGATGGCCCACGAGTCGTTCGAGGACCCCCAGGTCGCCGCCATCATCAACGAGCACGTCGTCGCGATCAAGGTCGATCGCGAGGAGCGACCTGACGTGGACGCCGTCTACATGACCGCTACCCAGGCCATGACTGGCCAGGGCGGGTGGCCCATGACCGTCTTCGCAACCCCCGACGGCCACCCGCTCTACTGCGGGACCTACTTTCCCAGGCCGCACTTCGCCCGCCTGGTACAGGCCGTAGCACAGGCCTGGGCGACGGACCGGGACAAGCTGCTTGCCGATTCAGAACGGAACGTGGCCATTCTCGCCTCCCAGTCCTCGGCTGTCGCCGGTCTCGGCCTACCCGGCGGCCTGTCGACAGAGGCACTGGCGGCGGCCACGCAGGCGGCGGTGGCCGCCCTTGAGGCGGCTGGAGGGCCGGCCGGCGGCCCAGGTCAGGCACCCAAGTTCCCGCCGTCGATGACACTGGAGTTCCTGCTCCGCCACAGTGAGCGGGCCGGAGCTGGCGACGGCGTCTCGGCCCAGGCCGCGGGCCAGATGGCCGCCGCCACCCTCGGGGAGATGGCCTCGGGCGGGATGTACGACCAGCTGGGCGGGGGATTCTGCCGCTACAGCGTGGACGCCACCTGGACCGTGCCGCACTTCGAGAAGATGCTCTACGACAACGCGCTGCTGGCCCGCGCCTACACCCACTGGTGGCGGCTGACCGGGTCCGAGCCGGCCCGGCGAATCGCCGAGGAGACCTGCGAGTTCATCCTCAGGGACCTGCGCACCCCGGAGGGCGGCTTCGCGTCCTCCCTTGACGCCGACAGCCTGCCCCCTGATGCCGACGCCGATGCCGCGTCCGCGCACGCCGAGGAGGGGGCGTTCTACGTCTGGACGCCGGCCCAGCTGCGCGAGGTACTCGGACCTGAAGACGGGGACCTGGCCGCCGCCGCCTTCGGCGTGACGGAGGCAGGGACATTCGAGCACGGCACGTCGGTCCTGCAGCGCCGCTCGGTGGTGGGCGAGCAGGACGCCGAGCGGCTGCTGCGGATTCGCGGCATCCTGCTGGAGATCCGCGCCGCGCGGCCCTGGCCGGGCCGGGACGACAAGGTCGTCGCCGCGTGGAACGGGCTGGCGATCGCCGCCCTGGCCGAGGCGGGGATCTTGTTCAACCGTCCTGACCTCGTGGCGGCCGCCACGGACGCCGCCGGGCTGCTCGTTGACGTCCACCTCGGGCCGCGGGCGGCATCCCAGCCCTCCGGGTCGCCGGAGGCCAGCCCGGCCCGGCTCGCGCGGACCTCGCGCGACGGGGTGGCCGGCCCGAGCGCCGGGCAGCTCGATGACTACGCCTGCGTGGCGGCCGGCCTGCTTACGCTGTTCGGGGTGACCGGGCAGGCCCGCTGGTCCTCGGCCGCCGCCGCCCTGCTCGAGACCGTGCTGACTGAGTTCCCCGACGAGTCAGGCGGCTTCTACGACGCGCCCGCCGACGGGGAGAAGCTGATCTTCCGGCCGGCCGACCCGCTCGACGGCGCGACCCCGTCGGGAACGTTCGCGGCGGCCGACGCGCTGGCCTCCTACGCGGCACTGACCGGGTCAGCCCGGCACAGGGAGGCGGCCGTGGCCGCGCTAGGCGTGCTGCCCGCGGTCGCCGGCAAGCATCCCCGCGCGTGCGGCCTGGGCCTGGCGGTCGCGGAGGCGCTGCTCGCCGGGCCGGTCGAGATCGCGATCGTCGGGTCGCAGGATGATCCCCGCACGGGGGACTTGCTGCGGACGGCGTTGCACGGGGCCGGGGGAGGGACCGTTCTTGCCCTCGGGAGCGGGGAGGCGGTCGCGGTGCCCTTGCTGGCGGGCCGAGACCAGGTCAATGGCGCGCCGACCGCCTACGTCTGCCGTGGGTTCACCTGCCAGCTCCCGGCGATAACCCCGGCCGACCTGCGAAGAGAGCTCTCGCGGTCGGTGAACGGAAGATGAACAGGCGCCTTAAAAGGTCTGACAATGTGCGTTAAGAGTGGACTCATTCCCAGGTTCTGGGGCATCGTTACTCGTGTGCACCTGACCGGCGGAAGCGTTCTGCGCCTCACGCGGACGATCAGGCGCAGTGGGTGGCGGAAGGCGCTGCCGGCTGTCGTCGCGGCGACCGCGACGCTTGGCGTAGTCACAGGCGTCACCATCACGGCGGTCGGCGGGTCCTCGCGGGCCCCCGGTGATGCCGCTCTCGGCGCGGCGAGCCGCGCCAGCGGGCCAGGCACGCCGGGACCAAGCGCCAGCAGCGTGTCGACGCTGCCGCCCGTGACGCCGGTGACGGGCAAGGCCGCGGCGAGCTACCTGCCGGACATGACGTACACGCTTGACTCGAGGTCGGCCGTCCCGGCCGTGGGGACCGGCGGGACGCCCGCCGTCGCGCCGCTGAAGCGCACCCTAACCGCTGACCTGATCGTCGTCGCACCGTTCTCGCTGCCCAAGGCGGTCCTTACGGCCGTCAGCCGCATGTCCGACGTCACCGCGGCCGAGCCGGTCGAGGCCGTGCGGATGCAGATCAACGGGACCTACACCGCCGTGCTTGGCGTGGACGCCTCGGGGTTCCGCTCGTTCGCGGCCAAGCCAACCGCCGCCTCTGACGCCCTGTGGCGCGGCGTGGCCGGCGGCGGCATCGCGGTTTCGTACACCATGGGCGAGATGGACAAGCTGCCGCTGGGCAAGACGGTCACGGCGGCCGGGCGCAGCGCCGCCAGGCTGCGGGTCGTGGCGTTCGGCACGCTCGGCATCGGCGGGGTCAATGCCGTCGTCTCCCACCAGGTCGCCCGCTCGCTCGGCGCGCCGGCCGACAACGCCCTCGTCATCTCCCTGCGCGATACCAACATCAGCGGCGCGGCCAGCGCGATCACCAAGGTGCTCCCGAAGGGTGCCGAGGTCCAGAAGCTCGTTAACGTGGTGACCACCGGCGGGTCGGTCACGGGAACGGCCGGCGCCGGGTCGTCGGCGGCGGGCAGTGCCTCCTCCTCGGCGATCGACGTGATGCTCGCGGCCGCCATGGGCGAGCGCGGCAAGCCGTACGTGTGGGGCGGCGACGGGCCTGACGTGTTCGACTGCTCTGGCCTGGTCCAGTGGTCGTTCCGGCAGGCCGGGATCACCATGCCCCGGGTCGCGGCCGATCAGGCGCTGGCCGGGCCTGCGGTGCCGGTCAGCCAGCTGCTCCCCGGCGACCTGCTCTTCTACCACACCGACGCGAGCGCGCCCAACTACATCTCGCACGTCGCCATCTACCTCGGCAATGGCTGGATGATCCAGGCCCCGCAGCCGGGCGAGTACGTCGAGGTGGTGCCCGCCGCCTTCGGCAGCGAGTTCGCTGGCGCGATCCGGGTAAATCCGGCCCAGGCCGCCGCAGTCGCCAGCCAGGTCGCGTAATTCTCAGGAATTCCACTTAGTAACACGGGCCACGAGGCCTGACTGCGAATGCCTCTTTGGTGGCATTTGTTGGCATTGATTCCATCGTGCGATGGAATCCCTGACCCGCGGCCCTGCCATCTGGATACCCGGCCGGCTGATACCTATTCGGGTGTCTTGTGTGGCCGTCTGAATGCATGGTATTCGTGGTCCATTAGCCGAAATGCCGATTGCGTAAGCGGGACGGGCTTGGGGTGGGGCGCGATGAGGCGGTTTTTTAGGCGATCTCTGATCGCGGCATTGTGCGTGCTGGCGCTGGTGGCGGCGCTGGCCCGGGGGACGTGGGCACGAATCGACGGCGCCGGGAGGGTGAGACGCCGCGCCGGGCGGACCGCCGTCGTGGCCACCGTGTTCGCCGCGACCGCGCTCGGAGCGCTGGCCATCCCCGCGGGTGTCGGCGCGACCGCCGCCACGGCGAGGGCAGCCGGGGCCGCCGCGACCGCCGCGAAGGCCGCGGCCGCCGTCGCGCCGCAGACCACGCAGGGCACGGACTTCTGGCTCACCTTCGAGGGCAACTACGACGGCGAAAGCGACCTGTACCTGTTCGCGGCCGGCGACACGGCCACCAGCGGAACGGTGTCCGAGCCGGGAATCTCCTTCAGCCAGTCCTTCACCGTCACCCCAGGCACGGTCACTCAGGTGCAGGTCCCGACCGACGGCCAGGACACGACGTCCGACACGGTCGGCGAGTACGCGATCCACGTCACGGCCCAGGCTCCGGTCTCGATCTACGGCCTGAACACCGAGGAGTACACGACCGACGGCTTCCTCGGCCTGCCGACTGACATCCTCGGCCAGCACTACATCGTCGAGGCCTACACCAACGACATCGGGTATGGCTCCCAGTTCTCCGTGGTCGGCACGGTCGACGGCACGACCGTCACGATCGACCCGAGCGAGACGGTCGGCGACCACACGGCGGGCACCCCGTACACCGTGCAGCTCAACCAGGGGCAGACCTACCAGCTCAACGACGCCGACGTCTCGAACGGAGACCTCACCGGCACCGACATCACATCGAACCAGCCGGTCGCGGTCTTCGGCGGCAGCAGCTGCGCCGACGTCCCCTCGGGCGCTAGCGCTTGCAACACGCTCACCGAGGAACTGACGCCGGTCACGGCGTGGGGCACGAGCTTCGTCACCGAGCCGCTGGCCACCCGCTCCGGCGATACCTTCCGCTTCCTCGCCTCAGCGGACGACACGACGGTCCAGGTGAACGGGACCACCGTGGCGACGCTGAACGCTGACGCCTTCTACGAGACGACGCTGAGCGCCGCCTCGGTGATCACCTCCAACAACCCGATCTTCGTCACCCAGTTCTCCAACAGCTCCAGTGTCGACGGTGCGTCGGCCGACCCGTTCTCGGTGACGATCCCGCCGTACGGCCAGTTCCTGAACTCCTACACGGTCACGACCGAGCCCGACGGCGCCGACCCCGCGATTAGCGCGAACTACATCAACGTGGTCGCGCCGACGAGCGAGGTGGGCAGCGTGACGCTCGACGGCACGGCGATCCCGGCCAGCGACTTCACCGCGATTCCCGGCTCGAGCTTCTCCGGCGCACAGGTCCCGGTCAACTTCGGCTCGCACGTGCTCGGCGGGCCGCTGCCGTTCGGCATCACCGTCTACGGCTACGGCGACTACGACGGCTATGGCTATCCGGGCGGCTTCACGCTCTCGCCGATCGCCACGGTCTCGAAGGTGAGCCTCTCGCTCGGTGGTGGCGGCACGGCGCCGGTCGGCGGCACCGCGACGGCAACCGCGACCGTCACCGACCAGAACGGGAACCCGATCGAGGGCGTGCGGGTGGACTTCACGGTCACGGGGGCCAACGCGCAGACCGGGTTCGCCTACACGGACGCCTCTGGCGACGCCGTCTTCACCTATACGGGGACCAACGCGGGCACTGACACCATCACGGCCGCCGTGCAGTCCATCACGAGCTCGCCCGTGACCCAGACCTGGACGGCACCGGCCCCGACCACCGTGACGACCAAGCTCAGCGCCGGGCAGACCACGGGCACGTCGGTCACGGTCCCGGCCGGCACGGCGGTGACCGATTCCGCGACGCTGTCGGGGGCCAACGCGGCCACCGCGACCGGCTCGGTGACCTACAACGTCTACGCCGACAACGCCTGCACCAAGCTGGTGCAGGCCGGGGCGGCGCAGCCGGTCTCGACCGCGGGGACGCTGCCCGCGTCCGCGGCCACGACGCTTGACACCGCGGGCACCTACTACTGGCAGGCGTCCTACTCCGGTGACTCGGCCAACGAGCCTTCGCTCAGCTCGTGCGGGTCGGAGACAGAGACGGTGACTGCCGCGGCGACGTCGGTGACGACGTCGCTGTCTGGCGGCGGCAAGAGCGGCACGTCGATCACGGTGCCCGCGGGCACCGCGGTGACCGACGCGGCCACCCTGTCGGGCGCGGTGGCCGCCAGCGCGACCGGCTCGGTCACCTACAACGTGTACTCCGACAGCGCGTGCACGAAGCTGGTAAGCAACGGCATGCCCGAGCCGGTCACCACGCCGGGCACGCTGCCCGGGTCGACGGCGGTGACGCTGGCGACCCCGGGGACCTACTACTGGCAAGCGTCCTACTCGGGCGACGCGAGCGACCAGGCCTCGGTCAGCTCCTGCGGCGCGAATGGCGAGGTCGAGACGGTCTCCTCGGTGGCGGCCAGCACGTCGGTGGCAACGTCGCTTGCGGGCGGCGGTAAGGCGGGGACGGCCATCTCGGTGCCCGCGGGCACGTCGGTGACGGACTCGGCGACGCTTTCCGGGGCGAACGCGGCGACGGCCTCGGGGACCATTACCTATGGCGTCTACGCCAACTCGACCTGCACGACGCTGGTCAAGTCGGCCGGCTCGGTGACGATAGCAAAGGGCTCGGTGCCGGCGTCCACGGCGGTCACCCTGACCACCGCGGGGACCTACTACTGGCAGGCCACCTACTCCGGTGACTCGCTCAACAATGCCTCGTCGAGCACGTGCGGTGCCAGCGGCGAGGTGGAGACGGTGACAGCGGCTCCGACCACCCTGGCGACCACGCTGTCAGGCGGCGGTAAGTCGGGGACGGCCATCTCGGTGCCCGCGGGCACGTCGGTAACGGACTCGGGGACGCTATCCGGCGCGGTCGCGTCCGCCGCCACCGGAACGGTCACCTACACCGTGTACTCCGACTCCTCGTGCACGAAGCCGGTGGGTGGCGGTACCGCCCAGCCGATCACCACGCCGGGCACGCTGCCCGCGTCGGCGGCCGTGCCGCTGACCACGGCGGGAACCTACTACTGGACGGCGTCCTACTCGGGCGATGCCAGCAACCAGGCGTCGTCAAGCTCGTGCGGCGCGGAGACGGTCACGGTGTCGGCGGTAGCCGCCCCGACCCAGCTCGCCACCACCCTGTCAGGGGGCGGCAAGAGCGGGACGGCGATCAGCGTGCCCGCGGGCACGTCGGTGACGGACTCGGCCACGCTGTCGGGGACCAACGCGGCCACCGCGACCGGCTCGGTCACCTACAACGTCTACTCCGACAGCGCCTGCAAGACGATGGTGCAGGCCGGGACGGCGGAGCCGATCACCAAGGCGGGCACGCTGCCCACGTCGACGGCGGTGACGCTGCACACGGCCGGTACCTACTACTGGCAGGTGGCCTACTCGGGCGACGCCAACAACCAGGCCGCCGACACCACCTGCGGGGCGGAGACGGTGACGGCGACCGCGGTCGCGACGACGCTGTCGACCTCGCTGTCCGGCGGCGGCAAGACCGGGACGGCCATCACGGTCCAGGCGGGCACGCCGGTGACCGACTCGGCGACCCTGTCAGGGGCGCTCGCCTCCGGCGCCACCGGCACGGTGACCTACCGCATCTACTCCAACAGCACCTGCACGACGCTGGCCGCCAACGGCGGGACGGAGAGCGTGTCGGCCGGCAAGGCGACCTCGGCCGCCGTGGCGCTGACCACGGGAGGCACGTACTACTGGACCGCCTCCTACTCGGGTGACGCGAGCGACCTGGCCTCGGCCAGCAGCTGCGGCGCCGAGAAGCTCACCATCACCCCGCTGCCGTCCATCGACACGCTGACCACCGCCTGGGGCCAGAGCTCGGCCATCGCCAAGGTGTCGACCAACGCAACCGGTGACCTGGTCGTCGCCTTCGTGGCCTCGACCGGTCCTGGCAACAAGCAGCAGTCCACCACGGTGAGCGGCGGCGGCCTGACCTGGCACCTGATCAGCCGCCAGAACCCGGGCGGTAGCGACACCGAGGTCTGGGAAGCTACCGCGTCAGGGAAGCTCGCGGCGGCCTCGGTCACGGCCAAGGCCAGCATCGGCGGCTACGACGTGGTCATCTCGATGGTCACGTTCAAGAACGCGTCGGGTGTCGGCCCTGAGTCGTTCTCCTCCTCGGCCAAGGGCACGCCGCACGGGACCCTGACGACAACGACAGCCAACACCTGGGTCTTTGCCATCGGCGCGGACTGGGTCACCTACGCCGCGCCGACGGCATCCAGCGGCCAGCTGATCGTCTCCGACGTCAACGCCCCCGGCAGCAAGACGGTCTGGCTCCAGGCCACCGACACGCTGACGGCCACGTCGGGAACCTCGGTGACGATCAGCGACACCAAGCCAACCACCGATCCCTACGACCTGCTCCTCGTCGGCATCCACTAGTACCGCAGGCCCGGCCGCCCCGGATTGACTCCCGGGGCGGCCGGCGTCCGCGCGGCGGCCCAGTCGAGGCCAGGCTGGCGGGCGGCGTGGGCCGCGGCCGCCAGCCGGATGAGACGGTCGGCGGCAACCGGGCCAGAGAACCCGCCGGCGATGTCGGTCACCTGGACAGCCCCGGCGGCCTCCTCGGCCTCGCCCAGCACGGCCAGGAGGCAATCGCGCCGCTGGCGCGCGCGGCGGACCCGCGACCCAAGAGAGCCGTCGCAATCCAGCCGCGGCCGCAGCCCAGCGGCGACGAGCCGGTCGTGGAAGTCATGTGCCGCCTCGTCCTGGCTCGGGCCGACGGGCAGCACGCACACCTGGACCGGGGCCAGCCACAGCGGCAGCCGTCCCTGGTATCGCTCGAGCAGCGCCGCGGTCACCCGCTCCATGGAGCCGACGGTGCCGCGGTGGATCATGATGGGCCGCTGCCTGGTGCCGTCCGGGCCGTCGTAGGACAGGTCGAATCGCTCCGGCTGATTAAAGTCAAGTTGCACGGTCGCGATGGTCTCCTCGTGGCCCCGGCCGTCACGGACCTGCAGGTCGAGTTTGGGCCCGTAGAAGGCCGCCTCACCGGGCGCGTCGATAAGGCTCAGGCCACGGTCGGCCAGCCCGGCGTCGGCCGCGGCCGCTCGCAGGGACGAGCTGGCCTGCTCCCACTGGGCGGCGTCGCCGAGGAAAGCCGGGCTGCCATCGCTGAGGGAGAGCCGGACGTAGCTGACAGGCAGCCCGAGGGCCTGCTGGGCGTCAAGCGCGGAGCGCAGGGCGCGTGCGGCCTCTGCCGCGACCTGGTCGGGACGGCAGAACACGTGGGTGTCATCGAGGTTGATCTGCCTGACCCGGCTCAGCCCGGAAAGGACCCCGGAGCGCTCCGCGCGAAACATCGCGGCAAGCTCGTTGTAGCGGATGGGAAGCTCGCGGTAGGAACGCTGCGCCGAGGCGTAGATCAAGGCGTGGTGAGGGCAGTTCGCGGGCCGCAGGACCAGTTCGTCGCCGCCCACGGCCATCGGCGGGAACATGTCGGGGGCGAACTTGTCCCAGTGCCCTGACCGCTCGTATAGGGCGCGCTTGCCGAGCACGGGTGAGTAGACACCCTGGCATCCATCGGCCCGGGCGATGTCACGCGCGAGGGCCTGCAGCTCTTCCCGGATGACGGCTCCGCCGGGCAGCCACAGCGGCAGCCCGGCGCCGGCCAGTGGATCGGTGGCGAATACACCGAGATCGGTGTTGAGGTCGCGGTGGTCAAGCGGGCCTGCTTCTGCGCTGTTCACTGATGCTCCCTGGTCGGTAGATGGCCCAGGGGAGCCAGGACTCCGCGACAGTGCCCGCGTCCCGGAGACTGGCTCCGGGATGGGCTGGCGGTCCTTACGAGCGCGGCAGCCAGACGCCGGAGGTGTCCGGCGTCGTCGTCTCCAGATAGGACTGCCACTGCATGACAGCCAAGGTAGCAGGGGGCGGGCTCGTCCGGGAGGGGGTATTGACCGGAATGACTTGCAGTGTAATCATAATTACATGAGTACAGAGCAAGAGATTCGTGGCTGGTTCATCGGCCGCCTGCCCGACGAGTGGTTCACCGAGCCGGCCGAGGTTGTCACGGACCGCGAGGAGATCACGATCGTCGGGACGCTGCCCGCGCCCGAGGCCGATGACGGCGCGGACGAGGCCGAGCGCGTCGCGGCGGCCGAGGGCCGGATAAAGCGGTTCCGCGAGGACACCAGGGAGCGCCGGATCGAGATCGCGCGCGAGGCCGAGCAGCGGTTCCGCCGCAAGGTCGCCTGGGGAGTCAACTGCGGTGACTCTAGTGAGATGTTCACCACGTTGTCGGTGCCGGTTATGACCCGGCTGAGGCAGCCGGAGCGGCGGGTTCTTGACACGTTGGTGGAGGCCGGCGTGGCTCGCAGCAGGAGCGACGCGCTCGCCTGGTGCGTGCGGCTGACCGGCGAGCACGCGGACAGCTGGCTGGGCGAGCTTCGCGCCGCGCTCCTGCACGTCGAGGAGGTCCGCTCGCAGGGACCAGGCACCGCTGGACCTGCGGTCACGGATTCTTAGCGTTTTCTGAGATTCCCCCCACTTAAGCCCGGGTCGGATACCGTGACTTGGGAAGATCAAAGTGGCGGCGCTGTCTTCGGCCCGCACCGTCGTCGTGCCGACACCGTCCCTCTCGGACGAGATGGCGTGGGGCGCCGAAAGGGAGCTCATGGATCTGCGCGACCTGGCATACCGGCTGTACGAGCTCAGGCTCGAGGCCTCGCTGCATGGCAAGGCCATACCGAAGCACGTGGGCGTCATGTGCGATGGCAACCGCCGGTGGGCGCGGATGGCGGGGCTGACCGACATCAGCACCGGGCACCGCAGGGGCGCGGACAAGATCTTCGAGCTGCTGCAGTGGTGCCGTGAATCCGGCGTCGAGGTCGTGACGCTCTGGCTGCTGTCCACCGACAACCTGAACCGGCCCGCCGAGGAGCTCACCCCCCTGCTGAAGATCATCGAGGACACCGTGACCGGCCTGGTCGACGAGGGCTGGCACGTGAACCCGATGGGCGCGCTCGACCTGCTTCCTGACGACATGGCCAGGACACTCAAGCACGCGGCAGAAGCCACCGCAGGCAACCCCGGCCTGCTGGTCAACGTCGCCGTTTGCTACGGCGGCCGCCGTGAGATCGCCGACGCCGTCAGGTCCCTGCTTTACGACCACGCCAGCAAGGGCACCACGATCGAGGAACTGGCCGAGATCCTGGATGTCGAGCACATCGCCGAGCACCTGTACACCGCCGGCCAGCCCGATCCCGACCTCGTCATCCGCACGAGCGGTGAGCAGCGCCTCGGCGGGTTCCTGCTGTGGCAGTCGACACACTCTGAGTTCTACTTCTGCGACGCTTACTGGCCCGCCTTCCGGAGGGTCGACTTCCTGCGGGCGCTGCGGTCCTATGCCGAACGTAACCGCAGGTTCGGCGCCTAGTCAGGGAAAAGTCATCCGAATAAAGGCTTTAATAACGCCTGGATCACGGGTACCTTCAAAGTGGCGGATGGCTCCTGGCTCCTCCGCCACGGGAGGCCCCCTGTACGCGTACACGCGTCGTGAGAGGGCCGGTGCGGCCCTCAATGGGGGCGGCCCCGGTCCATCTGACACGTTTGTCTACCGGGTAGGCCGGGGACAGCGTGTCCTGTCCGCGGCGCATGGCCCAAGCGTGCGCCCAGGGGAGTTTGCGTGGCCAACTCTGTGCAGCACCGGCGTACCTATGTCCTCGACACGAGCGTCCTGCTCTCCGACCCGGCGGCGATCACGCGATTCGATGAGCATCACGTGGTCATCCCCGTCGTCGTCATCACCGAGCTGGAGGCGAAGCGTCATCATCCCGAACTGGGCTATTTCGCCCGGCAGGCCCTCCGTCACCTTGACGACCTGCGGATCGAGTACGGCCGGCTGGACACCGAGATCCCGATAGGTGCCGTCGGTGGCACCCTCCGGGTGGAGCTCAACCACATCGACTCGGCCGTCCTGCCCGCGGGGTTCCGGCAGGGGGACAACGACACCCGGATCCTGTCCGTAGCACGCAGCCTGGCGAACGAGGGCCACGACGTGGTCCTGGTCAGCAAGGACGTGCCGCTGCGTGTCAAGGCCTCGGCGGTCGGGCTCGAGGCACAGGAGTACCGGGCCGAGCTGCCCGTGGACTCGGGTTGGACAGGGATGGCGGAGGTCTCCGTCACGAGTGCGGACATAGAGGGGCTTTACGAGCACGGCATCCTGGACCTGGACGCGGCTCGCGATCTCCCGTGCCACACCGGCCTCGTGCTGACGACCGGCAGCGCCAGCGCACTTGGCCGGGTCCGCCCGGACAAGCAGGTCCAGCTGGTGCGGGGAGACCGTGAGGCCTTCGGCCTGCACGGGCGGTCGGCCGAGCAGCGGGTCGCGCTCGACTTGCTGCTCGACAGCGAGATCGGGATCGTGAGCATGGGCGGCCGGGCCGGGACCGGCAAGTCGGCGCTCGCGCTGTGCGCCGGCCTCGAGGCGGTCATGGAGCGCCGCCAGCACCGCAAGGTCATCGTCTTCCGCCCGCTTTACGCGGTCGGCGGCCAGGAGCTCGGCTACCTGCCGGGCAGCGAGGCCGACAAGATGAACCCCTGGGCGCAGGCCGTCTACGACACCCTGGGCGCGGTCACCACCCAGGACGTCATTGACGAGCTCATTGCCCGCGACATGCTCGAGGTCCTGCCGCTCACCCACATCCGGGGCCGGAGCCTGCACGATGCCTTCGTCATCGTGGACGAGGCGCAGTCCCTGGAGCGCGGCGTGCTGCTCACCGTGCTGTCGCGGATCGGCACCGGTTCCCGGGTCGTGCTCACCCACGACATCGCCCAGCGCGACAACCTGCGGGTTGGCCGTCACGACGGCGTGATCGCGGTAATCGAGAAGCTCAAGGGTCACCCGCTGTTCGCCCACGTCACGCTCACCCGCTCCGAGCGCTCGGCGATCGCCGCCCTCGTCACCGACCTGCTGGAGGACACCAGCCTGTAAGAGCAGACGGCATTGAGGGAAAACGCCCAATACACTTCTTTGCGTGACGGGCGTTTTCCCCAATGAACTTGCCCCCGCGCTGCCTGCCGTCTCGGTGGTCATGCCGGTCAGGAACGAGGAGCAGCACCTCGCTGACTCGGTCGCGCGGGTCCTTGACCAGCGGTATGACGGCGAGTTCGAGCTTGTCCTCGCGGTCGGCCCGTCCAAGGACCGTACCGAGGAGATCGCCTGGCAGCTGGCCGCGGGCGATTCCCGGGTGACCGTCGTGCACAATCCGTCGGGCAAGATCGCTTCCGCCATGAACGCGGCGATCAAGGCGGCCAGGTACGACGTGATAACCCGGATCGACGGCCACGCCATGCTGCCCGACGGCTACCTCACTACGGCGGTGCGCACGCTGGAGGAGACCGGCGCCGCCGACGTCGGCGGCGTGATGGCCGCCGAGGGCATCACGCCGTTCCAGAAGGCGGTCGCCTGGTGCATGACGTCGCCGGTCGGCATGGGGTCCGCCGCGAACCACACTGGCGGCAGCGCCGGGCCGGTTGACACCGTTTACCTGGGGGTCTACCGCCGCGACGCGATCGAGCGGGCGGGCGGGTACGACGAGAACATGATCGTGGCCGAGGACTGGGAGCTGAACTACCGCATCCGGGGCAACGGCGGCCTGATCTGGTTCACCCCCGAGCTCCGGGTCACCTACCGGCCACGCGCCACCATGTACACGCTGGCGCACCAGCACTTCAGGTACGGCCGCTGGCGCCGGGTGGTGGCCCGGCGGTACCCGGAGACGGTCAACAAGCGGTACCTGGCGCCGCCGGTGGCGGCGGCCTCGGTGGTGGTTGGAACGCTCCTGGGGATCGCCGGGCTGGCTGACCTGGCTGCGGGCGGCCCGCGGGGCGTCCTGTACGGACTGGCCGGATTTGCCGTCCCTGTCGCCTACCTGGCCGGCGTGACCGGGGCGGCCATCCTCCTCGCCCGGGATCTCGAGCCGTCGGCGCGGGCGCGGGTCCCCATGATCCTCGCCACAATGCACATGACATGGGGCCTGGGTTTTCTGACCAGCCCGCGCAAGCTGGGAAGGCCGAAGCGGGCTTAAGATTCCCAGCATGGGCTTTGACCTGAAGGCTGAGCTGGACGCGGTCGCCGGGCAGGGGTATGACCTGTACGGCAAGTACCTGAATCCCCAGATGCCACGCGCGCTGCACACGATCGGCTTCGACAAGGTCTACGTGCGGGGCGAAGGCGCGTACCTGTATGACGAGGCCGGCAACGCATACGCCGACTTCCTTGCCGGGTTTGGCGTGTTCGCGGCAGGCCGCAACCACCCGGTTATCAAGCAGGCGCTGCACGACGCGCTTGACACCGACTTCGCCGCCTGGACGCAGTTCGACTGCCCGCCGATCGCCGGGCTGCTCGCGCAGCGACTGCTGGCCAAGGCCCCCGGCATGGAGCGGGTCTTCTTCTGCAACAGCGGCACCGAGGCGGTCGAGTCGGCGCTGAAGTTCGCGCGGCACGCCACCGGCAAGGGCCGGGTCATCTATGCCGTCGACGGCTTCCACGGGCTGACCGCCGGGTCGCTGTCAGTGAACGGGTCGGATGAGTTCCGCCGCGGGTTCGGGCCGCTGCTGCCCGGCGCGATGGTCCCGCTCGGGGACCTGACGGCGCTGGATGCCGAGCTCAAGCGGGGCGACGTGGCCGCGATGATCATCGAGCCGGTGCAGGGGCACGGAGTGGCGATGCCGCCGCCTGGCTTCCTGGCGCAGGCGGCCGCGCTGCTTCACTCGCACGGCGCCCTGCTGGTCGCCGATGAGGTTCAGGCCGGGTTCGGCCGGACCGGCAAGTTCTTCTCCTACCAGCACGAGGACGTCACGCCCGACATCATCACCGTCGCCAAGGCCCTGTCCGGCGGTTACGTGCCCGTTGGCGCCATGCTCACCACCGACAAGATCTTCAGCTCGGTCTACTCGTCGATGGACACGATCATGGTCCACTCGACCACCTTCAAGGGCGGCCCGCTGGCCATGGCCGCCGGGCTGGCGTCGCTTGCTGTCATCGATGACGAGGGCCTCGTGGAAAACGCGGCCCGGGTGGGCGCCTCGCTGACCGCTGGGCTGCACGGGCTCAAGGAGAAGTACGGCCTGATCGCGGACGTGCGTGGTCGCGGCCTGATGATCGGCATCGAGTTCGGGCGGCCGTCGGGCATGCGGGCGCGGGCCGGGTGGGCGATGCTGCAGAAGGCAAGGGTCGGGCTGTTCGCGCAGATGGTCGTGGTCGCGCTGTTCAAGCGGCACCGGATCCTCACCCAGGTCTCCGGTGACCACATGGAAGTGATCAAGCTCATTCCGCCGCTGATGATTGGCGACACTGAGGTCACGCTGTTCCTCGACGCGCTTGACGACGTCATGTCGGACGCCAGCAAGGGATCCGGGCTGATGTGGGACTTCGGGCGGACGCTGATCAAGCAGGCAGTCAGCCAGTAACTGTGTCGCTTTCCCGGCTCAGCAGGATCTCAGCGACGGCGAGGTCGGCTGGGTAGGTGACCTTCATGGTCCGCTCGCTGCCCTGGACCACGTGGACTGGGACATCGGGAAGGTAGCGGAGGATCACGCCGCAATCGTCGGTCGGGACGAAGGCGGGGTCCTTCGCGGCCATCTGGTGAGCCAGGGCGATCACGGAAAGCCTGAAGCCCTGCGGGGTCTGGCAGCGCATGAGCGTCTCCCGCGGCGGCACGTGGTGCATCACCCCGTCCTTGACGACCACGATGGTGTCCGGCGTCGGCACGGCGGTGCCGATCGCGTCGTGCTCCTCCAGCGCCGCGACGCACTCCGCGATGACGTGCTGGTCGACTAGGGGCCGGGCGGCGTCGTGGAACAGGACGCCGGTCGTCATCGGTTCATGCCGGGCGGTCAGGTAGCTGATCGCGTTGCGGACCGAGCCGGCGCGGGTGACCCCGCCCTCGATCACGGCACATCCCTGGCCGGCCTCGCCCATGCCACCGATCAGGGCCGTAGCCTCTTCGACGTAGTCAGCCCCCATGACGAGGAGCACCTCATCGATCCCCGGCGCCGCGTTGAAGGCCGCGACGCAGTGCTCGACGAGCGTCTTGCCGTCAAGGGTCAGCAGCTGCTTAGGCCGGGCGGCACCGAACCGGGTGCCCGCGCCGCCGCCGAGGACCACCGCCACCATCCGAGTCACCGTCACATGCGGGACTTTACCGGGACGTGGGCCGTGTCACGCCGGGAGACGAGCAGGCAAGGCCTGTACTCTGTGTGAATGTGAGCGCGGTGTCAGTGCCGTATACCTCGCGGGTGGCCGACCGTGTCACCGCGGATATCGCACGGTGGGCGGCGGCCCGGCAGCTCGCGCCTATCGCGGTGGCCACCTTCTCGCTGGGCTTCGGCATCATCGCGGCCGCGTGGTTCACCGAGACGTCGGGCGAGGCGCAGCTGATCGGATGTGCCTTCCTTGTGGCGTCCGTGTCAACCGCGCAGGTGGCCAGGGCCATGACGGGACCAAAGGTCACCGTGGCTACCGAGTGGGGCCGGGCGGCCTGCCTCTTGCTGGCCGAGCTCGCCGCCTACGCCGGCCTCGCCGCTGGTGGCGGTCAGGCCCTTGATGGCCTGACCGGTCCGTTCGGGCCGATGCTGCGCTCGACGATCGTGGACCGGGCGGCCGGCCATGGATCCGCCGGGGCCTGGCTACTGGCGGTGCTGGCCGCCGTCATCCTTGTGCTGCTCCACGTGGCGGACCTGTGCCAGGCTGGCCCGTCGGCCAGCCTGCCCAGGCTCGGGTCGGCGCGGCTGCTGCTCGCCGGGCTCGCCCTGCTGCTGGCCGGCCCGCGCGTGGCGCTCCTCGTCGCGATCGTCTTCAGCCTGCTCGGGCTGCTGCACGCCCTCGTGCGGCACGGCAGTACCGGGGACACGGGCAGTGGTGACGCCCCGGGCGCCACGGTCGTGGCCGGCTACCGCGGAGACGGGCCCTTGTCGGCCTGGATCGGCGGCTTCGTCGAGGGACGGCTGCCGCCGCTGACGCCGCTGCTTGTCGGGCTCCTCGTCACCTGCATGCTGGCCGCGCTCGGCCTGCGGAACCTGCCAGGAATCCTGGTGCTCACCCCGGCCGAGGCGATGCTGCTCGCCGCGCTTGGCTCCTCGCACCTGCATGACGGACGTGGTGACTGGCGAGTGCCCCCTTTGCTGCAGGCCGGAGAGTACGTCTTCCTCGCGGCGGCCTGCTACGCGGGCCACGCGCCGGCCTACGTGGCGTTCGGCCTGATCGCGGCGGTTGGGCTGCGCCATCTTGACATGGCCTACCGGGCCAGGAACAGGGTGCCGCTGAGCTGGTTCATGACCAGGCGGCCGTCCCGGCTGCCGCGCGCCGACTGGCGCGGCCTCGGCTGGGAGGGGCGGATTATCCTGGTCGGCCTGGCCCTGTTGCTTGGCATCACGCCGCTGGCCTGCATGGTCCTTGCCGCCTATCTCGCCCTGCTCAGCGCCCTCGACTTCCTCGGCGGCTGGTCGAACGCCAGCCTCGTGGCGGCGCGAATGGGCGGGCGTCCCCTCACCGGCCGCTAGCCCGGTCGTGACATCCGTCACCGCGCCGGTGTCGGTCACCCCATTGCATAAAGATCGTTTTATGCCGCGAAACGGACACGACGACTCTCCTACCGGGACAAACTGTGAGCCTCCAGCATATGGGCTGGGGAATCCGTCCACGCGATACCAAGTAACATCGCGAGAGTGACTATCGACCGGGGGCAGCCGGGAGGGGGATCATGCGGCTGAGTTACAGGCGGCTGGGTTCCCTGCGGCTTAGTTCCATGCGGATGGGCGACGCCTGGCGGTCGCCTGCCACCTGGCCGGGCTACTGGCTTGCCGGTCTCTTCGCCGTCTCGGCGCTTTACGCCGGGTTGTTCGCGCTCATCAGCTCGGACTCGGTGCATCGGCTCTGGGGCGAGATGGCGCTCTGCGGGTACGGTGCCGGCTTCGTGGTGGCTGTCGTCCTTCGCGGCAAGCGATGGGGCGCTGCGAGCCGCTGGGGCGTCGACATCTCCCTCATGGCCGCCCTGCTCGGCGCGCTGGTGGTACCGCTTTCCGTGATGGCGGCGCGCGACCTGCGCCAGCCCGAGGTCGACGTCGTCGCCCGGTCCGCGTCCATGCTGATCCACCACGGTACGCCCTATGCCAGTGCGGCCTCGCTCGCGAGTACCAGCGACCCCAACGCCTACAACCCGTACCTTCCGGTGATGGCGCTGTTCGGGCTCCCGCGCGCCCTGTTCGGCTCGGCTGCGCTGACCGATCCCCGCATCTGGTTCGGTCTGGCCTTCCTCGTCGTCTTCGCCTGGGCGCTGCGGGCGGGCGGGGCGCGCGACGCCTGGCGGTGGACGGTCCTCGTCGTGGCCAGCCCGGTGATCGCGCTTGAGCTTGCAGTCGGCGGAACCGACGTGCCGATGGTGGCCTTCCTCAGCCTCGGCTTCGGGCTGCTCGCGACCACCACCACCCGGCGGATCGCGCTGGCCGGCATCGCGCTTGGCCTCGCGGCGGGGATGAAGGCCACCGCCTGGCCTGGCCTGGCAGTCGCGGTCGTCATGCTGGCCGCCAGGGACAGCTGGCGGGTGGCCTTCCGGTTCACGCTGATTGCCGTGGCGGTGGCGGCGGTCTGCATCGGGCCGTTCCTCCGCGATCCCAAGCCGCTCGTCGTCAACACGATCGAGTTCCCGCTGGGGCTGGCCTACGTTAAGTCCGCGGCCGCCAGCCCACTGCCCGGGCACCTGATTTCTCAGCTGGGGCGGGCCGGGCACACGGCGGTTGTCGTGCTGCTGGTGCTGACCGCGGTGGCGGTGGCGGCGACGCTGATCACCCGGCCACCGCGGACCGTGCCGCGCGCGGTGTTCTTGCTGGCCTGGGCGATGTCGCTGATGTTCGTACTCGCGCCGTCGACCCGATTTGGCTACTTCATCTACCCGGGGACCCTGGCGCTCTGGCTGCTGGCGGTCACCGCGGGCCGCGGGGCAGGCAGCGAGCCCGATCACTATCCGGTAGCGAACGCCGCTCGGGGCTGACCACCACAAGCTGGCAAACTACCGCGAGGTCGGCAACTCAGGCATGCCGGGGCAAGGCCGGGGAAGTGACAGTGTTCAATTGTGCGGGAGACTGAGGGTCGGCTTGATCTAAGGCTGCGTCGGACACACGGTTAGGGCGTCTAGAGTTGGTTCGTGCACTCACGACTGCCAGGAGCGCGCAGGAGCGCCGTGAAGGATAAGGCTGTCGTAGAGCGGAGTGGGCGGCCCGTTCTGCTCCGTAATGTCAGTTATCAGGCGGTCAGCGACATGATCGCCGGGCCCGCGCGCAGGCTCCGTACGGCGCGGACATGGTACCGGGACCGGTCATGGGTGGCGGGCTGGGTGTTCGCCGGCCTGACCCAGGCACCAGCTCTGCTGGCGGTCGCCTGGCTGCTGCCTGGAACCGGGATGCTGCTGGCCGGTCGGCTGCTGCCAGTTCCGATGCTCGTCATCTTCGTGCCGCTCGCGATCGCGCTGTGCTATTTCGCCATGCGCCAGCTGCCCGTGAGCTGGCCACGGTTCCGGCCGGGCCGGGACGTGCCCGCCGCCGGGTCGGCATCGCCCGCGCAGGACGACAGCGCTCGGGATACCCGTCTGGCCCGGCGGCCGACCGTGCCCGCGTGGTCGGTGCTGCTGACCCTGGCGGTGTCGGTCGGATTTGCCGTCTGGCAGCTACTCGAGAGGTCACAGCAGGCCATCGTGGCCACAGGTGCTGGCCAGTACCTGCAGTACGCGTACTGGATCGCGCATCACGGGACGTCCCGGATCCCGCTCCTCCCTTATGACTTTGGCCTCCAGAGCTCTGCTCCCAGCGCGATAGCGAGCGCCGGCCTGGGGTTTACCAGTCCAGGGTTCCTCGCCCACGGCTCGGTGCTCTCGCCCGCGTTCATGGCCGGCCTGCCGCTGGTGATCGCCGCCGGGATCTGGGCGCACGGAGTGAGCGGCGCGTTCCTGGTCGGGCCGCTGCTCGGCGGCTGCGCGATCCTCTCGTTCGCTGGCCTGGCCGGGCGCCTCGTCGGCCCGCGCTGGGCGCCAGCCGCCGCGCTTGTGCTCGCCATCCTGCTTCCCGAGCAGTACGTCAGCCGGACGACGCTGAGCGAGCCGCTAGTGCAGATACTGCTCTTCGGCGGTCTTTGCCTCGTGCTGGACTCGCTGGCAGTGCGACGTCACCGCAAGAGCGAGACCACCCCCGTCGTCGCCAGGCCCGCCGATGACGGTCCGCTGGGTCCCGACGATTATGAGGAAGATCCGGTCAGTGTCGTCAGCCTGGCCGAGATCGCCGAGACCGACGCCGACATCCTGGACAGCGCCAGGGGGGCGATCAGTGCTGAGACCAGCCCCGACGTCAAGGTCATCCCGATCGGACTGCCCGCTCGTTTCGAGGCTCCGGTCACCCAGATCCTCGAGGCGGTTCCAGCTCCTGAAACTGCCAGCAGCAGCATCCCCTGGCAGGCGATGACGCTTGCCGTGTTCGGCGGGCTGGCCCTCGGGCTGACGATGCTGGCCGACATCGGGTCGCTGAACATCCTGCTGCCCGTGTTCCCCTTCCTGGCCATCATGTTCGTGGCCCGGCGGCCCCAGGCTGGGCCGATGGCCGCCGGGGTGCTCATCGGCCTCGGCCTCAGCGTGCTTGAGGGCACCGAGCTGGCCCACCCTTACCTGTCCTCGCTCGAGCCTCAACTGCATGACATGGGCATCGCCGTGGCCGGGTTCGGCGTGCTGACCGCGCTGATCGCGCCGCTAGCGATCCCAGCCGTCCGCGACTGGGCGCGGCGGGTGCTTGACTGGCGCCTGCCCCTGCTTGGCTTTTCTGGCGCGACGCACCGGGTGCCCGTGGTCAAGGTCCTCCTTGAGGGGCTGGCGGTGCTCGTTCCCGTCGCCGCTCTGGTCGGGCTGGCGGTGCGCCCGTCGGTCCAGGTCACGCGGGGGGCAACCGACCCGTACTACATCCACTACATCGCCTCGCTGCAGCACCTGGCCAAGCTGGCCGTCGACGGGCGGCAGCAGTACTCCGAGCAGACCCTCAACTGGGTGATCTGGTACCTCGGCGTGCCCGCCGTGCTGCTCGCCTGTGGCGGGGCCGCCCTGCTTGGCCGCCGCTGCGTACGTGCCCTGCTGCAGTGGCGCGGCGCGGCCGCCGCGGCGCGGGCCTGGGGACTGCCGTTGCTGATTTTCGGCTGGTCGACAGCGACGGTCTTGTGGGATCCGGCGATCTACCCGGACCAGCCGTGGGCTAGCCGTCGACTGGTGCCAGTCGTGCTGCCCGGGCTGATCTGCCTGGCCCTGTGGGCCTGCTCACGGGTGCGGCAGCGTGCCGCTGAGCTCGAGGCGGGGCAGATCGCGCAGGCCCTGGTGGCCACCTGCTCCGTGATCGCCCTGGTCGCTCCGGCGGCGATCACGACGTTCGACCCCGGCTACGTGGGCACCGGGAAGGACAAGCACCTAGCGGCGCGCGGCATGGCGCTCACCGGCACGTTCAAGGGGGAGAAGCCCGCCGTTTCCGGCCTGTGCGCGGCCATCAACGGCGGTGGCTTGCCGGCCAGCGTGCTCATCGTCGATTCCCAGACGGCTAACGCGTTCACGCAAGTCGTACGGGGCATCTGCGACGTGCCGACCGCGCGCATGGACGGCGCGTCGCCTGACCTCATCGAGCAGTCAGTCAGCGCCATCGAGCGCGCCGGGCGGCGGCCGGTGCTTCTCGGCAGCACGTCCGGGGCTGTCGATCTCGACGGGTTCGTGCCGCGACAGGTACTCAGCCTGCCCACGACGCAGGATGCCCAGGACCTCAACGGCCCGCCCTCCGCTCCGTGGCCGCTGACCTACACCGTCTGGCTGGCATCGCCAGCGGGCCAGTAACCGATTTGCTTCTTCTGCGCAGAGCTCATAGAGTCTTCTCAGCGACGCGGGGTGGAGCAGTTCGGTAGCTCGCTGGGCTCATAACCCAGAGGTCGTAGGTTCAAATCCTACCCCCGCTACCAGTGAGAGGCCCGGATCCGAATAAGGATCCGGGCCTCTCGTTTATATGCGTCGGAGGGATTCGCCGCGAGCGAGCATGTCGACGTACTCGGCCAGCTTGCGGTCCCGGGTCGTCGGGCGCTTAACGGCGCTGAGTCGGTAGACGATGGCGAAGCGGTTGGCCGTGTCCAACTGGTCGAACGTCGCGGCTGCGGCGGGATTGGCCGCCAGCGCCTGAGCTAGATCGGGCGGGATCTGCATGTCGGCCTGCCCGCGGTAGGCCGCTTGCCACCGTCCTTGCGCCTTCGCCGCATCGACGGCCGCGATTCCTGCTGGCCGCATCCGTCCGGCCTGGGTGAGGCGGGCGACATGCTCGACGTTTCGCGCGGACCACAGGCTGTTCGGTCGACGAGAGGTGAAGCGCTGGCGATAGCTGTCGTCGTCACGTCGAGCGATCTGCCCGTCGATCCAGCCGAAGCACAGTGCCTCGTCAAGCGCTTGCGCATAGGTCAGGGCCGTCGTCTGACCGCCCTTCTTGTGCAGCACCAGCCAGACCCCAGGGTGGTCGGCATGATGGCTGTCCAACCAGGCGTGCCATGCCTCGGCGTCCGGGACAAGCAGCTCCGCGAGATCGGACACGGCGCGGCGCTACGGTGTGGCCACGGGACGAGGGCTCAGGCAAAACGGCTGGCCGTCGGGATCGAGCAGCACCCGCCAGCGCCCGGCGCCGGGTTGGAAGTCAGGTTGGCTGGCTCCGAGCGCGCACAGGCGCTCGGTCGCCTCGTTGAGGTCGTCCACTTGCAGGTCGAGGTGGAAGCGTTTGGCGTTAGCCTCATCTGGCCACTGCGCGGGTCGGAATCCCTCGACCTTGCCGAAGCCGATCCTGATGCCGTTGCCTTCGACCATCCCGTAACTGTCGTCGCTGTAGGTGACCTCCCAGCCGAGCGCGGCCGCATAAAACCGCGCCAGCCGGGCTGGGTCGGCGCTGTCGATGTTCACCATCGACAGCGCCGCCGTCGACTCGCCGCGCTCTTCCATGGATTGTGTGTGACTCATGCATATAAAATAGAGCCGTGTCACGAACCCGGTCAAGCCGCCAGCATGCAGCCAACGTCCTGGGTGCCTTGAGCCTCGTGGTCGCTGACCGGATGAACACCGCCGTCGAAGCGATTGCGGCGCTCGGACCGTCGGCCCCGGCCGCGCTCGCCGCGTTGCACGAGTTCCTTGACGGCGAGACGGTGACCCGATTGAGTTCCGTGCTCGGCCTCACCCACTCGGGCACCGTCCGCCTCGTCGACCGCCTCGCCGCCGAAGGCCTCGTCGAGCGGGCCGGGGCGCAGGACGGACGGGCCGTGTCCGTCGTCTTGACCCGCACCGGCCGGCGCACGGCAGCGCGGATACTTCAAGCGCGCGAGAACTCACTGGCGAGCGCACTGTCCGCGTTGTCGCCGGATGAGGTCGACAAGCTTGCGGCAGCGCTGGACACGATGCTGACCACAGTGACCCTCGCCAGAGCCGAGGAACGCGCCGCCCGTACCGGCGACCGTCCAGAGCCTTGGCTGTGTCGCCTCTGCGACCTCGCCGCGTGCGGGCGTAGCGAGGGCAACTGCCCAGTCAACAACGCGGTTACGACCAGCAACAGGAGTTAAACCCTACGCGCCGGACGTGTGCCCTGTGTCCTGGCCGTCCTCAGGGGCGGCATACCCAGGCACTGATGGCCATCTGACGGCTAGGACCACCGATCCCTCCTCGGCGTACCACGAATGGCTGAGGCCGTGGAACACCACATAGTCGCCCTGCTGCGCCAGTAGCACAGTTCGCTCCGGCAACTCAACCCTGAACCGGCCGCTCACCAGCAGGAGCATGGCTGAGCGCCGCTCGCTGGCCACCCATTCCTGGCGCTGATCGCCCTTGGGGTGAATGGCCCACTTGACCTCTAGCTCGTCACTGCGCCGCGCATCGTGCTCAGGCTTGAAATAGCCGAGCAGCCACCCGCGGCTCTCGGAGGCATCCGCGCCGGCGTTGCCCGCGTAAACCGTTTCTGACACGAGGGATGACGCTAGCACGACCACGAGCACGCCTGGGCTAGGGCTGATTGGCCTAGGATCGGGCAACGTGGACAGGGGTGGATAGGGAAGGGAAGCAGATGCGCCTGATGCTGTGGAGCGTCCCACGGAGCCGGTCGACCGCGTTCTTCCGCATGATGGCCGAGCGGGCGGATTTCGAAGTCGTGCATGAGCCGTTCTCATACCTGGTGATGTATGGCCACACGGAGGTTGGTGGCTCCCAGGTCAGCTCGGAAGCTGACCTGGTCAGAGCGCTGGTGCAACTCCCCGGGCCGGTGTTCGCGAAGGAGACGACAGGCGTCAGGTACCCGGAGGTCCTGGCTCGGCCGGAGTTCCTCGATGGCTGGACTCACACGTTCCTGATCAGGGATCCCCGGGAAACGATCCCCTCGTACCTGAGGCTGGAGCCGGACGGGAAAGTCCAGAGCATCGGCTTCGAGTTCCTGCACGAGATCTACACGGCGGTGGCGGAACGTACCGGCCGCCAGCCGGTCGTGATGGACGCGGCTGACTTGGTGAGCGATCCCGAGGGCACGGTCAGGGCGTACTGCGCGGCCATGGAAATCCCGTTTGTCCCTGAGGCGCTGTCATGGCGCCCGGCCCATCGGCCCGAATGGCAGCCGTCGCGCCGCTGGCACGAAACGGTGGCCGCCAGCACCGGCCTCGGCGTCGTGTCGTCGCAGTCCGCGACTGAGCCTGCCGCGGTGCCCGCGCGCTACCTGGAACCGCACCTTCCTTACTACGAGGCCCTGCACGCAATCCGCCTGACGCCGGCCTAGCGCTAATTCACTGGCATCCACGTCGAGAGCCGGCATAGTCTGCCCCAATGGCTTGGATCGCACCTGATGTCGAGCGCAGCGAGCACTATCCCGCGCGCCGAAACGAGCCTGAGCGGGAGATGCTCCGCGCCTGGCTCGACTGGCACCGGGCGACACTCCTGCGCAAGTGCGCGGGGCTGGACGCCACCCAGCTGACCCGGCGAGCCGTGCCGCCGTCGAGCCTCTCCTTGCTGGGCTTGGTCCGGCACATGAGCGACACCGAGCGCGGGTGGGTCAGGCAGGCCTTCCGTGGTCAGTCGATACCCGACCTGTACTACCGCTCCGATGCCCCCGACGCGGACTTCAACGAGGCCGGCCCGGACGGGGCCGAGGAAGCCTTCAGGCTGTACGCGGCCGAATGCGTGGCCGTCGATGCGGCCCTGGAGGGCGCGGAGCTGGACGATACATTCACGTTCCGTGAGGAGACGATGTCGGTGCGGTGGATGTGGCAGCACCTCGTCGAGGAGTACGCGCGCCACAACGGCCACGCCGACCTGCTCCGCGAGGTCATCGACGGCTCGGTCGGCCTCTGAGCCGCGGGGCGCGAAGCGGGGTTGGCCCGCCGATGCCGATGTAGTCAAGCGCCGGATTGCCGCTCGCGATCGCGCGGGCGGAAAGGACCTGCCCAGCCGTGCGCCGTGCCGGGTCGTGCCCGAGTGCCCAGAGCAGTTCCAGCAGGAGCACCGGCAGGAGCCGGGGCGAGGCGACGATCTCGTCAACGGTGCCGAAGACAGCTTGCGCGGCCAGTTGGCAGGCGCGGCGCAGCACGGTACCTGGCGGGTTTGGCTGGCCGGCCCGCCCGAGCAGGTACTCCTGCGGCGGTATCCAGTGCACCGAGCGGGTGACCCGCGGTGGCAGTGGCTCCAGGATGTGTGATCCAGCCTGCACCGCCCCGGCGAGCAGCAGCCAGGCCCATGGCTGAGTCAGGGGCGACGGATCGGCCGCACCGAGCCGCCCGAGCGCCAGTGCGAGCGGGTACAGGCCGGCCGCGAGCCCGACGGCACAGCCGCCCCACATCGGATCGCGTTCCTTGACCGCCCAGTACGCCCACCACGCCGCGAGTGCGGCGGCGCCGGGAAGCGTGGCGTGGACCGGGTAGAGCAAGGCGAGCAGCGCGGTCACGATGGCCGGCATGCAGGCCGCGTGGCCCACCCGGGCCAGCCAGGTGCGGTGGAAGACGTGATTCAGGTACGACTGGTAGGCCAGGTTGAGCCCGGTGACGTTGGTGCTTGGCGTGACCATGGCGATCGCCCACCAGCGGGCCAGGCCCCGGCCGATACCCCCGGCCGGGGCGAACAGGGTCGGTGCGCGGCGCACCCAGAACAATTGCCCGCGGCTAGGTGGCACCCACATCGCCGCGTCGAGGCCGGCGATGGGATGCAGGTACTGTGCCGTCGGACCATCCATCTGTTTTCCTCCCCCGGCCGTGGTGGCTTACGGCCCGGCCGGTCCGCACGGACAGGGTAACCCGGCGAAGGTCAGGTAGTGCAGGTTCCAGCCGCCGTTGTCCTGATCGACGGTCAGCGTCTGCCGCCCGGCGGGCAGCGTGATGGTGGCGGTGACGGTGGTCCAGTCCTGCCAGCCGCCGGTGTCGGGGACGTTGATGTTGCCGGAGAGGTTGGTGCCGGCGGAGCTGGCGATGTGCAGTCCGTCGGTGACGCCGCTGGGGGAGGCGAGCCGGAGGCTGACGGTGTAGGTGCCGGCGGTGGCGACGCTGACGGTGTACTTGAACCACTGGCCAGAGGCGGTCCAGCCCAGGTCGTAGCCGCCGCCGGTGTCGGAGCAGGCTTCCAGGTCGACCCCGTCGGTCCGGTAGCTGTTGGCGGTGCCGTTGACGGAGGTGACGTTGTAGGCCACGCCCTGCCCGCCGGTGTCGTAGTTGGCTGCCTGGACCGTGCCAGGCACGGCCGCCGCCGTCCCGCCGTAAGGACCCTCGGCACCGGCGCTGGTGGCGATGGCGAAGATGTGCAGGGCTGCGGTGCCGGCCGCCAGCGCCCCGCCCGGCGGCAGGGTGACCGAGGCAACCGTCTTGCCCGCGGTGAGCGTGACGGTTTCCGAGAAGATGTTGCCGCTTGCGGCGTACGTGGTGTTGCCCTGGCGGTTCTGGTAGCTGGAACTGATGGCCAGCGCGCCCCCGCTTGGTGGCGTCGTTGACCACCAGTCAGGTGACGTGAGCGTGTAGCTCTGGGTGCTGCCGTCGGTGTAGGTGATGGTGCCGGTGCCGGAGGCGGGCCCGTAGCTGGCCGACATCAGGAACCCGAGCGTGCCGGCGCCGGACAGCGTGATGGTCTGGCCCTCGGCCACCGTGTTGTCGTTGGTCCCGGCCCCGACATTGGGGAAGGTGTAGGAAAGCCCCTGGGAGCCAATGGTCGCGCCGGGTGCCGCCCCGGCATTGGTCAGCGCGGTCTCGGAGAAGCTCGCACCGCCGCCGTCGTAATTGCCGGGAGCAGTGTCGTTATCGGCGGTGATCCCGACGTCGTTGAAGGACGCGGCCAGGCTCGAGTAGCTGGTGGCTGGGTTCAGGCCGAGCTGGACACTGCCCAGGTGCTTGGCCGCGGTGGCCTGGACCCCTGTGACCTGCGCGAACGGCAGCGAGGTCGTGGGCGCCGACGGCTGCTCGATCAGGTAGGAGGAACCAGCCGTCACCGGGACGCCGAAGGTGGTGCTGGTTGTCGGGGAGACGACGACGGCGCCGGTGGAGCCGTTGACGACCTCCGCCTGCTGGCCCGGCCACGGGTTGCGCACGTTCATGGTCTCGGTCGTGCCGGCCTGGATCGCGGCCGTGGCGATGACGCCCCCTTCGACCTGGACGTCGACCTTGGATCCGCCCTGGATGTAAACGGTGCCCGCGGCGTCCCAGCCCGACGGCCAGGCCGGCGCGATCCGCAGGGTGCCGTCGTAGTCGGTGGCCAGGGCCTCGTCGATGGCCGTGGCGACGTTGGAGGACTGCTCGATGTACGGCTCGTCGCCCGGGGTGTCCCCGGTGAAGCTGGACAGGCCGGAGATGTAGCCCTGGTACTTTTCGACGTTGGCGACCAGGTCGGAGGAGACCTGGCTGGATAGGTCGAGGCGGGCGGCGTCAACCGCGTCGTAGCTCCAGTCATTGACGTTCACGTTGGGCCGGCTGCTGTACGTCCGGCTAGCGAGGGCGGTCAGGTTGTCGCCGTTCACGACCGTGTTGTCGCCGATCACTCCCCAGGGCCACACTGGCTCGAGGCCGATGTTCTCGCTGTTGCGGAGGGTCGCCGACGGCTGGTAGGAATCGGCGATCACGTCGTTGCCCGCCGCGTCGGCGCTCGCGGCCGCGGCCGCCGAGGTGGGCTGCGGGTTCAGCAGTTGCTGCTTGGTCGCCGCGTCGGTACGGGCGTACGGCTCGATCTCCGATTCGGCCGTCTTCAGCTGGGAGACCAGCGAGGAGTCGGTGTTCAGCAAGGTCGCGGCGCTGACCGTGGCCGGGAACAAGGCCTGGTCGGCCGCCAGGTCGGTGGTCGGATCCTGGACCGCCCACTGGGTCTCGTGCGCGTTCGCCACCGCGTGCAGGAAGCCGTCCGAGCCGAGCTTCTGGTAGGCCAGCAGGAACTCGGCGGTCTGCTCCATCACCGGGTAGTACTGCTTGAGGAAGCTCATGCTGCCGGTGTCCTCGTACTGCTGCCAGATCCACAGCGCGATCTCCGCCCCGGAGGTGATGTTCTCCGCGTTGTAGCTGGGGCTGGAGGCCAGGGCGCACGAGGCGTTCTGCGAGTTCGAGCCGCCGTTGTAGTAGCCGTTTCCGTTGAAGCGCATGGTCTCCGGCACGCAGGCACCAGAAAGTCCGCCCATCTGCGCGCTCGTCCATGACTCGATGGCGGGCAGGTCGCCCAGGTACATGCCGAAGATCGGCAGGTTGAGGTTGAAGTTGCCGGATGACAGGTTCGTGGCGATCTGGCCGCGCAGGTTCCACAACCAGTATCCGGCTGGGTACCAGTCCTGCTGATCCTCGTCGTAGGCGAACATGTCGGCGACTCCCGCCTGGCTCCCTGGGTAGTCACCGCTGTGCATGGAGGCGGCCTCGGAGTAGAGGTAGATCGTGCGCAGGTTCTCCATGTACTGGGCCGTGCCGTCGGAGGAGTTCATCTCGACCAGGCCGGTGTTGGCCCAGTAGCCGTTCCACCAGGAAGACTGGGTGGACAGCAGGGACGACGTGGCAGTGGTGGTGTCGCTACCGATCAGGTTCGAGGCGGTGGTGGTGGCGTTGCCACCGGTCCACTGGGGCGCCGCGACGATTACCCGGAACGAGCCGTCGGAGTTCGGGGTGAACGAGACTCGCACATCGGTCGAGTTGACCACCGACGCGGTGACGTTCTGCCCGCTGGCGGTGATCGCGGACATGGCACCGAAGGTCTCACCCGAAGAGCCGGTCTGCGAGTTGTCCACCCAGGTCTGCGCCAGGCTGCCGATCGCGCCCGAGGCGGCGGCGGTCGGGGTGCGCCCGCTCCACAGGTCCAGGTCCGCGGTCTCCTGGGTCCCCGGAGTCGCCCCGGTAACGTTGACGACCAGCTCGTCCTTGCCCGCCGGGACCCAGGCCTGCATGGTCATCCCGCCGCCCGCCTCGTCAAGCACCCCGTTGTAGAGGTCCAGCGTGCCGGTGAAGTTCGAGGCCGACGTCATCGTGGAAAGGCCCGGGATCTTCACCTGCCCGGGTGAGAGGCGGTAGGGCATGGTGTCGCTCCGGTTGAGCTGGGCCGTAAAGCCATTCGCGGCCCAGGCGGCGACGCCAAGCGAGCCGTTGCCAAGCGGCAGCGACTGGGAGTCTGCCTTGTTCGGCTGGCCAAGGACAATGTCCGAGCGGGAGACGACTCCTGCGTTGTTGACGGAGAAGGCGCCATTCTGCCAGGCCGTCGTCGTGGTGGCGGCGGACGCTACCGGGGTGGTGCCGAGGACGGCGACGAGCGCGGCTCCCAGTGCCAGGAGGACGGCGGTCGCGCTGGCGCCAAGGCGATGCGGGAGCGTGCATCGAGTGGACATGGGTCCTCCGCGGGGCGAGGCGGGCACAGCAAGGGCACGAGCAAGGCGATGTGATGTTCAACACATCGGATGTGTTGTACCTCGATAGGGTGCCCGCGTCTAGACGTCCCAGCGCTGCCGGTGTCATTATGAAGATGGCGCCTCATTCATCGGATGTCTATCCGTGCAGGTAGACGGACGATACCGAATTTCGCTTTGAGGTCGATATTTTGCTGATAAAAGTCAAAAATTTGCCAGCGCGGCCCGAGCCGGTGGGGTCTGCCGTGACCGCCTACCATGGCCACCATGTCTTCCGAGGATCTCGCCAGGCGCATCCGTACCGCAGCCGGTGCCTGCCCTGCCACCATTTCCTGGCACGCACAGCGCTCGCCCGCCCAGGTCTTCACTGACCTAGCCCAGGCCTGCGATGAGCTTGGCATTGAGGAATGGGACGCCTACGGCGAGGGCGGTGCCCCGGCCAGGCTCGAGAGCGAGCTCACGGAAACATTCGGCGTCGAGGCGGCTGCCTTCTTCCCGAGCGGCGTGATGGCCCAGCAGGTGGCCCTGCGGATCCACAGCGATCACGCCGGCAGCCGCCGGATCGCGATGCCGGACCTCAGCCACCTGCTTGTCCACGAAGATGATGGCCCGCGCGTTATGCATGGCTTTGAGATTGTCTTCCTTACCCGGGGATTTGAGGCGCCCGCTGCCCGCCACGTCGAGGCGCTACCGGGCAAGGTGGGCGCCGTCCTGGCCGAGCTGCCGCTTCGCGACGCTGGGTGCATGCTGCCGACCTGGGACGACCTGGCCGAGCTTTCAGAAGGATGCCGCAGCAGGAATATCGCCCTGCACTTTGACGGCGCGCGTATCTGGGAGTCCCAGCTGTGGTTCGGCCGGACGCTGGCCGAGATCGCCGCGCTGGCCGACTCGCTCTACGTTTCGTTCTACAAGGGCCTGGGCGGGCTCTCAGGCGCGGCCCTGCTTGGCCGGGCGGACTTCATCAGGGAAGCCCGCCTGTGGCGTCGTCGCCTCGGAGGCACCCTCTACAGAACGGCACCGAACGCGGTCTCCGCCCTGCACGCACTGCGCACCCGGCTTCCGCTGCTGGCCGACACCGTGACGTGGGCCAGGGCGCTCGCGGCTGAACTTCCCGCGCACGTTACCGTGCAGCCTCGGGTTCCGCACACCAACCAGTTCCTCGTGTATGCCGCGGGAGACGCTGACACCGTCAACGAGCGCGTCCTCGCCGCCATCGAGAAGCACGACATCGGCATGCCCGCCTGGTGGGCCGCGCGTGAGCCCGGCCGGATCAGCACCGAGTTCACCGTCACCACCGCCGCCCTCGGCCTCGACCCGGCCGAGGCAGCCGCCCTGGTGGCTTCCGCGCTTGACGGCTAGGCCGGCCCAACCACCGGCTAGGCCGGGCCTAGCCGGTCGCCAGGCCGGCGAGCAGGGCGGTCAGCACGCGGGTCAGGCGCGGTCCCACGTCGACGATGGCGTGGGCCAGCCTTGTGTCGCTGCGGTAGAGGTCCTGCACTTCGGCGCTTGGCGTGGCCATCTGCCAGAGGGCACCCGCGAGGCTCGTCGCGGTCGCGATGACGTCGACGGCCTGCTGCTCGCTAAGACCGGCAAGCCGGCTTAGCTCGGCGCTGATAGCGGTAACTTCCTCCAGGGTGACCAGCTTGAACTCCCGCACTGACTCAACCGATACGTTGCGCTCCAGGTTGAGTGGGGCCTGGGCGAGGAGGTCGCAGAACATCGGGCGGGCCGCCAGCGATTCCGCGATGGCGCGGGCGACCGGGGCGGCCGCGACACCCGGGCTCAGCTGGCTCAGCTCCGCGCGCAGCGCCGCCGACCACTCGCGCCAGCCCGTGGCCGTGAGCATGAGGAAGATCTGCTCGCGGGTCTCGAAGTAGCGCAGCATGGCCGACTTGTGCATCCCGACCGCGTGCGCGATGTCGGTGAGCGTGACCCGCCTGATGCCGTCGGCCGCGCTGAGCCGCATGGCCGCCTCCATGATGGACTGCCCACGCCGTTGCTTGGCCTCGGCCGAGCGCGCGCGCTGGAACTGAGGGGGGGTCACGAGGCTCATCTTACCGCAACCTCGTTGCATAATCTAATGCAACGAGGTTGCGTAAATAATGAAACCATGTTTTACTAGAAGCCATGCAGCAGACATGGTTCATCACCGGC